>Ga0187891_1000880_pt1 | contig 27838 bp, 24 predicted proteins | sample June2016WEW_21_4_FD_132990 | JGI IMG/M metagenome (GOLD analysis project Ga0187891, IMG submission 132990) | Peatland microbial communities from SPRUCE experiment site at the Marcell Experimental Forest, Minnesota, USA - June2016WEW_21_40 | ecosystem: Environmental > Terrestrial > Soil >... | reverse complement strand
GCGAAGAACGCAAACGAAATAATAGCTGACGTAGTTACAGCTTTGGACCGCAACAACATACGCCCGACTTCTTTGAACCTGTCCTCCCCAACACTTGACGATGTTTTTCTGCACCATACAGGCAGAAGAATAAGACCCGAAGAACTCGGCAGAAAAACCACCGAACAAATCTTAATGTGAGGTAAACTAAAAATGACACTATTTTATGACATTCAATCCTTGTTCCTAAGAGCTTTAACAAAACTCTCGAGAAACCCCACCCTACTGTTTGTCCACCTCTTCACGCCATTACTGTTTCTGATCCTTTTCTCGCAGCTACTTCAAAAACTCGGCACTTTTCTAGGACCCACTGGGAGTTATCTTGCTTACCTTACGCCTGGAATATTGGTGATGAATGTAGTAATTGGTATGCCAACGGGCCAGTCGATTGTGAGTGATCTTAACTCGGGGTTTCTTCAGAAAGTGCTTTTAACTCCTGTAAGCAGATCGGCAATTTTGCTTGGTCGCTTGATGAGCGACATACTCATGACCATGGCCCAGTCAGCCATAATAATTGGAGTGGCAATGCTGCTGGGTCTTAGAATCGCAACCGGGGTCGGTGGACTTTTACTTATTTTCGTGACTTTTGCCTTCTTCGGACTTGCCTGGTTTGGGTTTTCACTTGCCTTGGGCTTGAAGACAAAGAACGCAGAAACTCTAGCAGCAGTGTCCAATATCATAGCCCTACCACTTCTCTTTATTAGCAGCGCTCTCTTTCCCACATCAATTATGCCTCTTTGGGCACGAACCATTTCTGACTACAACCCACTAAGTTATGTTTCTAACGTAACAAGGGGCTTAATCGAGGGCGGGTTGACTTGGAGTGCGTTTGCTTCTGCTTACGCCGTAATCGGAGCGATTGCGATTGTGACTTTCAGCGCCACTTTGTACCTATTCAGGAAAGTGGTCAGCTAAGAAGATCGAAAATAGCAACAGAGAAACTGATTACACTGCCAGTGCAGGACAACAATTCCTCATTTTTTTATTTTTCTAACAAGCTTTCTGTTTAACCAGCCAAACGTATATCCAAGCTCAATACAGTGGATGCGATGCAACAATAATTTATGTGAAAAGGGAGCCTGTCCAATCCCTTCTTCTTGTAACGGGCGCCTGCTAACGGTTCCGAACCCATTTGGGTCTAACAACCCAGCGGCTCCACTGCCATACGTGGGTAGATTCGATTCGACGGCTTAAACGACGGCGTAAATCTAACCCCCTGCACTTTTTGCTTATTTTCTGCTTGTTTCTTGCTATTTTCTTAGGGAACTTGTACCTAAAAATCCAAATATTAAAACGTGTCAATAGTTAAGGTTGACCTGAAATGGCTATTCCTGACAAACTGATGTTGCGCGTTAAAGCTCTACTCAAAGAGCGGGGACAAAAGCCACTGGAAATAGCGTCGCAAGAACTTTCGCGACAGAAGATTGCCTTTGCTCCATTAGGTGAAGCTTTAAACTACTTCATGAAAGAAGTCTGGCTTGACTACATGCACCCTGGACTTATGTCGCTTGCATGCGAAGCTGTGGGAGGAAATCAAGAAGACACAATGGATGCAGGAGCCGCATTCGTGTTGCTGGCAGGAGGCGCTGATATTCATGATGACATAATTGACCAATCAGTCACCAAAGGCAGCAGGCTTACAGTTTTCGGAAAATTCGGCAAAGATATTGCCATACTAGCCGGAGATGCATTATTATTCGCAGGCTTAAACATGCTTAATGAAGCCACAAAAGCGTTGCAAGAAGACAAGAAGAAACAAGTCCTTGACTCTGTGAGACAAGCATTTCTGGGTATAACTAGTGCTGAGGCACAAGAGACAAGCTTCAGAGGCAAAGAAGACCTTACATGGCAAGAATTCTTTAATGTGTTGAAATTAAAAGTCGCCGTTGCAAGTTCAACAACCAAAATTGGGGCTATCTTGGGGAACGGATCCGAAAAAGAAATTGAGATGTTGAGCCATTTTGGCGAAACTTTTGGGATTCTGAATACTGTCAGAGACGAATACATAGATGTGTTTGAAGCGGATGAGCTTAGAAACAGGGCAGCAAACGAATGCTTGCCTCTTCCGATTCTCTTAACTTTTCAAGATCCAGCGAAAAAAAGCACAATTCTACAACTACTCAAGCAACCAACAACAAATGAAATAACGGAAAAAATTCTGGATATAACCATGGATTCGAAAGAAACTCGGAAGTTTACTGCAGAGATGCGGGCGCTAATGGAAAAAGAGCTCCAACAAGTATCTACCCTTCAAAATTGCCTATCAGAATTATCACTGCTTTTGCAGGCTTCGCTAGAAGATATAATATAAAAATAGTTTACTTTTCGTTTAAGTAAAAAAGAAAAGAATTGAAAGATAACTTAAGCCCAACCGCCAGCTCTAATAGGTACTCGTCGATTCATATTCACCTTCTCCTTACTGTATATGTGTTGAACAGATAACCTTATATAATTTGCGGAAAAATCTGCAGCAAAAAGCATTTTTAATATGAATTATGGGTACTTAATGCTTATCTCTTAAGTTGGCTCAGTGTGTTTTAATGGCTTGAAACCGATGGCTAAGATGCGAGATTTCAGCAAATTCCAAATCGGAACTTTGAACACTTTTAGAAATATAATGTTAGTTATTAATCCGCTCATTTGGTACTCAGCAGTAATTATTTTTCTGCAAAACACCTTTACGCAACTATCGTCAAATGGCATCTTAACTGGCAATGACGAAATTTTGGTTTGGTGTCTTCATTTTTCAGGAATTATACTAGCTGCGATTGCTGGCAGTTCTTTAACTAAAAAATTTGATAAAAATCGGTTTCTCCTTAGCTGGATGGCATTAGGTACCATTTCATCTTTAGCTCTTTTCGCTATCGGTGCTACGACTTCCGTAGCAGTTCTGGGGTTAATTGTCTTCTTGCTTGGGGCTTCATTAGGGATCGGTATGCCCGCCTGTATGGAGTACTACACTGACAATGTTCAGATTGAGAATCGAGGAAAAATAAGCGGAATTGTAATGCTTTTTTCAGGAATAGGCGTTTTTATGATTTATGTAGTTTGGCCTATAAGCGCTATAGCGCTGGGCATTATTCTGGCTGTATGGCGACTAACCAGCCTTCTAGTCTTCCACTTTTTCAGAGAACAGAAAATTACTCACCCAAGTGAAAAAGTAGTTCCGTCATTTAAGCGAGTGTTAAGTCAGCAGTCCTTTATATTGTACTTTATTCCTTGGATAATGTTTTCTTTAGTGAACTACTTTGCAGGCTCAGTGCAGGTTAAAATCTTGGGAAGTGGCACATTTGCGCTTGTTTCAATAATTCAAAGTATCATGATAGGTATTTTCGCAGCCATCGGGGGATTTCTTTTGGATTCCGTCGGAAGGAAACGAATAGCAATTAGTGGATTCATACTGCTTGGAATTGAATACGCCACTTTAGGCCTGTTTCCAACTGAAACATTGGCAAATTATTTCAGTGCAGCAATAGATGGAGTAGGTTGGGGATTCCTTTTAGTAATTTTCGTAGTTACGATTTGGGGCGATCTAAGCCAAGACACAAAAAGCGCCAAGTATTATGCAATTGGCGTATCGCCCTTCTTCATTTCGAAGCTATTAGGGCTCACAATAGGATTGAGCTTAGCCAATTACGTTCTAAAGGTCGCTGGCGAAAACGGACTTTTTTCGTTCTTGTCCTTCTTTTTGTTCATTGCAGTTTTCCCCCTCGTTTATGCACCTGAGACTTTGCCGGAGAAAATCATGAAAAACAGAGATCTGAAGGGTTATGCCGAAAAAGCCCTTAAGCAGGCGCAGAAAGATGCTGAAAAAAGCCAGAAAAAAGATTCGTCCAAAACTGAAAAGGAGAACAGAAAAGGAAAGGAAGAGCCTGAAGTGACTTCTGAGTATGATGAAGCTCGGAAGTTAGCGGAAAAATACTATTAAGCCAGCGCCGTACACAATTGGGATATGTTCTTCCACATTATCCTCACCTGCGAATGCAACTTGCAGTGCCGGTACTGCTTCGGCGAATCTTTGGATGATTTTGACGAGGATTTCGGCGGCTTCGAGGTTGATTATGATTTACCCAAAAAAATCAACTACAACGTGGAACTGCTAGATAAGTTCTGTCGGAAAGATCCTGATTGCGTCTTGACTTTTTATGGTGGTGAACCTTTGCTTTGCGCTGATAAAATCCAGCAGGTAATGGATAATGTTGAGGCTAAGCTTTTTATGATTCAGACAAACGGGTTGCTGCTTGACAAGTTAGAGCCTGAGTACGTTAACCGTTTTCACACAATTCTCGTTTCCATCGACGGCGAAGAAGCTTTAACGGATTATTACAGGGGAAAAGGCACTTTCCGAAAAGTCGTAAACAACCTCAAACTAATCAAGCAAAACGGCTTCAAAGGCGAATTAATTGCTAGGATGACAATCATGGAGCAAACCGACATCTACAAGCAAGTCCGATGGCTCCTCTGCAACGATGAATTCTCTTTTTCCTCTGTGCATTGGCAATTAAACGCAGGTTTTTGGGGAAACGATTACCAAAGGCGCAACTTTGAACAGTGGACAAAGACCAGCTATATCCCAGGCGTAAAACAGCTTGCAAAGTTCTGGGTAGACCATATGGAGGAGAAAGGCGTTGTTTTGAAGCTTTACCCTCTGCTAGGCATCGCCGATTCGCTTTTGCACGACGAGAAAAATTGCCAAATGCGCTGCGGCGGAGGCTGGATAAACTACGCCATTCAAACAGACGGTTACATCATTCCCTGCCCTACAATGTGGGGAATGAAAAAGTACTATTTAGGCCACATAAACAGCGCTGACCCGCATAAAATAAAGAAAATTTTTGTTGACCAACCACCATGCGCCAACTGCTCCATTCTAAATGTTTGCGGTGGAAGATGCTTATACGCAAATATTACTAAAAGGTGGAGTGATGAAGCCTACGATAAGGTTTGCCGTACAGTTGCGGAGCTTGTGGAGGCTGTAAAAATTGAGGTCCCACGGATTCAGCGTTTACTCGCGAACGAGAAAATAAACATTAAAGATTTCGATTTCGTTAAGTACAACGGCTGCGAAATAATACCTTAGTTCTGGTTATCGATTCATTGCAAAGTAGAATGATTGTACACTTATAGCTTTTTGTAAACCACATCTTTTTCTTTGGCTGGATGCCCCAATTTTAATCCAATGCTTTGTCCGGCTTCAGCTCGTGGAATAGCTTTGCCTTCTATTTGCATAGATTCTACAATTTGCTCAAAATCGGTAGAAGGCCCTTTTATGAGTATGCGATCTCCGTTAGATAGTGGTAACATTAATTCTACCACTGCTACGCTGATTTTAGAAAAGAAATGTGCCACATGCCCTATCTCGATTACTGCGTCTTCTACCAAGGTTTTCATCCATTTTTTACTATTAGACGAATGTCAATAAAAGCCTTATCCTTTACACAGTAAATAGCACTAAATAACTGAAAAATTTAAGATTTTGAAACGTTATAACGCATTTTTACTAAATGAGATTCATTTTTTTCAAAGCAAGATAGGTGATTTACTTATGATTAAAGATGGAAAAACAAGTTTGTAATCCTTAAATATTATTTTACCATCCTGAGGTTGCGTCGTCACCGGTTTGTTCTAACGCCTTCTTTTCTTCATCGCCAACATCTGGGGGTACATCTACTTGGTAGTGGTTTTCTTCAATTATTTCTTTTTTCTTCTTGCGCTGTCGAATAGTAAATTGACCCTTTTTTCTTTCTTCAGCCAAAACTGTCACCTCCAAAAAACCAAAAAAGCTTTACATGGAAAACGCTTATTTTTTAAATTTTATTCTCAATTATCTTGCAATCGTGTCTGTTAAGCTAGAAGCATCCATGTTTGCGTGCATTTTTTTAGGTGTCCGCTCTCGCAAATGAGCATTACTGTTTGTCATTTACACTTGTTTTCATTTTACCTTAAAGAATAACTGGAAATTTACTGTATTAACATACGTGATTGTGTAATAACAACCACAATCAAAATTATTAATTAAAGCTTAGAAGAAAAATAAAAAATTGGGTTTTTTAGAATGCTTAAGGTTGTTCGATGGACAATTCTTTGACTCTGGTCTCTATGAATTCAGCTACCTTTTGTTCGCTAAATTCTTTTTCGTTTTCTTGTACTTTGAGCTGCTCTTTTACTATTTTTAGAAAGTTTTCAATATCAATGGGTTTAATCAGGTATGCGTCTGCGTTCTTGTTTAAGGCTGCTATGGCGTTTTGCATTGAAGGGTAACCCGTCACCATTATTTTGCGTGTCCGAGGTACGGTATCCTTAATTAATTTTAGCAGTTCAACACCTTCCATGTCAGGTAATCGGATATCTAATAGAGCGATGTTATAGACTGTTTTCTTCGTTTTTTGCACAGCGTCGCTTCCGGTAGCCGCTAAATCGACAATGTATCCTTCGTCCTCAAGTATGGTTTTCATAGTGTTTCTTATGTTTTCGTCATCATCGACAACGAGGATTTTGGCGTGTTTATCCAAATTTTTTCACCTCCATTTTCAAGTTTTGGTTCAATTAGCAAAGTAACAATGAAAGTTGTTCCTTTGCCTTTAGCTGTTTTAACTGTTATTTTTCCTCCATGTGCCTCAACGATACGTTTGCATATAGCTAAGCCGAAACCCATACCTTGCGCTTTCGAAGTTGACAATGGCAAGAAAAGTTTTGGCAACATTTCATCACTGATGCCCATACCAGTGTCTGAGAAAGAGATTTCCAAGCTCTCATCTATTTGTTTAACGGCGATAGCCAATTTGCCTCCGTTCGGCATTGCATCAATAGCATTTTTGATAAGATTTATGAAAACACGTTTTATTTTATCAGAATCTACCATAAGATTTGGCTTATTTTTGAGGCAATTTACAATTTTCACTTTTTCTGGAACCTGCACCATAACTAAAGAGTCAAGCAGCAGCGTCCTTGGCGAATGTTCCTTTAAATCTAAGTGGATTTCTCTTGAGTAATCCAAAAGGTCGCTGACAATTTTGTTTGAGTAATCTACGCATCTGTCAATGGTTTCAAGCATTTCTTTAGCCTTAGCCTCTGAGATTTCTGCCCCTTTCTTTTTCAAATAGTACGAGGAGTTTTTGATCCCTGTCAATGGATTACGCAGGTCATGCCCGACCATACCTGCCAATTCTCCTATAGCCGCTAAACGCTCGGTTTTAACGAGTCTTGCTTGCGCCTGTTTCAGCATGGCACTTCTTTTTTCTACAAGGTCTTCAAGTTTTTCAGAGTATTTTGAAAGTTCACTTTGCATGCGTTTAATTTTTGTTATATCCACTACAAGCTCCAAGACAGCCACAATATTGCCTTTTTGATCTTTCATTGGGGTAGCGGTGACCTCCCAGGTTTGCGGATTGCCTTTATCATTAAGTGTGACTTCGCGTTTGTCAACGTCGGCTCCCTCACAAATTTTCTTGAGTCCGCAGGCTGGGCAAATTGAGTTGTTACCTTGAAAGATTTCGTAACAGATTTTTCCTTCTATATTGCCGAACCTTTCTTTTGTGTATTTGTTAACCCAGACTATTTTGTAGTCTTTGTTGATCAGCAAAAGCCCTGCGCTGATGTTTTGGGTTACGGCTTCAAACTTGTTTTTTTCTTCTTCGAGTTTTTCCTGTAACTGTTTCCTTTCGGTTATGTCGACTGTAAGCTCCAATGCGGCTGTAACCTTTCCCTCTGCGTCCTTAATGGGGGTAGCTATCAGTTCATACCAGCAAGGCAGACCTTTTTCATGTAAGATTTTATTGAAGTATTCTCGAGAGTCAAAAGAGGCGCCCGCAAAAACTTTTTCAGGTCCGCAGCCTGGGCATATGGTTTCCAGCGTGTTAAATGTTGAATAACATGTTTTGTTTGTAATGTCGTACTCGTTGTTTTTCAAGAAGCTGTTTGCCCAAAGTATGCGGTAGTTTTTGTCAATTATTACCAGCCCAGCACCGATGCTTTTGGTGATGTCTTCAAGCATGTTACGTTCCTGTTTAATAGAGGCTTCCATATGCTTCTGTTCAGAAATGTCTCTTGCAATTGCTACTAAACAATTTTTTTCTTTCAACTTCACTGGCACAATAGAAAGGTCAACTGGGAACACTGTTCCATCCTTCCTCAGCGATGTTGCCTCAAAATGCCTCTTTGAAACCGAATTTTGCTTTAATTCGTTTAGCAGCGCTTCATGATTCTTGCGTTCCCGTGGTGGAATGACCAATTCAGATAGCTTTCTGCCCACTGCCTCCGTTTCTGTGATGCCGAAGGTTTTCTCTGCAGCGGGATTCCAGTAAATGACCTTGTCTTCTTCATCCACCAAAATGATAGAATCCATGGCTGAAGTGCTGATGGCGCGGAATCGTTCTTCGCTCGCTCGCAGCTCGTCTTCAAGTTGTTTGCGTTGAGTAATGTCTTTCACCACTCCGACCGCATTCCATTTACCACAAAACTTTATCGGTGAAATAGACAATTCAGCAGGGAATTCAGTGCCGTCCTTGCGACGACCCACCAATTCAACGTTTCCAAATGTGAAATAGCCTGTTCCGGTTTCGGCGAACAGCTTCATGCTTGAGTTGATGTGTTCTTTTCCCTCTTTGCGCATCGTATTTGGTACAACTAGTTTGTGTATATCTCTTCCAATTGCCTCTTTGCTTCTGTAACCGAATGTTTTTTCAGCAGCCGGGTTCCAGCATGTAACTTTGGCTTTTTCATTAACTAAAATCATGGCATCCTTTGATTGTTGGAAAAGCTTCTTGTATTTCTTCTCAGATTCTTGGCATTGTTTGTCGATCTTTGCGATTTTTGATAATAGTTGTCCATGAATCTGCTTTTTTTCTGTTATATCTCGTATAATGACTAGGTCAGCTGGTTCTCCAAAGTAATCAATTCTGTTGCCTTTTGGCTCAAAATACCTAGTTTCTCCATTAACGAGAGCGGGAAACTCGTAATTCTCAATTTTCTCGCCTTTGATTCTTTTCTGGAGCTGATTTTTAACAAATATCTTTGTTTTTTCATCAATAATCTTTAGGTCTTCAATACGATTGCCTAATAATTCCTTAACTGCCAGCCCCGAAAGGATGCTTGCGGTTTTATTAGCAGCCAACACAAAACCTTCTTGATTAAAGACCAAAATAGCGTCTGAAACGACGTTAAGCAACTCTTGAAAGTTATCTTTAAACTCGTTGCCTTTGCTTTTTCTCTGCATTAACCCAAACCTCTAATTTTACCGTTTTCCCCTTATCTTCGTGAAATATCCTCAAGAGCTCAACATATTGCTTAAACGTTAAATCGGGAACAAGCCAGCCTGGACCGTCCCACTCGTAAAAGCAGGTGATTTTTTCATGAAGCTTCTTCATAATCAGTATCTCCAATTGTTTGGCGGCCATTCCGAAAATTAGCTCAAGCGCATCTGAAAAATCATCAATCCTGTAAGGAATATCTTGCTTTGGAATAATGAATTTGTGCTCCAAATGAAAATAAATTGCTATTTTTACCCTTTCTCCTAAAGTTGAAAACGCATCATCTACAGCCTCCAGTAAAACGGTTTCAAACTTTACACGTCCATTACTTCGACTCAATCGCTCATCCCAACGGCTGCTTTTTTTTCATTCAGATAGCTAATGAACCCAATTTGCAGGTTACTACTTCTAAAATGAGAGAAGGAAAGTAAAGGGTTATGAATTTCTAATTATTACTGTTAATCAAGTTATGAGATTTTTAATAAATGCGACATAAAAAAGATTTTGCAATAATTATAAAGAACAACTTGTTCGGGTCGCGTTTGGTCTATGAGTTTGTTAGCCGATTTATTCTGAGTGTTTTTTATTGTTTCTTGTGATAACCGGTAGGCAAATTTACAACTGCTTACATGTTGGATTTTATCTAGTGCATAGACAAGGCAACTTATTTTTAGCGTGCCCTATGGCGGTGGAACCCAGCTATTAACTTTAGCAGTTTTCCGCCTTTTATAGAATAATATTGCCGTTGCTATCGCTATGAGTAAGATTGCAACAATAATAACTGATGGAAACTCTGAGATTTCAGGTGTTGGCGAGGTTGATGGACGGGCTGTTGGAGTTGCTGTTGGCGTCGGGAGGCTTCCGACAACGAAGGTTGCTTTGGCTGTCGCTACCTGTTGACCCGTTAATCCCGTTATATAGGTTGCCGCTACTGCAATTTCGTAGGTTCCGTTTGGTTCGGTTGGGCTAATAGTGAATTGTGCGCTGTATGTGCCTGCTGTTCCCGTGGTGGTTAATGTACCGTAAACGGATTTACCGGCTTGGTCGTACACTGAGAGAGCGATGAGAAAGTTAGCGCCAACTGTTCCATTTGAGTTCTTCAACGAACCGTTGATATTCACTACTGCTCCCTGAATATAGGTTGGGCTGTTCGACTTAGCCGTTAGAGACCATGTTTGGGCGAAGGCAGGCGCCACAGGTAATATGATAGCTAAAGCTAAAGCCACAATGAGAACCGTGCAGACCGTGGTTTTCATTGTTCGTTGACGATTAAAATGTGTAGCTTGATTTAGTGACATTGGTAAACAGTATTTCGGCTGTCCTAATAGGTTTTACTTTTCCGTGTTAGCTTCCGAGGTTTTTGAATCCTGATAAGGACGGCAGTTGTCTTTTCAGAAAACTTAAATATTGACAAGTATCTTCAGAGGTCGTAATCCACTGAAAAGCATGTATCCACGTGGGGCCGTCGTCTAGCTTGGTTCAGGATACATGCCTGGGGCGTATGCGATCCTGGGTTCAAATCCCAGCGGCCTCACCACAAACACCAGCGGCTTGATAATCAAAGTTATCTGAAAGCGTTTGCCTTTTTTAGAGACGGGCTTTACTTTTTGGATGTTTTCTCAAAGGATTTTGTCAACTAAAAATATTGTAGACTTATTTGTTTTTTAAAAAAGAGGGAGATGAGTTGGAAAGTATTTCGGCGTCTTTGTGGGTTTATTGTTGTGGGAACTTTGAAGGTTGCGAACTCGTTTTGTGTTACACCTTGATTTTGAGTTCTAACTTGATGCTGTACACAATGAATGAAAATGAACCGATGATTGCGGCTATTGAAGCTAAATCAATTATTCCAAACATATTTTCACCATTTGATTCTATAATCAGTTACATGCACAGCTAAATATAAACGCAGTTGTGATTTGTTCATAATATTTCATAACTATTAGACATACGTCTAAACCAAGCAGAAAATTTATATGTAATAACACATTAATATTAAGTTAAAAGTAAACAAGTAAGAAGAAACAGAGGGTAAAAAAATGAAAGCCTATATACTATTAAGCACAAAACCGGGCACATCATTAGACGTTGTTAAGAGAATAAAAGAAAAAGTAAAAGAGACCATAGTTGCCGATGCCATCTTCGGTCGATACGACGCAATAATAGGTTTAGAAGCTCCAGCGCTTGAAGACATAAACCAAGTGGTTTACAAAATAATCGAAAAAGACCCCAACGTCATCCGCACCGAAACTTCCATCGTTCTGTCACCAATGTAGTTCTCGTATGATGAAGTTGAAATTTCCCAATCACTTTTTTTAATTTTTTAAGAAGTAGTGTGCTAGAAAATAAAAATACAGGTGTTATGGCCAAAAAAGTTAGCTGCTCTACCTTAAACGGGTGGAGCTGTTGAGGGGATGGTTTCTTCGGTGCATTTTGGTCCTTTGTGAGCTTTGAGGACTATGGAGCTTACGGTGCTTTTTACACCTTTTATTTTCATGATCTTGTTCTTGAGGATGTCTCGAAATTCCTCTATGTCGGCAGCTGAAACTAATGTTACGATGTCAAATTCACCCGTGACTTCGTATAATTCTTCGAGGTGTTCCAGTTGAGCAAGCGAGGTTAATACTTCATCCATCTCTGGAGATTCAACAAATATGTCTACGAATGCAAGTAGTTTTGGCATATGGGTCTTGCCTTAGTGAACACGAGTTTCCAATATTTATACTTTTCTTGCCATGTAGTCAGTTCTTACCGCTTTTTACCTTACAATTGCACGGTATCAGAGTTAAAAATTGGAAATTTGTTAGAAAGAGCTATCGCTTGTGTTTCAGCATTCAGCAAACAAATCGAACTCTCTAGAACCTCTAAGCAAAAGATCAGTCACTGCAAAGACAGATCCCCAAAACTGGAAGAATTAGCAAAGCCGCTGCTTTGAAGCTTACTGAGCATGTTAATGGCATACACCCTTTCCCACCAAATACAACCATTTTAAACCAGACTTAACCATTATTAACCATTACTAACCGTTTTTAACCGTAGCCTAACTTTGATTTAAAGCTTATTTCAAAAAAGCAACCCAAAACACAAAGAAAAAAATTTGCCCCCAAAAACAACAGAAACAACAGCTACACACTATTGTGGTTGGCTTTTGATCAATTAAAGGAACGGCTTTTATAATCATTGAGTAGAACTTAAAGCAGAACATAAATTGCCATAAGTTTATCAAGCGCTAAAATATTAGCCGGTGAAATTACTGTAAACCGATGGATAATCTTGAATGAGCAACAGATTGAGCTGCAAGACATCCACATATTGGTTCCCAAAGAGCCCAAGTGTTCCCTGCTGATTCTGATTCACCATATTTGTTAATGAACTGACGGATATTCCTGTTGCATTGCTTATTCCTGGTATCTGTGAGTAAGCTTGCTGAAGTGTGATATCTGGGTCAACGCTCGACGCTGACTGGGATTCGTTTCTTTCCTGGAAGAAAATGGGCAAGGTGAAGTTTTGAGCGATAAGAGCTGATCCAACATTTTGTCCGTTGAGTTGGACGAGTTCGCCGTTCGCTTGCCATGGAAATAAAGCTTGGCCTATACCCGTGATTACCAGTGGGAAAAGTATTCCGCAGATCAACAGCGAAACCAGTGTTAATCCTATAATCGGTCTTAGGTTCTTTAGGAGCCATTTTCGTTTTTGTTTTTGTTCTTGTTCGGTTGTCATATTCTTTACTTCCTAAATGTGAAATACGCCGCCAAGGAGCAGATCTATCAATTTAATTCCAACAAAGGGCACAATAACGCCGCCTACACCGTAGATTAAGGTGTTCTTGAGGAAAAGCGTCATGGTGCTCGTGGGCTTGAAAGCGATTCCTCGCATGGCAAGCGGAATTAAAAGCGGAATGATGATAGCGTTGAATATGAGAGCTGACAGAACAGCACTTTGCAAGTTGTACAAATGTAAAATGTTTAGAGCGGTTAGCGACGGAATTGCTGTTGCCATGATAAAAGGCATGATTGCGAAGTACTTGGACACGTCGTTGGCTATGCTAAAAGCAGTAACCGCGCCTCGAGTCATAAGCAACTGTTTCCCAAGCATAACGACATCAATTATTTTTGCTGGGTTCGATTCTAAGTCAACCATGTTTGCTGCTTCCTTAGCAGCTTCTGTGCCAGAGTTCATGGCGAGACCCACGTCGGCAGCTGCGAGTGCTGGGGCATCATTGCTTCCGTCACCAATCATTGCAACGATTCTGCCTTCAGATTGCTCTCTCTTGGCGATGTTATACTTATCCTCGGGTTTTGCCTGAGCTACATATTCGTCCATACCAACCTCTGAGGCAATACTTTTTGCAGTGAGCGGTTGGTCCCCAGTAATCATTACAGGACGTATACCCATTACTTTAAGAGCCGCAATTTTTTCCCTTATGCCTTCTTTGAGAACGTCTTTCAATCTGATTATCCCGATTATTTCGCGGTTTCTTGCAACAGCTATAGGTGTTTCGCCCTCTGCTGATATTCCATCCACGATGAGGTCATAGTTTTCGGGAACGAAATCTACAATTTTTTTGATCGATTCAGGAGCACCTTTAAAAATTTCAATTTCAGGCTCAATATTTGCGTCAACACTTTGCTCGGATACGGTTGAGGATTTTCTTCTGATTCTCAATCGGTCCCGTCCCGATTTGTCACCTTTTGGAAGCGTTAAGCCCATGTGAGTTATTTTTACTCCGCTTGTTCGGGTGCTGGCCGAGAATGGGTAAGTTTCTGAAAGGGCAAGAGAATTCAGTTCTTTCGGTAGGAAACCTTTCTCATACGCTAGTTTAAGTATGCTGCGCCCTTCTGGGGTGTCATCATGCCAGGAAGAGAGGAAGGCTGATTCTCCTACTTCTTCGTCCGTAAATCCATCCATAGGAACGAACTTTATTGCTTGTCTGTTTCCCACAGTAATGGTGCCTGTCTTGTCGAGGAGGACAACGTCTGCGTCTCCAGCGGTTTCGATTGCTTTGCCCGACTTTGCAATTATTTTGCTTTTGTAGAGTCTGGACATTCCAGAAAGCCCGATTGCCGGAAGAAGAGCGCCTATTGTTGTTGGGAGGAGGCAAACGTAGAGTGCGATTAACACCGAGAGGTCAGCGCCTAAACCCAAAGCAACCGACACACCTAGCAAAGTAAGAATTATAATGGTGAAGATAGCGGTTAATCCAATCAGCACAATGGTTACCGCAACTTCGTTAGGCGTCTTTGGCCTCTTAGAAGATTCAACCATCTTTATCATTTGATCAATGAAGGTCTCGCCAGGATTCGTCGTAACCTTCGCCGTCAAATTATCGCTGACAAGTCGTGAACCTCCGATAAGCGAATCACCAGGAGCCTTCCGAGCCGGAGCGGATTCACCAGTGACAAGCGACTCATCAACCATAGCAATTCCTTCCAGTATATCAGCGTCTAAAGGAACAACATCGCCTTTTTCAATCAGGATAAGATCATCTTTTCGCAGTTCAGTAGATTTTACACCGACTATCTTCCTCGTCCATTCTTCCGTTACAATTTTTTTGGCCGGAACCTCAGTTTCCAATTTCCGTAAAGCCCCAGCCGTGCTTTTTGCCTGCTGCTCAGCAAGAGCATCGGAAAGAGTGCTGAACCAAACGGTAAGCAGGAGAATTGCGGCGACTGCAATATAGAAGCCTCGCAGTCCAACGGTGGCTGTTGGCCCGAAAGCCTGTGGAGCTATGGCCATTGCTGCAACAATAAAGAACGTGATTTCAACTATCAGCATCACTATGTTTTTTCGCAGAGATTTAGGGCTTAAACGGACCAGCGAATCAATCAGCACTTTTTTGGAGAAAGCCGACCTCATTCCAAAGGAGGATTCGCTGCTCTTTGCTGTCTCTAAAGTTTTCGTGCCATTAGAAGCCATTCTTTAACCCTCCGAAGAATGATCCAAGTGGTCCAATCGCCAAGAACGGGAAGAACGATAACACTACAAGTATTATGATGCTGGCAACTAGAACAATAGTAAACAGCAATGTGTCGGTTTTAAGCCCTGTAGTTGTGCCAGTTCGTTTTCGCCCAATCATAGAGCCTGACAGAGCAAGCAAGATTAGAATTGGACCATAGCGCCCAATTAACATGATGATACCGGTAGCTATGTTGAAGAACAGACTATTTTGTGCCGAGGCACCTAAAAAATCTGAACCGTTGTTCGCGGCCGCTGAAGTGAATTCCCATAGGATTTGCGTGAAACCTACAGAGCTTCCATTAACACCAATGGCTGCTACGGCGCCCGAAGCATACGCTGTTACCGTGGGGATTAGTATGGTGATAGGGTGGAGTAGGAAAGCCACCATAACAAGCAATACGTCACGGCCAGTGATCTTGACGCCCAAGTATTCAGGAGTTCTTCCAGACATTAACCCAACGACGAAGACGGTGATTAACACGAACATTACCATGTACATCATTCCAACTCCTTTCCCGCCTGGAATCGACTGAATGAACATACCCAAGAAACCAGAAGTTATTCCCAGAGGATGAATCCCAAAAAGTGAAGCGTTAACAGAGCCAGTTGTGCACATAGTCGTAATTACGGTCCAAAAACTGGACATGAAACCGCCGAACCGAGTTTCAATTCCTGGACCAACCGCGGGAAGAGATGGAACAAACGCTAAAGCTAGACAAGCTCCGCCAAGAATCAAAGCGCCCCCTACAAGCGGTATGGATTCCCTTTTTTTACCTATCATTTCACCGAAAACAAAGAGCATAGCTAGTGGAAGCAGAAGCATTAGAGCTATCATGATAACGTCTGTGATTTGAGTAGGGTTCATGAAGGGATAAGCAGCGTTTGCACCGTAATAGCCACCGCCGTTTGTACCCAACTGCATGATGGCGTCCATAGAAGCGACTGGTCCGACTAGAATTGATTGTGAGGCACCTTCTATGGTCTTCACTGTAGCGTAGCCGGTGAGGGTTTGAGGTACACCCAAAGCAAGAAGTACAATTGAAGCCACAAAGGCGAGGGGCAGGAAAACTCTTGTGATGGATCTGGTGAAGTCAACGTAGAAGTTGCCCATGTCTTTTGAAGTTGGGATTAATCCTCGGATAAATGCGATGCCTACGCATATTCCTGTGATCGGGGAGGCAAATTGAAGCCACCCGAGGACGCTTGTTTGGCTAAGAAAGGAGAAAGCGGCTTCGCCGTTATAATGCTGAAGGTCAGTGTTTGTTGTGAAAGAGACTGCTTGCATGAAGGCAAGGTCTGGGTGTATATCGGGAAAATGCATGGGGTTAAGAGGTAAGCTGCCTTGGAAGACCATGATTAGAAAGGCGATAATAATCATAGCAACGTTCACATACAGGGCTGCGAGGAAGTACTGCTTCCACCCCATCGTCTGCTCCGTGTCTACGCCGATGATTTTGTAAATGAAGTTTTCAATTGGATTGAATATTTTGTCTAAACGGCTTGGTTTCCGATTATAAACTGCAACGAGGTATGGCGCTATAAGCTTCGCTAAAACTAATGCCACACCAATAATTAGAACGACTGCCAGCGCCTGAACTGCGTTTACCAATTAATCCGAAACTCCAGATAACATTTGTACTCACTATGGCTCCTTTCCGCTCCTATTCTATCTATTTTGCTAATGAAGTATTAGCTTTTACGGTTAAACATCTTGGTCCTTTGTGAGGCTGCAAAATGACTGTTACTATAGTGCTTTTAATGCCGTTAATTTTCAATATTTTTTTATGCAGGATGTCCCTGAACTCTTCAAGGCAAGATGCAGAAACTAACGAAACTATGTCGTATCCTCCGGCTACCTCATAGATTTCTTCGATGTTTTTGAGTTCTCCAAGAGCCGACAATACTTTGTCTTTTTGTGATGATTCCACGAATATGTTAACAGATGCTAAAAATCGGTTCATAACTATACTACCCTATGCGTTAAAGAAGCAATGTCTAACGTTGAATACGTGCTTTTTCTACAGGCATTTTGCAACGAACATTTAGTACATGCGCTTTTCACATAAACCATCATATAATAAACCCTCTAATCCCGTGTTCTACGACTTATGAAATCCCTCAGCTTTTGCCCGCTTCTTAATCGAAAAGCTTCGGTTTATGAAAGCGGAAGCCGCTGAGGCTGCTGAGCCAGTTCTAATCCAGAACGTGGTCGTAAAGCTCTGCAATTTATCTTCTCCTTAGTTTTTATATTCTGCAATCTTCACCTAATAAAGCTATTTGTGATTTGTACATAATTTTTCAAAAAAACTGAACTAATATACATTAAAATGTCTAATAATTGAAAACATGAACGCACACAGAATATAAAGTAAAGAAAAAATGTTAAAACAAAATATTCTCCTTAGTTCGCAGTTTTCGACGAAACAAAGCTTAGCAGCCTTAAAATCAATCAATAAACTGATTGAATAATAAATTGATTTGCCGTTATTGAATAGTTTTATAATCGACCTGCAAAGGTGGAGGGCCGCTTTAAGAACGGTATGCGCCTAGCAGCTGCACAAATAAATAGCAATTAATCAGCCAAACGTCTACTTTCAATTATATTTATTGTACAGGTTTTTTATTTTTCATAAAAGTTATGAACGCTTCACAATTACCTTTATATAGGGTGACTTTCCAATGTAAAGTGTTCAATAAAACTAAAGTTTGGTGAAAAAATGTTGGGATTATTGGATTTAGTCTGGACATGTGTTATAGTTGGGTCAATAGCTACAATTGGCTATCAGCTTCGTTTAGAGTTAAAAGTTAAAAATGAAAAAATAACGCAGTAAGCTTATTTTCCTTGTTCACTTCGTAGAGCGCTATTGCGCTTCTGGAGACTTTTCTTTTATCGTCTTAACGATGACCATTGACTTTCTAGTTAAGTTCCTATTTAGAAAAGCACTATGCCAGCTTTTTCATTATTCGTTGATGCCCTCGTTTTTTGCTCAAGAAAACAGTCTACTTATGACCTTTTGTACATATATTTTAGTTTTTTATGGAAATGCTTGCAATTTTTCTTAATTATTATGAACAAATCTTAATTATGTTTATATTTCGCTAGACTTGCTTTATTGATTATTAGATCGGTGTTATTAGATGAGAAAGAGAATGGAATCCCAAGATGTAAACAGATCAAGCAGAAAGCACGACGCGTTACTCGTTAAAAAAGGGAAAACACTACTTTCCGCCATCTTCAGCTTGCCACTTAGAGGAGGGGAAATAGATATCTGCTGACTCAACAGGTGCAAAGAAGCCTCAATTGAAAAAAACCCTCAGCCTCGGCGGCGTAACAATAAACGCCATGGCATTAATCGCCCCAGGAGCATTCTTATGGCTAACTTTTCAAATAAACGCAGCCCAGACCACCCCGTCTGGCGCTTCAACGGCCAACGACATATTTTTTGGCCTCACACTAGCATTAATCTTAGCGTTCCTAACTGCAGCTTCTTACTCGTGGCTAGCACGGCGCTACCCTGATGCCGGTCCCGGCAGTTCATATTACTTTGCTCAAAGAGCCTTACTAGACAACGGCGCCAGCAACACTTCAGCAAGAAACGCCAAGTTCGGCGTCGGCTGGATATCTCACCTTTACTACTGGGTATATCCAGGAGTTATGGTTGCAGCAATGTCCATCTTGCTAACATGGATTTTATCTGTACTTGGATTCAGCATCTCACCCTTAGGAGAAATCGCCATCGCCTGCTTATTTGCAGTTGTCACAGGCGCGATTGCTTACCGCGGAATTCAAGGATCAACAAAAACAAACGTTCTCCTAAACGTGGTTCAAATCGGAATGCTGGTCGTCATAACTAGTATGGCGTTAGTTTTCCGTTTCACAAATCCACAACACGTATCCTTTACGTTCTCTAGCCTTGGGGGAATTGTTACGCCACACGATATTAGCACAGTGTTATTTCAAGCAACCATCGCTATCTTGGTTCTAGTCGGATTCGAATCCGCCACAGCATACACAGCTGAAGCCAAAGACCCCAAAGTTGTTCCAAAAGCAATCATTTTATCATTGATTATCCAAGGAGCCTTCGCGTATCTGTTCGAGTACTTCGGTGCTGAGGCATGGATGAACTCCAGCTATACCATAACACAGAACGGTAAGACATTTTCGGGATTTGGCGCTGCTGCCGTCTCAAGTGCTCCTATCGGCGATATGGTTCACAACCTTGGAAACGTATTCTTAGGAGGCAACGGATTCACATTAGAGTTGATAATTGCTGCAATTGTGGCCGCTGCAATATTGGGAACTACCCTTGCATGCATGAACACCGGCGTCAGAGTAACCTACGCAATCAGCCGAGACACTGAAGTGCCATATCAACTCAGCAAGCTAAACCCAAAATACTCCACGCCAGCAATTGGTATCTGGATAATGACAGCTGTTGCAGCCGCCATTGGATCTTTTGGAGTGCTGACAATAACAAACCTGACCTCAATTACGCTGCTATCAAACTTTGGCACTTTCCTGCTGTATGGAATTACAAACATTGTGGCACTAATTGCATTCACGAAAGAACGCAGTAACATCTTCAAACGCAGAGTGGTTCCGATTGCAGGGTTCGCCGCCAACGCCGTTATGATGGCTACTATTGTGTACCTCAGTTTTGCTGGCGGGGGGGCGTCGTCATCAGAAGGAATCTTTGCTATAGTCGGCACCGCAATTTGGTTGGCAATAGGCTTAGTCTATTTCCGCGTCAACTCAAAATCAAAGCCTTCCGGTTTGTTCCCCTTTCCAGGCAAAGATGAAGATGAGGTCAAAACTGCTAAAGTCAGTAAGTCCAGAACCCTCAAGTTCTGGAAGAAAGATTAGTTCCCCATTTTTCTTTTTTTAAAAAAAATCCAGGATCCGATAGACGTCAAAAAAACCAATTTTTTAGAAAAAGCAGTGAATCCTTGCTTTTTTAACACTAGTTACAGTCAAAAAACTCAACGTTTAGTTGAAACTGCCCGAATTTAAAAGCTAAAGAGAATTTTCCTTGACTATTTATTTTGCTTATTTAAAATTCTTTTTTGAAAGATACTGTGTGGTTGTCCTTGAGAGTCTATAATAATTTGTTCTTCGATGTTCCGGTTGGTTTTTAAAGTTTTTTTCAATAATGACACCAATTTTAATTTTATTAATTGCTATGTTCAGAGAAATATAAATCTAATTAATATTTGTTCATAATTTTTATGAAAAACTGAATTTATTTTGCAATAGACCCTGTTATGATGAACATCTAAAAAGCGGTATAATGCTCGGAAAATCATGGTCAAAATGACAGATGGCTAAATTGTACCTATGATTAACCCTATTGTGAAGGCTAGCAGTGGCACGATTACCCAGCTTAACGCTATAAGCAGGAACGGTTTGACCGAGACTAACTTGGATCGGTAGGATATTCCTGTTCCGAAAACTGCCGACGCCAGAGCTTGCGTGTTAGAAAGTGGGATCTTTAAAATCGTAGCGACCTCGACGAGAACCGTTGAAACCACAAGTGTCGCAGTCGCGTTTGGGTATCGCATGAGAAAAAGCTCTTCGCCAACTCTGCGAATCTCGCCCGCACTCAAATAGAACGTTCCGATGAATATTGCAACAATTGCAGCTATGATAGTTGTTAGATTGAAACCGCCTGTGGCCACTATCAACCCCAGAGTGTTTGCGCCTAGAACATATGAAGTAGAAAACGCTAAAACAATTATCAAGATTTTGTAGGTCTGTAGCCTTCGCCAAATGTTCTTGGGACAGCTACGATTTATGATTCTGATAAGGTAAAAAGCAAAAACTATAGCAATTAGTGGTGCTGCAACCCACATGGCCGCCACCTCAGCGATGTAAGCACTGTTTGTAAGAACACTTGTCGCAATGGATAAACCTGCAAGCAAACCGACAAGCGCCATGCTCATAGATGCGGGCACTCTAATTAAATCGGCAATAACAAAAATTAATATCGCCGCCAGCAAAGCTTCCGCCCGAAACTGCAAAGCCGCACTTGGTAGCAGTACATTTACTGTTTTTGTCATTCCCATGCCTTGGGCAAGGAGTCCCAGCGAAAACCCTACAGCTCCAAGCAGCATACCAAATCGTTTAGTTATGATTCTTGAGCCTACGGCTGGGCCAACACACGCAGACAGGTTGTTGCCAGCAACTAGCATTACGGTAATGAAAGTTAATACAAGAACAACGATTGAAAGCCACAGCATGACTGTCACTTAAGGATGGAGGTAACCACTGTGACAATCAAGTCTGAGAGGTCTTCGCAGGAATCAAGTACATCGTCGCATTTGTGCATAAGTTCAGAATAATGGAAGAATTGTAAGTAATGCAGGTTCGGCGTCATATTGTAGAGCCGGTCAAATCCATCGTCTTTTAATTCATCACCGTGCTCTTCTAAGGCTTCTATTTCTTTGCGCAACTCCAAAATCTCCGTAACTCTGGATGAGGAGAGCGCCTGTTTGAGCTTTGAGAGGGATGTTTCAGCGAGTGCAAGAAGGTTCACATATACATCGTCCCAGCCGGGACGTTTCATTTCGAAACCAGCAGAGTAAACCTTCGCCATTCGATCCAGTTCCCTGCTGAGATAATAATATAGGTCAACTATGTCGTCGGCAACTTGAACGGACTTGAGCAAGTCATCTATAATGTTGGGGCTGATGGCGCCGCTTGTAATGTCTTCGCTTATTTTGAAGGCTATATCATCAGATTTTTTCTCAAGTGTCTGCATGGCATGCATAGCGTCGGTTACTTGTTTAGCTGTGACATTTACATTGAACATGCTATACACAAGAGTGTTGGCTTCTGAAGCAATGGCAATAATTTGTGTAAGCTCAATGAAAATGTTTTTTTCTCCAACAACTAAGATACCCTTAAGGCTTTTCAACCAAAACACCCGCTCAAATTTCAATTGCAGTAATACTTTTCAGCAATATTAGTATTTAAAATTTAAGCTTGCTTGCAGCAACGGTTAACTATGAATCTGGTAACGGTTTGATCTATGAACACTTCAGGCAGTGTTGGTTCAATCAAATAACCTTGCTGTATTCTTTCACGGCGTTCAGAGCAATCAGTGTTGTGGTTCTCTTTATGAAGCGTTCAGTTAGCAGTTTTTTCAAATAACCATTAAGGCTTGCATTGTCTCGGAACTTTGCGAAGACAATTGCATCATACTCTCCAGTTATGTCATAAACCGATAAAACGTTGCTTTCTTTGGCAATTTCATTTTCGACTTCGACTATATGCCCGCCTTCAACCTGAATCATGATGATTGCAGTCAAGACATAACCCATCTTGGCCGTATCAATAACTGGTACATAACCAAGAATTATTCCGTCACGTTCCATGTCGCTGAGGCGATTATGCAGAACGTTCGGTGTTAACCCAACCCTGCGCGCTAGCTTGCGTAAACTTACACGTGAATCTTCTTCTAGTGCGCGTATTATTTGCAGATTAATTTCATCCAATTTTTTCGTTGGGCTTTCTCCTGGTTTTAAGCCTAAAATTCTCACACCCTAACGGGCTACTTGACGTTTGTTTAGTAAAACAAGAGATATATAAGCATAACCACACAAAAATTGGAATATTGTAAACAATAGTGCGAATCAAAACTACCTAAATCGACAATCGATACATGAACAGTTCACAAATGTACACTGGTTATGAAAGGCTAAAAGGGCTTCCCGAGAGGACAATAATCCATTGGAGGAATCCTCATTAGCCAAGAGCACATAACGATGTAACGTTTATTTGGATGTACCGATAATTTAAATGTCAGTGCTAAGTAGCTGATATATCCGTATGTGGAAAAAATAATCTGTTAGAGGGGGATTTTCAAAATGGCAAACAACGACGTGGACGTACTCTTAACTGCTGATAGAACACTGATGAGCAATTACCATGGCAACGAATTCTTAGGATTCGGTACGTGCGCTCCCTCCAACTTTATCCCTGATGTCTTGTACAGTTACCTGTTTTTCCCACAGATAAGAACAAACAAGGGATTGCCAACTGCTGCGCCTTATGGCTTAAGAAAAATCGAGGCTCAACTGCTAAAAGAAGGCCTTAAAGTTTTAACAGTCAGCCCCCAGCACCTTCGAAAATACCTTAAAACCGCCAAAGTTATAGGCATTCATACCATGGATCCTTTTGGTTTCGGACCAGCATCAACCACCTTAGCCTCTGTTTTCCATAAAGAGCCTTTCTTAGCGAGGCACTTCCATGCATTGGTAACCAGCCCAACCATCAGAGAAGCCAAAAGAAATGGAACAAAAATCATAGTCGGCGGTCCTGGTGCATGGCAGTTCCGCTACAGACCACAGCTTGTTGAAAGAAAAGCAATAGATTGCATAGTAGAGGGCGAAGCTGAAAACGTCATTGGAAAACTTTTCAAAGCCGCCATAAAAGGAGAGCAACTACCTCCTCATCTTGAAATCTCAGCAAAAGACGCGCCCAAGCTGGAAGATATACCGGACATTGTAAAGCCGTCAGTTAATGGCCTAATCGAACTCGGAAGAGGCTGCTGCAGAGGATGCGAATTCTGCAACGTTACCCTAAGACCATTACGCTGGTACCCTTACGACAAAATTATCCGTGAGTTAGCGGTCAACGTTGAAATAGGCAAACAAAAGGTTATCTGTCTGCATGCTGAAGACGTCATGCTCTACGGTTCACAAAACGCAGTGCCCAACGATGAAAAACTGCTAAAACTTCATGAGCTAGTCATGAGCAAGGTTCACACTATCAGTTGGAGCCACTGTTCATTGGCTGCTGTAGCTTCTAAACCAAAGCTTGTATCTAAACTCTCTGAGATTATACTTCAGAATCAGGCATGGTGGGGAGCAGAAATCGGCTTAGAAACCGGTTCAGCTGAGCTTGCCCAAAAAATTATGCCTGCAAAAGCACTTCCATTTAAGCCTAACGAGTGGCCTCAAGTTGCGAGGCAAGGGTTTGGAGTAATGCATGATCACAAGTTAGTCCCTGCTGCAACGCTCATTGTTGGGCTTCCTGAAGAAACAGAAAACGACATCATAAAGACGATGGAGCTTGTAGATGATGTTAAAGATTGTCGAAGCCTCATCGTGCCTTTATTCTTTGTTCCGCTGGGCAGGCTGAAAAACAAGGATTGGTTCAGAGACACCGAAGTGAATAAACTGCATGAGCAACTGATGTTCCAATGCGCAGAGCACAGCCTCCGCTGGGTTGACAACCTGCTGGATCTGTCATTTATGGATAAAGGATATCGGGTTGCCTTGAAAGAATTTTACAAGGTCTTCGCAGGATTAGCAAAACGGCAGTTGCGACGTTCTGAAATTATAGAGCTGCAGTGAAAACCGTTGATTTTTCTTTGCTGACTTCCCCGTCGTTTACAACGTAGTAACTTTATTTAATTTGGTGTACTATTATTATATGAATTTTGATTTAGTAAATATGAGGCAGTGAAATTGTCAGATAACACAAGCGCAAAAAAAGATTGCAAGATAACTGTTGTCAAGAATGGGCCCTATCTGGTTTCTGGAGGTGTCCCATTGTTTACTGCAGTTATATCATGTGACGAATATGGAATCCCAGCCACCTGGTTTATAGGAAAAAACTTGAAAACTACTGAAAATTACTTATTGTGCCGGTGCGGGCAATCCAGTAACAAGCCATTTTGCGATAATACTCATTTGAGAGTGAATTTTGACGGAACAGAAGCAAGTGACAATGAACCTTTCGAAAAAATGGCTAAAGAAATTGACGGCCCAGATTTAAAGTTGAAGGATGCAGAGATACTCTGTGCTTCAGCACGTTTCTGTCATCGAGGCGGGGACATTTGGGAAGCAATTCCTCAAACAAACGACCCGAAAGTCAAGAAAAACGCGATAGAAAATGCCTTTGATTGCCCTTCAGGCAGGCTTGTAGTTTTAGATAAGAAAACTGGAACTACACTTGAGCCTGTTCTGGCTAAGTCGATTGGCGCAATTGAAGATCCAAGCAAAGGGGTAAGTGGACCCTATTGGGTTCGCGGTGGAATCCCCATCTACTCGGCAGACGGAAAACTCTACGAAGTGCGAAACCGTGTGACTCTTTGTCGCTGCGGAAAATCCACAAATAAACCGTTTTGTGACAGTAGTCACTATCCAGAAGAGTCAGACAGAGAACCCAAACGAGAGGTGAAAGAGAAATGAGTAAGAGACCGCGAGAGCAAGGTGAAGAAAATATTGAGGAAGTTTTGAAGTCTAAAGATAAGGCATTTGTGCTCTTCTATGCTTCATGGTGCCCGTATTCCCAAGAGTTCCTTCCTGTTTTTAAAGAATACGCCAAAGTCAATCCTCAAGAATGCATAAGCGTTGTAATCGATGACAAACCAGACCTATGCGATAAATACGCAATCGAATACTACCCCACTGTGCTTCTTTTCAAAAAAGGAAAGGTGCACAAAAGACTTGATGCAACACCGGGAGCTGGATTAACAAAGAAGCAACTTGCAAAATTCACTGAAAACCCATAAAAAACATTTAAGTTATCTTCACCGCTTCTTCAGAAGGTAATTCCTTGTCTTTCTTGAGCTGTTTTGACGACGAAAAATGAAATTGTTGAGAAGACGGATAAAGCGGCAATTATCCAGATAGAGATTTGATATCCATAAGCTAACCACATAAAATAACCCATAACCGCATTAAAAACCTGAATTAACACTACGATTTTCATTACTTTCCATAAGCTTTGGAAGGAAATGTTAAACAAACTAAAACTACCTTCTCAAAAAAAGCTAGGGCAAACTCGGTATGCCGACAATAAAACTGTGCGCTTCAGGTTTAATATTGTTTGTTGTTGTATTCTCTCAGCAACAAGTCTGCTATGAAATACCAATCAAACGCATCAACCTCTATCGTTTCTTTTTCAATTTAAAAATTTTAAACCTATTTCCATTTAGTTAGGATTTCTTCTCTTTGGAAAGTGGCTTTGGCCAGGTAGAACAACGCCACATCTACGACGGCGATTACAGCGGACACGGTTAAGACGAGCAGGACAATAGGGAATATTGTGAGTTGGATTGCAAAAACCAGCAGAAGTATCAGGGGGATAACTACGTATGTCCCCAACTGCTGGGCTGCCCTTATGTCGTTTACCTTTGAAGATATTATGACGTTGGCTTCGACGCTGAGGACGCAGGCTAAAGGAGCCAGTACACCGAGTATTAAGGCGAAATCTGTGTTCGGAAGCAAGAAAATTCCGAACTTAATGTACGACCACACGTCCATAATTGTTACAAATATCGTTGTGCCGATGGCAGTTACTCCAATAGTGGGTAGGAAAGTGGCTAAGCTTTTGCCTAACAGTAGTTCGCCATCGGTGGTCGGTGTAGCAAGTAAGGGTTCAAGGCTTTTTTCGATTTTTTCGCCAACAATACTGTACGAACCCATTATCGCAGGGAGAACCACAGGTATCAAAACAAAATATATCGAACCAGTGTTTGCCACGGCATTAGCAGCGCTAATGAATTGAGCTCGAGTAAGTGTGGATGCCGAAGATTCTAAAGCATATATAAAAATTATTGGAAGCACCACGCCCACGAGGATGGGGAAGGCAATTAGTGAGTAGAGGATGTACTTGTTTTTCCCGAATACACTCAAATCTTTCGATGTTACTATCCACGACTTCCATAATCTCATTGCGCCGGCGCCTCCCGAATCAATTTCAAGTAAACATCTTCAAGCGTGGACCGCAACTCTGTGACGTATTGAATGTTACCGCCCGCCGCTACAATCGCCCGCACCAACTCGGGATTGTCTCTCTCTGGATTATCCATGTCAAGAATCAACTTGTTGTCGCTGGTTTTTACATTCTTCACCGCATTCAGCCCATTAACAGCGGCTAAAACATGGCTGGTGACACTTTCCAGATGAACTATGGTTTTTCGGTTGTAAAGGCTGCGCTCTAAGTTTTTAGGCGAGTCAACCGCGATAAGGTGAGTCTTCATGATAGCAATGCGGTCACAGAGCCGATCCGCCTCATCTAGGTTGTGAGTGTTTAGAAAGATGGTGCGTTTCTCTTTTTTGAGGTCCAGAACAAAGTCCCGAACTGTCTTTGAGGCTTCAGGGTCCAAATTCGCTGTAGGTTCGTCCAGAAACAACACTTTAGGGTCGTGGATTAGGGCGCGGGCAATGGCGATTTTCTGTTTTGTGCCTTTCGAGAATGTGCCGACGGCGTCTTCTCTACGCTCCCAGATGCCCAGCAGCCGTAGGAGATGTTCAATGTTCTCCCGCCGTTTCGCTTCTGGGACCTCATAGAGTTTTCCGTAAAAGTCAAGGTTGCGGTAGGCACTTAGGCTGTCGTATAAGCCGACGTTTTCGGGCAGTATACCAACCATTTTTCTTATTTTGAGGCAGTCAGCTTCATTGTCAACGGCATAGTCGCCTATTTTGGCGTTGCCGTTGGTTTTGCTGATTAGACAACAGAGCATGCGCACAGTCGTGGTTTTTCCTGCGCCGTTGGGTCCAAGAAAACCAAAAACCTCGCCTTCGTCCACGTGTAGGGTGACGTTGTCTACTGCTGTGAGATTGCCAAATTTTCGGGTGAGATT
>Ga0187891_1000877_pt1 | contig 27902 bp, 18 predicted proteins | sample June2016WEW_21_4_FD_132990 | JGI IMG/M metagenome (GOLD analysis project Ga0187891, IMG submission 132990) | Peatland microbial communities from SPRUCE experiment site at the Marcell Experimental Forest, Minnesota, USA - June2016WEW_21_40 | ecosystem: Environmental > Terrestrial > Soil >... | reverse complement strand
TTTGGTGGGGGCCATCTCCAGCCGTTCGAGCGTAGCCAGCCCGTCGAGCCCAGGCATTCTGAGATCGAGCAGAAGTATGTCCGGCTCGAATCGCTGAAGCACGCCCAGCACCTCCAGCCCATTCTCGGCCTGAGCAACGACTTCCAGGTCTTCCTCGACGCCAAGCAACTTGCACAGACCGTCACGAAAGATAGGATGGTCGTCCGCCACTACGATTCTGATCTTGGAGCGGATTCCGCTTTCAGCGGATGACCCGAGGTCGGCGACAGCGTTTGCAGACATGCTTTTCAGATCGCCCGGTCTCATTATCACGAGCGAACCAGCAGTTCTATAGTCCCGGATGTAACCGGCAGGTACCAGGTATACACCAACGTTGGCGAAGGTTATCATGCACAGTTGCCACCCGTCCAGCTTGTCGCCGTCCACCTTGAAGTCGTACGCGTAGTTCTGTATGTCGATCTGCGTATCAAACCCGAGCCGAAACCGGGCTACTTCTCTGAATGCCGGAGTCTCCGGGTCGCCTGCTTCAAGGCGAGCGTGTACCGGTCGGTTTCCTCAAGGGTCGCGGCGCATCTGGGGCAGGTGATGCAGTGGTCCTCGAAAGCGCGCGCCTCACCCGCCGGCAAGTTGCAGAGCAGGTACGCCTCCGCGGTTTCCTCGGGCTCGGCCGGGCAGTGGTCCGGGTTCGGCACGGTTCTATTTCAGCGGGAAATCGAGACGAACGCAAGGCCGGACGGACCCGAGCAGGGTACTGGCTCTCTCTCCGTACTCCTGGGGCTTTGCCGCTTCGCGGTGTCGGCGCAATATCCTAATTGCGGTCCGGTACTCAACGCTCAAGCCCGTGCGCTTGCGAACTGCGTGCTTGGAGATCACGTTCATTCGGAGGATCGGGCCGCGCCACCGCCGATGCGTGCGACATGTATTGAAACGGTTTCACCTGCCAGTTCGCCGGGTAACTTGCAGGTACATCGGAGCATCCTGAGAAGCGGGAGATGGCCGCCGCGGCATCCGGGACACGAACTGATGATTTTGAAATTGACCAGGGAGGACGCGACGGAGCTTCGGAAAGCGCTGGAAGCGGCGCACACCGGAATCTTGCGCGAACTATCTGGTCTGGCCGGTTGCGGATATTCTCCCAAGGGCATCGATTTGTGCCATCGGAGAAGCCGCCTGGAGCAGCTCCTCGCACTCATCGAACGGCGGCCTGAAGTTCAGACGATGCCGCAGCCCGCGATGGCCATTCCCAGGGCCGCCATTGCGTCGTTCAGGCCAGGGAGCTACAAGACCAAGAACCCCCGGCAAGGAATGTCCAGGTCATTCCCAATCCGCGCTCTTCAAGCTCAGGCTCCGGGCGTTCTCTGAGACAGCCCTTTTCAACGTGTCCTTGGCGCCGTCAGGAAACCCTGCTGAAATCTCCACCACTGCCTTCACCGAGGCGCTTTCAGTCCACGCATTGCGACGATACTGTCGGCGCTTTTTGGTGGCGCCTGGGCCAGACCGGCGGAGTGGTTCAGCAAATCGGCTCTGCCGTCCTGCCGAGGGTGCGGAAACGCCAGGAGGACAAGAGTATATGAGCAACAGGTTCTTACAGATTTCATAGGTTTCCAATCTCCTGGAGATCTCGGAAACGACCACCCGGCGCCTGGTGAAGAGGGGTGTACTACCGGCGATTCGTGTCGGACGGCAGATTCAAATCGACGAGCGTCGGTTTCAGGAATGGCTCGACAGCGGTGGTGGTGGTCCTCTCAAGCAGCGCTCAATTTGATCCCTCGTCTTCCGATGGCGCCCACGGTTCGAAAGAGTGGAACTCCAGGGCATTGGATTCCTTGATCTTAAGGGTCTTCATAGATTGCCGAGTCTCTGCCCAAACCAGTTTGGGTGGAAGCATCTGTGCACGCGGTTTCCGCGATGCGGCAAGTCCACTGACACACCCTCAAGTCATTTCTATGGACGGCCCGCTCGCGCCGAGTGCGGACTCGTTACCACGAAATCCATCGGGCCTCCGCCTGACCCGAATGGCAAGAGCATTGTGTACCCCACAGCACTTCCCACCAGCCGAGAGGCAAACATTCTCGGAATTCTTGGGCACTGCGCTGGCTGGTCGGGTTGTTGGGAGGAATGGCTGTTCTCGCGAGCATCTTGCGGCGCTAAGGTCGGCTGGTCTCCGAGGCTCCGATCTCAAGCCAAGATGGATCGGCGGAGCCAAGCGCGTTTATGGTTCCTAATCCAGGAGGCGCGCTCCGGAGTTGGCCTCTTTCCGAGTGGCGTGATACGTCCGAAGCGAGCGCACCGCTAAACGCTAGGCGACGAGGCAGGGCTTATTTCGTCGAGAGACTTGATGGTCCAACCTCCGATGACCAATTGACCGTTGCAGGTTCGCAATCGTGCTACCACAGGCCAAGCAGGCCAAGGCAATCGGTGTTGTGTGTCCGGCACGGAGTTGATACAATCCGCCTCCTGGAGGACCGGATGCCCCAACAGCCGATGAAGGGCCAATTACTTGTCGTCACATGTGTCGCACTAGCGTTCTTCGCTTCAACGGCACCGCGACGGGCGCACGGGATGAGTATGACCGTCGAACAGAATCCGCAGACCGCCGATGCCACGACCCGCATGGCGGTCGATCGCTTCAACGAGGCATTCAATCGGCACGACACCGACGCTCTGGCGCCGGTGCCCGGTTCGGTAGCTCTAAAGCGGATGTTTGCCAGAGATCCGGTTAGCGCGCTTTGAGAGGCCTGAAGCGCTAGCGGCCGGAGATCGTCGGTGGCGAACAAGACCATTTCAGAGCGATTACCGTTCCGGGGCCGGCATGAGCAACACGGCCCAACGTTTTCCGCTGTTGTGACGGTCAATGGCTCACTACCGCCCGGTAGCCGTTGGGACACGGAGTTGTCCCGGCACCTCTTTTGATAAGCTCCGTGCGGCCATACAGCGGAGAGAAATCTCCGCACTGCGGCAAGCGAACTGTCTCGTTCCTAATACAGTGTCAGCTCAGCTCCACCGGAAGCCAGCACCGTTCCATTTGGGAACGTGGATAGGCAAGTTGCGGGAAACACATACTCGTGGTGGCCATAGCTGGGTAGCGCCCGGAGGGCATCGATGGCGATATCCGGAAGTTGGACCCTTTCGGTTCCCGGTTCTTTGCAATGCGCACGTAGATTGAGGGGTTCTTTGAGTCTAGATCAATGTCGGTCCACTTCCGAGCAAGAATCTCGCCCTTCCGCATTCCTGTGGTGGGCGCAAGAATCAAGAACACCTTGACCTCCAGGTCCCCTTTTTCCTCACAGACTCGTGTCGTGGCAGCTCACATGCCTTGCGCACGCGCCGCGGGCGCATTCGTCCTGGGAAGTGGCACTCAAATTGGACTTATCAAGTACGGCTCGTGATAGTACACGACCGGCTCCTCAGGGAACAGGTGCCAGCGGAGCAGCGCCCGGGTCATCGCATCGACTTGATCGTCGTGGCCACCGTAATCCGTCCGAACCTCTGCGGATCGAAATGGTGTGAGCAATGTGTGAGCAAAGCTAGCATTCCCGCTGGCGGCAGCGTTACCGTAATGCGTGGCACGACGCGGCCGGCATTGGCGTTCGCGCCATCCGTGCAGCCGATCTCTCCAGGCTTCGCTGCAGCTCCGGCACGGTGATACCGAACTGTTGAGCGGCTTCCTTCAAGATGGGAAGAGTGACCGTCCGATGAGCGTGCTCAACGCAGATGGCGCGGCACGCCGCGCACGTGCGAACATGCCGTTCCAATCGACGCCGCTCGACTTGACGGCCGGTCTTGGCGAGACTGCCGGCAAAGAGCGCGGGCAGCAATTTTTGTAGTTCAGGATGACCGCAGGGGACGCCGGTTTTAGGTTTCGTAGCGAACGTTCCCAAATGGGAATCAGGCTTTGGCGCACCCAAATTTTGAGTTCTGCCTCTATTCGGTTCGGGCATGTTGTTACCTCCCCTTGCATGCCACAACAGGCGCAAAAGGCCGCTGACACGACGGCGGCCAACAGGTAAAGCGCGCTGAGCGCGGGATGGAGGATTTCACAGAATGCACGCAAACTCCATGTTCTCATTCAATTCGATATTTACGATAGGCACAGTTCACTCCACGCTGTTCAGTTTGTTGGACAGATGTGGCGCGTTGGTGTGGCGGACTCGGCTGATGAGGGAGTTGATCGCCGGGTTCAAAATCACCGTTCTCAGCATAGGCGGCAGGATCTCTCTACGTCGAATCAAAGGTTACCCGAGCCTGACTCGTACACGCAACGAACCCGGCACCGGTTTTTCGGAAACGACGATCATGTATCCGCCGCCGCACCCGGAATACATGGCGCCGGGGTAACGGGATTGAAACCAGGAGAGAATCGCTTTTAAGTCGATGTTAATCACGGGATGCTTCAGGGTGTGAGGCAGAATGACTTCCCAACAGCGCATGCAATGGTTCATGGCGGCGCCGAGGCGGCGGATGTCGGTATCGAGGATAGAGTCAAAACATTCCTTACCGGTGCGGCCTAACTGTGCGATCCAGTTCAGATCGAGGTTTCTGATGTCCAGGGGACTGTAGCCGGCGGGACGCTGGTTGATGGGGACGAGAGAGAACACCTCCTCCACCCAATGTGCGATCTGCGGGTCACAGTTGGATTCGACATGCGCTGGAAACCTTCCTCCTTCGACCGCGGCGTCGTAATCGAGGCGACTCACGCCGGGATAGAGCAGCCCAACCATGTCCTGCGAGCCGGAAGGTTCAGCCTTCCCTTCATTCTCCGCCCAGTACAGTTCGCGGACGAGTTCCGCTCGGGGCCGGTCGGGAAGTACGCCATTCCACAAGGCGGTGGCTATCCGGCGCGTGCTGCTGGCCATCCCACAGCGATCCATGAACCAGTGAACCGGCTCCAGCGCCACCACTACCATCGATCCGGGAGGGTCCGGATTGTGCTTGGACACGAACGGCTGGTCAATCCATCCGCCAGCCAACGCCATCCGGTTAGGGATTGTGCTGGCGAGGAACGCGATATCGTTGCTCTGGCTTCCGCTATCCCGACCCTCCGGGCGCGGCACACGCGAAGGCGTCGCAAAGGTTGTGGGAGGTTCCACGGTTAGTCTCTGACCACGCGCTTTCCCGCCTTGCGGTCCGCGTATTGTTGCGCGATCCAAGCGTAGGTCTTTTCCATGCCGGCGCGGAGCGGCGTGTGCGGCTCCCAATCGAGCACGCTTTTGATGAACGTGTTGTCGCTGTTCCGTCCGGCGACCCCTTTGGGGGCATTCAAGTCGTAAGTGCGCCGGAGTTTCACACCGGCGATTTCTTCGACCATGGTCACCAGATCGTTGATCGAGATCAGCTCACTCGAACCGAGGTTGATAGGCGTCGCAATCAGGCGATCGCAGTGCATAATCTGGTCGATGCCGAGCACGCAGTCGTCGATGAAGCAGAAACTGCGGGTTTGCGAACCGTCGCCCCAAATCTCGATGGTGGTTGCGCCGGTGTCAAGAGCTTCGATCACCTTACGGCTGAGTGCGGCGGGCGCCTTCTCACGGCCGCCGAACCAGGTGCCGTGGGGACCGTAGATATTGTGGAAGCGGGCGAAGTGGGTTTCCAAGCCACGTTCCCCCCAGTATTCCTGGCAGAACATTTCCGACATCAGCTTCTCCCAGCCGTAACCTCTTTCCGCCATAGCCGGATACGCGTCTGATTCCTTGAGCGCGCGCACATTCGGATCCTGCTGGAGGTCCGTATTGTAGGCACAGGCCGAGGAGGAAAAGAAATAGCGCTGGGCGCCGGCGCGCCAGGCCGCCTCAATCAGGTGGGTGTTGATCAGAATGCTGCGCAGGCACTCGACGCGAAAGCGCTCGATGAAACCCATGCCGCCCATATCGGCGGCCAGGTTGTAGACCTCAGCGGCGCCTTCGACGGCCTGAATGGCGTTCTCTTTCTCGCTCAGGTCCATCGAGAGCGATTCCACGCCTGGCACGCGCTGATACCATTCCGGCAGAGGCTTGCGGTCGATGGCACGGATCCGCGTGTAGCCCAAATCGCAAAAGTACCGTGCGAGCGCTCCCGCGATGAAGCCTCCAGCGCCCACGATAACGATCAGATCATCGTGGCCGATCTTGCGGTCGATTCGTACTTCGGAGTTTTCTTTCATGACAGGTGATTACTCTGCAGTGGCAGCGCTGCCAACGATTCTGAAGCTGATAGCGCGCGACCGATTCCCGGTGCGTCGCCAATTAACGTTAAAGTAATCGATAATGATTCTAGCTCAAGCAGCCGCTCCTGTCAATCCGGCCCGCTCACCAGCTTACTTTCGTCTGGCAGGAGTAATCTTGCGAACTCACCGGTCCGCCCGGCGGGCAACTCGATCTCCAGTCCGTCATTATCGCGCGTCCATTTCAACTTGTCACCGGAGCCGAGCATTTGCCCTCCGGCAATTTCCGATTCCATAAGCTTGGACCCGCGGGCGAGGGACTCGATCCTGATTTTGCCATCCTGCGTCCAGGCGAAAGCCGTGGCATAGAGCAGACCGTCCCGCGCGGTGAACCGGATATCGCGGCTGGTATAGGGCTTGGTCGCCGTATCGTTAAATGAACCGCTGACGACTTTGGTCGGGCCTTCGCTGGAGATTTTCCAGGACCGCGTCCCATAAATTGCTTCGCCGTTGGCATCAACCGTCGAGACCAGCATGACCACGGACCACGGGGAGGAGCAGACAAGACATGAGTTGATCACGCGGGGATCAGTATCTTGAGGTTTCGCCAGGGACCGACATCCACCGCTCCGAACTTGGCGTCCCGATAACAGGCGGGAATCTGATATCGCTTGAGAGACTCCCAGTTGGGATGAAACAGTCCGGTGCGTCCTCCTTCATCTAGGTGGCGAAGAATTGCGGCGCGCGTGGCGTCGAACTGCTGAACGGCCTTCTCCCAGACGATATCGTCGGCGTTTGGGGTCTGCGCCGAAGCGCGGGTAAGCGGACTGAGAAGGAGCAAGGCAGGAAACCGCATGATGCCCCGAAACTATATCATTTCCCCGCCAAAAACGCAATAGTTATCGTTGAAGTGATAAGGCGGAGTCGTGCTTAAAAGGGTGGCGTTCGACGATTCCCTTGCCCTCACGGACGACAATCCACTGGTTGGCCTCGACGTCCTTAACCGTCTCGATGGCACCCTGCGGCCAACGGATGCTGACGTCCGCCTTGGTTGCCTGGCCGAGGCCGAAGTGAACGCGAAAATCACCCTGGGAGATGAAATAGCCGCCGCTGCGCACCTCGCCGATCTGCTTGCGATGTCCGGCGGTCACGGTGATGCGCGCACCCACTGCGTCCCGACCGGACGCAGTCACGGCCCGGACTAGGAGCGCGTTGCCGCGTGGACCGAAATTCTTGAGCAGCGAAGGAGGTTCAAAAAGGTTGACGACAACAATCTCCTCGGATCCATCGTTATCGAGATCCCCGACGGCGATGCCTCGCGAGGAATGCTTCGCGGTGATGCCGGGGCCTGCGGTGGAGGACATATCGAAGAACTGGCCATCTCCGCGATTCCAGAACAACTGGCGAGGCTGGTGAAATTCTTCGCCGAGGCCATACTTTTCAATGAACGGGTAGACGTGCCCGTCGGCGATGAACAGGTCCTTCCAGCCGTCGTTGTCGATGTCCACAAAGGCGGTTCCCCATTTTACGTATTGCGTGTGAACGGCCAGACCGGCGAGGCTGGTGATATCGCTAAAGGTTCCATCGCCCAGGTTGCGGTAGAGGGTGTTGGTGTCACTCGAGAAGTTGGTCTTGAAGATGTCCAGGTAACCATCGCCGTCGTAATCCGCGGCAGTCGCTCCCATGCCAGCCTGTTCGCGGCCGTCCTCATTGACGGCCAGGCCTGTGATCAGGCCGGTCTCTTCGAACGTCCCATTTCGCTTGTTGTGAAAGTAGAGACTCGGCGTGGAATCGCAGGTCACGTAAAAATCGGGCCAGCCGTCGTTATCGAAGTCGCCGGTTAAGACGGTGAAGCCGTAATATTCGCGCGGGGTCTCGACGCCAGCCTTTTTCGTCACGTCGGTGAAGTGTCCGTGACCGTCATTGTGATACAAAGTCATGGTTTCGCCTTTGAGACCTCGCGGACCGCAGGGCACGGGAACACCCTTCCAGTTGCACCCGCTGCGGTCGCGCGGCCGGGGCGTTTCCTGGGCGTTGAAATCGATGTAGTTGGCCACCACGAGATCGAGCCACCCGTCGCGATCATAGTCGATGAAAGCGCAACCGGTGCTCCAACGCGAGCCGGGATGGTCCAGGCCGCGCTCGCGCGTTTCGTCGCGGAAAGTTCCATTGCCCATGTTGTGGAGGAAAACGTTGTGTCCCCACTGCCCGAGGAACAGGTCCACACGACCGTCGTTGTCTACGTCGCCGGCGCATACTCCCTGTCCCCACCCGAGGTGCCCGATGCCTGCTTTCTCAGTGACGTCTTCAAAGCGAAGCCCGCCGAGATTGTGATAAAGATGCGGCGTGAGAGGCACGGGACCGGGCTTTAACCGATCCCCCTGTACCAGGAAGATATCGGGCAGGCCGTCGTTATCGTAATCGAATATAGCGACCCCGGTTCCCGTGTTTTCGACCACGAAGGTCTGCTCCAGTTCGCCGGAGACCACAACCGCGTTGAGCCCTGCTTGTGCGGCGACGTCGCGGAAATCGACTGTGGGAGCCTTCATCCCTGGCGGCAGCGGACGCACGGCCTGATCGGTGGCGCCCGATGAGATCATCTGCGAAAGGGCTTGCCGCTCCAGCACCAGACCGAACGCAAGAGCCAGAGTCACTGCTGCGACGGCGATAAGAAACCTGGAACGGCGCGATTGGCGGCGCATCAACGCGCCTTCTCGGGATGAGATCCGGCGCGCTGCGAGCGCGATTGCGCAATCAGATTCAAAGCCCGATTGATATCGGGGTCAGCAGGCTTCGCCTTTTGTGCCAGACGAAGCTCCTTCTCTCCATTGTCGATATCGCCCATTTGGCAATCGATGAGGCCGAGACTCTTGTGCAGGTCCGCCCGCATGACGCAGTCGCCGCAGACTTCGATCGCCTGTTTGAGCTGGCGAATGGCTTCAGGCCACTCATGCGCCGCGCTGGCCGCCAGAGCGTCATTCCCGAGGGTGCCTGCCTGGTCGACGATGCGGCGTTTTTTGAGCACCTCACTATAGCGGGTCATGAGGCGCGCGGACTCTTGCGGATCCGTCGGCTTGAGGGCACGCGCCAGACTCCACAGCGCCTGGCTGAACTCCGGATTGATCGCCACCGCCTGTTTCCACGCCGCGATCGCTGCCTGCGTCTGCGACTCATGTTCGAGGCTTTGCCCCAACGAGTGCCACGCCATGGCATTGCGCGGCTGCAGCTTGACGACGGTTTCGAGCAGCGCGGCTGCCTGCTGGTAGTGGCCACCTTGCTTCTCAGTCACCGCCAGATAATAGTGAGGCTCCGCCATCTGAGGAGCGAGCCGGCAGGCGGATTCGAAGTCTGACTGCGCCTCAGCGGTGCGGCCCAGGTCGAAGAGCACACGCCCGTGGTTGAAGTGGGCCACAGCGGAATCCGGGGCCAGGCGGACCGCTTCGGCGGTTTCGGCCAGGGCCCCCGGCAGATCGTAGCTGTCGGCCAGGGCAATCGCCAGATCGAGATGCGCGACAGCGGAATTCGGCGCGAGTGCGGCCGCCCTGCGCAGCAGTGCGATGCCTTCGCTGCTCTTGCCGAGGCGGGCTTTGACCTTGCCCGCCGCAGCGAGGGTGGACAGGTTCTCCGGCGCCAGCTTCATTGCCCGGTCGAGCTCCGCTTCGGCATCGACGAACTTCTGCTGCTGGGCGAGAATCAAGCCGAGATTGAGATGGCCCTGGGCGTAGGTCGGGTCGTCTTCAATCGCCTGCCGGAACAGCTTTTCGGCCGCACGGTTATCGCCCTTCATGGCACGAATGACGCCGAGGTTTCCCAGGGCCGAGATGAGTTGCGGGTCGTCGGCAAGCGCCGCTTCGAGCCGCTTCTCGGCCAGCGCCGTGTTACCGGAGGCGAGATCGAGGCGGCCCAGCTCGCCCTGCGCGGCCGCCATCTTCGGATCAAGACGGGCCGCCCGTTCGAGTGCTTCTCGTGCGCCCTTGAGATCGTTCGCCGCCTCGAGCGCCAAAGCCAGGTTGTACTCGGTGTGTGCATTGCCCGGTTCGAGCTCGAGCATCTGGCGGTAGACTTCCGCTGCTTTGCCCGGCTGATTCGCCTGCAGAAGCTCGTTCGCCTGATTGCCTTTGGCCGCCAACTGATTCACCTTGAATTCTTCCGATTTGCTTTCCTTGAATTTTTCGGCGATCCCGCTCGCCCGAGCCGTGTCGCCCAATGCGCGCAGGACGGAGGCCAATTGGAACTGAGCGGACGAATCCGCTGGTTTGAGAGTGACCGCTCTTTCCAGATGCGCGAGGGCCTGCTTCGGCTTTTGGTTCTTCGCCAGGACGAATCCGAGCTGATATTGCGCCTGGAAGTCGTTGGGGTTGCCGGCAATAGCGCGATCGAGCTCCACCTCCGCCTTCTCATACTCGCCCAGCCCTTTGTAAACGGTGCCGAGCAGAACGTGGCCTTCGGCATCGGCCGGCTTCCGGTGCGTATATTTCTGCGCGGGAGCCAAGGCGTCCTGAAACGCTGAGACACTTGCCAGGGCTTTCACTTTTGCCAGCAGCGCCACCGTGTCCTGCGGATCCAGCCTAGTGACCTCTGTGTACTCGTCGGCAGCCTCGCGGAAGCGGGCCTCGTTGGCGTAGACATTCCCTAGTGTGAAATGCGCTTCCTTCATGTCGGGGCGCCGTCGAATCAGCTCAGTCAATATCCGGATGGCTTCTTTCGCACCGGCAGTCTGCGCGCCGGCGATACCTTCCTCCTCCTTCACCGCAGCGTCTTGGTAAGTGGTGGCTCCCAGAGAAAGAAGCAAGTCGGCAGAATCGGGCTGGAGCGCGAGCGCCTCATTCCAATACCGGAGGGCCGAGTCATACCGGCGCTGAGCAGCCAGAGCCTGCCCCAGGTGGTCCAATGCCGCGACCGATTTGGGATCGAGCCGAAGCGCTTCGCGAAACTCGGCCTCGGCTTCGGCAGGATTGCCCATATCCAACAGCGCCGATCCAAGCGCCACGCGTGCCAGCAACATGTCCGGCTTGTTTTTAAGCGCGAGGCGAAACTGTTCGGCCGCTGCCGGAAGTTGATTCAGGCGCGCGTGGGCGACAGCGAGGTCATAATGGGCTTCCGCGGAGCTGGGCTCCAGCCGCACCGCTTCTTCGAAGGCCGAAACCGCGCATTTCAGATTCCCCTTTTCGGCAAACCAGGCGCCGGTTGCGTCGTACACTTTGGCGGAAGGATCGTCGTGGATGGCTTTGACAGCGGATGGAGGCGGTGTGCAGTCCTGCGGCAACTGCGCCGCGGAGGCAACGAAGACACAGGCGAGAAACAACCACGAGCAAGCTAAAGCATGCTCCGCCGGCGGCACGCAACGTCTTGGCGGGGCATGCTTTAGCTTGCCAATCTTGGCATTCTTAATCTTCATGGCTGTTCGGCACCAGTATAGGTCTCTCGTCTCGTTAACGTCATCGATAACGGTCAGGCGGCGCCAGATCATTTTTGCACCCGGGAGGTGGTCTGCGGCTCGGTCACGTTCACGATGCGATCTCCTGGCACATCGCGCAGCAACTGCCGTATCCCGGAAGGCCACCGGATCTCGATTTCGCGCGCGGCCGGGAAGCGCCCGAGGCCGAAATGCACCCGAGGGTCGCTCGATGCCGCGTAACCGGAGCTGGTAGTCACCTCATCGTACTGCTTCTGCCCGTCATCGGTGGTGAGCCGGATTTGCGCGCCGATGCCCATCCGATTGCTCTTTGTGCCGGTGAGTTTGAGCAGAATCCAGTGGTTGTGGTTTTCCGTGACGTTGTGGAATAGCTGAGCCGGGCCGCGCAGCACGGTCACAACGAGATCGATGCGGCCGTCGTTATCGAAATCGCCACAGGCCAGGCCGCGATGAGGTGCGGGGCGCGTAAAACCCTCGCCGGCCGTCGCGCTCACGTCTTCAAACTGCCCGTTGCCGAGGTTTCGGAATACCGCGTTGGGTTCCGCGTAGTGAAAATGTCTGGAGACGGCATCGATGTCGTCCATGACGTTGCCGCGGGCGACGAACAGGTCCTTCCAGCCGTCGTTGTCCAGGTCGGCGACTCCATTCGACCAGCCGGACATTTCCCGCGTCAACCGGGCGAGCCGGCTCGCCTGCGTGACATTGCTGAAGCGTCCGCCCCCGCGGTTCCGGAAGAGCGGAAAGGTTTCGTTCTCGACGGCGGTGTGCCAGATGTCGGGCAGCCCATCGTTATCGAGATCGCGAAACTCAGCGCCCATGCCCGAGAGCTGGTTGCCGTCCTCGTTGTAAGCCACGCCCGCCGTAAAGCCGACTTCCTCGAATCTCTTGCCGCCCAGATTGTGGAACAGCAGATTGGGGCTGTTATCGTTGGCGACAAAGACGTCCATAAATCCGTCGCCGTCATAATCGGCAAAGGCCAAGCCCATCCCTTTGCCCTGCACGGTGGCGATTCCGGTCTCGGCCGAAACATCAGTGAAAGTGCCGTCGCCGTTGTTCCGATAGAGCGCATTGGGAAGCGGGCCGAAGCTCTTGGGATGGCAATAGCCACGACCGTACAAGCCCATACAAGCCGGCTCATGCGCGGGGTCCCATTGGCAATAGTTGGAGACGAAGAGATCGAGCAGGCCGTCGTTGTTGTAGTCGAACCAGCCGGCGGAGATCGACCACATCTTCTTGCCATCGAACATCGCGCCGCCGAGGCGAGCCTTGGCCGTGACGTCAGTGAAAGTGCCGTCGCCGTTGTTGTGGAAGAGCTGATTCCCATTGACATTGGCGACGAAAATGTCGGGCCAGCCGTCGTTATCGTAGTCGCCCACCGCTACGGCCATGCCGTAGCCGCTCCCAGCGACGCCGGCGCGCTCCGTAACGTCGGTGAAGGTGCCGTTGCCGTTGTTATGGAAGAGGCGGTTGTAGTACTTCGGCCCGGTCTTCACCAGCGACGGCATCTCGGCACCGTTGACCAGGTAGATGTCGAGAAGGCCGTCGCCGTCATAATCGAGCAAAGCCACGCCGGCCGGCATGGTTTCGGGCTGATGTTTCTCCGGCGTCGCGCAGTTCTCGGTCACGAAGTGGAGGCCGGCAGCCTGTGCGATGTCCTGGAATCGGATGGCACCCGGTGAGGTCGGGAGCGCCATCACCGCAACCACTCCCAGCACCAGCACAATGGCAACGGGCATCCACGGCGTCACCCTCGACACGGTTATCGCTCCCCTTTTGGCGGCTCCCGCACGGTGAGGATGCGGTCGACGGCAAGATCGTGCAAGGTCTGGACGGTACCGCTAGGCCAGTCGATCTCAAGCGACCGCACGGACTGGTCGCGGCCCAAACCGAAGTGAACGCGTTTATCGTTGGCGGAGAAGTAACCGCCTCCGGTGGTGACGGTGGCGAACTGGCTGGCGCCGGATTGGCTCACCAGGTGCAAACGCGCTCCGATGCCGTCGCGATTGCTGGCCGTGCCCACTGTGTTGATGGTGAGCCAATGGTTGGGACCTCCCTGGTTGCGAAGCACCAGCGGCCTTCCATCGAGGCAACTCACAACCACGCCGATCTGGCCGTCATTCTCCAGATCGCCGAAAGCGGCGCCGCGGGCCGCCTGCCGCGGGCCGAACGGTTCGCCGCTCTGGGCAGAGACGTCCTCAAAGCGGCCCTGCACGTTGCGCAGCAGCAGAAGCGACTCGAAATAGCGCACGTTGCCCTGAAAATACTGGATGTTGTCCATTACGTGAGACTGTGCGACAAACAGGTCCTTCCAGCCGTCGTTATCGTAGTCGATCAGCGCCGTCCCCCAACCGGAGTGTGCCATGGTCATGCGGGCGACGCCCGTCATGCCCGATACGTATTGGAACGATCCCTTCACGTTATGAAAGAGGGCGTACTTCTGATTCGCCAGGTCTCCGATAAAAATGTCCGGCCAGCCGTCGTTGTCGTAGTCCTCGAATGCCACGCCCATTCCGGAAAAAGCGTGCCCGTCTTCGTCGTATGCGAGACCGGACATCAGACCGACTTCCGAGAAGGTTCCGTCATGATTGTTGTGGAACAGTTGCTCCGCGATCGCGTCATTGGCAACCAGGATGTCCGGCCACCCATCCCGATCGTAGTCGTTCATAGCGCTGCCCAGGCCTCTTCCCGGAGCGGCGGCGATGCCCGATTTCGCGCTGACATCGGTGAACGTGCCGTCCCGGTTATTGTGATAGAGAAAATAGGAGACGGACTTGAAGACGTCAGGGTGGCAATAGGCGCGCTGCCCGCGCTCCGGCGCGCCGCAGGGAGGATTGTTCGCGAAGTCCCAATCCAGATAGCGCGCGACAAACAGGTCGAGATAGCCGTCGCGATCGTAGTCGATAAAGAGCGCGCTGGACGACCATCCGCCCCCTGCGACACCCGCCTTTTCCGTTACATCCGTGAATGTGCCATCGCCATTGTTGTGGTAGAGAATATTGCGGCCGAAATTGGTGACGTAAAGATCGGGATGGCCGTCGTTGTCGTAGTCTCCCACTGCGACGCCCATTCCGTAATCGCGGCCTTGCAGCCCGGCCCTTTCGGTCACGTCGGTGAAGGTGCCGTCGCCGTTGTTGTGGTACAGCCGATTCCAATACTTCGGGTCCGATTTGTCGGGCGCCGCGCCACGAGGCATGGGATTGTCGAGGCGCGCGCCGTTGACGAAGAAGAGATCCTCAAATCCGTCTCCGTCATAATCCAGCATGGCGACGCCGCCGGGCATGGTTTCAATGAGATATTTCTGCGGCGTGCGGGAGGAAAGGAGCTGGAAGTTTATGCCGGCCTTCTCCCGAATGTCGACAAAAACAGGCAGAGGCGCCCGCTCCTGCGCCGCGCCAAACAGTGCGAAGCCAAGAACGCACAAAACCGGGAGTAGACACAGAGCGGTACGGTGAAGGTCTCGGCGCTTGCGTCGCGGGCCGCTCATACCTGTATCACCCAGCTATCACCCAGCGTATCCCGAAACGCTCCGACAGAAATACGACGTCAGTGCCGCGCCACGCCGCCCGGCACTGACGTCGCAAGAAGACAGCTCAGGGGTGTGTGCCGTCTTAGAAGTAGAACTTCAAGCCCATCTGCAACTGGCGCGGCAGGGTGGCTGGCGCCGTCGAAGTCACCTGACCGGGGTTCACGTTGTCTATGTTGTTGTTGGGGACGTTGAAGATAACGTTGTTGAAGACGTTATATGCCTCCGCCCGGAATTCAAAGTACCTGGTTTCGGCACCAACGCGGAATTGACGGAATAGGGATATGTCCAGATTCTTCCCCCAGTCCGAGGTCAACTGGTTGGGCCTGAAATTGCCGAACGTGTAGGCTGGCGGATCGGCGAAGGCCGAGACATTAAACCACTGAGCTACCGTGTGCCCGCCCGAGTTCGCATTGCCCGCAAGGTCGGCCCACTCGCTGTTCAAGCCGCCGTCGTTCAGAATCGAGGTATTCGAGTACACCCCGTACGGCAGGCCCGAATGGAGGCTCAGGATGCCGTTGAGCTGCCATCCGCCCGCCAGCAAGGCGAGACCCTTGTTACCACCGGTTCCGGGCCTCCCGAATGGCGAGAGAAACGTAAAGGAAGCAGTGAAGTTGTTCGTCTGATTGGTATCGGACAACATCCAGTCCGCGGTGCGATTGTAGACGTTCTCTATCTCGCAGGACGCTCCAATCCCACAGTTATCGTCGAGTGCGCGTGACAGCGTATACGATAACTGGAACGCCAGATTGCCGGTGGCGCGCTTGTTGACGGAAATCTGCAGCGCGTTATAGTTGCTCGAGCCTACGCTCTGGTCGAACCATTGCGGCAACATGTACGGGAACGGCTGCCGCGGCGAGACATCACCCGGACCCGGAAGCGCTACGTTCTGTACGGGGCCCCAGTCCAGACGCCGGCCGACCGACCCGACATAGTTCGCATCCACAACGATGCCGCCGGCCAACTCCCGCTGCAAGCCGAAATTCCACTGGTCCATATAGGGCGATTTGAAATTCGGATCCACCATCCACTGGCTCACCTCTGAGAAGGTGGACACCGGATACACCAGGCCACCGCCGGTGCCAAGGCTCAGTGGATTCGTCATGGAGGCCGTGATCGCATTCGTGTTCAGGGCTGGGTTGTTGATAGTCGCTACAGCAGGCCAGTTACCGCCAAAATTCTGGGCCAACTGGGTGATCCCGCCCCACATGTCGTAGAAGCGCCCATACCCGGCCCGGAGCACCGTGTTGGCAGTCAGGCGGTAAGCGAGACCCAGTCTTCCGGACCAATCGCGGTAGTCGTTCTTGAGAATCGCGTGGTTCGAACCCGCGACGATAACATTCGGAGGCAGTTGGCCCGGCCCGTTTGGATCGGGGTATTGAGCAACCGTATCGCCGGAAGCAGGAACGCCGGCGTAAATCCCATTGGGCAGACAGGGCGCCCCGACGGTGGCCGAGCAATTCGGCGGAACAGCCGTCAGAATGTACTGCCCGGTCACCGGATTGGCGTCCCCCGTATACAGATCGGTGCCCTGGCCGTAAATCGGCCAGAGTCTGAGGTCATAACGAAGTCCAATGTTGACGGTCAGCCTGCTGGTTGCTTTCCACTGATCCTGAATGTAGCCGGAATCCATCCAGCCGCCGTTGGCAACTTCGTTGACGTTCCGGAGCGAGGCGGCGTAGGGAACCCCGAGCAGGAAGGAAGCCCACGAATTGCCGCCGACGCCCTGCTGCGCGCCCAGACCAGCCGTCTGCGCTTGCTCAAATGACTCGGTGTTGTAGCCGATGGGAGAGTGGAAGTCGTTGGTCTCAATATCGAAGCCGGCTTTGATCGTATGCGTGCCGATGATTTTCGTGAAGGTGGCACCGCCCTGCCAGACATTGGCCAGCGAGGTGTCCTGAAACGCTGAATTCGGCCACCCAAGATAGCCGGCGATGCCACTGATCATCGGTGCATATTGTTTGCCGTACAGCGTCTCGAAGGTAGTGTTCATGCCGAGCTGATTCACCTGATTGAGGAACGACGAGTTCATACCGGCGACATTGGCGACCTCGTCGTCGTTTCCGAAATTCCTTCCGAAATACGCTTCCATGACCGATGTCGGGCTGAACGTGTGGGTCTCATGAACGGTGAAGTTTCGTCCGTAGATGTCGTCGTTGTCCGCGCCGATCACACTGTTCGGAAGTAATTCGGACTCCTCGTACTGGCTGTATCGGAACATGAGCTGGTCGGAATTCCCGAAGTACTGATCGGCCCGAATCTGCCCCGTGTCGTTGGTGATGACTTGGCGCTCGGGCAGGTAGATGTTGTTTCCGTTGATGAGCGTACCAGCCTGGGGAACCAGCGTCTGATACAACAGCGAGATCGGGCTTATCTCGCTGCCGGGGAGAATGTTGCCCGAGATCGGAGTGCGGGAATAGGTGTTGGTGGTGGCGTTGAAGGTGGTACTGTTGGGGTCGTAAAGCACCGTGCTCAACGCGCTGAAATTGCCGCTTCGTTCCGCGGCCGTCGGCCCGAACGCGCCGCCTTCGTTGGACACGTGCTGCCGGTAGCCCTCGTAAGCGGCATAGAAGAAGGTGCGGTTCTTGCCTCTATAGACTTTGGGAATCGAGATGGGTCCGCCGACGGCCGCGCCAAACTGGTTCTGGCGAAGCGGTGGGAGCGCGGCATTGAAGAAGCCGCGGGCGTCCATGTCGGAATTGCGCAGGAACTCCCACACATCGCCGTGAAACCGGTTGGTGCCGGATTTGCTCACCACGCTGACGATTCCGCCCATGACGCCGCCGTATTCGGCCTCATCATTGTGTCCCTGGGTCTTAAACTCCTGAATGTCGTCGACGATCGGGGCGAAATTGTATGTTGTCAGGAACGTGTTAAGGTCGTTGATCCCGTCCAGGAGGAAGTAGTTGCTTCGCACGCGCGCGCCGTTGATCGAGGGGAAAGAGGCAACCCCGATGGCGGCGCCCACGAACCCGCCGCCGCCCGACCCGGCGCCCGTGCCGCTCTGGTCTCGATTGACATTGGCCACGCCCGGGGTGATGGTCAGCAACTGCGTGAAGTTGCGTCCGTTCAGAGGCAGGTCGTTGACTTGCTGCGTGCCAACCACCGTGCCCAGCTCGGATGTGGACGCCTCCACGGCGGCGGCAGCGGCTTCCACCGTCACGCTGGTCTGCGTCTCGCCCACCTTCAGGTGGAAGTCGAAGGTGGCGGTCTGGTTCACCTGCAGTGTGACGGCAGCTTGCGACACGCTGGAGAAGCCCGCCGCGCTGGCCTGAACCGTGTAAACACCTGGCGTGATGTCAAGGAACGCGTACGCGCCATCCCCGTTGGTTTTCGTGGTTCGCACTACCTTGGTATTCACGTTGGTCAAAGTGATTTGCGCGCTAGGAATGGCTCCCCCGGTCGGATCCGAGACAACCCCATTGACCGCGGCCGACGCCTCCTGGGCGAGAGCAACTGGCGCAGCCAATACCCAAATCGCGAGAAGAGTCAGAAGTGTGGCGAGGCTAATGTACCTCGATCGATGTCCTCTGGCTAACGATGCCATAGTTTCTCCTTACGTGGACCTTCACTCACAAGCACGTCGGTGAAACCTGGGGCGACCGGGATTTCTGCTTCGGGAAGGCCGCCACTGCCTCAAATCCGACTCCGAAACGATGCCAGCTACGTGGTGAAATGCGATGACTGTACCGTTAACTGATAGCGGAAGTATACTTCGGAGCTAGACTTGATGTTAAGGAGAAAATAATAACCAAAGAGAGCGACCGGCGGTCTCAGGCGTTGAGACTCTCCGCGCCCCCGACCGGCCGCGCACGGCCGATTCGAGTTCTCGCCGGTCCGGACGCTTTAACGGCCGTAAATTAGTGATAAATAGTACGATATAGCTGCATGGCAGGTGCGGACCGCCGCTCCCAGCGATGATGTTCCTGGCCACGGGAATGCCGGGAGTTTCCCCCCAGAGGCTACCGGAGGGTTGGCGCGATGAGCTCCGTTGCGCGCGATTGCACCCCAGCGGGAGGGTGAGGAAACGGCCGACCGGCGCTTAGCCGCCGTTGCCTTTAACGTTTTAGCCCGTCGGCACCGGTTCAACGCGTGCGCTGCAGGCGGAAGCCCCGGCAGATTTCGCGCAGCCGGCGCTCTCGCGACGGATTGTCCCCCTGTCGTCTGGCCGCCCGGCTGGGGCAGGCCGCAACTACGTTTCGTCGCTCGCGCTCGGGTACATAATAGTAAAACAATGGCGGTAACGATGAAGGACATCGCCCGGGAACTCGGGGTGTCCGTGGTAACGGTCTCCAAGGTCATTCGCAACCACACTGACATCGGAGAGGAGACGCGGCAGCGCGTGCTCAAACGCATCAAGGAGCTGAACTACCAGCCGAATATGGCGGCTCGTGCGCTGGTCACGGGCCGGACCTACTCGGCCGGGCTGATTGTGCCGGACCTGATGCACCCATTCTTCGCAGAGGTGGCGACCGGGCTCTCCGACGTGCTGCGCCGAAAAAGCTACAGCCTGTTGATCTCGTCCTCTGAGGGAAATCCCGACCTGGAGCGCCAAGAGATCAAGCGTCTGCTCAGCCGCCGGCTGGATGCCCTGATAATTGCCTCCACGCAGTGGACGGTAGAGAGCTTCCGGCGCATTGAAGAGCAGAAGGTTCCCTACGTGCTCATCGACCGCGGCTTCCTGGGGATGCCGGCGAATTTCGTCGGCGTTGACGACATCGCGGTCGGCCGCTTGGCAACCGAACACCTGATATCGGTCGGATGCCGCAGGATCGCCCATATTCGCGGCGCCGCTACCAGCACCGCGATCGGGCGTCTGGAGGGCTATAACCAAGCTGTCGCGCAAAACGATCTAAGCCAGTTCCAAGGTTATGTTCTGGCGGGACGCTCGACCGACGTGGATAGCTGGATCAGCGGCAACGAAGCGATGAAGAAATTGCTGGCTCTCGATCCGCGGCCCGACGGGGTGTTCTGCTACAACGACCCGATCGCCATCGGAGTGATCGACGCCATTCTCGAGGCCGGATTGCGGGTTCCCGAAGATGTCGCCGTGATTGGCTGCGGCAATCTTCATTTTGACAAGTCCTTGCGTGTGCCGCTTTCGAGCGTGGACCAGCAGAGCCGGGCCATCGGCGAGCGCGCGGGGAGACTGGTCCTGGCCCTGATCGAGGCCAAGGTCCCGCCGCAGCCCAAAAGCATCATGCTTCAGCCATCCGTGGTGCCACGCGAATCGACGCGCAGGAGCGCTTGACGGCGCGCCACTGGGGGCGCTGACGGTGGCGCTGGTTGACGCCCTCGGGCGCCAGAGATTACCGTTAACTGAAACGTTCCTTGGCTCGCTCTTCGATGCGTAACAGAACCGGCCCTTGGGATTACCTGATCGTTACCGCCGCGAATGCTCCCCAGGCAGCGGCGTACGAGATGCAGATTCGCCTTCGCCGCGAGCGGGGACAACTGGCACAGGTGAGGGACGTGTTGGTGATCCCCGATCACCAAGGCCGCCGCGTCGGCAGCGGCGGCAGCACGGTGCAGTGCCTGGTGGAGGTGCTGCGCCGCGAGTCGCAACCGGGCGCTGATGCGAGCGACCTGCGTTCCGCGGAAGCAACCCTGAGGCACCTGCGCATTCTGATCGTTCACGCCGGAGGCGACTCCCGCCGCCTGCCCGCGTACTCGCCCTGCGGGAAGATCTTCATTCCGCTTCCCGGCGACTCTCGTTCCGTCCTGGGTTCGACGTTGTTTGACAGGCTGGTGCCGGCCTTTCTCCGCCTTCCCGCAGGCGCGTCGGGCGCAGGCCAGGTGGTGGTCGCTTCCGGAGACGCCCTCCTCCGTTTCGATTCAGCGGCGGTTCAGTTTACGACATTGGGTATCACCGCGCTCGGCGCACCGGCATCGCCGGAGGAGGCTGCGCGTCACGGCGTGCTTTGCCCGAACGACGACGGTTCCGTTCGCTCGTATCTACAGAAACCGGACGTGCGCGCGCAGCGCGAGGCTGGCGCCATCGGCCGCGACGGGCGTGCCGTGCTCGATATCGGCGTGATGAGTCTCGATGCCGGCGCGGCGGCCAGGTTCCTGCAAGCGTTGCAGAGACCGCCGGCGCGCGAAGTGATTTTGTCTCACGGCATCGACCTGTATCGCGAGGTCTGCTGCGCTTTGGGAACGGAGACCACGTTTGCCCAGTACTTGAGAACGGCACGGTCCAGCGGATCGGCCCTCGACGAAGCGCTGCTGGCGAGCCTGTTCGCCGGCCTGCACCCAATCCCCTTGAACCTCCAGTTGCTCGATGGATGCAGCTTCCTGCATTTCGGATCCACCAGCCAGTTGATTTCGAGCGGCCTTGAGTTGGTCACCCAGGATCTCGGCGCACCGCCCCCCAGCACAATTCTCTCTATCGACAGTGACATTCAGGGAAACGGCAGTATTGCAGGAGATGAAGTCTGGGTGGAGGGTTGCCGACTGCTGGCGCCGCTCGGCGTACGTCGCCGAAACGTCGTGGCCGGCGTCGACGTTTTTGAGCCTCTCGAATTGCCTGAAGGAGCCTGCCTCGACGTTTCCTCGGGCCTGGATCGAAAGGGTGGCAAGGTGTGTTTCATTCGGTGCTGCGGCGTGGACGACACGTTTAAGCGCTCCATGGCGGAAGGCGCGACTTTCTGCGGCAGACCGCTCGCAGAATGGCTGCGGGCGGCCGGCACGTCGGTCATTGACATCTGGGACGACGAGACATCCGACGCGGAGCGCACGCTGTGGAACGCCAGGATATTTCCGGCCGAAAAGGAGCACCAGGCATTTCGGCGATGGCTTTGGATGTTCGACATTGGCAGCGCGACACCGGAGCAGAAGATCAGTTTTCGTTCCGCAGATCGCTACAGTTCAGCCGATATCGCGGTGCGGGCCGACCAGGCCTCCTTTTACGCGCGGCGCGCGGCTTTACGCGCGGCCATGAGCCTTTCTTAGACACGATGCGCACAAACCGAGAGAGCCGGCGATTCGGGGTAATATGGTCGGCCGCCGTGGACCAGATCCGTCATTTCCTGGTCTCCTTCACGACGACTACGGGGCCTAGCAGGCCAGATGGAAGAAGCGGCGATTCGGCCCTGTAGACCTTCCATGTGCTGAACAAGTACCTGGTTGTTGCGCTCGGCTGCAAATCGCCGATTTGCGATTGACCCACGAATTGATCACCTTTACGGAGACCTGGTTGTCTCCGACCTTCAGCGCAGTTGTTGCGTCAACACGACAAAGAGCGTGCCACACCGTGCCAACCTCCTTACCGTTGACGGTCACCACCGCCAAGTTCTTCACATCGCCCAGATCGATCCAGAGCGAGGCTCCTTTGCCAAACCCACTCGGCGAGGACTGAAGGGTCTTGGTGTAGGTGGCGTAGCCAGAAAAGTACTTTACACCTTGGTCTGAGCTATCAGACCAGGAGATCAGCTTGTTGAAGGTGACGGCGGCTGGGGCTCCACGACCAGGCTGGAAGGCCACGTTCCATGGGCCCCCGACGATCGCCTCTTCCAAACCCAACTGGTCAGCAAGGGCAGTGGCGTATTTGAAAGCGTCCTTCCACTCCGGAGTCATGTAAGCGAGACGGTTGTCGACCACTTTGGGCGCAGACAACGAAGCGTCGAAAATCTGCGAGCCCCCCAAGCGGCACGATGCATCCGCTCAGGATCGAGCTGATGCCGTCCTTGGTGATGTTGCCGTTCATGCAGTGCCACCAGACACGCGGCTGGGCGCTGTCCGGTGGGTTTTGGAATCATCTCCTATGCTTTGCGCAGAGATCATCCGAGAGCCGAGGACGGCGGCGGTCATAACGATCCATCCGAGTCCCTTTCGTCGCCCGGAAAAGTCATTTGATTTCTCCGTGACCGGCGGGCCGCGCCGAACCCGGCAAGCCAACCGGTTCAGTGACCGAGCTCATGAACGAGTTCGGATCTCAGGCACGGTAGTGTCACGCGGTTCTAATCGGTCATTTGCCAACTCGATGAAGGTTGCCGTCCAAAACAACGGGCTTGCCTGGATGAAGTTCAACGTCGGCTGACTGATCGCCGTAGAGCACGCGGTATCTCATTGCCCGATCCGCGGTCAGTCTGAGCTCGGCGAGATGATTCTGAGTCCACTTGAGGTCAATCCTGCCGCCGCCACGTACCCGCACCCCCGTAAGACTCCCACTAGACCAATGACGCGGCAGGGCCGGCAGAACACTGATTTCCTTGTCAGTACTCTGTACCAGCATCTCAGTAATCGCCGCTGGACCGCCGAGGTTGCCATCGATCTGGAAAGGAGGACAGAGATCGAACATATTCGGCAGGGTGTTCTTCGTGAGCAGCAGTTTCAGGTTGGCATACGCATGGTCCGGGTTTCGAAGCCGCGCCCAAAGCGCGGTCCGCCAAACCTCCGACCACCCGGTTCCGCCGTTGCCACGCAGCTCGAGGGTCCTCTTCGCGGCAGCGGCAAGTTCGGGAGTCGTACTGAGACTGATGTCGTGACCCGGATAAAGCGAGTACAGATGAGAGACATGCCTGTGCGTTGGCTCGGCTTCGGGATAGTCCTCAATCCACTCCTGAAGTTGTCCACGTTTGCCAATCTGCAGGGGCGGTAGACGCTTCCGTACCCGGTCCAATTCGGACCGGAACTCTGCGTCTATTCCGAGGATCTCGGCAGCACGCCGGCAGTTGTCAAAGAGCTCTCTAATGAGCTCGATGTCCATGGCCGGCGCGTATGTCAGATTCTCAGGCTTACCGTTCAGAATGTATCGGTTTTCCGGCGACGTCGACGGATTGGTGACCAGTCGGCCTGCGAAGGGTGTTCCGGGCGGCGCTTCCACCAGAAACCCGAGTGCGAACTCAGCAGCTTCCTTCATTGCGGGGTATGCCTGCCGCCGGAGGAACTCCGCATCGCCACTGAATTCGTAGTGATCCCACATCTGGTTCGCAAGCCACACCTCACCCAGTGGCCAGATTCCCCAGGGACCATCCACCGGCGCGGTAGCGCGCCAGAGATCCGTGTTGTGGTGCAGAACCCATCCCCCGCTGTGGTATTCCACGCGGGCGGTCTCCGAGCCAGTAACACGCAGATCGCGGATCAGACTCCACAGTGGCTCTTCGGTCTCCCAGAGATCCCCGGTATCAGCCTGCCAGTAATTCATCTCCAGGTTGATGTTCGTCGTCCACTTGCTGCCCCACGCAGGAGCCAGATCCTGATTCCAGATTCCCTGCAGGTTCGCAGGCTGGCCTCCGGGCCGCGACGACGAGATCAACAAATACCGGCCGAACGCAAAGTAGAGCGCGAGCAGGCTGGGATCGTCATTCTCGGCAAAACTCCTGATGCGGCGGTCCGTCGTCTCGGTGGACTGGTCCCGTCCGAGGCGCAACTGTACCCGCGAAAACAGTTGCTGAAAATCGTCGACATGCCTTCGGCGCAACTGGTCGTATGATTTCTCGGATGCCTGCCGGACGTAGCCCTGGGCGGCGTCCAGAGCATCGCTGCCGATATCGCAGTAATTCCTAAAACTAGTTGCATTACTAAACAGGATCGTAGCTGCGATTGCACCCGAGATTTCCAGATGCCCACCGACGCTGCGAACTGAGCCGCCCTCGGTCAACACCTTGAGTACCGCCGCGAAGCGCATCCCCGGCTTATCCCAGGAGCCGGTCCAGGACCGGACCGAATTCTGCCGCGGCTGGATTTGACCAGTGAGTTGCAGCGTATCGTTTCCGGTCGTCGCGACGTCGGTTCCCGGCTGGGGAGAATCCATTCCCACGGTGAACGCCAACTGGCCTGGTTGACTGGACGCGACTCGAACTACAAGAACCTGGTCTGGGTATGATACGAACACTTCACGCCGCAACTCTGTTGAACCTGCTTTGTAGGTTGTGTCGGCCGTCGCATCATTCAGGCGAAGTTCGCGATGGTATTCCGTCACCACACCATGGTCTGGAAAGTGCAAACGGAGGTCGCAAAACGGCTGATACGGCATGAGCACCTTCGGATCGCCCATCAGAGCCTCCGATGGCTCTTCAGCCTCGCCTACCTTGCCGGCGAAGATCAGGCGTCGTATTTCCTCGAGATGCGTGTATGCTTTGGGATTCGCGTAGTCATGCGGCGCTCCGCCCCAGAGCGTGCCTTCGTTGATCTGCAGGCGCTCATCTTCGGTTCCACCAAATACCATGGCGCCGATGCGCCCGTTGCCGAGAGGTAGAGCCTCGGTCCATTTTGCGGCGGGCTTGTCGTACAATACTCGGAAATCTGCCTCGGACGCTCGAAGCGGCGCGTTCGGTGAGGCTACAGCTAACAGAAGGAGAGCTTCCGTCAGTCGGAAACGCCGTTGCCGTGTCATCACTCTGCTCTTTCGGAGTTGCCTGTGTCTGTTACGCAAGGAACAGCTTCAGTGCCGCCGCGTAGTCCATGGCGGGGCTCTCCTGCCAGGGCAATTGAACACGAAGGCCAGCGGCGGTCTGCTCCCACGTCAAGTTTTCGCCGCTGCCGAGCAGTTGCACGTTCGCGATCTTCGCGGGCTGTGTGGCTGCCGACAAACCCAACGATTCTATGACGAACGCATCCGAGGGCCAGCCGAGTACGATCGCATAGATCACGGTGTTGGCCTTGTTGCGCGTGAACCGGATGTCCTTCGGGCCCAGATTGTGTACGCTGTTTCCCTGAAACGACCCGCTCTTGACGGCGTTCGGCCCTTCGCCATACACCTTCCACGGCCGTGTCTCGTAAATCGCTTCACCGTTGATCTGCATCCAGCCAGCGATCTGATCAAGGATGGCAATCTCCTTGTGATCGATGGTGCCGTCGGGCTTGCCGGGGACGTTGAGAATGAACGTTCCGTTCTTGCTCACAGTATCGATCATCCAGTGCAGGATATCCCGGGGTTCCATGTATCCGCCGTACTCTCCGGGCTCTTCCACCAGGCTGCGCCGATAGTGCCATTGCCCGAGACAGGTTTCCGATTGCCAGGGATACGGCATGATTCCGCCGGTGAGACCGCGTTCATAGTCGGCAACGACAGCTTTGGCCAGATGATCCGGGACCTGCTTAATGTTGGCGACGGCCTCCATCCGGCCGTCGTGAGTCTTCAGATTGTGGTTGTAGTAATACGATGCGATGTTCATTCCACCCCAGCCCAACGGGAACAGCGAGTTGTCGAAGTAGAGGAGATCGGGATCGTGTTGGTCGATGAGGTCGCGCGTCCGGTCATAGAAATCCTTGACGTAGGAGACGTCGGGCAGAGCATTCTCCGGGTGCTTGGGGGCGTACAGGCACTGCGGGTCGAGGCCAGCCCACCAGGCGTCTTTTCCATCGGTGGCAGTCATCTTGCCGTCGTAAGGGACGCCTGCCAGAGGACCACTCTTGTCCGCGCCGTGCGCCGTCTGGAACCACCACCAGTTGCGCGCCTGATGAACGGTAACACCAAAGCGCAGCCCGTGCCTGCGCGCAGCAGCGGCCCAGGTTCCCACTACATCGCGATGAGGCCCGCTGTTCACGGCGTTCCAGGGATGGTGTTTTGAATCCCAGGCGTCGAAGCCATCATGATGGTTGGCGAGAGTGAAGAATATTCTGGCGCCCGCATTCTTGTAGCGCTGAATCAGTTCATCGGGGTGCCAGTTGAGCAGCGTCCACTGAGCGCAGAGGTCCTTATATCCGAACTTCGAAGGATGGCCGTAATGCTCCAGATGATACTTATAGTCTGGGGAGTTCTCCAGGTACAAATTCCTTGCGTACCAGTCACCCGCCTCCGGGACGCACTGCGGGCTCCAGTGCGCCCATATCCCGAATTTCGCGTCACGATACCACTCCGGGACATCGTATTGAAGCAGTGAATCCCAGGTGGGCTTATAGGGGCCTTCACCGTCGAGCCCGGGAATTGGGGAGTCCATCGGCACTCCGTCCCAGGAGCCGTTCGGCACCGGCAGCTTCGGGGCTTCACCCCAGGCCGTCGCTTTCCAGCCGTCTTCGTTCAGCTTCTCGCCAACGATCCTGCCGCCATCCAGCGCATAAAACACCCGCTCATGTTCCGGAGCTGCGCAAAAGGCAGCGTAATCCTGGGTGTATTTGTCGAAGCTATTCGCCGCGCTGGATTGCTGAGCGCGGGGCAACGCCGGCATCGTAGCCGCTGCGGCGGCGATTCTGCAGAAATTTCTTCGGTTCACTGAATCTCTCCTGATCAACGCTATTCGCAGAGCAACGCCCGATGTGGAACGCGAACTGGGCGGATGGCGGTTTAGCAGTCATGGTGGAATCTCAACTCCACAGCTGTCTCGTACGACTATATTCGGCGCGGGAGCCGTCTGTCAACGGTAAAGTAATCGCAAACTCCCGCTCGGAGCCGCTCGACGCAATCGATAGCGAAGCGTGAAACCATCGGGTCGGCGCGCCTTACGGCCTGCACCAAGCCCCGCGACCAAGGTCACCAATCATTCTCAGGAGCAAACGGCAACTGTGCCTATCGCAAATCCGATCTGTGGCTGGAAGTACCGGTGCATAAGGCCTCCAACAGGAGATCCTCGTTCCACCCTTCGGTCGAAACGGGGGCACGACCTATCCACGCGGAGATTGACGATCGAAAAGGCTCATGTCGGGTCGGAGCGCGGGAGTTGGAAAGTCCGCAGTGGCGCCCGGCGACATTCAGACAAGCACCACGTCGGTGGTACGGCCGATGGGCACCGAGACGACTTGGCGCGACACAATCGGCGGCCGCCTAGGTCTTTGACCGCTTAGAAACGTTCTTCTTCTTGTAGCCGAACTTGCAACGGGCAGCCTTGCGGTCGAATTTCCAGTTGATCTTGGTGCGGGCGCGATTCATCCGGCGATTCCAGGCT
>Ga0187891_1000870_pt1 | contig 28024 bp, 66 predicted proteins | sample June2016WEW_21_4_FD_132990 | JGI IMG/M metagenome (GOLD analysis project Ga0187891, IMG submission 132990) | Peatland microbial communities from SPRUCE experiment site at the Marcell Experimental Forest, Minnesota, USA - June2016WEW_21_40 | ecosystem: Environmental > Terrestrial > Soil >... | reverse complement strand
GGACCGTGCCCATACTAGTACTTGGGTCCCATGTGTCAAAACTAACACGTATAAAAATTTACGCGCTTCTAACTTATAGATAACAAACAAAATAGTCTGGCCCGAAAATTGCAGGCCAGCAATCCGCGTGCCAAAGTTTACAAAATGCTGGGAGTATCCACGACCGTGCGGTCAGGCATAAACTCAACAGGATCAGCAGGTTTCGGTGCTGGTGCGATCTGTCCGCGTTCGACCAGCGCGTCATGAAACATAATCAATCTTAGAGTAATCATAGCTTCTACTTCTTTCTCGTTCATTTCTTCCTCCACGAGTATAGAAAATAGCGAAAGGTGGATTGGTTTTACACCTAACTCGTTTGTTTCCGTAAATCGCATTTGTAAGTTGCTGATAACACACGGTAACGCTTTTTGTTCGCTGTGACGCTTCTTGGCGTGTAAAATCTACCGTGTAGAAATTACATACTGTGTAAAATTTATATGTCAGAATAATCTGACGCCAGAAAAATCTTTCACTGGAAAACTTTTTCCCTTGGTTGGGGTGGTACCTGTGTAAAATCTACATAGTAAATATTACACATACGCACTATGTAAGAATTACACGATTCAATGTCGAGGTGCTACAAAACCACACTCACTTGCCTTGCTTTCGCAGTTTCAATCTCTCACGTATCTTATCTATCGCCTTTGATACATGCGACGTTCGCCTCGACTCTTCTGGCTTTGCGTATGCCTTGTGCCATCTGGTTGGTCGGCCAGTCACTTGTCCTAAATAGTCTGTGTCGGCTATGTACGGTCCTGCGTTCTCTTCCTCGGGCTCTTCGATTGCTTGCGGCTTGGCTTTGACTCTTGGCGGTTTCACTATGATGCCAGCGGGCATGAAACGAGGCTTAAATCCGCCGTCTGCCCACTTGAAGAACTCCTTACGGTCTATGTTGTCGAAGTCGTGCCAGCTTCCGTTCCTGTATTGAACCCTGACTATGCCCTTTCTTATACGGGTGTCAGGATCGTCTGAATGGTGGACGCCCAGTTCAATCCATGATCTGTATCTAAATCGCCAGACATTTGGGTAGTCTCTCATATGCCTTCTATTATATCACACTTGGCATGAGAATTGCAAGGGATATACGCCTGCGTAGTAGCGTTCCGCAAATTTTCTCCCGCCCATTCGTGCAGCAGATAAGCAAACCACTCTATGCTTATCAAACTTGAATTTAGCCTTTCGTGCCTTACTCAAGTATTGTCACCGCAGATGCAACAGGCGAAACGGGCCACGCATCGCCGCAGAAGTGCCGCACATTCAAATGGAGCGTACCGCGCACGTCGTTATAGGAAGTACTGACGACTTCCCCGAGAAGTGTTCGGCCATCTTTCCAAGGCAACGCGACATACTTGCCGACCGGGTTTTCCGTAAGTCCGAATTTGCCGTATTTGAATTTGCGTTCCATCTTTAGAGTACCTCCTTGATAGAATGCGCTGCGATGTCGAGACGGCGACCGTTAATCCACGCACTGTACATTCGGATGTGGAGTCCGTGCGCATTGGGCAGCATATAAGAGATTGTAAGTTCCGCAACTTGCCCGTTTGCCCATGTCGGAAGTCCCGAACTTTCGATGATTACCTTGGTGCCTTTGGGAAGTGCTTTGTTGTTTTCCATGCTCGTAATATACATTACTCCCTTGCGGTAGTCAAGTACATTCTGCGAACCAGTCCAAAATAATTAACGCAAACAAAGCACTTAAAGTGCCTTAGAATCATACGGGAGTGAACTGTATAATTCCCTTATTTTCGGGAATTATACATTTAACACCCTATCCAATGTCCAAAATTAACCCGTTTTTACCCGGATTCTCTCGCGTGTTTGTTGTCTTTTCTGCTTTTTGTGTGGACTGACCGCCGTCCGAAACTTCTGCCCAAACTCGCTTGGCTGTATCAACGGCTCGCTGTATCGCCAACGGTGTTGGAATTCCTTCAAGGGGCGTACTTCCTAACAAAGCACATGCACCTATCATAATCAGATCTTCTAATTCCATTTTGTTCTCCTCTTGTTCGCCTAAAATATTTTACGATTTCTCTTGACAATCTCCTCACCATATGAGACCATTTGAACATGAACACCAAACACAAACCCAATTGTAGCCGAGCATTCAAGAATTACGATTCCACTTGCCCACGCTGCCAAGAGCTAATCAATGGCGCTCAAGCTCGTCCGGGCTGGAGCGATTCCAAACGCCGATTTGAAGCACAATCAATCGCTGGTATCCACGCTCATTTTGCGTCTGAGGCGCATCGCTCGGGCAAATGCGGTCCAGTCTGCACGTATGGCGATTGGTAGTCACAACCACATTGGCCGCGCGCCATCAACACAGTAGGTTGATCTGGTTGATTGCCTGTAACCCACACATCGCCATACTCATATTCACAGCCGTATTTTCCATGCGCGTTAGCATGACCGCATTCGTCACATTCAAATCTTGGTTTAGTCATTTTGTGGAATCCTATATCACATGCCAGTAGGCTGGCTTGCCGCGCTTTTGTGCTTGCAATGCCGTCCAGCATCCGCCAGACCTCACATGCTGATCGGTATGGCAATGATAACAATAGTCAAAGCGCATGCCTTTGTACGTCGCGGGCAGTTCGCGGACGGTAACGCAATGCACTTCATCAGACGCTTTCACAATCTGCAAGTTGCGCGGCTTGTATCCGGTTTCCCAACTTTGCGTTTTAGGCGGGTAGATAAAACGTTCAAGCCCGAATTCATCGCCAATTTCTTCCGTCCAGATGTCTATGCCGCCAAGGTGGCAGTGGCCACTAGAATAGCCCGTAACGTGGTCTAGCTGCAGCAAGGCGCGTATGCAATCCTTGGCACGGGCTTCGGTCTCAGGCGTAAACTTGATGGATTCCGAGCCTACAATGCCCATTACAAACTTGGTCGGCTGATACAGATTACCCTGATTCATGGCTAACATTATACCACAAAAGGAGTTAGATGTCAAGCTTTTTGTTATTGTGTCTGTTTTGACACACTCAAAAATAGTTCACGAATTTGATGTTGTAGATGCCGCAAGGAAATGCCATTAGATTTTAGTAAGTTCCCACCAAAACGAGACAAAGGCTCGACGCAAGCGACTGAAAAAATGTGGCCGTTGATATGGAATCCATTTATCGCTCCATACGTCAAAGATATATCCGTACTTTGGATAATTCGGGTCTATGATGTCTTTCATATTATCCTCCTATGCAAGATTCCATTTCGTGGAATTTTTAACCGCTCGTGCCAAGCTAATCACAATGCCGATGCATGCCAGCCAGCAAATGAGTTTCATCAGTAACCCGCCCAATGAATGATGTTCACGGGCACATGCAAAAATGTCAGGATCGCGCCCATATGATGCATGATTATATTCGTTGCGATGCTAACGGGAATCGAAGCGATCACGCCCGCGATAAGATGGTCAGTATGGGAAATCAGCCAAGCTTTGATGTTCATGATGTGAACGGCCCACTATAGTCATCTTTTTTGGGCTTCGCTGTATTTCCAAACCATTTGGTATGATTGTCGCCACGTGCATAATCTGCCGGACATGGTAATTCTGTGCCTTCAGGCTCATATCCTGTGAATGCGATGCCCCATAGTTGCCTTAAAATCTGCCAATCTGTATGCTTATCGCAAAATTCACATTCTCCGGGCGCGTGCAGAATGCGTTGGTCGCAATGTGGAAACTGCGGTAGTTTTGTTTGTATCAGTTCAGGTTTTGTTTTCTTGAACATGTTTCTCCTCAATCCTCAACTTTTATCAACATGCCTTTCAGCAACGCGCGATCCTCGTGCGTCAATCTTAGAATGTTTGGATTGTCATATGCCGTGGATGTCCAATGCCAGTTATCGGTGCAGATCACGTGGCCTTCTTGCACGGGTACAGCCCACCGTTCCGTTTTTATTGGGCTGGAACAAGTCGGACAAATGTAGCTCACACTACTGGCCTAGCTGCGCCCATGTCTTCGTGCTTGCGGATATCGATAATGATGGATTCATGATACGAAATCCAAACGTGTTTTGCATCTGCTTTCACAATTATGCCGGGCACGTCGTAATCCATGTCAAACATCATAACGCGGTCGCCTTGCTTGAGTTGTCTGCTTTCTTTAGGCGTCATATTCGCGGCCCGCTAAATACTCCGCCGATCCATCCTGCAAACTGGCCAATCCGAAAATGAACGCGAGTACTATTGGGATAGACAAAATCCACAATGAGCGCCAGAATATGTTTTTCATTTCGTGGAAAACTCCTGCGCCCGAGCTTTGAGCCGAGCTAATCCATACTGAATGTTCGTCGCGTAACACTGAAAACTGTGCATCAGCATCGGCCAATTTGCTGGTCTCAGGACACCGTGAATTGGGCACAGAAAGAATTCGTACAGGTCTCTTGGATTCATGTCAAAGATTATATCACAGATCGCATCGAATTGCAAGCACTATACGTTGTTGAAAACAAAGCAAATAAAAACACTTGACAAGCATACAGATTCTGCTACACTCGTTCACATGATAGAACTTATCTTAGCCTTCATGGTTCTGGCGGCGTTGGTTTACTTCGTGACCGGCAACGAGAGAGGGCTCTAATGTTTGACGCCGCGTTTTGGTTATGGGTTCTGTCGTTCGCGCTCTTAGATGTATTTGTTTGGGAATTCAGTTCACATTGTTCTTGGAGGTAGCACACATGAAAGTAAGCTGGAAAGAAGTCAGGTTGTTCGGTTTCGGCATCGCCATCCCTGTGATCGCGTTCCTTGCCACTCAGCTTGCCGAGCACGAAATGCGAGCGTTCAGGCAACGCAAGGAATCTCTGGCCGATTGCGAGCGGTGCAAGAAGCTGTTTCACATTCGCGCGGGTATGTCGTTTATCATGCATCTGCAGGACAAGCACGGGTTTACGAGCGACGAGTCAATTGACATCGTGGCCGATCTGTACAAACAAATGTTGAAGTGGCGGAAAGCAAGTCAATAAGCGGGTTCGTCGCCCGGGAACTTTACTTGAACCGCGACCCAGTTCCATCCGAGTCTGTCAGCCGCTTGCTCCGCGCCTTCTCGCGTAAACCAGCGCATGGCTCGTTTGGGATTCTCGGTCACATCAGTTTCGCCTGTCGCAGACACGCAAAAGTATTGGTGTTCACCAATCACGTTGAGACGGCGCACCAACCAGTAGCAGATGTCTTTCGCCATTGAATCACCGCCTACTTGTCACCAATTTCTTTCAGCTTGATGTGAATGAGGTATGCATGCGAGACCGCCGCTACCACTCCTACGGCAATGCAACCCAAAGCATGCCATACCAGTCTATTTTGCTCAGGACTGGCGTTGTCGGCACAGACCGCTATTATGGTATTCTCAAATGCCAATATGAACGCTACAAGCCAAGTCGCGCACATCGCACCGCGCAGCAAGGCATCATTCAGTTGCTGAATTTTCATTGGGTTTGAGCGTGCTTAGGTATTTTGATTTGGCGTCTTCGGAGTCTTCATGCACAATAGATGGGGAATCCTGATAGAGCGGAGCGCCAGAGCTATCGTGCATTTTTCTGTGGCTGCGTTTCTTACCCGCATTCTTTTTGGTTTGCTCGCGCCGCTGTCTTCCTTTTTTCTTTGCCAACAACTGCAAATCAGCGAGTTTGCATAGTAACTGAATACGCTGATCTGCGGTCAGGTCCGTACGTTCTAGTTCCTTCATAAGCAAAATGCGAGTATCCGTTAGATGCCCAAGTGGTCGGTCACTTTCAAATACGGCCATGACTAGTAAACTACAACCGCCACGCGAACGCCGGGATCGGCAGGATTATACAAGTAATATTCCCCGTCGCCCCAGTCAATGTAGACTTCATCCGTGTAGCCCCAAAAGGTTGGCCATGGTGTCACGCATCCGAACCAAAAGCCGCCGTACCAAAATTGAAATCCTGCACCAACAAAAACAGGTTCACCGATCACGAAGACGTGGCCACGCCCGAAATGATCGCCTTCCCATCCACGATCAAAACGCCGTCCATCAAAGTGTCTGCGATCTTCGGGGCTGGTGCGCCGCTCAGCGCGATTGTTGTGCTGTCCGTTGGGTGCGCCACGATGTTCGCCACGGTTATTGCCACGACCATTGCCGTGCTGTGCGAATGCAACAGGTGCTGCAAGCAACGCCATGGCCAATATCAAAGCTTGAATTGTCTTCATGATTTTCTCCTCTTACTTGGAATCCGTTCCAAATGTCTGCGCGGCTTGCAGGTCCGCCGCAGTGAACGCCAGCTTGAATCCATCCATAAACTTTATGCTAACCGTTTGATCGCCTTGCTTGGATTCCTCAACTTGGGCAGCAGTGAGAACACCTTGCACTTCGCCCGCTTCGTTAAAGACGCCCGCACCAGAATCACCCATGAATCCGTTGATGTCATAGACAAGCACAACGGGGATTTTGCCTTCGCTAAAAATGGATTCCGTGACTTCGGGTTTCTTAATCATCGCAACGTAGCCCTTGCGCAGAACGCCGTCAATTCCCGCTGAATTGCCGATAATGAACACGTTGTCTCCAACATCAGGCAGAGTTTCGTTCACCGTAGCCCATGAATCAAACTTACGGTCAACGAAATAAATCGTGTGGTCGTTTCCGTCGCGTCTTAATGCAAGAATAGCGGAATCAGCGCCGTTGATTGTGATCGTATCCGTGGGTAATTCGCAATGGGATGCGGTCAAAAGAGCGTGAGGACCGATTGCGGTGGCTGAGCACTGCCCGGACTGAACGAGATTACTCTCTTCAATATTGTAAGTAACTTGTGCGGCTTTTGAAATCACATCATTGCGGGCGTTTCCTGCGGGACTGCAAAGCAAAAACAAGAATCCTAGTGCAACCGCGATTAATTTGTTCACGCTCTTTCTCCTGTTTTCCTGAAACCACGACAAACATTATACCACATCTTACAAAGGAATTCCACCACTATCTGGATAATTTCGCTTGCTTCCAGACGGCTCGTCGGACGCGCCGCTGTTGCGGTCATGTCTACCGTCGATGGGTGTGGCTTGCGAGCCTGAAACGATTGGCTGAGTCCGTGACTGAAGTACCTGCTCATCCATGAGCTTTACATTTGATTTTTGCTCCATTGGGGGTGCGATGGTTTCTCCATGCTTTTCTTGGACCCATGGTGGGCGCACTCTTTCCTGTGCTTCCCAAGCTACAAAAGGCTTGTCTTTAACTTCTTTGTTATCAATATCTTGCTCAGATTTATTTATTTGCATTTTTCTCTTGACAAACTTGGGGATTAGAGTATACTTTGACCATGGAGGCAGCGCAAATGACAGACGCCCAATTTCAAGGTTTCGTGGTTATGTGGATTTTTTCTATGGTCTGTTGGCTGTGTCTTGATATCAGCAACCGAAGAGGTCGGCGCTAATGTTCACCTTCATTTACGCGCTGTTCGGCTTCCTGCTAGCTCGGCTAATCTGGAACGCCATCGTTCACTTCGCCCGCAAGCGTGGCGAGTTGCCAATCGTGTGGGCAGCTAAGACTGCGGGACTGGTCGCGCTGTTGGTCGGGATCGTCGGCGCATTCGGATTCGCCATACTCTACGTGATTGCGAGGCATTCATGACACCTGAAGAGCGGGCAGACCTAGATCGTCGCATCCATGACTTTGAAGTATGGCAAGCTCGACGCGAACAAGACGAGGCGCGGGAATTCAATCTGCGCCAAATGGGTAATTCTTATGCCAACTGGGATTCGGCGTTGTGCAAAGGTTTCCATGGCCGCTGGGAACTGCTCACGGTGGAAGACATCAAGTTCCTGATCGCAGTCGGAATCGATCCAATGTCATGATCTGGTTCTGGATCATTCTCATTATGTGGGTTTCGGCATGCTCTATGCTGGATCAAGTTTTGGATTACTGGGAGGAGCGAAAATGCAATGGCGAATAGTTAGTTGGAACAGACGCGAGTCAGAACCTCGAAGATTTTTTATTCGCATAAGCACTACCCAAGGACAAAAGAAAGTCCGATTATTTGAATATGATGAAACGCCAAATGGCTATCATTCAGTCGCATATTGTACTGGAATGCGACAAGCTAAACAAGTCGCGGAGGAACTATGCAATACCTTGACATCACCCAAATAACCAATATCTTACGGGTAGCCTACAAAACTTCACGTCGAGATCATTTGCTTTTGCTCTTGTCTTTTACTCACGGCCTGCGCCGTGGAGAAACAGCCACGCTCACATTGGAGGACGTGGCCGAGGGGAAAATTCGCGTCAACAGGCTCAAGGGGTCCTTGGCCACGATTCACCCTTTGCGAGAATCGGATAATTTGCTATTTAACGAGAAGATGGCATTGGCCGCATGGTTGGAAGAGCGGCGATCAGAAAGCAACGCTTTGTTTCCGTCTCGCAAAGGCACGAGCCATTTGAAACCAGAATCCGTGAGCAAGTTGGCCGTTCGGTATATGAATGCGGTTGAAGTACCAAAGGAGCTAGCTCACATTCACGCGCTCAAGCATGCCTGCTGTTCCATTCAAGCGCGGGCAGGAGCGAAGATTGAGAATATCGCTCAATATGTCGGCCACAAGGATATCAAGAACACCAGAACCTACCTCAATGTATCCGATGACGAGGCGGCTGTTAGCGCGTTCAATGCGTTAGATTCACTCACCCGCAAGCACTGAACCTATGTTTGTCGGCGCTGGGGCGGTCGGAGACGCGCTCTTTGGCGTTTCTGGCACCTTAGCATCATTTGCTTGTATCGGCGCGGCAGGAACCGCTTGTATTGGTTCAGGCGGCGCTGAAGTAGCCGTGGTCGTTCGGAAGTCGCGCCGAGGCTGATGGCTGCCCGGTTTTAGAATCCATTTGCCCTTCTCGTCTTGTTCGTAATTATCTTCAGTTCGGCGGGCAAGCATAGTCTTGGTTTCAGGTGTTGGTGCAGGGTTGTCTGCCCGGGGAGTGCCGGAAGCTATATCCCATTGAGCAATCCCCGCAAATTTGCTGCGGCGGTCGGGATAGAATGTCATTATTCTACCTCAACAATACCCGCTTTTCCTCGGCCAAGATTCGTGCGCATGTCGCGGGCCATATTATTTTTTCTGCGCGCGACTTCAGGATATTGCGCGGGAACTTCGGATTTGACGGGCTTGACGATATCGTATCCCATCTCAACGTTTTCTGCCGTGACAACGGGCAGACCCTTGTCCATGTAATCCATGCCGTGTGACGGACCCGCTGACGCGCCTTCAGCTTGTCGAGACGCAGGATTCTCTTGCATAAGCGGCTTCCCTGCAGGTTTGTCATTTGTAGTCATGCCAAGCAATTCTTTAGCTTCATTGCCTCGTGCTTTTATCTTGACCTTCATATCTTCACTCCATTAGTCTTGCGTTTTCGTGTTTCCATGCGAGCGTCCTGTTTGCCTGACGCAAATGCACTTTTCGCTGCCAAGTTATCTGCAGGTTGCAAGCACATTTCAGCTTTCATGCTTCCTCGGTCGAGGGTGGTTGAACCGCCTTTTGGTATCTTAGCCCCAGCCTGACGCGCTTTGCTGAGGGCAATGGCGATCATTTGCTTACGCTGGCCTTTGGCGGATTTGCTTGTGTCAACCGTGCTTGGCTTGTTGTGAAAAACTTCATGGAACGCAGCAGCGACTTTCTTACTTTGTTTTTTAGCCATTGCAACCACCACAAAATGCTTTTTTGTCCGCGAGATTTGCAGCGCGGTCAGAAGAAAGAGCTTTGCCCTTCATGCTGTCTGCGCTAATAGTGGTTGAACCGCCCTTGACGCGCTTCAATCGAGGATTGGCCTTTTTAGCTTTTTTTTTGGACGCAGCGCGAGAACCAGCGGCTAGGATTGCTCCTGCTCGTTCGGCGCTAACGCCTTGTTTCTTTGCGATAGATTTTTGAACTGCCTTAAAACCGGGATGTGCTCCTGCCATAAGTCACCTACATTTCCAAAGTCTGCTTCCAATAAAAAATAGGACAACGCCTATTGCAATCCAAATCATGATTGTGCGATCCATTGAGGACCATCTTCATCAGATGCTTTTTGGCATCTTTCACAATAAACCGCTTTCCCCGCACGATGAGACGCGGCCATGCACTCTACGCAAGACTGACCGTGATATGCGCCGCAGAGATCGCAAGGCACGATATGCTTGATACCACCAATTTCGCCGTGTTTTAGTTTATCGTTCATGATCCAAACTCTCTCGCTGCTTCAAATTCCGAAACGCCGTCAGTTGCCGAAGAATCCGGGGCATCAAGTCCTGACAAAATCCATCTGCCAATGGCGATGCACACCATCCGATTTAGAGCGGACAATGTGCGACTTTCTTCAACCAATGAAACTTGGCGCGTCTCGGGGTCAATCGAGAACCATTGCATGGTTAGAACAGTTTCTTGAGATTTGCAACAGCCGTTGCGAACTGGGCCTTGACCGTTACGTCAACTTTCTCAGCCACGGATTCTAGGTACGCCACTTCTTTCTTGGCACTGGCGATCACTGCGGCCAAGGTGTGGTGTTTGTAGAAGGCAACGCCGATTGCAATTGCTGCAGTCAGCACAACTCCGTCGAATAATAGAGCCATTTGATTCTCCTTGTAAGTTTTTTCGGAACACACTTTCGCTTCAGCGTGATACTGAAACGCCCGAGCATGTACGGGTAGGTAAGTCAGAAGCGGGGGCTGTGACCTTGCTGTGCCCCGAAACTCGTATTAAAGCGAGACTACATTTCTTTGAAATTGTATCCTCTGATGGACACATTGCGCGGGCAATCTCGCGGAGCGCAAAAAACAAACCTATTGGGCGGTCACGGCGGTTTTCGCGGGATAGTACGCTTACGGGCATCCTTGGGCACTTACTTGGTTCCAGTCTCGCTCACAGCGCCATTCGCGCACGGAGACACACCTTATAGGGGGATTGCCTATCTTAGCCTCTTCCAGACCTAAATCGCTACGCCCAAAATCTCAATTCTATTTTGTGGAATTCTTACGGCTTGTACACCTCTAAATGACACCGAGGGCATTCCACTGGTTCAAATTTACCCCGCCCAAGCGTGATTTCAACATGCCAAGACCTTGGACACCCGCCCGCCGTCGTGGGTTCATCATACTCAGTTGGCGGTAAATCTTTTGTTTTCAATGCTTTTGATTCCAAACGGAATACTCCTGAAATAATCTACGCAACCATTCTACCATAAGTCACCCCGCTTGTCAAGTGTTATTTTGGGGAATTATTAACTTCCTCGAATCTCCATTTCGCAAACTTCCCAGCCCCGAGGCTCCGCCATGTCTTGAATATATTTTTCCGCCGCCTCGCGTGTTTTCCAAAGAGAATCCACTTCAAGGGGGAAATAATTCATAAAAACAACGGCGTAGCATTTGGTTTCGGCAACAAGCTCAACCCTATTGCCCATCGTAGTCATTCCTATCCAACCCGTTATCTTGAACCGGAAAGGATAACATTGGATCATGCTCGCCTGCGGGCACCGCATCTACAAAAGACGCATCAGCAGGATTTGCAGAGACTGCAAGTGCCGGGTCCACTACCACGTTATTTGTCTGGTCAACGTAGGGTTCTGGTATCTGCGCCTGCGGCGGGCTGTCAAGCAGGGGTTGGTTGTAGCGGAATACCTCACCGACATGGGGGATCAGTGGGGCTTCCGATGTATGATACTCCGTCCGCACAGAGTTTTCTATTTTGTGGAAAGACGCTTCGGCTTCAGCAACTTCACCGGCAAATGCAACCTTGTCAATAACTCCAAGAACGGCAGCCAATTCAGTCTCTGCTTTTTCTGCTCGGCTCAATAACGCAGTGGTGGCTTCTGCCAAAATCTTTACAGTTGCCCGCTCCGCATCAAACATATCAAGCAACTGGAGAATGGTCTCGGCATCACGGGGACCGGGCTGCAGCTTGCGGTTATTCTGCAGGTAGGCTTCCACATCGGCGCGGATCATTGTCAATTGCTCTGCAGTTAAAATCTTGTTCATTTGCTCTCCTCACAAGGTGCCCAAAAGATATGCGGTTCATCAATCGTGGTGCTGTGGTCATTGTTCATGTGAATCCAGATGTGTTTATATCTGCATTCCTGTTGCCCATTCAGAATACGCTGTTGGCCCGTGTAACTCGCCAGTTCGCCATCAATCGGACATATCGTGGTATATGGAGTGACGGTGGGCCCAGCAAATGTCGCCACGGCGCAGAATACCAATGGGATCAGGAATAGGCGCTTCATGCATTCTCCCGCTTTCGCGGGCCGAGGAGGATTACCCGCTTGAATTTGGCAGGTTCTTTCACGACTCCTGCGGCCATATGCGGGTGATTTTCGACTCCGCGCCGCGACATTCGGGTTACGTAACCCACCGTCTCACGCCAACTGTCTCCCAAACGCAGACGTGGAATTTCGGGAGGAAACAGGATGGACAAGATGCGCTCGAAGAAATTTTCCTCCTGAATCTCAAACATAACGCCTCCTCAAATTTTTACGGGGCGCTCCAAAAAGCAACCCCGTTTTTGTTTACGCGGCCATCGCCAGTTGACGCGGTTGCGGTCTGCTTGTGTTAGCAGTTGTGTGTTTTCACCTTTGCTCGTGTGAAACGCTACAACGGCTTTCACGGTCGGCTTCGTTATTTGGAAGCCGGGTAAAGCGAGGGCAAACCTTTTGGGTCGCATCGTCTCAAGTTACCCGGTTCCAAGTTCAGTTATATAGTCTCATATTTCCATATGCTTGTCAAGCAAAAAATTGAAGTGCACCCCATGTTCCAAGGAGTGGATGCTGCTCTTGTTTGTTGATGATTTCCAGCCGAAACCAATCATCTTCAGCTATGTTGGCCACTCGGGCAAAGTAACGGGCTCCGTTGGGGTGATCGTGCGTACTGGTCACATCAGGATATTCGCAATTGTAAATATCCGCGATATTAAAAAGCAACGTGTTCACGAATGCTGGGTCAGTCAGGGGCGGTCTTGGCCGCGTAGGACAAATTTTTAGAAACGCCTCGCATGCTTCGGCAAAACTGGGATATGTTGCGATTTGACCGATGCGCGGAATCACATGATTTCGGATTGTCGTCGCAACGGCAATTAATTCGTTCTGATCTGATGTGCAGGAAACGCACCAGACTGTCTGTGCAAAAAATGCACACTCATAATCGACTGGATTCATATTCAATTCGCCCCTGATCCCGGCAAGATAGCGTCAAGCGGAATGAATTCCGCTGGCTGCGGGCGCTTATACGGACTCTCGTATTTCGCTGCCCATTTACGATGGCAGTCAATGCCGCAATGGAATACTTTTTCACCGTTCGCATCCGTAGTCTGCAGGATGAATGCAGCGTCCTCGATTTCCTTATCAATCGGGATTTGCTTCTTGCACTCGTCGCATTCGATTATGTTGATTAGGGGCATCTATTTCTTCTCCTGAATCTGAACGCGAATCACAAGTTCGCTGCCCGTTCGTTCAACATAATAATAGTTCGCCAAAGAAATGGCCACTCTACCTATAGCTTGTCGCAAGTTTGTTTCAAAGATTTCCACAGCTTGTTTGATGCCCGCTTCTTTGATCTTGTCTACTTCACCCTCTACTGCTTTGTGAATAGCACGCTCCAATTCAGTTTGTGCGCTTGGTTGAGTTGACATTTTTTCTCCTCTTAGTGGACTTCTTCTTACGTTTCGTGACTAACTTGCGCTTTCGCGTTGGCGGGGGTGAATACTTCACATAGTCGCGGTATTCGCCTATGACAGCGGGAATTGGCTCTCCCTGAGTTTCGCCCGCATCGCCAACCGTAATTGTGCTAGTTCCTTTCCCCAAATCATCCCAATCTCCGCGCTTGGCAGCTTCTCTCATGCCAACGAAACCATGATACTGTGGAATTGGCCCAAACATTTCGTGCTCTTCTACGGCTCGCTCCGTTTTCTGAATGTAATTAGCTAGTTCATTTTGTTGCTTGGTACGCTTCTGGCGTATCTTGCCACCAATGTAAGTACCCGCAACTACAAGAATCACAAAACCGATGCAACAAATTTCTATAATCATTTTATTCTCCTCACGCTAAACTGGGATAAATTCGTGCTGCTCGGGCCAGCCAACCCGTTAGAAATCTCGCATCGGTAGGCTGCTTCGCCACACACGCTCGATAGAAATCCGCTTGCGCCGCCCGCAATGCCGCTGCGAGCAAAGTTGGATTGTATGCGTTCGTGTGCGCCAAAGTCACTGGACCCATTACACCATCCACGGGCACGCTAAGACATTGCTGGAGCATCTGAACTTCGCGCGCTTCTCCGTCATTGATGGCAAATGAGAGTAAGCAAGAGGCCACGCCGTCATCCGTAATGCTGTCACCAAGAAACCGATCCCAATATTGGCCCTTGTAAACCTGTTCCGCATCAAGCAAAGCTAGTGCAGCGGGATTCGTGTAGAAATCAGCAGGCAGGTTTGGATGAGATGTTTGGCCGATGCCGAAGCGCGTCAATCCTTGGCCGTCCATCAGATTCACAACTTTGCCCGACAGAGTTGAATCCTCTTGCCGCAGGACCCACATCATAATAGGTTGAAAGTTAGCCATTAAAAATTTCTCCCATAATATCTGAAAATAACCTGTCGCATTCTTTGTGCTCCTGCAGGATTTGCTGAATGAACCTTCACACCTTTTGATGGCCAATACTGCGGATTTTGTTCAAGCCAACAAACCACGTCATATCCTGATTTTCCGTTGTCATTGCTGATAAGTCCTTGCATACCCGTCAAAGTTTGTTCAATACCAAGATCATGGTCAAGTGAAGCGATTTCCACACGTCCGGTTTTCAGAAAATTTATCGCTTCGTCGGCTGTTTTCGCCCAATCCCAACCGATGCAACCAAACTTCCACGGTTCACGAATATCGTCTAGCCACAGTTTCAAAATAAATCCTCTGGTTTGTCAAATCCCGCCTGAGTATCGAGCAATGGAAGCAGATCGGCTACCGGCGCGGGCTTTGTAGGCTCGGCCATGGCGGGCATGACGGTGCCAATTGGCAAAATCGCAGGCTCGCCAAAGGAATTCCTGCCCAACTCAAAACCGGGCTCGATCACATAATCTATCCCATCCACCGTTTCGATATGCGCACCGGGAAAAGCGGGCGTTTCAACACGCGATTCATTTTGTGGAATTAGAGAAAATGGGGAAACATTTTTCATAGATTGCGCTATCTGAGTCCCGCTGCCTACAGCAGACGGTTGGAACGAGACCGAAGAATTCTTGCCGTCAAGAATGTCAAGAGCGGATTGCAAAGCCAATTCTTGCCGTTCCAGTTCGGCTGTTCGCGCGGTTGCCGCCACCATTTCCACGCGGGCGCGATCTAGTTCTGTTCGCACATTGACCAGTTCGGCGGTCATTTGTTCTTTCATTTTTTCAATTGCCATTTTTCTCCTCCATCAGATTGCACGCAGGCAAACCACAAGGGCATGCCCGACAAGTTGTTTCTTCGTTTTCAAGACAACTTCGGGACCCGCATTCCCATTTCGCGCCGCAAATTCTACAAAAGTGCTGCCCGACTTCTTCCTGTGGCTTTGGGTCTTTGAACAGATTGCGCTGGGTCACGAGAAAATTCTATCACAAATCTTTTCAATCCAAGTCGGTTTAGGAATCTGTTGGTTTATCGTTAAGAAATAACTAGGATGAAAAGCCATCTCAATTTGACGTGCTTTTTGCCCAAAATAAAGAAACGGCTCCCAAACACGAACACTAGGAATCTGCGATCCATCAAGAGAACTTCTCACCATTTTTACAACTTCAACCGGTTCCCCATGGCCATACATGTCGTTCATGGCCTTTGTATTGAACATCAGTTTGTCACCAACACAAATCATAGTCTCCTCCATCAAATTGCATGCGGGCAAACCGCAAGGGCATGCCCGACAAGTTGTTTCTTCGTTTTCAATGCAGCTTCGAGACCCGCATTCCCATTTCGCGCCGCAAATTCTACAAACATGCTGCCCGACTTCTTCCTGTGGCTTTGGGTCTTTGAACAAATTGCGCTGATTCATAGATCACAGAAATTCTTCGTTCTTCGGTAATTTTTTGACTTCGCTCCACGTAAGCAACGACTCAGGAATATAACCAATCTTTTCAGACAGTTGAATATGCGCATCTTCTTTTGTCGGCGCTTGAATATAGAGGATGTCACCCTGTGCCTCAACTTTGAAAATTTTCATGTATTCTCCTACTGAATCAATATACTACCTTCCTTCGTAAACGTCAAATCTTTCTCGCCATCCACAAAGTCGATTTTGACTTTGTCACCGTGAACCAACTGACCGCTGCCGATGAGCGTGGCCAATGGGAAACCAAGATAGCGATCAATGGTGCGATTGAGTTCCCGAGCCCCGTACAAGTCCGATGTGCCTTCCTTCAGCACAAAGTCAAACGCCTTGTCGGTCAGCTTAAAGATCACGGACAATCTCGGTGGCGTCGGCTCGCCGCTACCGAACTTGAAATCCTTGAACGGAGATGACCATATCCGCCATGTCAGATTCTCCAGTTCCAACCGCAAGATTTTCCGTAGCGCAGATTCGGGCAGAGAACGGAACACCACAATCTTGTCCAGACGGTTAATGAATTCTGGCCGGAACTTTTTGGTAACCGCCGCTTTAGACGCTCGATAAATCCGGTCATCTAAATCATCCCTGTCGGCTTCGGACAACTTGAATCCGATCCCGCTGCCTTCAATCAGTTGACGCACTTCATGCGATCCCAAGTTCGATGTCAGGAACACGAAGGTCCTTGAGAAATCTGTAATCTCTCCATTGCCCAGCGTCAGAACACCATCGCCAAGAATACTAAGAATGGAATCAAAGAGCCGATTATCCGCTTTCTCAATCTCATCAAACAAAATGATGTTCAGTTTGCATGTAGTCGTCTGGTGTTCGTCAATTTTTTTCTGCGCGAGCCGAGGAGTATCGTTATACCCGACATAGCTAGGCGGCGCACCCAACAATTTCAAGACCTCGTGCTGTTCCTGAAATTCATTGCAATCAATCTTGGTCAGGGCTTCACGCTTACCCAACAGAGCCTTGGCGAATGCCTTCACGGTTTCGGATTTCCCTACACCAGTTGGCCCGAGAAACAGAAACACTCCCATAGGCCGATTGTCCCGATGCATGTTCACGGTCGTGGGCACGTAGGCTTTGATAATTTGCCTGATCGCTCGTTCCTGCCCGATTATCTTGGCAGACAGGGCATCTTGCAATTTCTGGACTTCGGGAGACAGTTTTCCTATGTCCAGCTTCAAATTTTCAGCCATGGGGCCTCGCGGTTATTTCAGATAAGTAAACGACCAATAGAGAATATAAAACCAACTGAAACATCCGTGAATGATGGCCCACAAAATATTGTGGTGTGTGGAGTAACTGAGAGCAGCGGCTCCGAGTTGTCCTAGTGAAATGCGACCGCCAAGCCAAGGCCAATTGGTAACTTCTACTTTTTGCCCATCGCTCATTTTTTCTCCGTAACCGCTGGCGCAGCCATCTTCTCTGGATTCGGCTGCAGGATTTGGTACTTGATATGCTTCTGCATATCTTCGGGAAACCCGCTCACGAATGAATCGGGCTTTACATTCACATTCGGTCGAAGGTAGAGAATTAAATATTGATCGTAAGGCACGGACAGGATGCCAACGGATGATAAACCAGCGCCCGGGCCTTCTGTCTTAGGCGTGCGGCCATCGAGATTATAGGCCCCACCGCCCATAGGAATCAGATCACCTTCTTCGCTGTAGACGAAACGAGCCAACTTGTGTTCGGCTGCAGACACAGATGGAGTGGAAAGGATGCTGGATGCGCGGCCCCAGCGCATGTGGACTATATCCAGCACGAAGAGTTCATCATCGCAACTGCGAAATTGATATATCAATTTAATTCTCCTTTGTGTCTCCCTCGCGCTCTAAGGCAGTGATGCGTGCGTCACCCCATCTCGCTTCATCGTTCGGATCGAAATATTGGAACCATTTCTGCGCTTCCTCAACTCGCGCCGCCCCCACAGCCGCGTTGACCGTGCGCGAGACTAATGGCGCAATCGTTGTGATGATCGTCTCGCGGGCGATCCCACTGAATCCGGCTTTCTTCAAGGCATCACGCAATTCAGCCATCGTCGGCTCAGCCGCCGTTGCGGAGGGTTTTGGCATAGCCGCGTTGATGTGGTGAGAGATGGCCTCGGCAGCTAGGCGGTCAGCATCCGCATCGGTCAGTTCAAGCGAATGGAACAGCCTCTTGAGATCGGCTACTAGGGCCATTGCGGAGGGCGCGGGCGCAGATGGCACACCAAAGCAAATGAACTTGCCGTTCTCGTAGAGCGCATCACAGTTTGGACAGCGGAATATATAAGTCACATCGAAATCGTTGCAGCCCGGAATCGGTTCTCCGCACTTACCACAAGCTACTCGCTCACAATGGTCGCTCATCCCCTTTTCCCTTTTCGGCTTCGGAGGCTCAATAGATTCGCGCAGGCTCGGCTTGTGCGGTTCCGTGGCTTGCTGCTTCAACGCTTCAAAAATGTCCAAGTATGGTCCGTTGTCATCTGGCTCCTTCGTTGTTGGTGCGGGCGCGGCGCGGCTAGAAACTTCTGAGCATCCTCTAGGCAATCATCGCAGTAGCCACGATCTTCCATTGCAATGTTCTGAGACGCAGACAGCCGTTCGCATAGCCATTTTGCCAGATCAATAGTTCGGTCGCTCATCAGCTTTTCCCTTTTCGGCGCGGGAGACGTTCGACGGTGACCTTTACGCGCTCTCGCGAATACCATGGTTTGTTCAAACGCAGCAGAACCCAAGCATCGTTGCCATTATCGGGTATATTGCCGCAAGTGAGGCTCACCACTTTAGTCTCAGTCTGCGGTGGCAGCTTCCCTTTCCTGCGCGCGTTAGTCATCTGCGATTCCCCTTTCGGCGCGGATCATAAATTATCGAGACTCCGAACGGCAGAATTCGCATGTCGTAATACTCAAGCCACGCCAAAGTCACACATTCTTCGTGATCCCATACCCATGCGATGCCTTCTGTCTCTTGCTTCCCCGTGCGCGTGTCACGAGGCATCAGCGGTCCCCGTTCTGCAACTCGCTAAGCATTCGTTCCACGGCCACCCAACCGAAAAAATAAACAAGACATGTTCGGCAGTAACGGACGATTATGCTATTCGTTTCCAATTTCAGTACAGCAGTTGCGCGGCAGCAGACACATTCGCCCAGCGGACTCCTTTCTTCAAGATTGCTCATTTGCTTCCCCTTCTCGCGCTCGCGCTCTCGGTCGCGGTTGGCGAGCGCCACAAGCCCACGGTGTGCGGTGTCGGCATATGTAGGACTTCGCTTCTCCCACATAATCCAGTAACCGTCTGGAGATAGTCTGAATCTATCTCCGTTTCCTGCGATCAGCCATTCTTGCATGGGCGCATCCTCTCGCGGCTTGTTACTCATTCCCGAACCGCTTTCACGGCTCGCGGATCAACAAACCATTTATCTACTGAAGAATCCAAACCTTCTCCAGAATGCCCTCCATCCCAGCCGGGGAAGCGCACCAAAAGAAGGGATTTATCATTTGACCTCACAACAAGTCCCGTTTTTCTAAACACGGCACCAGAAGTGCTGATCCTGCGAACTACCTTGACTTTCGTTCCAACACGCGGACACGGCTTGGCTTTCTTGATGTTGGCCAAAACCTTTTCCACGGTTGCCCGCGAAACAAAAGTGCATCCAACAGTAACACCTCCTGAAGTGAAACTAACACCATAACCGGCGATTTTCATCTTGATTCTCCTCTTATCGATTGATTTGTCTTGACCGCGTTGCTTGCCTACGGAACATTCTATCACGTCTCTCGACTTTCCACAAGAAATATTTCTCAGCAAATGCGGGAATCGCGGCCACATCCGGCGTGTTGACCTGTATATCCATGGCCGCATCGTTCAGCAAAGTGGCGTTATTCTGGAACAGAAACACTAGGTGCCGAATCTTGAAATTGCGGCTTTGCCCATGGCGCTTGTGTCGGAACTTCCGCATGAACTGCTTGCTGAACGGATTGGGATTTGACCGCTCGGCACATTCCACTTGATGAAACCCCATTTCAGGAGTCCATGCCCGCTGCGTAGTAGCAAACTCAGGATTACAGCAGCGTGGACCGTTTGTGCGACGGCGTGTTCCACAGTGCGGGCAGCAAACCATCTTGCCGAGATCGGGACGACGGTCAGAAAATGAACCGCGTAACTGCATGTCGGCAGCCCAGTTCACAACCGTTTGGATGTTGCTTATGTCTTTTGCAAATACTTGTTCAGGAAGATTCACGTTTTGTCCTTGAAATTCTTGGGTGCCGACGCCCTCAGCTTCGCGTCCAAAGTCCGAACTACAGAGCGTCGGGTTTCCCGTTAATTTCTACCTGCGCCGGGTCATGCTGAGAACTTTATCGGCATATTCATCACTTGCTGTTGAATCGGGCAGAATTCCGTAATAGTGCCGCAAACCATCTCTCACATTGCCACTTTCTCGGATATAGTTGGCCAGAATCTTCGTGCCCGCTTGCAGATTGCGGTCAGGATCGAGCATTTCTTGCTTTGAATACGGCCACACTTTCACATTGACTTGCATTAATCCCACGGCCCCAGCCGAGGAAATAGCGGTTTCGCGGCAAGAACTTTCCACCATAACCTGCGCAGACACAAGACGAACCGAGAGATTTTGGGCTCTGGCGGCTTGGGCAATTGAAACGGGCGAAAAGTCGTAATCTTCGCATCCGAGTTGAGATAGTGTTTCTTCTGCGATTCTGGCGTCATTCTCCACTGCCTTTCTGTCCTGTTCCGCCTGCCAGTCCCTGTCAATAGTTTCTGGCGTCAGGGGTTGGTCATTTTGTGGAATCGGCAGTGGCGGGTGCGCCCACTTGTATACCGGAACCGACAAGATAGTCAGGAGCATGCCGAGTTGGGATAAGCGTCTCATGCATGCCCGTTGCCCATAGAAGCAGGCATCGGGGCCTCCACCAAATCCTTGAACAATGCAGGGGCGGCTTCCGCGAGCTTGGTCAGAACGCCATCCCGCAAGTCAACAGGGCTCCGAGTAAGGCGATTCCAAAGGGCTATATCAAACAACCGGAATTTGATCGGACTGTTGTTTGCCCAACTCATGGTGCCTCCTATCATGCAGATACAGTATATCAAATTCTACCGCCTATGTCAAGCTAAATCTACAGAATTTCTAGCTCGTTCAGAGCGTCCAGTTCTTCCTGCTCGGTCTGCTCGAAATCGTCCGCTGACTTGAGTCCTGCCCTACCGCTGTGGTGCATTTCGTAGGGCTCGAATTCACGAGCGTTCGGGTGGTCAACATCAGGGAGGTCCAGTTGAATCGCCGGTCGCCCGTATTGAATGCCCGAGCATGTTGGACACAGGAAGCCCCATTCTGGTCGGGCAGGATTGGATGGGGTATCAGACGTGTTGGTGCATTGGAAAATGCTGCCGTGTTCGCCTTTGCGCTTGCCGATGCAATTATACATGGGTCACCGCCTCTCTATCCGCTTCTTCGCATAATGCCACAATGCGGGCGTACGCGGAATCAATGGGTATTGTCAGGACATCTTTGCTCTTGTCGCACAGTTTCTCCAAAGCCGCGATGATTTTGATGGCGGCATCGCCTACAGCCTTGCCGTAGACGCGACCGAGAGACTGCGCGATGTGTAGATGGGTTTCACAAACCGGGCAGGTGACGGTGATGTTGGCCAAGTTGAATCGCTCGGCTTGAAACTCACGATGACATTCAAAACAATGAAATCGAATCATCTGTTTCCTCCTATATGCGATTGTAATTACGATCTCGAATGATATTCAAAGCTTCACTCAAAGAAATCCCGCGCTGTGCCCGAAGCAACTTAATAGCACCTATCCGAAAACCCCGATCATCTAAATCCTGAATCGCCGCAATCAACTTTTTCTTTGATAGATGTTTTACAATTTCAGGCTCTGCTTTCTCTGCCGCGTCCATAACTTTAAGGCCGAATTCTGTGAACATATTTATCAGCGTATTTTGAGTTGTCGTAGGAAGTGCTCCGCCAGTGATCGCAATTACCGCTAAATGCCTTATGTCGTCAACCTGAAGTCTTTTCATGTTTGTCTCCTGACCACATATTACAGATTCTCAGGTTCCTTGTCAAGAACTTTCTTCAGAAATTGTGGCCTCCGATTACCATGCTCGCCTCGGGGCCCGATGTGGCAATTAGAACAAAGAATCTCGGAGTTGTCAAGCGAAATTTTTCCACCTTTTCCGCGATGCACTTTTTCATGCATGTGGGCCTGCTGCTCGGTCACGAACGCATCGCAGCGGATACAGTGACCTCGCTGGCGCACATAAATGGCGTGGCGGATTTCCGCAGTGGTCATTTTGGGCGTCTAAAACGGAGAGTAGGATGCTCATGAAAAAGTTCCCGTTGTTCCGCAATCAAATTATCTAGTTGAAAATTCAGCCTACCCAATTCATCTTCTAGTTTATCATACTCGTCTCGCAACAAATATTGTCTTTCTTGAGCTTTTTCAAATGTCATATTCCTCTCCCTCCTTCAATTACGCTGTCCGCGTATGCCGCCAGAAATTCGCGGGAGAACCGAAGCAGGATTTCCTTGCGCTGCATGAAATCTTTCTGCTTCTCGTCCACGGGCGGGTCCATGTGGCGGGCAGCATTGGCTGCGTCGTTGATTTCCTTGCGTTCCTCGTCGCTCACATAACACGAGAAATCAAGATCGCACCACGTGCCGTCTTCAGGTTTTGTGATCGTACCCGCGTCATAAAGCAATTTGCGAATGTCCTTGACCGTGACTTTGGGATCAAGCGCAGCCGTCAGGACATTTTGTGGAATCGTGCCGCTGGCGTTCTTGGCATCGCGGAGCGCCAATGCTTTGGAAATCCCCATCTGGTTCAATTGCTCTTCCGTCACTCCGTCACCCAAATCGCGGGCAGTAGAAAGATAATTGTAGAGTTGGGATTTCCCGATGTTGTAGGTGCCGCTGATGTGCGCGATGAACTCGCCAAAGGAATCATACGTGCCGAGCCAATATCGCTGCTCGCTGACATCGCGGAGCAAGTAGGCCAGCTTAGCATAGCCGATTTCCAACTTGCCTTCGGCGTCGGCCAAATTCTTCACCAGCGTTTCAACTTCTGCAAGTTTTTCCTGCGCGACTGCGTTTACGAGTGCTTCGGTCATTTTATCTCCTGTCGTTTCTCCGCGATCTCGACAAAAATTGATGGTGTCTTAATCCAATCTAAAATTTGTTTCCGTTCCGTCTCTGTAAATCCGAATGGCGGCGGTAAAAGAAATCCTTGAACAAGAAGTTCAATTTCTCGGTCTGTCATACCTTTACTCCAAGTCATCTTTCTCCTAGCTATCCCATTCATGAATTTGTCCACGCTGCTTAAACCAATTCCGAACACCTTTTCGCTGCACTTCCCGCCACCACCAATCATGCAATTGCACTCTGGCCGTTCGCAAATGAAAATGCCTGCAAAACGGGCATAGATAAACTTGCGAATCTTCTGTGATGCCCAATTCAATTACTCGCGCAGCGGCTCTCCATGCATCAGGTTCGTTCCCATAATATACTTTGCCGCTGCGACACCGAAACATTTTACCGCTGCTCCTGTCCGCTGAATGGATAGAACCGTCCCCATTGGCCTCGGAATACCTGCCGTGCTACGGCTTTGCCTGGACCTTTTGTTCGACATTTGTACAATCGGATATCCGTCACGTTGTCCAGCAGGTCCGAAGGCCATGTCTCCGGGTGATCGAAGTCAATATCCCGTTTAAGTCCGCGATGGATATGGTATGTGGTGCTCGCATCTGACACAAAACTTTCGCTTCCCTTCGCGTCTGACGCTTCAGACGGGCGTCCCTTGCGATTCGGCTGTTCCTTGCGGCTCTGTCCGACCACCACGAAAATGATTTGATACTTGACCGCAATATTCTTGATTCTTTGCATTGCATCTGCTTGTGCTTTGATGTCATCTCGCTCACCTCGGGTAAGGAAATGCAAATGATCCAGCACTACAATATGGGCACCCAAACGGCGAATCGCCCACTCGATACTATCCAGCACCATCCCGATTCGGTTGAAGTCGGGATTGTAGCCAACGTAGAAACGCGCATTCGATTCATCCAATCGTCGCGCCGCTTCCTGAAAATCCTCACGGTTCAGACTCAGACGATCTTTCTCCAGAATGTTCGCCGCCACCAACCGCGAAAACTCGGCGGGCGACAACTCTGCGGAATAGTTTAGCACAATCGAGCCCCATTTCATAGCTTCTTCTAGCTCGAAATTATCAAGGCACCATGTAGTCTTGCCGCTGCCCGTGTACGTCGCAAAGACGCTCACTACATTGCCGGGCAGAGTCACGGCCATCTCGTCTATTCGCTTGTCACGCATGTGCAAGCGGCGGGGATTGTCCATGGGATTGGTATCATCGGCATTCCGCAGACTCTCCCGCACATCATAGAAGTCGGGAATGGGCCGTTCCAGCGCCTTGGACTTCAATTGTTCAACCAACTCCTGAAACTTGTCCACATCGCCGCCACATTCTTTGAGCAGAGTTTCGTTGGCATCTTTACGCCCATTAGGCCATTCTATCAGATAGGCTCGCTCACGAATCTGGCCCCACAACTTTTTCATGGCTGCTTGACCCGGTGCGTCCATGTCACCAGCCAGAAAAATTCTGTTGGCGCGGATAAGCACATCCAATTCCGGTGCGGTCGGAGTATATATCGCGCTCGGATACCCAGTAGCCACATACCCGGCTTGCGTCATCGCGGCAACGTCGGGTTCGCCCTCACAAATAAAAACATCCTCAACTGGATTAACCGCCTGCAAATTATATAAACTTGTGGTCATGTTTGGAGCACGCAAAATTCCATGTTCTTTACCCATCACCGAGCGATATTTTATGCAGGTGATTTGATCCCCGCAAATGGTCGGAAAAACTATCCACCCTTTTGCAACATGCGGATGATTCGGACTAATAACCCGCAAATCTTGAATAAAGCCGATATGGAGCGTTTTGGCGGTTTCTAGGCTTATACCCCTATCCCGCAGCCAAGTCTCGCCTACGGACCCCGCAAGCGCCTTTTCCGCCCCTTCTAGGCGGTTCAACGGGTAGGTTAGGGTTTTCTTCTCATTCTCTAGTGCGGAAACGAAAGTGCTCTCTACGGTTTCCTTACCCGCCTCCCATTCCAGTTCGGCTTTGGCTTTTTCAACAGCTTCGGCAAATCCGATTTTATCAAAAGCCGCGATAAACTGCATGACATTTCCATTCGCGCCGCACCCGAAACACTTATACAAAAAAACTCCATTTTCATTGCGGACAGTGAAAGATGGAGAATCATCTTTATGGAAAGGACACTTACATTTACCCTCTGCACCGTCTCGGGTGTAAGAAGGGATGCGTGACTTAACAATCCCATGAAACGGCATCCGCTTCAATTCGTCCAAAATCTTTTGGTCTGTTTTCATAGGTCTATATAGTATCTCTGTCTTCGACGGCAGTGGCGGCATGGAGTCGCGCATCCACCTTTTACTCTTTTCACTTCATACCCAAGACGAGCTAATTTCGTGTTCCACATTCGGCGCGAAAATTTGTTCAAACTATCATCAGAATAAATGCGAGCCGCCCCAATATTGCGGGCAGTCTCGATTAAGGCACGATACAACTCAATACCATGACCTTTACGTCTCATTCCTCGGTACAAACCTGTGCTGGTAGTGTGAACCCACTTTTTCTTGAAACTCTTCATTTCAATCCGAGCCGAACCAACGGGAATCCCGTTACAAAAGAGTCCCAGACATGTGTTGTAATCCCCGGCTTTTTTCAAATCTTGTAAAGTGCGGATTACATGATGGTCTTCAGCATGTGCAAAAATTGAAGTATATTTTCGCATTTATCACCCCTTGAAAAGTGCGTCTGGATCGGCTGCTATTCTTCTGTTTTCTTCTTCCTGTTCTGCGCGCCTGCGCATCAATTCTTGTTCTTCTTGGGCACGATTCACGCGAGCATTTTCCACAGAAATATTCTCTACTTGAGTGAGTTTCTGTTTTTCATCTTCCGCTTGTCGTCGGGCAGTTATTATACCACGGGCACCACCATCATGAAAGAAGTTTTTTACCGCATACTTCAGTTCATTATCATCGAGACGACTTGTATATTCTTCCCATGCCTGCTGAATTTCTTCTTGAGAATAATCATCAAGGAGTTTTTGAACTTCTGTTTTAGAAGGTGGACGGCCACTGGCTCTGTATCCTCGGGCAATCAAATCCACAACGCGGGGGTCATCTTCTGATGTGGCAGGAGCGTTGCCGAGCCGTTCATCCACTAATTTTAAGTACTCCGTAACCGGACTCTCTGGTTTATCCTCCCGCACCGATTCAATCCAATCCTTGAAATCTGTTTCCACCGCATCGTGGCCATAGGCTATCACCAATAAATCAGCCTTCTCTTTCCACTGAGGATTGACTCCTTTGGTGATTTTCAGTTCCTTGGCTGCGATTTCACAAAGAGATTTCAACAAGCGATTTTGCATGTTTTTCCGCTCCTAACCTATCCAATCCTATACCAAACCAGAACCAAACCCTTGAGGAGTAATCCAAACTTGTCCCGGATTATCCCGGACTACTCCAACGGCGGTGACGGAGGTAGATTTTTATACCGGGATAAGTGACCCAATGGAGGCAAGCGACCCGATTTTTCAATACCTGTAAAATACCCCCAGTTTTTGTCATCCTCCCGCCACTGTTTCACTAAACCCGCTTCCGTAAATGCTTTGAGAATGGATGCCACAATTTCTGGTGTAACCTCGGGCATTAAGTATGCGTAAATCTTTGCCTGAATGCGATATATATCCGCTTCAAAGACTCCATTCGCCTCTGCCATGGGAATCCAATTGGCATAGTGTAGTCTGTATTCTTCGGGCAAACTACGCACTTTTTCTGATAACCAAAGAGCGTCCCCATCCACTACTCGCTTAGGCACTAGCTTGTCTCCGATTGTCCGAGAGCCATCAAAAGTCTATGTTCAGGCTCATAGATGATTTTGCCGTCTGGCATAACCATCGCCAAAATATCAAATTTCCCGCTTCCTGCTGTTTTGATGTTGTTGTTTGGTGTGCCATCTGCTAGATATTGTCTTGATTTTACTTCGACTAATAGAACGTTTTCTATGGCACCATTGTTACCTAAAACAACCAAATCAGCCGGTGCAGATGGTGAAACTGCTCGATAAACATGTAATCCTTTAGCCAGTAAGTCAGCACAAACAAGAAGTTCTGCGGCGGCACCTTTATCTCCTGAAGTTTTATAAGGGTTTGGATTGGTCATTCCCATTTATTTATCCTGTTCTGGTTGCCGCGATTGCATATACTGATTCAATATGTCTTGGACTTGGGCTGGGATCATGTCTACAGGCACTGTTAATAGCGATAGGGCCAGTTTATCCGCGATTTCCTCGGGAGTTTGACCTGTAGGGGCAGGAAGGATGGGAGAGGCGCTGTAATCGCCTGTGGCTTGCAATTTCGCCGCCATGACTGCCAGTGTCCAATGAATCCTGACCAGTTCTTCGCCTGTGTTGTAGATGTTGCCGATGTGGATAATGAACGGGTCCATCTTGTCATCCCCGCCGCCATAGATAAACCCCGTCATGCACATGTTGGGTATGGAGTCCACCTTGCGGACAAGCGCAGTAATCAGAGGCTGCAGGGTCTTGTAGATTTTCTGTTGGTCATCAGTGAGTTCAGCCATCAAATAAACTCCTTTACTATTTTGCGCTTTTGCGTGGCGCTGCCTCGGATATGAACTTTGCCCACAATCCTCGCACAATATCTTTGGTTCCTTTCTTCGTTGGGAATCCGTTACGCTCAGCATCGTTCCAAATATTCATTGCCGCTAGTTGTGCCCATTGCGGCGCTTTTGGATAAACTACGCGAATCTCGCCTTTACTGTTTTCATAGACCTTAGTAAAACCGTCTTCTATCAACTTCCATTTGCTTTTCATGTTTTTT
>Ga0187891_1000864_pt1 | contig 28175 bp, 32 predicted proteins | sample June2016WEW_21_4_FD_132990 | JGI IMG/M metagenome (GOLD analysis project Ga0187891, IMG submission 132990) | Peatland microbial communities from SPRUCE experiment site at the Marcell Experimental Forest, Minnesota, USA - June2016WEW_21_40 | ecosystem: Environmental > Terrestrial > Soil >... | reverse complement strand
GACCATTCGTCGGGGTCTTCGGTAGCATCGCGCCGAGGCTTTTACTGAATCTCATGAAAAAGAAGGAGACTTTAAACTTCCGAGTTTCCGCTGAATTCAAAAGAAGGCTGATCGAAGAAGCCGAAAAAGAGCGGCGGTCACTCACAAACTATTTGGAAACTACTTTCACCAAGCTCTGGGATGAACGGGAACTGACCACCCCCAAAAAACGAGAAACCAGCAAAAATTGAGCGCTGATCGAGCGGATTACTGACGTGCTCACGCTCTCATGTGTAATTCCCCTGCCCTCGATAAATAACAAAAGAAAGAGCTGACCCGCCCGGTCCGGGCACGCCTCGGCAGCCTAATGAAAAAGACGGACTGGCGCGTGAGCCTGTCCTCGTGAGCCAGGGAAAGAGCCCGACAGAGAGACCTGCAATATAAAAACCTGACCGCCGTGAAGACTCCCCAAGATTGACTTGGGACGGACCGTGGTAGACATGGATCACCGACCAACCGGGCAGTGAGTTCCCTTGGTGATTTCCTTAAAGTCGACACAGAAGGCTATGACCTCGAGGTGCTGTCGGGAGCTGAACCGCTCCAGCGGGAGCAGCGGGTGCACTTCATCCTAAGTGAATGCGAACCGGTGGCGCGCCCCAGAAACGATTATGCTTTTGTCGATTTTGCCTCCCTGGCCGAGTTTCTTGGTGGCTTCGGGTATCACGTCTTTGGAGTGTATGAACAGCAGCCGGAGTGGGATGGCAGAAACGTGCCCCTCTTCTGGAATGCGCTCTTTATCTGTGAAAAACTGGTCGCTTGCGGCGCGAAATTGCCAAGCTCGACAAACTCACGCACGCTGTGTGTTTCTCCCGTCGCCAGTACGTAATCGCTTGGCTCTGGCTGTTGAACAATCCTCCACATGCCGTCCACGTAATCACGCGCATGGCCCCGGTCGCGCTTTGCGTCAAGATTGCCGATATAGAGCGTCTTCTGCACGCCCAAATGGATTGCCGCCACCGCGCGCGTGATCTTGTGCGTCACGAAGGTCTCGCCGCGAATCGGACTTTCATGGTTGAACAGAATTCCGTTCGAAGCGTGCATGCCGTATGGTTCGCGGTAGTTCACGGTAATCCAGTAGGCATAGAGCTTTGCCACGCCGTAGGGGCTGCGAGGATAAAACGGTGTAGTTTCCTTCTGCGGAGTTTCCTGCGCCTTCCCATAAAGTTCCGAAGTGGAGGCCTGATAGAAGTGCGTCTTGTTCGCGAGGCCCAGGATGCGCATCGCTTCAAGGATGCGCAGGGGCCCGGTGGCGTCGGCGTTTGCCGTGTACTCCGGCGTCTCAAAGCTCACCTGCACATGGCTCTGCGCCGCGAGATTGTAGATTTCGTCCGGTTGGATCGACTGGATGATCCGGATCAGATTCGTCGAGTCGGTCATATCGCCGCAGTGAATCTGGAAATGCGCGTCGGGGATATGCGGATCCTGATAAATAAGATCGATCCGCGCCGAGTTGAACGACGAAGAACTGCGCTTGATGCCGTACACGATATAACCTTTGCTGAGCAGCAGTTCGGCCAGATAGGCCCCATCCTGGCCGGTAATCCCCTGTAATTAATGCAACCTTCGCCATCATTCAATCCTCTGTCAATCGATGTGAACACGTAAGCGTTCGCGCTGTGAAATCTCAAAATTAGCGTGGAGCGTCCCTCGGTGAACACCCAAAAGGGGCCATAGATGATCAGGTGAAAAGCGGCCATAGGGAGAAGGCTTAAGACATTAGCCGCTACAGGGGGCAGTTAGCCTCTGTGGTCATGAGTCATGTCTTGAGCAGAGAGAAACGGGAACAAGTCATTGCATTGGGCCGGCTGGGATGGTCTTTGCGGCGCATCGAGCAGGCAACGGGGGTGCGTCGGGAGACGGCGGGTGAATATCTTCGCAGCGCCGGGATTGCCCTGCGCCGTCCCAGCGGGTGGGGACACCACGGTCCTTCAAAAGCGGCCATAGACCCGATCACCGACTCTGAGGGCGGGGATTCAAAACCGGCCATAGAGGTGCCCACCGACTTTTTGGTGGGGAAGCCGGGTTGCGGACCGGCGAGCAGCTGCGAACCTTACCGTGAACTGATCGCGCTGGAGTTGGAGCGTGGCCGGAACGCGATGGGGATCTGGCAGGACCTGGTCGACCGCCACGGTTTCGGTGGTGGATACCAGAGTGTGCGGCGCTATGTTCGGAAACTGCACGGAGCCGCATCGCCGGAAGCGCGGGCGATTATCGAAACTCAACCCGGAGAAGAGTGCCAGGTTGATTACGGTAGCGGCCCGATGGTGCGTGATCCGGCGACAGGCAAGTACCGGCGCACGCGGCTGTTCGTGCTGACGCTAGGCTCGAGCCGCAAGTCGGTTCGACTTCTCACCTTCCGATCTAGCGCCCGAGTCTGGGCCGAGCTACATGAGAAGGCCTTCCGCCGGCTGGGCGGATCGACACGGATCGTCGTTCTGGATAACCTTTGCGAAGGCGTGTTGTCGGCTGACATCTACGACCCGCAGTTGAATCCTCTCTATCGCGACGTGCTGGCGCACTACGGTGTGACCGCGCTGCCCTGCAAGGTGCGGGACCCGGATCGAAAAGGAAAAGTTGAATCGGGTATCGCCAATGCACAGAAAACGCCGCTGAAAGGCAAGCGCTTCGAGAGCCTGGAAGAAGCGCAGGCATACCTGGACCACTGGGAAGAGCGCTGGGCCGACACGCGCATCCACGGCCGCACCAAGCGGCAGGTGGCAGCCATGTTCGCCGAAGAGAAGCCCTTCCTTCAGCCAGCCTCTATGGCCGGATTTAACGTGATCACCGAGGGGAGCGCCTGAGCACCGTTGCCCCGCGCTCAACGTGTGGCGCCTCGCGGCAATATCCGGAGCTTGTTATCCCAGCATGTGATCATTGCAGCATGTACAGGTATACTGACAGTCAAAGAAGCTGCAGTCTAGCATAAACGATCATCTGGGAAGGCCGGGGGGGAATCAGTGCGGGTTCTAGTCACGGGTGGCAGCGGTTATGTTGGATCACATGCCGTGCTTGAGTTGAGCGCCGCAGGTCATGAAGTCACAATCTATGACAATCTCAGCACCGGCCACCGCCGATTCAGCGACGGCTACGAATTAATCGAGGCGGACATTGCTGACGAAGCTAGGCTCGCCAAGGCGCTGGCGCGAGTCGAGGCGGTGATGCACTTTGCGGCCTCGGCCTATGTCGGCGAGTCTGTCGCGAATCCGCGAAAGTATTTCCGCAATAACGTTGAGGTGGCTCTTAAGCTCCTCGACGCGGTACTGGCCAGTAGAGTACGCATGTTCGTTTTTTCGTCGACCTGTGCAATCTACGGCACTCCACAGACACTGCCGATTACCGAATCGAACTCCAGAGAGCCAATCAATCCATACGGAGCCACAAAATTATTTTTCGAGCACGCGCTCGCTGCGTACGCCGTTTCTCACGGGCTGCGATCGGTTTCCCTACGTTACTTCAACGCTGCCGGTGCCCATGCCAGCGGAACAATCGGCGAGCTACATGAGCCCGAGACGCATCTCATTCCCCTCACGCTGCGGGCCGCGCTTGGAACTGCACCGCCGTTGACAATCTTTGGCAGGGACCTGAATACACCCGATGGCACCTGCATCCGCGACTTCATCCATGTTTCGGACCTTGGTGAAGCTCACGTATTAGCTCTCGAGTACTTGGCAAGAGGCGGTAAACAACGTACTTGAATCTGGGCACTGGTACGGGCACATCGGTAGCAAACCTGGTTGCCGCAGTTGAAGAAATCAGCGGACAAAAGGTACCTTACTCTTATGCTGATCCGAGGCCAGGCGACCCGCCGATGTTGTACGCAGACTCTGCTCAGGCAAGAAAGGTGTTGGGCTGGCAGCCCAGTCGCGACCTGCACGAAATTCTGCGCTCAGCCTGGAAGTGGGAATTAAAGCTGAAAGCCGCAGGGTATCAGTTGTGATGATGAGCATCCAGCGCTTCACTGCCCAGTTCGCATCTCCGCCGCTTCCGGCTTAGCAATCCCCATCCCTATCTCCCTCAAGCAAACGACCTCACTCGCCGGATCAGCACTTCAGAGCTGGGACGAGGGTGGCTAATAGAGGGCGACTACCCTTTTGGACTTAGCTCCCTGAACCAGCTCGCACAGGTGGCGCTATCACGGTGCTATGGGAGAATTGCGTCAAACTATAGAGCCACTAACGATGTGACTCGAGTCAGGCGCTAATAAGTTCCTCAGCATCTTCCCTGACGATCTTGACACAGACGACCATCCCTTATCTTTGTTGCATAGATAGGGACGAGCTTATGAGTGCAGCAGTGTGCGACCATGACCATGTTTTCTCGATCCCCTCAGCCCATCCAATTGGTGCATCCGCACACTCCGTTGGCAAATCATTAAGATTCTGAGCGAAGGTCTTGCCGGAATTGAGTTCGCAGAGCCTGGCGAGAGTGTACTGCGGATAACGGCTGAGCATCTCCACATGCGCCGGTATCGGCGCAACCAGGGCTGGGCGATAATGATAGATCGCTTCTACTAATGGAAAGCCGAAGCCCTCGTACTCACTGGGTAGAATGTACGCCTTGCAGTTGCGGCGCAAAACTTCGAGATCCTCGTCGGGAAGATAACTCGTTATGACGAGCCGCTTTTCGCTGACGAGTCGTTTCCATCGACCCGCCAAAGACTTCCTTAGAGTAGCGATCTCCGATGTGGCAGTCTCGATTTTCTCCAACGGCTCCCCGCACGTCACAACAGCTGGGTCCGTGCCCTTCGCGAGCTCAAGGGCTTCAGTAAGAGCGGTAAATCCTTTATGTAGACCCCAAGCTGCTGGATATAGGTAAAAGCGCCCGGCTTTTAGTCCGAGTCTGTCAAGGACAGTCTTATCGAGTATCGGCGAAACTGTCGTATGGGGCGGGAATGGCGCGAGTGGTGCCGCGATCACACTAGCGGGGGAACGACCATAGGCATCAATGACTTCGCGTCGGGTGACTTCGGAGATCGTAATGACGCTAACTGCCCTTTCGATCCATTCCCTGCACCAGCGATCAATTTTCTCCGGTTCCCGGAAGTTGCCGGGGAAACGAAGCCAGTTCAGGTCGTAAATAAGCACCGAAAACTCGTAGTCCTTTCCAGGTGGCGGAATAATCTGCGGGTAGTTCACTAAGATGCGGCTCTTTGTGTGGCTCTCATCAGTCTTTCCAATCTTCGCATGCACAGCACCCAGCAATGCGTCGCTGGCGGTGGCAGATTGACCAAAGAAGTGCGAGCAAAACCTTACAGATAACACGCGAGGATCATAGAGGGGGCGGTCCAGGTTATGAAAGCGAATTCTTCCGTCCTCCGCAATTATAGGCTTAAAGGATTCGACCACATGGGATCGCCCGCAACACAGAACATCAGTCCCCGATTGTGTAAAGGCCTTCAGGAGTTCTCTCGTGCAGCGGCCAACTCCGCCCGACGCCCCAAAAGTATCTAGAAATAGGATCACGCGATCGCCTTTACGACTTTCATCTGCACGCTTCGGGTCTTTATTCCAGTTGAAACCCAATTCGACGTGCGCGATAATGCGCGTCGGATTGCCATCGCTTGGGGATGGTTGATCAGCAGACGACGCATAGACGGTGTGCTAGCCCTTGATGCACTCTGGATTAGGACCGCCCTCAGCATGCCTCGGATGGTATGACCTCATTGAAGCAAAAACGCACGCGGACGCGAAGAGTAACATCCTTAGGAGCGAACCGTGACAGTTCAAGGTTTTCGAATTGTATGTTTCCGTCTCCCCGAACGCCCGGCTTAGCGGATCGGTCACATGGGATATGCCACGCAGACCATCACTGTTCCGGAATTGGGAGAGGCCTTGAGCAGCTCCCGCAATCAACGCCCAACCCCACCGGACGGGCCGAATATATCTAGAACAACGAGTGGTTCAGGATTGACCGCTGCATTTTGCATCGGAAAATGCGTCGCTGATTGCTTTTGCAATGGTTGTCAAATCAAAATGATCTTTTGCGAACCGGATGACCCGCTGCGAGGCCTCGCACCAGCTAGCAGGATTTTGGCTGATCCTAGCAGTTGCATTTACGAGATCCTCAGACGTTAGCGAAAACCAAACGCCGTTTCCGAGCAGATCTTTGAGCATCCTAGCCGTTGCGCTAGTAGGGTAAACTGGGCCAATCACGGGAATGCCGTGCCAAAAGTAATCAGCGAGACGCGAAGGAAATGAATAGTGTGCCAGATAGTCGGTCACAGGATCGCTGTCCGGGTATGGCAGATAAGCTAGATGAGCTTGGCTCAAGACAGCGTCTCTGGCCTGGTCCGATAGCGCACCTCGATAGTTTACTTCCAGGCCTGGAGGAAAATGCGTAAGGAATTCCCTCGGTCCGACATAGTTGAGTGAATAGGGAATGCGCCTAGTGTCGAGTCCACGACAGTAGTGCGCCAGTTGCTCCATGCCCCGCCGGTAACCAAGGCCGCCAACCATAACGATTTGAAGACATTGCCCACTCCGCGGAGCCTCTGCCGCTCGCGCCGGATATGGCCGGCCAATGCCCAGGAGCTGAATATCCGTTCTTCCGGAGAGCGATTGAAGTTCATCGCGAATCGTCGGTGTGAGTGCGAATACCTGCCGAGCTTCCTTCAGAAGTGCGGCGAACTCCGGGTACGATTCCAACGCGCTGTCGGCGCGATGGTGAAAGTCGACTATGTTTAACACATAGTCGGCTTTTAGGCTGCCGAGAACCGTGCGCGCAATCCTTGCTTCATCTTCATGTGCAACGATCACATACGCATAGGTACAAACCCGAGGAGCGGAAGCCCCGCTCCATTTCTTTTTCAGCCGGATAGTCCGTCTGGCTAGGATTTCTTTTGAGTGCCAGGTAACTCCCAGAGCATGCTCGATGCGCGTCACGAGTCCCTTGCCCCTCTTGAACAACCACCATCGAAGCAGCGACGTATTCAGATTGCACACCGGCCTGTAAGTCTCTTTGATAGGGTGTCCATCGTCCCAGCAGATATGAAGCGCGGAAGGGCTGAGTTGGCGTGCAATTAACGCTAGTTGCACGCCGGTTCCCTGCCGGTAATCAGCGTAGCGACGGTTAATGAGATATGAAATTTGCACAGTATTGTTCATCATCTGGAAAGCGCATCGAGCCCCTGGCGATATCCCGCTCCTTTTTGTTCATCGCATCGTAAACACCCTGGCCGCGCAACCGATAGAGGTGGATGGTCATATTCCCTTGCGTCTGCCCGAACTCCTCGACGTCGCCGTCCGGCGAACCGTCCTGCACAATCACCTCGTGGTCCGCGAACGTCCGGGCGGCTATACTCTGCAAGCTTCGCTCAATCGTATCGGCGGAATTGAATGTCGGCATGATGACTGACAGCATCGGAATGGCAGCATCGTCCGGGAAAAAGGATTGCGCGAAACTCCTCGGGTGCAACGCGGTTGAGCCAATCAGAAAACTTAGCCTGTCAGTAAACGTACCGGCGAATCAAGTGAATCGCCGTCACGAACGCCTCAGACCCGTGCCTGACAAATCTCCTTCACAATGCAGGCATAGTGTCGTACCCACTCTCGATCAACCCTCGCCTTGTATTGTGGGCGCTGTTTCGCAAAACCTTCCTCAATCGAAGGGTCGAATTCAACGTAAACGCGTTTCAAACACGCTGCAAGCTCCTCCGGTGAATCGGGCGAGAAATACACGCCTCGTTGCGGAGCCTGCTCCACGTGAGCATCAATATCTGACAGAATAATCTGCTTGCACATTGCCTTAGCTTCCTCGACCGTTGTGCTCCAGCCCTCAAACCGCGATGGTTGCACCACAGCAAGCGAGTGATGCATCAGGCTAATTAAAACTGAATAAGGTACGGTCCCAAGACAAACGAAGCGATCCTCCAACCCTGCCTGCCGTACCCTTTCCATCAGGCTTGGAATGAATCCTGGAGATCGGTGGTCATCCATTAGTCCCGTACAGAGTACACGAATTTCCGCAGGGGTCTGACGAAGCGCCTCGACGACCACTACGTGATTCTTGTGCTGCCAGAATTGGTTGGGTAGGAAGAAGTACGGACTACGGACTGGATAATGCGCCCCCAGCTCCTCGCGGCTCAGTGGAACGATGTTTACAGCGGACGCGCAAGAGAATCTGAGTATGTACGTCCGTACTTGGGCCAGTTCCGGGTAAAAGCGCCTGAAATCGGACTCCGCAGACTGACTGCTGAGGAGCAAGTGCCCCCACTTGCGAGACTGGGCTACATAGGCATCGCGCTCGGAACATTCCCGCTCACTGAAAAAATGCGGCATCCGTCTATGCTGAAAATCCGGCATCCACGGCAGCACCGGGATATCAGCTCGTATTCGCAAAGCATCTAGGTCCGACGGCCAAACGTGGCTCATCAAATCGATCCGACGATACTTGAGAAGTCCTACGAGTACCGGGTCAATGCCCAGGAATCGCTTGATAGCCCGCCTAGGAACGGTCACTATGTTCCTTGCCGGCATGCCTGGCCACTTGTGAACCCCAATCGCGTCGCTACGATACTGCGCGAGATCCTCAGGATACGGACTGAATAGTTCGAGTTTCACTTCGGGGTCGGGATGCTGCCGGTAGCAGCTCAACAGGTTACGGAAGTAGTTGGTACCCGCTTGCCAAGCATTTGTGAAAAGCAAGATCATTCCGACCCTGATCATCGATGCCTCTCCGCGTTGTACCACTGCACATAGGCGGTCAACCCATCACAGAGCTTCGTCACGAAAAGGGGGCCAAGCAATGCCTCTGCCGAATCGTTGGCTACAAGGCGCCCGGGATCACCCTCCCTGGTATTGCCAACGAACACAGGCGCCTGCCTGATGCCGGCGACGCGAAAAAGTTCCGTGAGGACTTCACGCACCGAAATACCGTGGCAGGTGCCGGCATTCACCACGGGAACATCGGCGCTCGCGTATTTGTTGATCTGCAAAAGGCACTCGACAAGATCGTCGACATAGACCCAATCCCGCTGCTCATCTCCAAATCCGGCAAACTCGAAAACACCTCTGCTCGCCTTCTCCATCGCATCCCACAGTAGTTGCTTGCGCAACCCGGGACCGTAGACAGAAAACGGCCGCACGATCACCGATTTGGTCCGATACATCCGCGCATGGTCCAGCAACAGCGACTCGACCTGCTTCTTGTGAACCCCATATGGCGAAACGGGCAAGCACGCAAGATCGTGATGCGCTTTCTTCTCCTTTGCCTCGCCGTAAATTGCAGCGCTCGAAATAAAGATCAGCCGCGCCTCCGGCCAGTTTTTCCTCAGAAACTCCAACAAGACCACGCTGGAGAAAACCGACTTTAAAAAATCCTCCGGAGGATTCGCAAGCGACGCCGAAACGGATGCCCCTCCCGCAAGATGGAAGACTGTTTCAGGAACGAAATCAACCGTCTCCAGTGTGTCGCGCGAGAGGTCGCCAAAGATGTAACGCGCGCCCTCCGCAAGCTCTCCCTCGTCGCGATTGCCGCCTAGCGAAATCGTATCGCTGCCCAGCCCCGCAAGGCGTCGCACAAGGTGGCTGCCGATAAAGCCGGCGCCTCCGGTCACAAGGACACGACGCTTTGCAAAGGTCTCTAAAACCTCACCACTTGGGCCTTCGGCGACCAGGAGAATCTCCTCTCATTCCACTTCAACGACCGGCAGCTGCTTCAGAATTTCTGCCTCTTCATTTTTGCTCAAGAAAGCAAGGGTGCCGTCCGCAGAGCGCGACTCTCGAAACTTGGAGCGAACAAACCCCTCCTTCGCGGTAAGCTCCGGCAAGTCCCGCGGTCGAAGGTCTTCACGAATAAAGAATGCGTTGTTACCTGCCGAGTTACATCCCACAAAGGCATAGCCCTTGCGCTTGCCAAGAAAGCAAAGCGCCGGCAGCGACGCCCCATAGTACAAATTCGAAGAGTGTGCCGTCGTCCTGAAGAAGTCGGCTTTGTATGGAATAGTTACCGCGCGATCGCTGCCGAAGCTGGCATTGTACTCAACGATCGTAATCGCTGGAGATACGCTGTCGATCGACTCCCACACCCAGTAGTCGTTGCCATCCACGTCGATCGACAAAACCCCGAGCTCTCTTCCAAAACCGCTTTGCGCGATGAACCCGTTGATGTTTTCTCTTGTAATGAACGCGCTAACTGCCTGAAGGTCGTATCTCCAGTAATAGTATGAGTGCTTCAATCTCTCCATGTTTGCGGCTGATCCATCCATAACAAAGCCGCTCCAATTATCCTTCATCAGCAGATACCTGCAATTGGACTCTGAGAAATCCTCCACGCCAAACTCAACGAAGGTCCTGTTTTGCGGTTCAACCAAGCGGATCAGGCGTTGGATAATTCCGTCCTCGCCCCATTGCGAAAAGACTTTGTACTCAAAATCCTTCAGGTTTTGCGACGCTTTCGTGGCATGCATCTCATTCAGCAAAATCCCCTGATTAATCTTCAACTGATCCAGCTTTTCCTCTATACCTGGAAATTCGCAGCGCGGCCTCGTCCACCGTCCGAGCGCTGCCCTGAGCGAATTCATCATTCTCGCCATTCCCCTCCGGACCAACACAAAGCCATTCGCTGGAATCTGTGCAGGCTGCCCGACAACCCGCCAGCCGACTTCAGCTCTGGTTCCCGCTCGCTTCAACTCTTATTTGCCGACTTCGCTCGCGAGAAAACTTTGTACCAGGACCCAAATACTTCAAAGGTGATCATGCCGGCGATAATCCGCGCACTGCCTGGGCAACGCCAACCGCCGTTTCGAATGTAAGCGACAACGTGCTTCGCTGTCTCTATCCGCCTGCCCTTCGACCGTGACGTACGAGCCAGGTCAAGGTATGGAGTGGCGTTCGTCTCTCGGATAATCTCTGTGTACTGATACGCTAATTCTTTATCGAGGGCCCTTAGCATTCGCGCAGCTTCATCCAATCGCGTAACGTACGGCAGCGAGCTCCATGTGCCCCCGGGGTGTATTCTGTAAGCCGCCATGATCTCGTCCATTAGCTCTATTTTCCCGAAGCGCGCAATCATTGCCCAAAGGGGCCAGTCGCCGAGCTTCATCTCGAAATACCATTTGGGGAACGAAGGGACTAATTCCCGCCTCAATACAGTAGTGCATGTCACTACGAAGGTGCCCTTCAATATGTCCTCGACAGTATATGTCCCGGCAGGATGAGGAGGGAAGACATCCCACTTAACATCGGAATTCTCCGCGCCCGCTTCATACACGCCTCGGGCGCGGCCGCAGCATATGGCACGATCAGGATGGGCGTCTAGAAAATCGACCTGCTTTTGCAGCTTATCGGTCGCAGTCCAATAGTCGTCACCCTCCAGATACGCCAGGTACTCGGCGCGGCAGGCACCAAATATTGCTGCACCGTTTCGCATCATGCCCACATTTCGATCCCATAAAAGAAGCCTAATTCGGTCAGGGTGGCGACGGTGAAAGTCCATGACCACGGCGCGGGTGCCATCCGTTGAACAATCCTCTCCAACAACGATCTCATAATCAAAATTCACGTTCTGGGCGAGTACGCTCTCGATTGCCTGGGCAATGAATTTCTCGTGATTGTAGGTGCTCATCGCCACACTCACCTTGGGACGTGCGCACGAAAGCTGATCGAGAATGTGGGGCATATGAGTAGACATGGGGAAAAACCGAGATCAGGCGGTCAGGGCGGACCGGACGGCCGCTGATTGTGACAAAGCGGTGCGGATAATTCCGCAAATGCTTTCCACAATGGCAACATCCACTGTTTGGCCTGTGGGCAGAAGAAGAATCCGACTGGCAATCTGTTCTGTTACTGGCAGCAAAAGATGAGCATTGGGTTGCAGAGAGCGATACGGCTCCATGCGATGACAGCCTGGCCAGAAGTACTTGCGGGCCAGAACATTTTCAGAGTGAAGCACCGCCACCAATTCGTCTCGATTCAGCGGCGATTGTTCGGGGTCCACTTCCACCACGATATACTGGTAATTATTCCGTTCAGCGGGGTCATATCGGATTAAGCCTATACCAGGCAATCCTTGCAACTGCTGTTGATAAGCCTCATAGTTGCGACGGTTAACGGCAATCAAATCATCAATTGCTTCCAATGACGTTAAGCCCATAGCGGCGCAAACTTCGGTCATCTTGCCGTTGACGCCGAGATAGACCACTTCATCGTAGCCGCCAAACCCAAAATTGCGCATCAGGCGCAACCGATCGGCAAGAATATCATCGTTCGTGACAACTGCGCCGCCCTCGAAGCTGTTAAGGAATTTGGTAGCGTGGAAGCTGAAGACCTCGCAGGTTCCGAACCCTCCAATCATCCTGCCTTGCCGTGAACAGCCGAAAGCATGGGCGGCATCATACATTACTTTCAGCCCGCGTTTGCGGCCAATCTCTTCAATAGCGTCTGTGTCACAAGCCCGCCCCCACACATGCACGCCGATAATGCCGGTGGTTCGCGGTGTGATGAGCCGTTCAATGCTGACTGGGCTGATGGTGTGTGTAGCCGGGTCCATGTCCGCGAAGACCGGAGTGATTTCTTGCCATTGCAGCGCGTGGGCGGTGGCGATGAATGTATAGGCCGGCACGATAACTTCGCCTTTGAGTTCCAGGGCGCGGAACGCGTTTTCCAGAGCCATTGTGGCATTGCACATGGCGATGCAATGTTTCACGCCCACGTAGCGGGCGATTTGCGCCTCAAACTCTCTCACCAATGGCCCGTTGTTGGTAAACCACCGGCTGTCCAGCATGGCGTTGATGCGGGCGAGCAATGCGGCACGATCGCCGATATTAGGACGACCGACATGAAGTAGTGGGTTCATTTTAGGATAGGCAGATACTCTGTGATGGAGTTTGGTGCCTTCGGTACATAATTGAACGAGTGTCCTACCTACTCGTACACATGGAGCTATGTTGCGTGTTTAAACAAACTTCTACCACAACAGATTCCACTCGACTCCACGGTAGGCAGACGTAAAGCAATGACGCGATGCGGTTGCGAATCGGTTGGAAACAATAGGGGCAATTGAACTTGAAAATCCAGCTGATGCCCCCAAATTTTCGCACGCATACCCGCCCATTAATTCCGGCGGCTTTCAACTCGGTCTCCAGGAAATTCTTAAGTTGCGTGGGGTCAAAAAAACGCACCTGAAAGAGCTTGTCTTCTTTGGCTCGGCGCTCAAAATCGCGCACCATACGCTCGTTTCGTGCATTATGCACCAAGGCAAGCACGGTTGTCCTTGTAACCCGAACCTGCTCCTTGAAAAGACTTGCAATTTGTGCGTCATTCGAGAATAAGATCCAGAACCCCTTGTGGAAGGAAACATCGAACTGTTGATTCGGAAAGCCCAGATTGAAAGCGTCCATAACCTGAGCGTTCATGTTGGCAGGGAGATTGGTTCTCTTACAGCAAGCCACGACCGCCGGGGAAAAGTCGATGCATGTGACCGTCCGGGCGCGCCCGGCGAGGTATCTTGATTCACGAGCGCTGCCGGCGCCAATCTCGAGGAAGTCCAAACCTTCGGGTGGAAAATGGACTTCCAACCACGAACCAAGTCTTGGTATGCCCCTTGAATATTGATGAAACCACTTCTGCCAAGTGTCATCCCATTCCGCCGCCGTTATGAGACCGATTAGCTGTTTCATGCCTTCTCCACGTCTTCCGCAGCGGGTCCTGGGATGACCTGCAATTTCTTCATCATAGTAACACCACGCTGGTATCGCGCCAATCCCCTTATCCGTTTTTTGCCGGCAAGCATCTCGAGAATCAGTCTTGGGAAATCTGCACCCGCCAGATGTGACACCGGGTATCCGCCGCCGAAGCGCGTATTCAACTCCAGAGTCCATAAGGTGCCTCCTGCGTCTTGAATAAAGTCAGCGTCAAGGGGACCAATAATGCCAACTTCCTCGATCAGTCTCACCCCTAATTGGACAAGGTCGGGATCATCAATCGTAATGGATCGTTCCGTTTCTCCCAGCCGTGATAGAATTTTTCTCCACGGCACAACGGAAATCGCCTTGGCATTCAGGTCTCCAAGACCGTCGACATTGAGGGCCACCCCTTCCACAAACTGTTGGACAATCATGTCATCGGCATACTCAAAGAAAGCGCGAAGCTGCGGTATGTTCTGGGCTACGAATGTATTGAAGCTACCAAATCCGCAGCGCGGTTTCACAACCAGAGGGAAGGCCATCTTGCCACTCTCCAGCCACTTCATCGCAGTAGCCAAGCTTTCCGTCGTCAGCGGGACTGAGATGGAAAGGTCAGTTAGAAATTGGAATGTCTTGAGCTTGTTGAAACCTATTGTTGCTGCAGATTCCCTTGGGAGCACTGGGACAACGCCAATGGAGCAAAACTCGTCGTAGTGACAAGAAAGGCAGTAAACATCGGGATCAAAGAAGGACAGGATCCCCCTGACGTCATAACGGCAACAGGCATCCAACATTGCCGGGATGTATTCGCTGGATGAAATCGGAGGCATAATTACGGCCTCATCACACGAACTGAATCCCGGTGTCCAAGGCGTGTTGCTCGTTCCAATAACTTTGCCCGCGCCTTTAAGTTCTAGGCGGAAATAGTCGGCTATGTAGCTTCTCTTACCAATGCAGGAGAGTAAAATGTTCATGGAATAGGGCTGGCTATGCTTTCATGGGCGATGGTTAAGCGCCACAGCATCCGCTGCGGTGAAGGAGACAATTCCGTGGTATTCGCAGGTAACCTGGTTATCATTTAGCATAATCAGGAGTTTAAGAGAATACGAGCCGTGCGAAATGCACCGAGCACCACGCCACAAAGGTAGGATGGCAACCAAACTGTCTTGGGGGCCAGGAACGATTCGAGCAAACGAAACGCCGAACGCCCGGTGGCCAGTTCGATCTGCCGGCCCGATAGAAATCTGGGCGATTCAATGACCATCGGATCTCCTGACGGCTGGAGCAACTCTAATCCGAACATCCCTCCGATAATCTTCTTAGACGAAGTCGCGGTCATTGTCAGTCGCCAAGCAGACAAGTGTCCCAAGACAGCGGAACTTGGACAACGCCCGGTTCGCGGCCCATCTAAGCGTGCTTGCGCTCCGCGGTATCCTGCACGCTAGAGCCTGTTATTAACTTTATTCCTTTGGAATCATCGTGCTGCCTCATTCTCCCATGGTGATTGACGATGGAAGGATGGGAAACAAGGGTCAGATCGGCTATCCCAGCGATGTAAGCGACGAGGAGTGGGCCTTTGTGGCACCGTATCTGGCGCTGTGCCGGGAGGATTCCGAGCAACGGGAGTACAGCCTTCGCGCGGTGTTCAATGGGCTACGCTACATCGTGTGTACCGGCGGCCAGTGGCGCTACATGCCCAACGATCTTCCTCCCTGGCCGGTGGTCTATCAACAGACGCAGCGCTGGATTCGCGCCCGATGTTTCGAGACCATGGTCGAGGATCTGCGCATGCTGTTGCGCGAGTTCGCAGGGCGCAAGTCGCAGCCGACGGCCATGATCCTGGACAGCCGCACCCTGCAATCGACGCCGGAGTCTGGCGCGCGAGCCGGCTACGATGGAGCCAAACGGCGCAAAGGATCGAAGGTCCATGCGGCTGTGGACACGCTGGGCCATCTGCTCGCCCTTCATGTTACGCCGGCCGATGAGCAGGATCGTGCACAGGTCGGCGAACTGGCCCGGCAGGTGCAGCAGATCACGGAGGAGAATGTCGAACTGGCTTACGTGGATCAAGGCTACACGGGAGAGGCGGCTGAAGAAGCGGCCGCCGAGCATGGCATCCAATTGGAAGTCGTCAAGCATACCGAAGCCAAGCGCGGCTTCGTCTTGCTGCCGAGAAGGTGGGTGGTGGAGAGAAGCTTCGCCTGGGCCGCCCGCTTCCGCCGCCTGGCGCGCGACTACGAAAGACTCGCGTCAACCCTCGGAGCCTTCCACTTCCTCGCATTTGCCTGCCTCATGATCGCTAACCTCTTCAGGTTGCTCGCATGAAGTTAATAACAGGCTCTAAACGCAGCGATACCGTCGTTTTCATAAGTGACCCTGTTTTCATTTTCCACAATCAACAATTTCAGAAAGTAACCGCCGCTATTCAGTAAATGCGCCGGTAGATAGCAAACCGCCTTGTAAAAACCCGGTTTGCGTACCTCTGGCGGACTACCGCTGGTCAAGACTGTAATACCTTGGTCGTTCAATAGATGACACGTGGCGTGTGTCTTGGGACCGTCTTTAATGACCCAAAATTCGGTTTCTATTCGCAGCGGGGTTTGAAGTCATTGCCGGGGGCGGTCCTCGGATCGGTCCATCTCCGCTCTTCGCTGACACCTTGAGCTTCCTGCAAGTAGCGCGCGATCACCAACGCCACCGGGCCGTTCTCCATCATGCGTCCCTCGGCGAGCATCAACGCCCGTTGGCAAAGAGATTGAACCGCCGTCATGTTATGGCTCACAAACAAAACGCTCCTTCCGTGTCTCGTTACGTCCTGCATCTTTCCCAGGCACTTCTTCTGGAACTCCGCGTCCCCACCGACAGGACTTCATCCACGATCAGTATCTCCGACTCCAGGTGCGCAGCGACGATCAACTTGCAACCACAGAACGGCATGCCAGAGTCGGCTGGGACATCAACGAAGAACAAAATGCACTCGAAATGCCCAGTGTTGCGGGCAACATCGAGAACGACTTTTCCGTGCCCGCCGGCACCCCAAATCACCAACGAACTATTCATGGTTTTCAGCAATAGGCTGCTAAGGCTTGGCAAAGAGAACCGTTTCTTCGGCGTGAATCGTGAAATGACGGAGGTAAAAGCGGTAGCCGAGGCCAAGTTGCGCCAGATACTGCGGGATTGTCCAGAAGTCCTTGAGATCGTGATAAACCGTGATGGCCAATTTAGGCTTGAATTGTTTCAGCACGCCTTCCGCACCGCGCAACGCCTCCAACTCCGCGCCTTCAATGTCCATCTTTATGAAATCCACGCGATCCAACCCGGCGCCTCCGATCAGGTCGTCCAAGCAGACGGTACTCACCCGCAGCGCAACAGGACCTGCTGGTGCTTTGTCAACGGTCGTTCCCGGCCCATTCGCGTTGACCGCGAGTGCCTCACCACCGCTTGACCAAACGGCATTTTCGTGAACTTGAATCCGATAGGCTAGTTCCGGATTCAGGGCAAGATTGCGTCTGAAAACTGCCAAGTTGGCGGGAAGAAACTCGAACGAAGCAACGTTGCCCGTTTTCCCCGCCTTGTAAGCAAAATAGAGCGCCGTATCGCCCCAGCAACCTCCGGCGTCAACAACTCGGTCACCTTGCTCCACTTCGATTGTCCCCTCGCCGGTCTGGCAGCGATATTGTTGCTCGACAAAACCACACACGACGCCCGCGGGCGTGGAGAAAAGCCGGATAGGATACCCATACTGGGCAAGATCCATCTTGTGGAGCTGCCATCCTAGAAAACCTGTATCCAGCTTCTCGTAGGCGACGGCCAGCTTCTTGGCATCCTCGATTCGCGCCCAATGGTCTGGCGAGTTCAGCGGGAGCTTGATTTTACGGTGGCCAAGAGCACGAAACGCAACGAGCTTAACCAGTGTCTGATAAGACTCTTCATCAGCAAGGTGCGAATAGAGCCATTCCAAGTTTTCAAGGTGTGGCACCACAAATTGAATGCCGTTCGATATCGTCAACTTGGCCTCTCCCGCCGTGACAAGGCCGCACCCGTGCAGCGCACGACGGATTAACGATGAAACTCCGACAGCACATTTTTCCCGCGGCCCAAAGCGGTCTTGATCGTAATTGTCGGAAAAATCTGCTAGGAGTGCTGCGGTGACAGCGTTTGTATATTCTTTAAGGAAACTGATCATAAAATGGCGAAGTAATGTTTAGGCAATTTCTGTGCCTTGTCCACTGAAGTTCCACTTCAGCAGGGGCCGGACTACTCCGGGCCATTTGCCATGCCAAGCTCCGTTGCGAGGCGAGTCGTGAACTTCGAAAACGAGTGCGTCGTTCACCACTTGGATCGCCGTAGAATCACTGACAATCATGACCTGCACGGAATACACCCCATCGTTAAGAAAATTTGCCGGCATTGAGCAAACGAACCAATTGTCCCCAGCCCCCAGCTTCTGCTGTGGCGACGGTGCGGCGAATATCACTTCACCGCCCATGGACGAGAAGTGAGGGCTTAAGTTGATGGTGACTTCGCGCTTGGAGTGAATGCAAAAAGATAGCGTGAAAGGCATGTCCACACGAATAAGTTCTTGGGAAGCATCTTCCAAATCAATTCGCGCCTCCTTCAAATAGAGTCCATTCGTGGCAAGCGATTCGCCCAAGGATGAGGCGTCCCACTTCTTTTGCAGTAATTGCCGGTAGTCCGCGCATTGGTAGGTTTGGATGATTTCGTCCGGAGAGCCATCAGCCACAAGCTGTCCGGACCTTAAAAGCATAGCACGGCTACAGAGAGAGCGTACTGCCGTCATGTTGTGGCTGACAAATAAGACGGTTCGCCCTTCTTTGGTGGATACATCTCGCATCTTGCCCAGGCATTTCTTTTGAAACTGGGCATCGCCCACGGCCAGCACCTCATCCACGACCAGGATCTCCGGCTCCAGATGCGCCGCCACGGCAAACGCCAGCCGCACATACATACCGCTGCTGTATCGCTTCACGGGGGTGTCGAGAAACTGCTCGGTTCCGGCAAAATCCACAATTTCGTCGAACTTCTTTTTGATCTCCGCCCCGCCCATGCCCAGAATCGCACCGTTCAGAAAAATGTTCTCGCGGCCGGTCAGCTCGGGATGAAACCCCGTTCCTACCTCCAGCAGACTCGCCACCCTGCCCCGGATGCGCACGCGGCCTTCGGTCGGCTCGGTAATGCGGCTCAGCACCTTCAGGAGCGTGCTCTTGCCGGCCCCATTGCGGCCGATGATGCCCAACACCTCGCCTTGCTTCACCTCGAATGCGACGTTCCTCAGCGCCCAGAACTCCTCGCGCCGGGACCGGCCATCGCGCTCGTTGGCGGAACGTCTCTTGCCCCCCGGAATCAGCGCCCGCACCAGCTCGGCTCCCCTGTTGGAAAGCGTCTCGCGAAGCGTCGTGCCGCCGCGCCTGGCTTTATCGTGCATGATCTGATACTTCTTGCCGAGATTTTCTACCGTGATGATTGCGTCAGACATTGGAATGGGACCGGAGCGGAGGAGGTGCAGCTTCCCGCTCGCTTCAATTCGGTTGATTCGTGTGAAAGTCAGATGACGTCGGCAAAGGTTCTTTCCGTTTTGCGGAAGTACCAGATGCCGCTTACGGCAAGCACAAGAGAGATCGCCACCGAAAGCAGGAGCACCGGCCACCGGAGGTCCATCTGGCCCCGCATGAGCGACCAGCGGAAGCCATCGATGATGCCAACCACTGGGTTCAATGAGTAGAGCAGGCGCCATTTTGCCGGAACCACGTTGCTGCTGAAACCAACGGGAGAGACATACATTCCGACTTGAACAATAAAAGGCACGACGTGGCGGACATCCCGGTACTCCACCATGAGTGCCGACAGCCAGAGACCGACCCCCAAAGCGCATCCAAACGCGAGAATCATAAACAAGGGCAGGAACACCAACCGCCAGTCCGGCGCAAATCCATACCAAAGCATCATCGCGGCCATCAAAACCAACGTGATGAGGAAATCGACAAAGCTTGTGACAATCGCGCTGGAGGGAATGATGAGCCGGGGAAAATAGATCTTGGAAATAAGATTCGAACTTCCCACCAAACTCTCACTCGATGCGCTGATAGATGCTGAAATAAACTGCCACGGCAGCATCCCGGCCATAACGAGGATTGCATACGGAGCGGTGCCTACGCTTGGCAGTTTCGCAATCCGGCTGAAGACGATCGTAAAGATGGCCATGGTAAGAAATGGGCGCAGGACGGCCCACGCGACACCAACCACGGTTTGCTTGTAGCGCACCAGAATATCGCGCCATGCAAGAAAGTAAAACAACTGCCGAAACCGCCACAGATCCGTCCAGTAGTTCTTCTCTGTGCGTCCCGGCTCAATGATTAGGTCTGCCATATGCGAAAGTAACAATTACGTGCCTGGTATGTGTCTGGGTTACTGAAGCTGATGTGGTTTCCCCTCCGCCGGCGAGGTAACGCTCCAATCTAGTTGCGATGCTGCATTAGGGCCTGCGCCAAAGCTAAGGGTGCGTTCAAAGCTCGTGTTTCAAGTACTCACTTCATGCAACAGCAAAGCGCAGGGGCACCTTGACGGCTCGTCCAATTTTTGGCCATTGGGCGCCTTTCTAAATGAAACCAAGTGAACGATAGGCATCGATGTACTCTTTGGCGGCAATCGTCCACTCCAGTTTGGTTTCAGCAAACTCCCTGCACTTCTTCGATACGGCGGATGCAAACTGCGGTTCGGTGAGATACGTGGCCACGAGGTCGACACAGGATTTGTCGTCATTGTTTTTAACCAGCGGGAACATCGTATCGCCGCCGTAACTTCGGATGCCTCCGGTATCCGTTGTAACAATTGGCAGCCCGCAAGCCAATGCCTCAACCACAGCACTATTTGCGCCACCATCTTCCATCGGCATCAGCAGTGTGGTCGCCGTCTGGTAGAGGCTTCTAAGATCTTCGTCGCTCAAGTTGTGATGCCACCTCAGCCTCGGATTCCCGAATAGGGTTTTAAGGGCGGCATCGCTTCTTGCGTGCATCGGCACGATCAAATCAAAGGTCACGTCTGGAAACTTGCGACTGATCTCGGGGACCAGCCGGGCCAGCATCGCAGTATTGCGCAGCCACGCCCCGACATATAAAAGCGTTTTCGGGATCGTCTTATGGAGCTTGGTATGCGGTTTAAAGAAACTGGTGTCTACTCCGTACGGTAAAACCTTAATTTGAGATCGGTCGAGGATGTCGTCAAACTCATCGCGCATAGAATCACACAGGACAAAAACACCCGGAAGGAAGCCAAGAAGTTCAAGATCAGAAGAGCTCCAGCATCTTCTTGGCAGGTGAATTGTCCCAATCCAGCGTTGAGCGTTTGACGGACGGGGAAGAAATCGAAGATGCTCCTCAAGGAAGAGCACGTGACCCGGGCTCTGATGGAGACGCATCCCGAACAAGAAATGACATTCGGCGGCCGCCGCGAACTGATTGCGAGGCGGGTATCGCTTCCAAGTCGAGTAGGATTTGCCGATGGCTCTAGCCAGGAGGCCCCTCTTCGGCTTGATCACGATGTTTCGGCAGCCATTGAGCTGAAGGCTTCGGGGGAGTAGCGAAAATCCAGAATGGCTGGCAAGCCATGGGTACGCGTTATCGAGCAAATGAATTGGCATTGTCGGGGCGATGCCTAATCTTCGGGACGGAATAGCGTGCTCGGGACGTCGGCGGTCATCTTTGGCGGCTGGTGCGCTCCCGACGTGATTCGTCGTTCTTCGGTGCACGATTACGACTCGCTCAAGTTTCTTGAGGATTTGGTACACCATTTACCGTCTCAGGCGGAACATAAGCGCCGTTGCGCCCATCCAGGTTCCTGATGCGCGCACGCCATATCCCTGAGGCTTACTTAGCTCACGTTAAGAAGGACGCCTTTCACGGCTTCTTGAAGTGGATCACCGGATCTCGGTGACAAACTTCCACGTCCGGCTCGACAATTTCAAAGCCCACGCGATCCATCGCCTGGCAAGCCCTCTCAACGCCCCAGTGGTACCAGCCGAACTCCTCTGTGGCGCTCCAGAGATTCTTCTCCCTCGATTTCAAAACCGGATCGATGTCCATCTTGTTTCGGAAGAACCGCCATGTAAGAAGATAGGCGAGTTTTGCTGGCAACCAAACCTTCCGTGCCTGGTCGGCAAAGAAGCGCCTGATCGAAAGACGGTTCGCTTCGGCGCGGCACCGCTCGTACTTGTCAAAGTCGGCGATCATGAGGAACCCGCGGCTGCCATGCTTCATCTTTCGGTGTATGGCCGGCAGGTAGTCTTCACACATCTCAGGCTTGAGATGACAGAAGACTCCGTAAGAAAAGAAGAAATCGATTGAATCATCTGGAACGCCTGACAGGTTCAGATCGTCGACTACGATATATTCCGCGCGTGGGTCTTTTCCAACATATTCCCAAAAGTGCGTTTGTTCAGGCCCCGCCACGTCGACAGCATAAAGCTTTCGGCAATTGCGGTGAAGAAACGTCTTTGACCAAGCCCCCCTGCCCGGTCCAATTTCGAGTACCACTGTGTCGTTATTTACGTAAGGCCGAATACAGGCTGAATAAACGGTGTATAGGACGCTGTTATACCCATATACACCGTATGTGGACGGCGCCATCGGATCCAGCGGGAAACCTTCGAAGTACCCACCAGGAAATGCCTTCTTGAATTTTTGCAGATGCTCCACGGGCTTTACTCCCTCATTCGTAGAGACATGTTTGGAATCATCGGTGCTTCCCTTTTGAAGGCTCGGAAACCCAGCGAGGGAAATCGTAACTTCTTATCTCGGTATGCCAAGCTTCTGATCGAGGCCGAAAGGAAAGAGCAACCTCTGACCGCGAAACGATAGCCACGCGAAAGGGCTGGGATCTTAAGCCGGTCTCCAGTGCATCGTGCGCGGTTGCCAGCGAGAAAGAGTCAGTCTTGCATCAGCGTCTGCGGTAGAAGCGCCCGATGAACGCCGCGGCCGAGCAGCCGATACGCTTGGCAAACAAATGGACCGGAGAATAGGAACGAATCGGTGACGAAACCTGCGTAAAGAAAAACTTCGCGGCGCCAGAGGGTGGAATGCCAGCCAATGCCCGCAACAGAGACGACCCTCTCCATGGTTTTTGCCCAACGGCGTGGTACATCGTGTATCCACTCGGGATAAACCCCATCGCCTCAGGACCCAAGGTGGTAAGCGGATACTTTGTGTACATGACGGCCATGTTCAGCGCATCCTGGTCAGTGGCATTGAACGGCATGTCGACGGTTCCAGGCTTGAAAACCTGAAGATCGTAGCCCGCGGCGTGAACCCAATCAAGAATGCGCTTCCATAAGTCAAGAAACCCGGCATGGGCGGCTGCAATGCCCACCATTCCTCCGCTAAAGTACCGGTTGATCGGCCGCGGCTCTCCCAGCCCTAGTTCGGTTCCGAGATCCACCCACTGCAACCGCAGAGGGCTGTTTTCCGCAAGGTTGTAATTCACAATCTCTTCACACAAAGCGATGCCGTAACGTTGCCACCTTGCAAAGAACGACCAACTGCAGCGTATGAAGATATCCGGATCGAAGTACCAAAGATACTTGCAACCGCGTGCCGGGCCCGCTAGCAGATCGAGCATGAACTGCGGTTTGTAGTTGGTGAGATGAATCTTCGTTTCAAGCGGCAGAAAGATGAGCTCGACTTGATTAGCCACTAAATATTCGCGGCCACTCGCATCCGCCCTCCGAAGCTGATTCAGCCAGGGTGGCAATGCTCCGCGATACCCGGCCCAAACCGTCCCTTTGTAGCCCGACTGCACAAGGGAATTCACGAATGCAGCAAGTCCAAGGTGGTAGTCCCCCTCGAATAGCGTGCAGATTGCCGTATTCGCTGCGGGCTCTACGTTCGACCCGGGTTCATCTGACATTTTTCCCAACTCCGTTGGAGGTATGATCACTGCGGCAGCGCGCTCCACGCGACGACCGCATCAGAGGGATCACAGTGCGCCGAGCAAACGTACCCCATCGACTCCAGATACTCCTGTGCCGCATCTGGATGAATGCCCAGAAGTCCCATGCGCGGCTTGTTCTGCTCAAACCAAATCTCGTGCACACTTCTTGATTTCAGCAGGCGTTCGCACCCCATCAAAACCAAGGCATCAGCGCCCTCAGTGTCCACTTTTAGCAGAGAGATCGGCTCATCCAGAGAAACCATCTCGTCTACACGGACGGATTCGACTTCAATTGACCCGCCTCTTTTTTCGAAGGTGATCCCGCCCCATCCGCACTGATCTTCCGGACCAAGGTCAAAGAGCAGCCTTCCCGGTTGGGCGGCGGCAGCACAAGGAACGACGCGTATTCTCTCGACAAATGCGTTCCGTGAGATGTTTCCGCGCAGTATTTCGAGATTGCGCGGCGCCGCTTCGAAGGCGATAACCCGGTTAGACGAGTTGTAGGATGCCCAGAGAAGGCTGAAGTAGCCGAGGTTAGCGCCAACATCAATCATCGTGCCGCCCTGGCGACCGAGCGCAGTCACACGGTGGGTCAGATCTGCATCAAAGCTGCCGGTAAAGGCCAACTCATCAGAGAGGCGATCTCCGGGGATCAACTGCATAGAAACATCCGAAGAAGCCAGGAGTGCGGCATCCTGGTAAAGAGAAAGCCAACGGTCGCGCCGCGTGCGATAAAAACGGTCAAATAGAGACAATCGCAGCCTGGGCGGCAGGAGTCGAATCGGTAATGGACGGCGCTGAATCACTACAAACTCCCTTGGCTGATTTGCGGGCGTCAAAGTACGACCGCGATGCCGCAGATCGGAAGGTGCATCTCGAGCTTTGCGGTGGGAATCTCTCAACGCAGACTGCAAACATGAACTCCGCACACAGGTATCTTCGGGCGCCGTGAAAAGTCGGCTACCACACATATCCCGCATCACAGGAAAAGTACTTTGTCCCCGGCGCGAACGGCACAGCTAAATGCAAAATCTACCCTCCAAGAGCATTTGACCGCGACGCAGACAGCGAGCCGACGAAAAGGACCTTGCGGCTCCTGGGATGTTTACTCATGCACATCTCCGCGATCGAATGCCACCAGGGCGCAAGCGACCCTCCACCGGGTAAGCACAACGCCGAAGACCACTGCAAACTTGGCGCACTCGGCGATTGGCAGCAGCCACGCGCCGAGGAGGCCATGAAGGAGGCTGTCTTTCACGCAGGAATCAAACACAGATTCCGAGCCGACCGACTTGCTCGGCTGGCACGTAAAGATAATTTGCGTTCTTCCATTTCAGATTGAACACTTCCTCGAGACTGTAGTGCCGAAAGTTGCGGGCGAGAAACCAAGCGTTTACGGATTGCAGGTGGTCGTCCTTCACTTCAATCAGGACGATCGGTCGCGATCCTTCAACCGTCTTAGCCCCACCCTTCAGCACCTCAATCTCGCGCCCCTCAACGTCGATCTTGATAAAGTCGACGCCAGTAATTCCAAAATCGTCCAAGGGCCTAACCTCGACATCCATCTCGATGAATTCCTTCGCTCCCGGAAGATTGTCGCGATCAAAACTTCCCCATCCCGCCGAAGCGAAACCTTTAGTCACTGGAATGTAGAACCTCGCGGTGCGGGATGAAGAGGAGAGCCCACATCGATGGAGCGTGATATTCCTGGGATTGTATTGAGCAATTGGATTGGCAACTTCCTTGTTTACTTCAAATGCATGGACGCGCTGAAATCGCTTGGAAAGGACATAAGTGAACAAGCCTTCATTCGCGCCAATATCAATTGCAGTTCCTGTCGAACTGATGAATTCATTGAGATGCGAAAGCTCGGGTCCACAGATTCCGCTAAGTCTGTGCAGCTAGTAGGAAAACGGCAGCTATTCCCGGGCGGGCAGAAGCGGACCGAGGACGCGTCTTGCTGCTGCAGCAGCTAACAATCGAATAGATCGCATGGCACAATTTCTACTTGCCTTTCGGCGGCTTTCCCTTTACCTCTTAACTGCCCTCACATCATATATCCCGTATCACGATAAAAGTACTTTGCCCCGGCTCAACCGGCTTGATTGGTTTCGCAGGAACTCCTCCGTAGAGATAACCGGGAGTTTCGTGGCGCGCTGCCAGCTATGAATGAGCGCCAAGCGCGGAGCAATCCGGAAGGGAGCTTCCGAGGGGTATCACACGATCTATTCCCACAAAACAATAGAGGCCAAAGTGAACAGGCCTGCACGCGAGGTGCCTGAGGTATTAGGATTGTTGCGCGCCGCCCGCACATGCGAGCGTTGCTAGCCTTGAAATGCAAGCTCTCGATAGAGCGACACGTATTCACCCATCATGCGCGAGGTTTGAAATCGCGAGCGGACGTTCTCGAAGCCGCGTTGTCGAATCCTGTCGCAGTACTCTTGATTGGTTGCGAGTTTCACAACAGATTCCGCCATGGCGGCTTCGTCGTGAAGAGGATGAATGATTGCCGATTCGTCAAGCACTTCGACGAGTGGAGGGATATCACTTGCTATCACGGGGCAACCGCACGCCTGCGCCTCGATGAGGGGCCATCCAAATCCCTCGTAACGCGACGGAAACAACAGCGCAACAGCGCAATTATAGAGCGCCTCGATTATCTCCACGTCCGGTTTCACCACCTGAACAACTCGATCGTAAACCTCTAATTCGTGCGCCATCCGAACCAAATCCTGGCTCAACACCTCCCCTGCAAAAACAAGCTGCAGGTCTGTTTCCTTTGCCGCCCTCGCCAATACCCTTACGACGCCGTCGCGGTTTTTGCGCGGGTGACTGGAGCCGACGTGAAGAATGAACGGTCGATCGATTTGAGGGAATCCTTCAAGCCGCCGATCGACCTCACTGCTAGAAATTGGCTGAAATGGGTAGTTCAAGCCATCCAGAATCACGCGCAGGTTTCGCTCCGTTCTTAGAATCCGGCGCGCATCGTTCAACGTGGCCTGTGATATGCATACTACGCGGGTCGCGCGCTGGAGCCCCTTGCATATCCAAAGCTGCAACAATCGCCCGAAGAGAGACGCGCGCATCTCGGGAACTTCTCCCAGCGCGCCGCGAACTGCGAGCATATCGTTGCACGTCACAATTACGGGTTTGTCTTTCACTACCGATGCGTACATGGCGCTGCCATGATCGCACAGATGCACGACATCTACCTGTGCTGCCGCGGCGCGCAAATCCCTCGGAAACAGCAGAAACCGATCAATGTAGCCGAACCACTTGCCCAATCCATTTGCTGACGGCTTGATTCGCCCAAATACGGGTTTCGGGGAGATCAATTTGACATCGATTCCGAGTTGAAGAAGCTCGCGAAGCAGCGCATTCGCCCAGATCTTCATGCTTGTCGATCCGTCAAATTCATAGTTCCCTACTAATAGAACCTTCATAGGGATACCAACTCGTGGATTCTCCGGCCTCGAAAAGCCTCTGTGCTCGGCTGCGATTCGGCAAAGCTCCGGGTGCGCTCATACGCTACCATCGTTGGTATGCGGCCAACCGTCATCCTGCTATCATTCAACTCCGAAGATACGATCGGTGCCACGCTCAAAAGCGCGTGCCGGGTTTCTGACGAGATCTTCCTGGTGGATTCCTACAGCAAAGACGGCACAGTCGACCTGGCCCGCTCGCTTGGCGCTACGGTAGTCCAGCATACCTTCGAGAATTACGGGGCCCAGCGCAATTGGGCCATCGACAACCTGCCCGTTTCCCGGCCTTGGCAACTGCACCTTGATGCCGACGAGTGCATGGATGACCAACTGGTGGCGGCTATCCAAGCTCTGCCCGACGAACCCGAACATGCAGGTTACTTCCTGCCTCGCTATCTGCGCTTCCTGGGCCGCGTATTGCGCCACGGGGGCATGAGCCCAACGTGGCACTTGCGTCTGTTCCGCGCAGGCGTAGGCCGCTGCGAGGACCGCAGATACGACCAGCACTTCCTGCTCAGAAGCGGAACCACAGGCCAGTTGCCGGGAGCAATGATTGACGACATCCGCATGCCGCTGACGGAATGGATTGCCCGGCACAATCGCTGGGCTGACAGCGAGGTTGCCGAATTAGATTCTGAAGAAGCCTCGGGTCGTCTTCAGCCCGATGCACACGGCAACCCCGCTCAGCGAAAACGCTTCTTCCGCAAAAAATACGATCAAATGCCGCTCTTCATCCGGCCTTTTGCTCTATTCGCATATCGCTACCTTTTGCGCTTGGGCTTTTTGGACGGAATAGAGGGTCTCATCTTCTGGGTGCTGCAAACCTTCTGGTTCCGCTTCCTGATCGACGCCAAGATCTGGGAGAAGCGCCACGCCGCAAGTCTGGCCCGAAAGAGTTGAATTCAGCGAATACCCTAATTCGCCTATCGTTGCACCGCACAGAGAGATGCAATCACGATCGATTGAACCCCTAGGAACTTGTTGAAATAGGTACCGTTCTGCATCGGGGCGAAGGTGTGGCCCGTCTATTGGGTATGCGTGGAGATGAGCGAGTTCAGGATGGGATGTTCAGCTATGTTTCATTGGAGCAG
>Ga0187891_1000859_pt1 | contig 28229 bp, 25 predicted proteins | sample June2016WEW_21_4_FD_132990 | JGI IMG/M metagenome (GOLD analysis project Ga0187891, IMG submission 132990) | Peatland microbial communities from SPRUCE experiment site at the Marcell Experimental Forest, Minnesota, USA - June2016WEW_21_40 | ecosystem: Environmental > Terrestrial > Soil >... | reverse complement strand
TGGGGCCTGGCACGTCGGTTTTGCCGTATTGGTCCTTGATGGAATTGATTCTGACCCCGAGAATTCCATGTTTGCGCTCCGCGCTCTGTTCAATCTCATACGAAATCCACCGACGGTTCGCAGTTTCTGCACCTATGAGCACGGCCGTAACGCTGGTGACTTCCAACCCTTTATCGATCAGCCGCTGAATCGCATCGCTGCCCTCTCGTTCGGCCTCTTCCCACACAGACGCATCGTGAAACCCCGCAGCGGCAAATCCTTCGATGAGACCGCTGTTGCGAACAACATTAACGCGCCAGATATCGCGTCCATAATGAAAGCTAAAAAACACTTTGCGGGCCATGGTCGAAATCACCTTTCAATAATTCGCACTAGGCGGCAATCGCCCGGAGAATATGCTCGGTTGAAGAGTCAATCGTGCCATCGCGATGATCGAGGATGGCCCCTAGTGATGGATTCCATTTGATCGGTTGAAGGTCCGACTCTTCGAAACGCTTCGATCCAGCAAGATGCTCGAAAAGGATGTTGACGCATGCGGCAACATCCTCGGTGCGGAACAACGCCAAGTTGCCTTCCTCTGAGAGGGCATTATTTAGCAGGGCGGGCTCTACTGTCTCTGCGAGTTTCTTAGTCAGACCACCCAATCCACCAATCAAGAATTGTGGAATGCCTTTTTCCCGCGCGAACGCGACCTCCTCCGCGACCCCGGGAACAATGCCGTCACCTCGGTGCAAAAGACCGCCCACGGCTACCGTCACGTTTTGGGAATTAACAAGCACGCGACGCATCGCGGTCAGGCTCCGATTTCTCGTCTCGGTATCTTCTGGTCCCTTATCACCGACCTTCTTGGTGATGACGAACTCTGCGATATCCGTCATGGAAGCGATATCGTCGTTGCTCAAATCCTGCGCCCATAGTTCAGACATAATCAGGGTCACGGGGCGTCGTTGCCTTCCGATGCCCTGTACGCGAGCCTGCCGCAGGATAATGGGAGTAAATGTAGGATGGCAACCATGGACGATCCGTCCACCGTACTTGAACACAATGCCGCTAAATAGGGCCACGAACTCGAGAATTCCGCGATCCATGGCTGGCTCGGACCAGTCGGCAAGTGCGGGAATCGCCCCCGACAAACCAATCTCGTACTGTTCCAGCGAGACGTTCAACCTGGTGACGCTCATGCTGCACCCAAAAACGTAAAATGCGAATCAATTAGGGCCGCCAATTCCTGATGATGCAGAATCACGACGAAATCAGGATAGCCCTTGGCAAAGGCCTCCACCTCATAGTCGGGCAGTAGCTCGCCGTCGTAGATGAACAGCGAGTGGTTGGCATGCCCAATTTTGTTCAAATACGTTTGGAATCGCCGAATCGCAGGCTCGTAAATCTGATCAAAAATTGAGCAGTGGCTGAGCACGTTCGTCGTGATGCGTCCACCAGTCCTGTTCGAAGCAAACATCAACAGTTTCTGGTCGAGCACCTTCCACCCGAAGCCGTGAGACTCGAATTCTGTCTTCACGATAAAGGGAACACGGCATCTGCGCCGGAAAATCTCACAGAGATAGGTTTCGGCGGCATCGACGACCCGATTCATCTGGTCGGCACTCAGAGCAGACGCCCCGACAGGCGGTGTCTGAAACAGCTCCCATCGCTGCAACGCCAAGAGAGAACGGAAGCGCGTGCCTTTCTTAGGATCGCTTCCATCGCGGAAGCAAATCGGCAGAACGGGCAGCAGAAGCCCATCGGCGGTGTCTATCTCGTGTCTAATCCAAGGTGATTCGATTGCTTTGGGTGTATCTATCAGGAGAACCAGGTTCGCCGTCGCTAATGCGTCGTCGATTTCCTTTTGGACGGGGCTGCCCGGAAGTATAGCGGGCTCACCGTCAAATTCCTTCGCCTTGTCTAAAAAGGTCCGAAGACCCAAGCTCGCAAAGTGTGTATTCAATTGTTCGGCTATCGCGCTTCCGTCTGCCTCACGATAGGAAATAAAAATCTTCGTGTGCCGCCCTTGCACTCTTAAGCCAAGCATTCCCCCAGCACGGTTTGTAAGGCGCCCGCGCACACCTGCAGCTGTCGCATCGTAAAGCAGCGCCTTGATGCCTTCGGACGGCTTCGGGGGTTTTTGGCTTGTCGAATCGACGGCCACGGGAAGAAGCATTGCGTCATCCCCGCGTTGCCTCAAATACTCTGATATAAAACGGCTTCCAGCGTCTGGAAAAGCGGTTGAATCGAATATGATGATGAGCAAATCATCCCATTGAATAGCAGCGGCGGGCCAGCTTGCGGCAGACTCTGCCTCCACTTGTTTCAGCTCCACGTTTCCGCTGAAGGCGGCTAGAAGGTCATCCCTCGCCGTGTCGGCAATCCTTTGGCATGTCCGCTGATGCAGGATGACAATCATGATGTGCCCGTTTTACCGAACCGTTTGTTTCGATTTCTTTCAGCTCGATTGCGTTCTGAATCTACTTCGGAGTGTGGCGACTCAAACCACGCGTCGAGCAAATGATCCTATCTTCCTGATGCATTAGTATTTTACGCGAAAGGTTGGGCTTGCCGTAGGCTTTTTGCACCGATCCATAGAGTCTGGCAGCGGATGCGTTGGCTTGTCCGAGCCATCTGTGGATATTGGCGCTGGGCTACTGGATGGCGAGTTCGCCGCTACCTTTATCCGAATTGTGCTGGGTACACTGGGAGCTTTTCAGTTGTCTCGGCATGGCATCACCGCTAACCTCCTTTCATGGGGGTGAATTATGGAGACGTACAGACCGGGCGAGAAAGCGCCGGACTCGGGTGAACTGGTCGAGGTTGGACCTCGTGGTGGCAAGGTAGAAGGCGGTCGTCGCGTGGTGATTGAGCGAGGTGAGAAAATCCCGCCCTCTTCGGAAGAGGGCAACCAATTCAGGTACAAGCGGGGATCAAAAACAACTCACTAAGCCCCAGTTGATCCGTAACCCAATAGATTTGTTCGCATATCGGTAGAATATGAAAAAGAGGAGCGTCTTGCGAGATCGCTCCTCTGTACGTGGTGGGTTATTGCGCCTCCAGGACCTTCTTGGCCTGTTGGAGCTTGCCAAGTTCGCGCTCCTCACGGGCGAGCTCCTTACGCATTCCGGCGACTTTTTCTTCCTGCTTGCCGATCTGCTCAAGGACGATCTCGACCGGAGTTTTCTTGACCCATGGCTTCCGGCTGGAGGTTGAGGTTGCGGTGGAGGTTGATGGTGCAGCCGTTGCTGCGGCTGGCGTTCCAGGTGACGTAGTTTTCTGTGCGGTCATAAGCCCTCCTTTGGGCAAATGGGTTGGTTGTGAAAGAACTTCGCTCCTACGAAAGCAGGAGCAGGACGCTGCGAATAGTGGTGAGCTGCGCTTCGATGCCGTCGAGCGCACCGAGCGCGGCGCGATGTTCTCCGGCTTCGAGGTCGTCAGCCGCAATCCGGAGCCGGTCCAGAATCTGGGCGTTCACCGTTTTCGCGCGGGAGAGAATGCGCTCGCGGATCGCCTCGTCAGGATCAGATGATGGAGTTCTCGTTTGTGTCATGTGTTCCTTCCTTTCATTCAGTTGGCTGTGGTTGCGGTTGTCGAAAGGGAAAATTCCCTCCGGTGGTTGTGCGGTGTGTGAAGCGAAACTGCTCTCTCGGCTACGGGTAATGCTGCGGGTAGTTCTGCCCGCAGCGCGTTGTGGGAATGCCTTGTATTTGCTGCGTGTTTGCGCCTTTCGCGCAGCCTGACATTCTTCTCTCTCCGCTAGTCGTCGCTGCTATCCCTTCGCTTCCAGAGCGCCCGGATCAATTCCTGGAGCCAATCGGGCAGTTTGGTCCAGAAGAGCCAGAGAGCAGCGAGAAGCGCACCAAGGGACACCAGGGCTTCCCGTGAGGCCGTGGTACGGATAAGGGCAATCACGAGCCAGAGGGAAGCAGAAAAAAGAACGAGTCCGATTCCGAGGCGTACCAGGATGGCAAGCAATCGCCAGATCATGGGAATTCTCGGCTGCGGCGTGGAGAGTTCACGGCTGCCGCATCTCGCGCATACCTCTGCGCCGCGTGGGTTCGCGTGCAATCGCGGACAGAGCTTCACGTCATAGCTGCGCCCGCAATGGTTGCAGAAGAGCGGCTCTCCTTCAGTCATGTGGCCGCATTGGTAGCAATACTTCATGGGGGTGTTTCGAAGAGTTTTGTTGGTTGGCTGTCTCCAGATCGGAACCACACGGGAGCAAAGAAGTCGTTGCGAACAGATGAGAGGGTGGCGAACCAGAAAATCTTTTGCGTGATTGCGCTCGTAGTTTTCCTGATCGAATGCAGCCTGCGCTCGGAGTTGGCAATTACGAGGGCCCGGAAGCGGTCATATCCGAAGTGCTCTGGGTATTTTCCGGAGAGCGCGAGATCCACGTAGTGCTCGACTTTCCGCTTCCATATTGTTTGCGATTCATGCCCGAGGTCCAATTCGAGAAAGCACGCGGTGATTCCTTTGGGTGTAACGAACTCCACATAGCCGTCGGGGATCAGGCGTATCCCCGGCACCACGGGCTCATAGAAGCTCTGCCAGCGATGGAATGTCACGTGCGGAACCGGGATCACGCCGTATTTCAGGTTGCAATAGATGGCGTTCACCGCGAGCTGGTGCCCGACGAAGTAATCGGCGACAAGGATGGCATCCTGCGAACGGCGCGGACCCCGGCGGAGAACCTGAGCTGCCTGCGCACCTTTCGGTGAGAGCACATAGAGCGCTTTCCTGCCGCCGCCGGAGCCGAGAGAGAATCGTCGGAGAATTCCGGCACGGGTGAGCGCAAGCAATCGGACATTTGCCCGCGAGGTGGAACCGAAACCGGCAACGATTTTTGCCTGCTCGCGGTCGATCACCCTCATCACGGCGAGTTCCCGGAGGAGATGCAGGTCGCGCTCCTGAAGGATGATCCGGTCATTCCCACCCATGGAGCACATCATCTGTTGCGCGGATGAGTGCCGTGTGGCGCTCCGTGATCTCTGCCTCGACCTCCGCGCGGGGGCGTCCATACCGGGCGCGGGCGCGACCCACGAGCCCTTCAACGCCGACGCGCGGGTTGGCAATCCGGAGCGTACTGCCTTCCCGCCAGTGGTCAGCGCCGCTCTTCACGACAAAATGCCGGGGTGGAAGATTCTTCAGGCGCTCGGCAAGGGATTTCCCGCCGTCGAGCGCCTGGGCGATCACTACGGCATCCCCGGGCGACAGCTGAAAGAAAATGTGGGTGCCGACCGAGAGAATCGCGGCGCGTGTTGCATCCGGGTATTGGCCGAGGAATTGGTTTGCGGTGACGACCGAGACGCCGAACTTGCGGGCCTCCGAGAGCACGGTTTCGATATCAGTGTCGTAAGCCACGAAATTCTGCACTTCGTCCACGTAGACCGTGAAGAGGCTCCGCTCGGTCCGGGAGAAGAGCGCGTGTTTGCTCACGGTGAAGAGCAGGCTTCCCAGGGTGAGCGATTGTTCCCCGAGCTTTCCCTTCTCCAGATTTGCGATGACCCAATGGCCCCTGTCCATCGCCTCCGTCATCCCGAAGGTCGATTGCCGTTGCCCCACAATGTGGCGGAAGCTCGGGTCGGCGGTGAAGGCCGATGTCTTGTTGAGAATCGGCTCTCGCATCATGGCCTGCATCGGATCACTCGCCACGTCGTAGCGCAGCTCGAAGTAGTGGCGGACCTCCGCGTTCGGCGTCTTCGTGAGGCACTGGGCGCGGAACGCTTTGTGTGTGAGTAAGGGAGCTAATTCGAGGAGCGTGAGGCCGTTTGCAGTGAGTACGTAGAGGGCATTTCTCAGAAGCTCATCGGTCCGTGCGCCAAAGTGATCCAGTCCCCAACGCCGCTTCAATACCTGAGCGAACTCCGCGCTGTGCACGAAACTCGCCTCTCCCGCTTCAAGGGGATTCAGACCCGCAGAGAATTCCTTGTCGGCAGGCGCGATGTAGATCAGGCGGTCATGGAGTTCCCGTCCGAGCGTCACCTCATGCGCGGCGATGACGCCGAGGAGGAATGGCGCGGCATCGCCGTGCAAATCGAAATACAGAATGCCGCGGCCTGCTTCGATGTCCTGTTGGGCCAGGAACCGCAGCAGTGAACTCTTGCCGCTTCCTGTCTTCCCAAGCACCGCAATGTGCGTGGTGCGGCGGGTAGTGCTAATCCTCAGGGGTTCCCGTGTCACCGACTCCTCCACGACATGAAGCCCGAGCGTCACGCCCTGACCATTTCGTTTCACCTTGCGCCGCCCATGTATACGGTTCCAGAGTGAAGAAATGAGTTTTTCGAGGAAAGTGAGCATGGGTGGTGGTGCGAAAGGGGCCTCAGTAATTCGTGATGATGAGCTCTCGGTAACGGCGACCGGCGGATTTTTGCGCGGTGTAGTGGAGGTCAATATCGCGGATCGTGAAATCCTCAAAGAGTGCGCGGACCTGCGGCACGTCATTTAGCGACAGAAGGAATTTGCCCTGCACCGCCTTGAGCCGTTCCGCTAATGTTGCGAAGTCTTCCCGCTCTAAGTTGTGGCGATAGAGCTTGCGGTCGTAGTAAGGCGGATCGAGGTAGAAGAACGTCGTGGGGCGGTCGTACCGCTTGAGGACTTCCTCATAGGGCAGCGATTCTATCTGCACGCGCGCGAGACGCTTGTGCGCGGCTTCGATGGTCTCGGGAAGCCGCTCCAAGTTGAAACTCGGCTTCTGCGTTACGTTCACGCTGTAGTCCAGGTTGCGAACGAGCCCCGCGTAGCAGTTCTTGAGGAGATACATATACCGGGCCGCGCGCTGGATGTCGGTGAGCGTGCTTGGATCGGTGGCTTTGAGCAACGAATGCCACGCACGGCTCCGCACCATGAAACGGAAATACCGGACGAACTCTTCATAATGCTGCTGACAGACCCGATAGAAGTTCACGATCTCGCCGTCGAGATCGTTCAGCACTTCGACTTTTGACGGTTGTTTGTGAAAGAACACTTGCGCGCCTCCGGCGAAGGCCTCGACATACGTCGTGTGCTCGGGGAAAAGGGCGATGATGGGTTTGGCAATGGCACGTTTGCCCCCGATGTAAGAAAGCGGTCCGATCATGTCTGTAGAGGCTGGATTTTTACCTTCGCGAGGGATGCTTCGACTCGACCTTTATTTTTTTATCGAAGCGTCCCGTCCGTCATCATATAGCGGGGGTGAAGAAAGGATAGATGCAATAACGGGGTGGGCGGTGCGGGGTATCAGCACGTCATGAAGCGATATGCATTCTGACCAGCGCGCTTCTACGAGCTGCGAAGCGAGATGAGAAAGGCGTATGGGGAATATGGGGCCGGCTCGTTCTTTCGAGCACGGGTGAGTACCGCCGCAACGGAAAGGAGAAACATTGCGGTCTCGCCAGCTTCCCTCATCGCATGGCGAGCACCCGCCGAGCGGCCCCATGTGAATGCTACGCACAAACTTTGAAGGAACAAAGATGCAATAACCGGAGTGGCGTGCGGGGTTTTGCGCTGCAAACATAAATAATGCAAACGGGTGCAACGACACGGACAGCCATGTCGCTAATTCGCCGGATACTTCTGTCGGAATTTCGTCGCGTTGCGCTCGCAGAATCTCAATAAGAGTGCCGCGAGTCTGTCAAATGCCGGTTCGCCTCGACCCACCGATGGAGAGCTGTTTACAGCATCTCGAATCAGGTCTATTGTTCCCGTATGATCTTCCGAGGGCTTTTCATTGGAATAGATCGTTACGCATCGCCCCGGATCAACTGGCTAAGTTGTGCTCGTAGAGATGGCACAGCTCTACACGCGTTGTTTACCGATACGCTCGGTGGTCAAGCCACGCTCCTAACTGATGAACAAGCAACTCGTGCGGCAATCGAAAGTCAATTTAAGGAGTTAAGTCAATGCGACGAAGACGACGTGGTCGTCGTCGCGTTTTCCGGCCATGGAACCCCTACGCACGAACTGGTTACGCACGATGCTGATCTAAACAATCTTGCAGCAAGTTGCATTTCATTGGAAACATTGGCCCAATGGTTCGCGAACATTCCTTCCCGGCGCGTCATCTGTGTTCTGGATTGCTGTTTCTCCGGTGGAATGGGAGCGAAGGCCCTGGAGCTTGACGTAGCGGCCCGGGATTTGGAATCAGAAGAGGCACTCCTTGCGGAACTGTCAGGCAGTCAGCGACTGATATTCACTGCTGCATCTGCCTCCGAAAAAGCCTGGGAGAGCAACAAAGTGGGCCATGGCTTCTTGACCTATTATCTGCTGGAGGCGTTGCAGGGAGCGGAGGAAGTTCGGAACGCAGGAAAGATCAATATCTATGATCTGCTGAAATATGTTACTCGGCACACAATCGATGCGGCCAAGGCTGCTGGCAAATCACAAAACCCAACTATTCGCGGCAAAGTAGATGGTGAAGTTAGCTGGCCCATTTTCAAAGCAGGCGCATTGTATTTTGCTGCCTTCCCTGAACGGAAAAAGGAAGAGGTCGTTGCCGACCTTCACAGTCTCGCAGCATACGGCTTCCCGCCTGAGCTGCTGAGGATTTGGGCCGGGTCCATCCCGGCATTAAATCAACTGCAAATCGATGCAATTAACAAATTCAATCTCTTGCGAGGAGATCACCTTGTGGTGTCTGCTCCCACGTCCTCTGGCAAGACAATGATTGGAGAGTTGGCGGCTCTGAAAGGAGCCTTGGAACGTAAAAGGAGTTTTTTCCTCTTGCCGCTCAAGGCTTTGGTCAACGACAAGCATCAACAGTTCAGCCGTCTGTATGGGAAATTCGGTCTCAGGATCATTCGCGCAACTGGCGAAATCAGTGACGATATTCCGGCTTTGATGCGTGGCCAGTACGACATCTGTTTAATGACCTATGAGAAATTTGCGGCCATCGTGCTTGGCAGTCCTTACACCCTGGAACAGGTCGGGATCGTTGTGGTGGATGAAGTACAAATGATCGCCGATCGTTCGCGGGGGGTGAATTTGGAATTCATCCTGACCTTACTTCGCATGAGGAGATTGGAAGGAGTGGAGCCCCAGTTGATTGCGCTGTCAGCGGTTATTGGAGACACCAATGGGTTGGAAAGATGGCTTGGCTCGCAATTGTTGCGCCGCACAGAGCGCCCGGTGCCTCTTGACGAGGGTTTGATTCTTGCAAGCGGAGCATATCGCTACTTGGATGCGAAGGATGGTCAAGAGAAAAGGACGGAGAATTACATCAGGCAGGAATTCAGGAAAGGTTCAAGTCAAGATTGGGTTGTTCCATTGGTGAGGAAGTTGGTAGCCGAAAAGAAGCAAGTGATCGTCTTTCGGGAAACGAAAGGCGGTGCAAGGGGCTGTGCTAATTATCTGGCCGACTCGCTGGGCCTACCGGCGGCAAAAGAAGCACTACTCGCGCTCCCGGCGGGTGATCCTTCCCTTGCGTCGCAGAGTTTGAGAAAAACACTCGGCGGCGGAGTTGCATTTCATATATCGGACTTGGATCGCGATGAGCGTTTGGCAGTGGAGGAGTATTTCCGCGCCCCGAACAGTGCGATTCGAGTCATCGTGGCTACCACAACCCTTGCAATGGGAGTTAATACACCAGCTGAAGCGGTCATCATTGTGGGATTGGAGCATCCTGGTCCTACGCCATATTCGGTGGCGGAATACAAGAATATTGTTGGCCGCGCCGGTCGCTTAGGGTTTAGCGATAAGGGGAGTTCCTATTTGCTCGCCGTGAACTTCCGGGATGAATATGATTTTTGGACCAGATATGTCCAGGGATCACCAGAAGACTTGGAATCGCGCTTCCTTGTTGAAGGCACTGACCCACGATCTCTTGTTGTTCGGGTGTTGGTGGCGGCAAAGCGATATGCAGGCCAAGGGCTAAGGGTCGGAGAGATCGTCAGTTTTTTGAACGGAAGTTTCGGGGCCTATCGGCAAGCGCAAAGCAACAATAACTGGAGTTGGGACGCAGGAAAGCTTACTGCTGCAATTCAAGACCTTGAGCATCATGGATTGATTGAGAAGAACGAAGCAGATGGTTATCGCCTGACGGAACTTGGTTGGCTTGCGGGTCAAGGGGGGATCGAAGTTGAGTCCATCACGCGAGTTGTGGACGCCCTGAAGTCGGTGAGTCCGGCCGAAATCAACGATCCCACGTTGATTGCTCTCACCCAATTAACTTTGGAGGTCGATTCTCTTCTCTTCCCATTAAACAAGAAAAGCACCGAGAAGGAACCCCAAACCTGGAAGGGAGAGCTCCGTGGTCAGGGAGTACCCGTTGCGATTCTGAACGCTCTCGAGAGAAATACGAGAGATCACACTCAAAGTACTCTGCGGGCCAAGAAGGCAGCAGCATGTCTGTTGTGGATTACGGACATGCCAATCGCGAACATTGAAGCGGTGTTGACCCAATTCGGCGGAAAGCCTGACGGCGCAGCAGGCCCGATACGGAATATAACTTCGAGGACGTATGACCTACTGCCCACTGTGGCTAGAGTCGCGGAAATCATCCATTCCGAACTGAATCTGACCCAAAAATGCAAACAACTCCTGACCCGCCTGGAGGTGGGGGTTCCTTCGGTAGCCGTTGAGTTGGCTTCGAGAGTTGGCACCAGGCTGACGAGGGGTGACTATCTAAGTCTAATCAGGGCGAATCTTACGAATATCGAGAATGTGGAAAAAGCTCCAGACAAGGATTTGCTAAAGCTGCTCGGAGACAATGTGATCAAGCTCGCTGAGGTACGCAGGGCAATTAGAAACTACAGAGAACAGGACTCCGAGGCATTTCTGACCTCGCCGATTCTTCCCCCGTATATGCCCTAAACTGGTGATTCCCCCAATGAATCAGGCCTAATCGCGTTTAGTGTATATCGTTTTGCCACACGCGAATGGCCAGCATGGGGAGCAGCAGGTCTAAGACCCTGCGCGCGATGTAGGATTGATGCATCTATGAACCGCGAGTCAAATTCATAGAATGGGAAGTGGGCATCGGTCAGGCTGCTTGTGAGGTCTGTTCCGACGGCACGTCATCCATAATCTCCCGAATGTTCTCTATCAGTGTATGGAGATCGGGGCCGTCCTCGGCGCAAAGGGTGCGAATATCCCTCACGTAGGCGCACAAGTCAGAAACATTGGACGATTCTGTCCATCGACGGAACGGTTTCTTCACGTCAATGCTGAGTTTTTTGTCGGTGAGCACGGGGTGCGAACCGACGGTTGCGAGGACCATGCGCTTTCTCTGAAGATTTCCATTTTGAAAGCGTTCTATTAAGCAGTTATTGAATGAAACGATGCTTTTGGAGGGTGCGAACCGAGAATCCGTTTCTTCGAGAGCCTTGATCTTTTGGGTGAATGCCAGTAGCTGGCGATCAAGTTCTGCCCGTTCTTTCAGATATTCATCGTCGGTCAATAATTCCCGGATGCGTAGTTTTGTAAGATTCTGGAGTTCCCGATTAGTTGCGGTCTGAGCGCGGAGTAGAGAATCCTTTTGAGCAGCATGAGCCTGTTCCTTCTGCCGGACCGTACCCTCCAAGCGGCGCATGACCCATCGGTGGAATTGATCGGGCAACTTGATGGACTCGAGAAATGCGACAACCTGCGCCTCGGTATCCTTTAGTGAGAGGTATTTCTGATTGCAATGGCGGTCAAGCCGCCGCTTGCCGCAATGGTAGTAGGAATAATGTGTGCCCCAACGATTGACTTTCTCTTCTCCTGTGACAAAGAATCCGCATTCCCCGCAGGTAATCATGCCGGTATACGAGAATCGTTGCGGCTTTCGCGGCCGTCCCGGCCGTCTCAGTATTTTCTGGACATGATCGAAATCCTCGAACGAAACCATAGGCGTATGCTTTCCCGGATACGTCTTTCCATCCAACTCAAGAATGCCGGCATAGAACGGATTCGTGAGGATGCGATAGACGCCGCTCAAGGAAATCGGCTTCCCGCCGATGCGCTTTCGCTTTACGGTCCTGAGTCCCCAATCTTTCGTTGCAATTTCCCAGAGTCGCCGTGGCGTGTAGGTTCCGGTTACCATGTGCTGCCACAATCGCTGTATCAAAGGGAAGCGTTCAGGATCGGCTACGATGGTTTTGGTTTCCCTGTCGTTCAGGTAGCCTATGGGGGCTGGGCCAGGAAGCCACCCATGCTGCACCTTGGTCCGGTTTCCTCGCCGGACGTTCTCACTCAATGAATCAACGTAATATTTTGAATATCCAAAAATGATCGAGAGCATAAACTTGCCCTGGGAGTTGTTCTCGAAGCTGAACGTGGCGAAGCGAAGATCCTTGAGCGTTCCAGTATCCAAGAGATAGATAATCCGGCCACCGTCAATGGAATTTCGTGCCAGCCGGTCCGGGTGCCACGCGATCACGCCGTCGGCATCTCCTTTTTCGATCTTCTTGAGCATCTGATCGAACACCGGTCTTCCTGGAGCCTTGGCGCTGAATGATTCTTCAAATACTTCGACGATCTCCACATCAGCCCATCCAACGGAAAGTCGCTCCATTTCCTCGCGCTGGGAGCCAATAGAGAGCACCTGACGATCTTCGTCCTCGCTTGATTTGCGGCAATAAAGGAAGTATTTCATCGGACTACATGGATGGTATTTCTTTCTCTCCGAATATGAGCCATGCGTAGAGTTCCATAAGCGACGCTGCGCAGCGCCTCGCGTCTTCCACGGGAATCGTCTCGTGAAACTCTTCTTTCCATATCGCTATGAACTCCTGCATGTCGGCTTCGGTGAATTCCATTCTGCCTACAGTATTCGAACTGATCGCAGAGAAAAAGATGCACAAACCCGAGTGGGGTGCCGGGATACTGCATGGTGGGGGATGTGGCGTGAGGCATTTTTCTTTAACAGTACGAAGTGTGGGCAAGATGTCAATAGCATGGGTATTAAAATGCCCCGTTTGGGGTAAACCCGGCGTCCCACTCCGGTTTAGGTATCTAGGTCTTCGCACTATGGCTTGGTACGCTAAAAATAAAAAGTGTCGTACTTTGAAAAACTATTACCATCCATGCAAAAACCATCCAAACAAGTTCCTAACCGCATCTATGTGCATCGTCGCAACGCCAGCCTCACCCAGCGCGAACTCGCCATGCTCATCGGGTATGGTGACGAGGGTTCTGTCGCGCACCATGAACGATTCACTTCGCTGCCGCCGTTCTTGATCGCGCTCGCCTACGAGATCATTTTCCAAGTCCCCGTGAGTGAGTTGTTCTTCGGCCTCCGCGATACCGTTGAGCATGTGGTCGAAGAACGGATCAGCGATCTCAAGAAGTCGCTCGGAGAGCGGGACGCGCGCGGAAGATTTGCAACCCGCGATGCGCGCAAACTGGAGTGGCTCACCAACCGTCAGGCATAATCCTTACCCTATCCATGCAACACCATTCACATGTTAATCGCATAATATCTCTTGATGTGCGCTCGAAAACGCTGGCCCATGCTGTCTTCGATGGCCCTCTGCAACTGCTTGATTTTGGCGTGAGCGGATCAACACAACCGAGCTTTCAGACCAGCCGCGTAGAGAAGCTGGTGCGGAAATTCCAGCCCCAGCTCATCGTGCTACGAAAAGTCCCTGCGGGGAGCAAGCGGGACAATCCATCGGTCCAGGCGGTGATCAAAAGCATCCGCTCCCAAGCCAGACGCCTCTCTGTCCCCGTAGTATCTATCGAAAAACGTTGCATTGACCAGACGTTTCGGCGGCACTGCAAGCCCACAAAGGACCAAATCGCGCTGCTGCTCTCTGCTGGATTCACTGCACTGCAATGGTACCTACCACGTAAGCGACAAATATGGATGCCCGAAGACCGGCGCATGCAATACTTCGATGCCGCTGCACTCGGCCTGGCATATTTCGCATCAATAGGAGCGAATGAGTCTGTACAGTCATTGCTATCGGAAGCCGCATCCCGCAATCGGCCGCTCTCTAACGACGCGTAAGCATATCGTGTGGGCGTAATCGCCGTGATGCCTTGTAACGGCAATTTGCGCAGAACGTCACGCGCAGTGTTTGCTTGGAGCAATGGGAGCCATCGGTCTCCGTTTTCTTACAGCAAACTCCAAACGGCGCATTTTCCCGATTTCGAGAGAGAAATTGTCGCAAAAAATGGTGTGGTGGTGGATCGCCAAAGAAACAAGGTGGGAAGCTGTTTAGGATTCCTTGGTTGCGCTACCTGGGGTCCGGGGAGCATCATTCTTACCATGCAAGAAGTGCTCTCGAAAGCCAACGACCCCAAGGCGCTGCCCAGTGAGCAGGAACTCTACGAGTTGAGCCTGCTTGATGAGGCCAATGATCTGGGAATTCGATACATCGTCCGGCAGTGGCATGCAGAATGGATTGAAATTGATCGGCAAGTCATGTGGGATCAGGAAGAGGCCGAATACTTCTGGATTCAGGCTGAGGCAAAGCAACGATATGCGGAGCGCAGACTTGCTTTGACCGAACGGAGATTTATCTATTCAGACATGGATCTGTTCTGACGTGGGGCCCGCAGTGTCAGATCGATATGGACTTCGCACATCCCGGAGGAAAGAATGAAAACATTGCGTACTTTCTGTGCCTTGATTTTCCTGCTGTCGATTGTCGTCTTGCCAGCAGTGACCCAAACAATCACAGCAGCGGATGCCAAAAATCACATCGGTGAACAGGCCACGGTCTGCGGTCTAGTCGCTGGCAAGCGCGTCGCCACTGAATCACAGGGAACGCCGACATTCGTCAATCTGGACAAGCCGTACCCCAACCAGTCGTTTACGCTGCTCGTCTGGGAGCGCGATAAAGCAAGCGTTGGACTTCTTCCGGCCACAGGGCAGCTTTGTGTCACCGGTCACATTGTCCAGTATCGCGGCGGGGCGGAAATCGTCCTTCACAATGCGGCCAGCTGGTATGTTCCGAAGACGCCCTCCGCGCCTCCGCCGCAGCTGAGCAACGACACCCACTACACAAACAGCGACGGTCAGCAGGTTCACTCACCTGCATACTCATCTGGAGGCGTTCCGTCCGGTGCAACCGCTTTGTGCGTCGATGGAACCTACAGCTTCAGTCAGCACCGAAGCGGAACGTGTTCCCATCATGGGGGCGTTGCTAAATGGCTCTGACTGTTGCTTCAGGAGAGCCGCAAGAGCAACCTTGACGAAACCATTTGGGCGTCGCCGTGCGAAGCAGCGGGTAGGTTAGCCATTGATGCGCATATCTCCACGCACCTATGCATCCGGCGGTCTTCGCGCTCACGAGCACTTCTGAATGGCACTCGGTTCTGAAAACGCGATTGCATGGATGTGATCGCTGTGCTTTCTGACCGCCCATTGGAAGAGTCCGCCGCAGGCGGGCAGCGCACTACACTTTTCGCATTCCGGGAGATAAAGCGTCTTCCAATCAGAAATGGACTTCCGCGCGTAGCTCCACAAGGACGGTCTGAGCACGCAAAGCTGGTGGTTGTAGATGGACACGTTTATGTTTCTGACAGCGAGATACTCCACCGCCTCTTCAAGTTCGTCTTGATAATCATAGGGGTCGATCCACAATTCCTCGATATTGCGAGGCGTGTATCCGGTATATTCCAAACCCATCAGTGCAATATGCTCGGCAAATGTGAGGTTGCGATAGATGAAGTCCATGAGCTTCGTGAGTCGCGGGATCGTGAGCTTGTGCAGTACCACCCTGACCTCAACGCGGATGCCGTTACGCGCCGCCTGGTGCATACCGGCAACCGTCTGATCAAATGCGCCTTTCGCTTGCACCACGTAATCGTGAGCACCTGCGAAATCGGAATAGAGCGGTATGCCAAGGCTGATGTTCGGGTGCTCAGCCTGGGCAAATCGTCGTGCGTACTCCGGCCAAGCGAATGTTCGTCCATTCGTGAGCATGTGCAGCTCTGTTTCCGGCATTGACAGCTTCAGTTGCGTAATCAGCTTAAAAAGATTGTCACCGAGGAGCGTAGGCTCGCCGCCCGTGATTGTCAGGTACGGAGGATGCGGCGCTATCAGGCGTATCAATTCAAGATTTCGCTCCGTCAGTGCCTCGACATCGTCCCTATCTTTGGGCGGTTGCGAGCACATCAAACAATTGCTGTTGCACCGCTCAGTCACAAACAGATGATGATGCAACTCGTAGGGACGATACAGCGACCGCACCACACCGGCATTTCGCTCCAGGACGACGATATCCCCGTCTTTGAGATGATCGGACTCTCGCAAGCGGTGAACGTAGGGCACGCCGGGGATGTCCTTCAATTCGTCATGACAAAGAAGTGCGCGATACTCCGATACGTCCTGAGCCTGAATTGTTTCGTCCGCAGCGACAAAGCGGATTCTCTGTCTGCGCTCTTCGGGCGGCAGAGGCTTCGTCGTGATGATGCCGATGATGCTTCGGTCGAAATTATGTACTTCCCCGGTCGTCGTCAGGCGCATTCGACGACCTCTCTTTTCGCGCTTTGTCCGGTGACCCATGACCACAAAATGCGCATGGTCTCGCGGTCGTTCTCTTCAATGAGAGCGAAGAGGTGCTTGATGACCTCCATGTTGCGCGCACAGAAGCCGCTCGTAGGCCGATGCCCATACATGTCGCCCTGGGTGGCATGGTGGTAGACCGGGTCGGCGGCGCAATACGATTGGAACGCACAGTCTGAGCAGCCCGGGAGCGCCTGATTGCAGGACGCTTGAAACATCTGTAGTGCAGCATCACTTGTGAAAAGCGTCCGCCGCGTGTCCTTATGCACGTTCCCGAGGCGGAAGGTCCAGTCGTGCATCTCGGCCAGCATACGCGACTCGTCCGATGCGTACACATCGCCGTCATAGTTATAGACGAGCACGTTCCACGCCTCACCGGCAGGCGATTGCATATCGACGTATCGGGTGCTATGGGGGGTCAGAATTTTCGTAAGGAGAATCTGCGTGTAGACTTCTGCGATGCGGTACCCACCTCGGTTGACCTTCAGGATGTGCGCGAGTCCCTCTTTATAAAACTCGAGAAAGCGATCCATTTCGTATCCCGTGCGGTGGCGCGTCTTCACGGCGAACCCATAGGGGCTGATCGGTCGCAAGAATATCGAATGGAACTCCTGGCGCACGTATTCATCGACGATCTCGGCAGCATAGTCGAGGGAAGCAGCCGTCGTCGTCATGAGTGCAGCAACGCTTTCCATGCCGAGGATCGCGCGGCTCCGCTCAATTCCCTCGATGGCTTTCTCATAACTATTGTGTCCGGGGCGGGGACGGTTTTTGTTGTGCAGGAAAGCCGGGCCGTCGAGGGAGGTGGACACCTTTACCCCTTCATCGCGGAAATACATCAAGATGTCGTCGGTTACGCACGCAAGGTTGGTGCAAACGACGATATCGAGATCCTTTCCTTTTTCACGCGCCTGCTTTTTGGCTCTTGGAATGATGTATTGAATTACATCGAATGCAAGCAACGGTTCCCCGCCCTGAAACTCAAGCGTCACGGCGCGGGCGGGGCTGTCCATCATCATGACAATGGCCCGATCCGCGGTGGCGTGGCTCATATCGAATTCGCCGCGCGTCGCCGTCTGGCGGGATACTTGGCAGTATTCGCAGGAGTGTTCGCAGCGAAGGGTCACGACGAATATGTGCAGCTTGGTTCCGCCGCACATGTGGTCGAACTTCGTTCGAACTTTGGTGGCGAGGATGTCGAGCAGCGGAGACGATGAATCGTCATAGATAAAATGTTTCGCCTTGAGGTCCTGGTACAGCTCAGTGTTCGCATCAAGGCGCTCGTCCGCAAGCCGCTCGACCGTTCCAGCCGGAGCGAAGATGAACTCACCGGCTTCGTTTACGAGGAGCTCTTTTCCATTCAAACGAGTGAATCGGAACGGAAGCAGATGAAATCCCGCAGGCGCAGGAGCGAACCGTTCGAGGGGATAGAAAGCGCGCGCCATAGGCCATCTTCTGTCAATGTTGGGGGCTGCCCAGAATCTTGAACATGCTGTCCGGCTTCATTTCTTCGACGGTGTCGCCGAAGACGCCTTCGGGTTGATCCTCCAAAACGCCGGACTCCGAGAATGCTTTCGCAAGAAGTAGATCGCGGATACCGGAGGTCTTGGCTTCAATTTTTTCGCGCAGCGCAAAATCCATTGCGCTCGTCTGAAAGGCATCCTTCGTTGAGGCAAGATCGAAACCGGAGTCCGGGTTTCGCGGAGTCAAGCATACCTCTGCCACTCGTTCGTTCCGATTGCGCATTTCGCAGACGAAATCCCGAGAGAACCAGTAGCACGTCTTGAGGAGCGCCTCGGCGCTAATGATGGCGAGGTTAATCTCAACCACCGCGTGGGGCGCGTCGGGTGTGCCCGTGCACTCGCCCTGGTCCATCGTCAATAAGCGCTCGACGAATGAGACGAGTGGGAGGAATGCGAGGAGTGCGACGAATGGGAATCGTGGCTCGCAATCATCTTGAAACTCTCATTGCCTTGTTTCAGGATGAGCTTCGGAGCCAGCGTTTTCTGGGCCGAGGTGCTCGGCGATACGAGAGTGCTCGATTCCGGCGGGGTCACCGTCGTGGTAATGGCCGTGGCGTTCACCCCTGTTGCGGCAATCGCGCCTCCCACGAGGACAGCCAATTTGCCCGCGATGCCGCCGAGAAACCTCTTCTTGTCGTTATCCATACCGACTCCCTCTACTCGAGAATGCTGGATGGCACGGATTATATACCCAGCCTCTTACCTTCATCGCTTATTATTTTGCCTGGTTGCCGTGCCGTTGGCGAATGCACCCGACGGGTGGCTACCCAACACAGTCGAATGCCGTATCCATCTGATGCGTCATGACTTGCAGCATCCTTCGGACGCGCAGGCAAGGAACGAATGGTTAATTGGCTCATGCATCCGGATGCGCTCGGCGTGGTGAAAACGCTCTTTTGGGGCAGTGTCCTCATGTCCCTCGTCAGTTTCTTGACTGACCGGCACCTCTATTCGCTCCTCAAAGCCCATTGGAAGCCGATATGTTTCTGCGTCGCCCTGGTGTTGCTGTGGCGCATTCCCACAGAGGGGGAATTCTTCCACGGAACGGAATACGAAGACTCCTATGTGTACACGGTTGCCGGCCGTCAGATCGCCGAACACTTCCGCATCGAGCCGGGTGGCCCCACGCTTCCTTATTCGATTAACGTATGCGGGGTCGGGAGCCTGACTTCGTGCAAGCAATCCTACAACTATCCAGAGCACTTGATTGGATACCCCTACATCCTTTCGGTATTCTTCAACACTTTTGGATACCGGCCCTCCATCGGATCGATAGCGAACGTCGTGTGCGCGTGCCTCGTGGACGTTCTCGTCTTTCTTCTTTGCATCGTCATTGCCGACGATGTGATCGCCGCTCTCGGCGCAGCACTCATCTTTGCCATAACGCCAGTATTCGCCGTGTGGGGGCTTGAAACATCTGCCGAACCAATCTCGAATGGATGCATCATTCTGGTGCTTTGGTTTTGCTTGCGGTATGTTTTCGTGGGAACAGGGGACAGAAGCCGTGTGAATGCCTTTGTGACATGGTGCGCATTTACCTCGATGCTCCTCCTCTCACTCACCGTCAAGCGCGAAAACATCCTCCTTCCCGTGGTCTTGCCGGTAATGGTCTTCCTCGTGCAATTCATGAACAAGCGCTTGGCCTCAGTCTCTGCTCGCAGGTCCTGGTGGATGCTCCTCGGGGCGGCATTCGCCCTCATGTTTAGCCTTCAGTTGCGTCTGTTTCAAACCCAGAGCAGCCAGATCGCACTCCTGAAAACATTTCCCCTCACTGCCGCCGATCTCATCAGCTATTTGCCGGTATTTCTCGGCTCGTTCTTCGTTATTCAGTGGTACGGAGGCGCGGTCGTACTCGTGCTTATCGGGGCCATCGTCGCATGGCGTCGAAAAGCGCTTGCACTCATTCCGCTTTCGTTATTTCTTGGCTATGTGCTGCTCTACGCGTATCACATCCGCACCTATTACGAGATGTGGTCCGGCAGCACGGATTCTCGTGCCGCGCTGCGCTTCTCGATGAGTCTTATGGGTATGTGGTCCATCCTCGCGGGCCTTGGAACGGCATGGGTGTTCGAATGGGTCCGGCGAACTCAGGCCTGGAAGAACCATCGCGTGCTAGGCAAGTGGATCGCGGCATCTATCGTGGTCGTGATTGGTGGCGTGAGTTACTTCGGAACCCAATACTTCAGGGAAGATGTTGTTGCGGATGAGTTCCGCATGAGGATCGAGCCTTCACTCACTGCCGTCCGGATGGCCGCTCAGGATCAAACAAAGGAAACTTATATTCTCACGCTCGAACCTCTGATTCCACAGATGAATGCGGAACCAAACGTTGCTGTGCTCAATCTTCATGATGTCGATGACACAGTAATGAAAGAAATCGGGTTCTCTGTAGGCATGGCGGACGTTCTGTATTTAGATGAGGCGATTCATCGTACTCCTGCTGATGCCGAAAGGTACAAGAGCCAACTCGCTTACTTGAATCAATTCCAGCAAAGCGTACAGACGAGCAATACAATTTTTTCTGTGATCCGAATACGCGCGGTGTCAGCAAAAAATGGGTTGTCGCAAAACCACTGACTCGGTTGCTCCTCCGGCTGATGCAGAACAGGCCTACTGCGGGTTTGGCGACGTTCTGCCCGGTGGTATGATGGTGCGCAGCTTCGTTCCATCCCCCATCGAGTGAACGAATGAGCGAAGGGCCAGCATGGCAAAACTCGGTAAAGACGCAAACGTCATTTCTCACTGGCATCATCCCATCGAAAATTTCCAGACCTCCACCATGGAGTTCTACGCTGCCGTGACGGCTGCGCTCCAACCCCGGCAGATTCCCGACTACTCGGTTTCTCGTATCGACTGGCGGGAAGGCGGGGTGCTTACCGCTCGGCGGGAGTACCTCCGGATCAAGCGCGGAAAACTCGCCTTCGACCTCTGCGCGGCACCGTTCGGCACCGGCTTCTTCTTCTCGTGGTGGCTCGCCGAGCTTCCGCCCACGCACGCGCTCTTGTGGGCGATCCTCATTCTCATCGCAGGGCTTGGGATCTTTGGGGTATGCGTATCGCAGTTCGGCATCGCGGGCATCTTCATGGGGCCCTTGGTCATCGTGGGCGTGGCGTTTCTGCTCGGCTATCTTTTGCGGGAGGGGCAATTAGGAGCCGACGCGGAAGATGCCGTTTTGGCCATCCCGTTCTTTGGTGCCCTCTACGAAAAACTCTTCAAGCCGTCCACCTACTACAAGGTTGATACCACTCTCATGTTTCAATCGGTCGTGCATGCGGCGGTGCTCGAAGTGGTCGATCAACTGATGTCCGCAAAGGGTGCGCGTCCGTTGACCGAGCTTGAGCGAAAACCGATCATGCGTGAGTTCTATCAGCGGTAAGAGATTCCATGCCCAAAGAGGAAGAAAACGCTCCCCTCGGCCTGACGCCTCCGCTTACGCTGGAGGAGCGTCTCGCTACGCAATTTTACGATTGGGAGCGGCGTGGGCGCGGCTGGCAGCTTTGGAGCTACCCGGTTGAGCTTGAACCCCCGTTCCGTCCGTTTCTTTTTCATTACGCCGAGCCGGGACCGGCGGTGGACGATGCTCGGAGGCCCACCGTCCTCAGTTCTTTTGTGGACGGCATTTTCGGGCGAAGCTCTGCTCTCGCCCCGCCTGCGCCCACCCTGGAAGGACGCGATCCCGATCCTGAGCCACTTTTCGCGGAAGGCGCACCCGTGGAATTCCAAGTTGCGCTCCCTGCGGGAACGAAAGTCGCAAAGGAGGCAGCCGAACGGTTACTCACAAGCCTTACCTACGCATCGCGTCCCGTTGCGTTCGAGGTCGTTGGGGTTCCGAATGTCATCGTCACTCAGTTTGCGTGTACGGACAATGACCGGGGACAGCTCACCCAACAACTCGCGGCACATTTCCCGGAATCGTCGGTCGCGGAGCGCGCGGGGTTTCTCGCGGGACATTGGGATCGCAGAAAGCCGTCCGTCATCATCGACTTTGGGCTTTCGCGGGAATGCATGGTCCCATTGCGAACCGTTCGCGGCTTCGAGATCGATCCCTTGATCGGCATCATGGGAGCCCTTTCGGCTATCCGTGAAGGAGAATTGGGTTTACTCCAAGTGCTCTTCCAGGCAACCCGCGCTCCGTGGGCCGAGAGCATGATGCGCGCCGTCACGGGTTCGGATGGGAAGTCGTTTTTCCCCGATGCGCCGGAGCTGGTTGCGCAAACGCGAGAGAAAGTCGCCCAAGCACTCTACGCGGTGGTCCTCCGCATCGCGGCGCAAGCCAACGCGAAAGCGCGAGCCTGGGAGATCGCGCGAGCCCTGGGCGGTGCGCTCACGCAGTTTGCGAATCCCACGAGCAATGAACTCATTGCGCTCGCGAACGACGGATACGACGAAGGAGATCACGCGGAGGATGTGTGCGCGAGAACGACGCACCGATCCGGGATGCTGCTCAATGCCGATGAACTCGTATCTCTCGCGCATCTTCCATCGGCATCCGTCCGCGTCCCGCAACTTAAGCGCGAAGATGCCCGGACGAAGGCTGCTCCCAAGATCGTCCAAGGCCATCCCTTTATCCTCGGGGAGAATTCCCATGCGGGGAAGACGACGCCGGTAACGTTGAGCGCCGAACAGCGGTCGCAGCACTGCTATGTGATCGGCGCGTCCGGTACCGGCAAATCGACGCTGCTCCTCAACCTCATCCTCCAGGACATCGAACGCGGCGAAGGTGTCGCGGTCCTCGATCCCCACGGCGATCTGATTGACGAGATTCTCGGCCGTATCCCGGAGCAACGGCACGGTGATGTCGTGCTCCTCGATCCGTCGGACGAAGCGTATCCGGTGGGCTTCAATGTCCTCCAAGCGCATTCGGAGGTCGAAAAGAATCTTCTCGGATCAGATTTGGTCGCCGTCTTCCGCAGGCTTTCGACCAGTTGGGGCGACCAGATGACTTCGGTTTTGGGGAACGCCGTGCTCGCTTTCCTTGAAAGCACGGAGGGCGGCAGTTTGGTAGACCTCCGACACTTCCTCGTGGATGCCGCCTTCCGGACGAAACACCTGAAGACCGTCCAAGACCCGGAGATCGTCTACTACTGGGAAAAGACCTTCCCCATTCTCATCGCGAAACCACAGGGGCCAATTCTCACGCGCCTCGATACCTTCCTCCGGCCCAAGCTCATCCGGTATATGGTGGCCCAGAAGAAAAACAGCTTCGATCTCGGCGCGATCATGAACGAGGGGAAAATATTTCTCGCCAAGCTCTCGCAGGGTGCCATCGGTGAAGAGAACGCCTATCTCTTGGGTACGCTCCTTGTCTCGAAATTCCAGCAGCTTGCCATGAGCCGTCAGCAAACCGCCGCTGCCCTGCGCCGCAACTTCTATCTCTACATCGACGAGTTCCACAACTTTGTGACGCCCTCGATGGCTGCGATACTCTCCGGTGCCCGCAAATATCGCTTGGGACTCATCCTCGCCCATCAGGAACTCCAACAGCTCGTGAGTCGCGATGCGGACGTGGCGAGCGCGGTGATCGCGAACCCTTACACGCGGGTCTGCTTCCGCCTGGGCGACTTCGATGCGAAGCGGCTGGCGGATGGGTTCTCGTATTTCGAGGCCAAGGACCTCCAGAATCTTCAAGTGGGCGATGCCATCTGCCGCGTGGAGCGCACCGAGTTCGACTTCAACTTGAAAACCTATTTGCTTCCACCCGTCGAACGAGCGGCGGCTGAGAAGCGCCGCGAACGGATCGTCGCACTCTCGCGGGAGCGATACGCAACGCCTCGCGAGATCGTTGAGGCGGCGCTCAACCGGAGAGAGTCTCCGTCGCAGGCCGTTGAAGCTCGCGCTACGTCGCGAGAGAAACCGCGAAAAGAACCCCCACCCCCGTTGGTTCCTCAGGAAGCGGTGAGCGCGACTCCCGCAACACCTCCCGCTCCGCCAATCCCAGGTCGCGGCGGTCCGCAGCACAAATACCTCCAAGACCTCATTCGGCGCTGGGCGGAAGATCGCGGCTACACAGTGAGCATCGAAAAGCCGGTACTCGACGGTCTAGGCATCGTAGACCTTGTGCTCGAACGGCGCGGTGCGGAACCGATCGCGTGCGAAATCTCTGTCACGACCTCTCCTGACCACGAACTCCAAAATGCGCAGAAGTGCCTTGCGGCCGGATTTGCGCATGTGTTTCTCGTGGCCCCGAACAAGGAGACGTTGAGCCGTGTGCGAGCGCGTGCTTCTTCCGTTTTGCCAGCGAGCCAAATGAAGAAGGTCCGGTTCGTTTTGCCGGAGCAGGTTTTCGCATCGGTATCGGTTCTTGAGTCGCGGCACGTGGCTCCCGAGGAGCCCGCCACGGAATCCAAGGAATTGCTCACGGCCAAGGAAGTAGAGGCGCTCTTGCGGATCGACGTGAAGACGATTTACAACTACGTTCAGCGCGGACTGATCCCGTATGTGCGCATTCAGTCGAACCTCCGGTTCGTGAAGGCAGACGTACTCAAGTGGGTTGCGGAACATAGCTCGGAAGTTCAGAACCAAAAGCGCCGATAGGCGTAGAATTATTCATACGAAGCCATTTTGCAGCCATTTGGTGTCTGTTTGATGCCTATTTCTGGAGGGCACGGGATTTGGTCTGCGAAGATTGAGGCCGAGTTTTTTGGAGCGAACGATGCCTACAAAAAGATTTCACACGGATCGCGCCCATCCATACATCAAGTCGTCATGCAATGCTCCGAAAACCGTACGAACCCCCGACGGTTTTGATATCGCAGTCTACGAGTCAGGATGTTCGAGTGGACAGCCAATTCTGTTCATACATGGTTACTGTCAGAGCCATTTAGCTTGGCAGTCGCAAGTGTCCAGCACAATACTGAGACAATATCGTATTGTCACGTATGACCTTCGAGGGCATGGCTCGTCTACCAAAAGCTGCGGTAAACAGCTATACACTGATCCAAAATGCTGGGCGGGTGAAATTCACGCGATATTATCAGCGCTACATATAGTCCATCCCATTATCGTTGCGTGGTCTCTTGGATCAGGTATTGTCTGCGACTATCTCACAGAGTTCGGCTGCAATTCCGTTAAAGCAATCAACTTTGTTTCTGCGCGATTTAACTCACATCCAGCAACAAGTCAATACAGTCAATCACTGCGAATAGCTATGTTGTCTCCTGACCTGTACACGAGAATAACTGCAACTAGGAAGTTTGTTCGCGCATGTTATGACACGTTGCCAAGGCCAGATCGGCTAGAGACTATCCTTTGTTCAAATATGGTCGTGCCGCAGCATGTTCGGTGCGCAATCCGAAGTCGATCCAAGTGGAACTGGGATGTTATTAAGAAGATACAATGTCCCGTCCTTCTATCACATGGGCGTCGCGACAAACTTGCAAATTTTCGATCCGCACTTTACGCTACTTCCATCATTCCCCACTCAGTTCTTTCTTTGTATCCGCGAGCGGGTCATTCCCCATTTGCTGAGTATTCCATGCGATTTAATCGCGAACTAGCAAATTTATGCGAATATGCGTCGGCACTGCCTTCGCCTCCAAAGAGGTAGACGTAATACGATCAGAACTGCTGTAAGCTGTCTTCAACATGCTGCCCTGTTCTCAGCAGACCACCAACGCTCGCCAGGAGGTGCGACATGAAGCGTCAGTCAACAAAGCATCGGGCTTCATCCGCGGCCGTCGCACAAGACCCTTCATTTATCGATGCGCCATTGGTGCCACTGAGCAGTAAGCTTCAGGAAGAGGTGGAACATCAGAATACAGTAGATACTTGCAGTTCAGACCAAGTGGCTGCTCTGGAGTCTAGCTCATCCGAAAGCAATTCCGAGGAGTCCGTGAGCCTAGAACGTCCGGTCGGAACGCATTCTCTAGCAGCCGACTTGCTAGCAGACATCGAGGAAAGCACTGAGCCTAGACACAGGTCCGCTCCAGTTGAAAACAAGGAACTCGCCGCTTGTGCACCGAATCCATCGCTTGGCTTATCGGCAGAACAAGAGGACTTTCTCCGGGCCCTCGCTTCGGAACTTGTGGACAAACAGTACAGGCTCTATACTTGGAATGACGAGAAGACGACCGGACTCATTACCACCAATAGTGTTCTCTTTGCAGCAATCGGATTTCTCTACCACGATTGCCTGCAAGATATCCTTGCAATCGCTCTGCTTGCACTCGGATCTTTTCTCGTTGGAGTGAGCCTTGTTGTTTGCCTCATCCATGTAATCCCGAGAATAACTAGCGGTAAGACCGGAAAAGGGCCAAATACTCGTTCATTGAGAGGCATTGGGCTCTATAAATCGTTTGAGGATTACCGTAAGGACTTCTTGCTGACGACGAAGGCAAGTATTCTCGTAGACACAGTCCGGCAAATCTATGGCATGGCGGACAATAATCTGCGGAGTGCCAGAATCATTAAACGAGGGGTTTATTTGACCCTTTGTGGAGTGATTGCAATCCTCGGCGCGCTGTATGTGAGCACTTGGGGTGCACGCGGTCATCATGTATTTGGGGCTTGGCAGATAGATCGAGATGGAGGGTCTGCTGCACAAACACCACGACCAGCTATATCTGTATCGCAGTCACCTTCTATAACATCTGTCGCACCAACTAGCAATCCAAATGGAAACTCATCTACGGTAAGGCCTAACGCTCGTAGCCTACCAAAAACTCAGCCCAAACAAAACCCGAACAGGAACACACCATGACACATACGTTTGACACCGCCGCTTTTCCTAGCCACATCATAGACGGTCAGGAAATCATGTTTGATCGTGGGGTTGAATCACATCAAGTGCAGTCGATCAACCCCTTTTCCGGCGAACTCTTGTGGGTAGGCGAGTCTGCTTCATCGGATACTGTAGATGCCGCGGTCGCATCTGCGCGAGCGGCATTCCCGAAATGGGCAAGGTTAGACTTCTCCGAGCGACACGAACTTCTTACGCGCTTTGTAGAGCTCGTCAAACAAGAGGCAGAAACGTTGACACTCCTGATTGCCATGGAAGCGGGTAAGCCCTTATGGGAATCGAAGGCCGAGGTTAATAGCCTAGTTACAAAACTCCCGGCATCTGTTGAGGCATATAAGAACAGAGCCACAGAATCAAGCCGTGAAGTTCGGGGCCTCCGTTCACGGACGCGATTTCGACCGCAGGGAGTCATGGTAGTGCTTGGTCCATTCAACTTTCCTGCGAGCATGGCGAACAGCCATATCATGCCAGCTTTGCTTGCAGGAAATACCGTTGTATTCAAACCAAGTGAGCTAACGCCACTGACAGGCATAGCGGTATCCCGACTCTGGCAGCGCGCGGGTCTTCCGCCAGGGGTAATGAATTGTGTGAGTGGTGCTAGGGATACAGGAGAACGTCTTGTGGCGCACAAGGATGTTGATGGAGTTTTGTTGGTCGGTAGTCATCCAGCCGGTCTAGCAATCCTAAAGAAGTTGGTGGACACACCTGAGAAGATTGTTGCACTTGAGATGGGCGGCAATAGCCCACTGGTGATCTGGGACTATGATGACATCGACCCTGTGGTAAGTATCATTATTCAGTCCGCCTTTATGAGTGGTGGGCAGAGGTGTTCTGCTGCGAGACGACTGTTATTGAGAGATGATGATACAAAGGTGATACCTAGATTGCTTGAGGTATTGCACAATCTCAAGATAGGGGATTTCAATCTCACACCTGAGCCATATTACGGTCCATTGATTCGTGCGGCGGCGGCTGATCGGGTCAATCGACGAGTTGAAGAGCTGGTTTCTGGAGGCGCTGATCTTATACTTAAGCCCCTCCGCCAAGGCCCAATTGGAACCGTTGTGACCCCGGGCCTGATAGGTGTTGATCATTGCTCAAATGATCTTGACGAGGAAATTTTCGGCCCTGTTCTGAAAGTTCGCCGCTACAAAGAGCTTGATGAGGCGATTAGCCTTGCTAATCAAACGAAATTTGGATTGGCTGCGGGGATTGTATGCCAGAGCAGAGAGCTTTTCGAGCATTTTTTTGATAATGCAAGGGCTGGAATTGTTAACTGGAATCAGCAACTGACTGGAGCTACCACCCTTGCCCCTTTTGGTGGCATTAAGCAGAGTGGTAATTTCCGCCCCGCAGGGTTTATGTCGGTAGACTACTGCTCATACTCAGTTGCATCATTCGAAATTGAGAAACCAAAAATTCCCGATCCACCGGTTGCTGGAATAAGCTTCTAGGGCGTGTTTCATAAATAGGTTCGGCCTCAGATCATGTACTTACGTGTGAGGCCGGTTAGCTGATGAGCTTCTGTCATGAAGAAGCGGCAGAAGCTGTTGACGGATGAACAGTGGCAGTT
>Ga0187891_1000857_pt1 | contig 28285 bp, 25 predicted proteins | sample June2016WEW_21_4_FD_132990 | JGI IMG/M metagenome (GOLD analysis project Ga0187891, IMG submission 132990) | Peatland microbial communities from SPRUCE experiment site at the Marcell Experimental Forest, Minnesota, USA - June2016WEW_21_40 | ecosystem: Environmental > Terrestrial > Soil >... | reverse complement strand
TGCGCTGTGCTCCCCGCGATGAGATTGAATCGTGCGCAAAGGTTTTGGGTACGGCCACAAGCCATTTTGCGCAAGGAACGGTTGCGGCGTTCGGCCGCAGTGAAACCTGCGGCCTACAAGATAAGCGTGGCCGCGCCTGCACGGCGGCGACGGCCAATGTGGTGACTCTACGCCAAGCCTTAACTCGGATGCCGCTCGTTCTAGCGGCTGTACTCTTGGAGCTCGTGAATCAGTATCCGCGCAGAAGCTGGAACTGGGACCTTGCCGTCCAGAATGTCGTGCCTGTCCACGTTATCTCCGTACAATGCTTGATCCCCACTTTTGTCGGCCTGAACGACGGCGCCGTCAAGGCTAACTCCCGCAAAAATGCCCTTGCTGCGCGAATACGACAAGATCTCTGCGTTCAGCTTCAAATCCGTAGAGGCCGCAGCCTTCCGTCCGACAGGCCCCGCCGCCACGGAAGCGTCGGCGCCCAGTTTGAACTTGTCGCTGAGAAGGCTATGCAATGCGTGCTCGTTCATAAAGAGCATGATGAGGTCCGTTGAAGAGCCCCCAATCTGGTATCCCACGCTCCCACCGTCGATGGCGATGAACATCGGCGCACTCCAGCCGTTCGAGGTGCGACAGGTTGCCACTCCTCGACCATAATTACCCCCAAAGATGAAGGCAAACTTTACATCCCCAGGAATGATGGCAATACACTTTGCCGATTGCAGCTGATCATGCGGAATGCCCTGATCTGGCGCATCCATAATTTCCTTGAAGACCTGGGCAGCCCTACGGGCTCGGGTGGTATCGTCGTCACGATCGGACGCGACCGCGACTTGAGCCGCAAACAGAACAAGTGTTGAGAAGATCAGAAAGCGTTTCAGCATAAATTCCTCCTTTTTCGCTGTAGAGATTGAGTTTGAGCTGGTCCGATGCGCGTTTTGCTTACCAGCGCTCCCCGGCAGGATTGCCGAATTGGTTGCAGCGCATGTGTCTCGTGGAGCGGCATCCGGAAGAAGCTGACTTGGAGACTAAGAACCGATCCCGAGCACCTCGGTTGCAGGTCAAGAGCCAGCAAACAATGCTTGTCTTCATCCAGAACCGACCTCATTACCATCGAAATCTTAGACAACGAACAAGATTGGATTCTGGTCAAAATTGAACAGAATCCTTGCACCTAGTCATCAGACATTGATCATGCCGGTCCCGAGCCGGGATGTCGCAGCCGCGGCAAGCGTGAACTTGTGCACCGGCGGAGGAATAGACCATGCACGCAACAGCCGTTGAGAAAATCGCACCCCAAGCAAAAGGTCCCCTCGAAACTCCACGCAGGATTCTGCCACCAGCAATCAGCTTTTTGCTGCGGTGGGGCTTCCTGGCCCTGATTGCAATTGTCGTCGTTCTGTCGACCGTTCTGGGCCTTGTCCAAAAGTGGCTTTGGATGCGGCAGCTCGACTACGCGGGCATCTTCTGGACCCTTCTGTCCGTCAAGTGGGGCATTTTTGGCGTAGCTTTATTCGTTTCAATTCTTTATCTATGGATCAATCTCCGCTTCGCTGCCAGGAACATCGACATGTCGGAGGGAAGCAGCTTCTTCAGCAAGGCAATCAGGCACCCTGCCGACGCCAGCAGGACAATCAACATCGATCTCAGCCCGAAAGTACTTGTATTTGCTATCGATGCGGGCATTGTGGTCCTCTCGCTGCTCTTTGCGCTTAGTCTTTCGGGTCAATGGGACACGTATCTCCGCTTTCGCTACGGCGGATCGTTCGGAGTTGCGGACCCGCTCTTTGGCGTCGACCTGGGGTTTTACGTTTTCCGCCTTCCGTTCTATGAAATGGTGCAGGGAAGCATTACTGTTCTAACGGTCGGGGCCCTCGCGATCCTCAGCGTTTGCGCGATGTTCGGAATGCGGCAGTCCAAGTCCACCGGAAAGATTACGTTGCGTGATGGTATCGCTCAGCACTTTATCGTGCTGCTCTTCATACTCGTGGCCAACTTTGGTTGGGGCTTCATTCTCGACCACTATGAGCTTGTCTACTCGACCCTCGGCGTGGTCCACGGGGCCGGCTATGCTGCAGCGCACGTTACGAGAGTCGCGCTCTGGGTGATGACCGGCACCTCGGCGCTGGCGTGCATACTTTTGGCATTCGGTTATTTCCGCCCGCGAGCGAAGCAGCTGGTCGCCGGTTTTGTGACTTACGCAGCTCTGTATATGGTTGCGGTGCAGGCGTTGCCATTCCTCTTTCAAACATTCGTGGTAAAGCCCAATGAGCTAAGCCTTGAGACGCCCTATCTGAACCATTACATTGACTACACACGCAGGGCTTATAAGCTGGACGGTATCCAGGAAACCGCTTATCCGGCTCTCGCCGATCTGACTCCCGACGTGATCGCAAGGAATGAGGATACGATCCAGAACATCCGACTCTGGGACACGCGGCCATTGCTTCAGACTTATCAGCAGACCCAGGCGATTCGGCTTTACTACGAGTTTTATAACGTCAATGTCGATCGGTACCATCTGGCGGATGGTTTCCATCAGGTGATGCTCTCCCCGCGCGAACTCGCGGCACAATTGCCCGCGGATGCGCAAACCTGGGTAAACGAGAATCTTGAGTTTACGCATGGCGAGGGCTTGGTGATGAACTTCGTCTCGACTTCGACCGGAGGTGGCCTGCCGCAGTACCTGCTTGAAAATGTGCCTGCCGAATCGCAGTACGGCCTAACAGTTACGCAACCCGAGATCTACTTCGGGAACGTGGCACCGGGTTACAAGATAGTGAACACCGGAATCAAGGAGTTTGACTATCCGAAGGGCAATGAAAACGTCTATGCGAGCTACCAGGGGACGGGCGGAATACCAATCGACAGCATTTGGAAGCGGCTCCTGTTTGCATGGACGCAGAAAGACATCAACATTCTGCTGACTGGGTATCTTAGACCGCAAAGCAGAATTCAGATCTGGAGGGGCGTGCAAGAGCGCGTCTCCCAAGTCGCTCCTTTCCTGCTTCTGGACCAAGTTCCGTATGCAGTATTGAGCGAAGGGAAGCAATATTGGATCCAGGACGCCTATACGGTCTCGGATCACTACCCCTATTCAAACGTACAAACAAGCGGTTCCGCCCAGGGGATGAATTACATCCGCAATTCCGTCAAGGTTGCTGTGGATATGTATAACGGCACGGTGTCGTTCTACATCATGGACCCCAACGATCCACTGCTGGCGATGTATAACCGCGCATTTCCGGGCGTATTCAAAGATCTGAGCGAGCTATCGGCGGACTTGAAGAGCCACCTCCGCTATCCGGAAGACATGTTCGGGATACAGGCGGATGAATATAAGACCTTCCATATGACCGATCCGCAGGTGTTCTACAACCGCGAGGATCTATGGGTTGCGCCTCAGGAGAAGTACAATGGCGCCGTCGCCGCGATGGAGCCGTACTACATACTCATGAAGCTTCCCGGCAGCCAGCAGCTTGAGTACCTCATGATGACTCCCTTTACGCCGCAGAAGAGGGACAACATGATTGCCTGGCTAGCCGCGCGTTGCGACTTCCCGGACTACGGGAAGATGCTGTTCTACGAGCTTCCTAAAGACAAGCTGATCTTTGGACCGAACCAAATCAGCGCGATGATCGACCAGAGCACGCTCATCTCGCAGCAGCTTACTCTCTGGGATCAGAAGGGATCGGGAGTCATTCGCGGCAAGCTCATCGTCATTCCGATCGAGAACTCATTCCTCTACGTCGTTCCTCTGTATCTGAAGGCTGAAGGCACGAACTTCCCCCAACTGAAACGGGTGATTGCTGCGACGGGCGATAAGGTCGTGATGGAACCGACACTCGACCAAGCGCTAGGCTCGTTGTTTGGGACCGCACCGGGACAGTCGGGGCCAATGCCGGGGAAACAAGCTCAAGTGCAGGCGCCGATGTCGAAGGCGACGCGGGATCAAGCCGAGGCCCAACTTGCAGAGGCGCAGAAAGCAATCAACGCGCTCAAGCAGTTGCTGGCAAATCCGCCGCAATAGCTTTACAAGTTGAAATGCCCTTGAGCAGACAGGCTCAGCAATCCGGAACTGAACAGGAAGCAAGCAGGCCCAAATGAATTTGCAATTACTGAAAGACACCGCGAAGTTGCTTTTTGCCGATAACAAGGGCCTGCTTGCGATGGATGAGAGCAACGGAACCTGTAACAAGCGTTTCGAAAAGCTTGGAATTCCGCAGACCGTCGAAGCTCGAAGAGCTTATCGCGAACTGATTGTGACCACTCCAGGGCTGGGTGAGTCGATAGGCGGCGCAATCCTCTACGACGAAACCATCCGGCAGCAGAAGAACGACGGCACACCCCTTGTCAAAGTTCTCATTGAGGCGGGTATCACTCCCGGCATCAAAGTGGACCAAGGCGCCAAAGAACTGGCCGGCCATCCCGGTGAAAAGGTCACAGAAGGCCTGGACGGATTGCGCGACCGCCTCGCTGAATACTTTCAAATGGGCGCCCGTTTTGCCAAGTGGCGCGCCGTGATTGCCATCGGCCGCGGGCTTCCGAGTTGGGGCTGCATTGAAGCCAATGCTCATGCTCTGGCTCGCTATGCGGCGCTGTGCCAGGAGGAAGGTCTTGTCCCTGTAGTAGAACCTGAGGTCGTCATGGATGGAGAGCATACGTTGGAAGAGTGTTGCGAGGTCACCGGCGAAATGCTGCGCACGGCGTTCAGCGAGTTGTTCGCGCAAAGGGTGGTTCTGGAAGGTATGGTCCTGAAGCCCAATATGGTGCTTCCCGGAATGTCCTCAAGCAGCCATCCGACATTGGACGAGGTAGCCGACGCAACCGTGAACTGCTTCCTGCGAGCCGTCCCCGCTGCTGTGCCGGCGATAGCGTTCCTGTCGGGCGGCCAACCGGCGGAATTGGCCTCGGCCCGTTTGAATGCGATGAATGTCAGATTCAAGTCACGGCTGCCGTGGGCATTGGCATTCTCATTTGCTCGCGCCATCCAACAACCTGCCTTGGAGATTTGGAAGGGGCAGGATGACAACGTATCGGCCGCACAGCAGGCCTTGTATCATCGGGCGCTCTGCAACAGGGCGGCACGCCGCGGTGAATACGACGCGGCAATGGAGAAGAGATGACCGGAAGCAAGCACAACCATGAAGGAAACAGTGGCGACAGCGGTGAACCGGAACCTGGCCCTTACTGGAAGCGTATGCATCGTGACTGGCGCTTCTGGATAGGCGCGCTCCTTATGGGCGCTGCACTCGCCATCTACGTTCTGAGCGGTGACCTGGCATGGGTTCCAAATGGCCATCGGCAACCTGCGATGCCAGCGCCTGCTGCGAATTGAGTCCAGCCTCACCTACCGTACCGATGTAGCGATACCCTGGCGGGTATAGCCATTGCACTCGAAGTAGCACCTTATCGAATTGAGTTGACGATGATAAAAGACGGACCGCAAGCAATGGGCAAAGCACAGTTGTATCCTCTCCGTTTCGACCCAATCTATCAATATCGTCTGTGGGGCGGCCGCCACTTGGCCAGCCTGCTCTCCGCGCCGCTTCCGGGCGATGGACCTATCGGCGAAGCGTGGGTGCTGAGCGACCGCACCGACCAGCAAAGCCTGGTTGCGAATGGACCGCTGAAGGGCCAGACGCTTGGGCAAGTGATGAAGCAGTTCCGAGAACAGCTGATGGGCAAGCTGTCTTCGCGCTTCAGCCGCTTCCCATTGCTGCTCAAGTTTCTGGACGTGCACGAGATGCTTTCTGTTCAGGTACATCCCAGTGGCGCGCACCCAGAGCTGATTCCTGCCGGCGATACGGCAAAAACCGAAGCGTGGGTTGTGGTTGAAGCTGAGAAAGGGAGCCATATCTATGCCGGCCTGAGACCAGGCACAACTGCCGGCAGTCTGCGGCAGTCTCTTAACGACGGTACCATTGCGGACCACCTTTTGAGCATTGTCCCGAAGCCTGGTGATGCAGTATTCATCCCTGCGGGGACGGTTCACACTCTGGGCGACGATGTTGTGGTTTTCGAGGTTCAGCAAAATAGCGATACGACATTTCGACTTTACGATTGGGGCCATATCGATCCGGAGACCAAGGAGCCGAGGCCGCTCCAGGTGGATCAGGCTTTTTCCTGCATCGAGTTCGGAGTGAGCGGCAGTGGCCTGGTCGCACCCCGCGTGGAGACTACCGAACCTGTTGAGCGCGAGAGACTCTTTGATTGCCATGCCTTCCTGTTGTGGCGAGTCCTTGGGCAAGACCTATTCACCGTCGGAGCCACGGCAGAGCCGCGCATATTGGTTTGCATTAAGGGCTCAGGCAAGGTAACGCACGAAGGAACCCCCTACGCAGTAGACAAGGGTGATGTTTGGCTCTTGCCGGCGGAGGCCGGAGAGTGCGCGTTTCAACCGAGCGGAGAGATAACCCTTCTGGAAATTGCCATCCCTTGATGGTCGAAGCAATCATCTGTGCAACAGGATCGCAAAACCGGGGGATGAATGAAAAAGCTCATCGTGTTCGATTTGGACGGTACACTCGCACCCAGCAAGTCGTCTCTTGCTCCACAGACTGCGGCGCTGCTGCACGACCTGTTAGACATCATCAAAGTGGCAGTGATCTCTGGAGGAGCGTGGGCGCAGTTTGAAAAGCAGCTTCTCACCGATCTTCCCCAGGACAGTCTCCTCGCGAACTTGTCCCTGCTTCCAACTTGTGGAACAAAATTCTTTCAATACAACGGGAAGTGGACGGAACTTTATTCAGAGGATCTTACGGCGGAGCAGAGAAAGAAGATCATAGACTCCCTGGATAAGGCGGCGAGAGAGGCAGGTTTTCACGCCGGCAAGGTTTGGGGAAAGGTAATTGAGGATCGGGGAAGCCAGGTGACATTCTCCGCTTTAGGTCAGCAAGCTCCCCTGGCGGAAAAGGAAAAATGGGATCCCGATTTCGCCAAACGGAAGAAGATCACAGCGATCCTGAAAACCCTTATCCCGGAGTTCTCCGTCCGTATGGGCGGCGCAACCTCAATTGATGTGACCAGGCCCGGCATTGACAAGGCCTACGGCATAGGAAAGCTGAAGGATACTCTTCACCTTTCATTGAAAGAGATGGTGTACATCGGAGATGCATTATTCCCAGGCGGGAACGATTATCCGGCGGAACAAGCGGGTGTTGTGTCGATCCCTGTAAAAGGGCCAGATAATACCAACGTGGTCATCAAGACTATCCTTGCTTGCCTTGGCGATAAGTGAGCCTGGCAGATGGAGCAAGCAGGCGAGGAGATTCGATGAGCGGTTTTAGGTTGCAACGCCTCGGCATGATCATGGAGCCCGATCCGGGTAATCCCCAGGAAGTGGAAGGGGTTCTCAATCCGGGAGTCGTTCGAGGCCCTGATGGCGAACTGTATCTCTTCCCGAGGTTGGTCGCGAAGGGAAATTATTCGCGGATCGGGATAGCGCGCGTGCGGTTCAATCAAGCCGGCGATCCGATGGGTGTAGAGCGCCTTGGCATCGCGCTGGAGCCTGAGGCCGATTATGAGCGGCGCCCCGACGGCGGGGGAGGCTGCGAAGATCCTCGCGTCACTTTCGTGGAACCGCTCAAGCGCTACATCATGACTTACGCGGCATTTTCGCCACGGGGACCAAGAATCGCGATGGCAGAGTCAGAGGATCTTTTCCATTGGAAACGTCTCGGGCTCGCAACCTACGCTCATTGGCACGGCATCGAACTGGCGGACGTCGACGATAAGGATGCGAGTCTGTTTCCGGTCGGGATCCCAAACTCAGCGGGACAACTGGAATTGGGAATGCTCCATCGTCCGCTCTTTCCCGGCACTCGGCCCGAGGAGACTGCGTGCCAGCCTGGATCCCGGCAAGTGGACTTGAATCACGAGAGCATTTGGATCTCCTACTGTCCGCCTGTTCTGATGAGCGAGTCGCCGGATCGCCTGGGCCAGTTTACATCTCATCATCGATTGGCAACTCCGGTGTCCCCCTGGGAGAGGCTCAAGATCGGCGCAGGGACTCCCCCGATCTTGACGAAGCACGGCTGGCTCATCGTTTATCACGGCGTGAGCGAAGTTCCCGGCGCAGGTGGAGATCATCCGCTGTGCTACTCGGCCGGAGTGATGGTGCTATCAAAGCAGCATCCGCGATTGATTCGTTATCGTTCGGCTCAGCCGGTGTTGACACCGATGCTTCCACAGGAACGCGATGGGACGGTCGCCAATGTCGTATTCCCGACCGGCATCGACCGGCGCGACGACCTTGGTACACCGGATCGCTTCGACGTCTATTACGGGATGGCCGACAATCGCATTGGTGTGGCCCGCCTCGACTTGCCGGAACAGTTATCGGCAGAGGCAGTCGCCGACGCGCCGGAGGCAAAGGTATAAACAGGAGGCCATTGAGGAATTGAGAACTCGAAGAATACCCATTCGAATGGGCTGGCGGAAGGAAAGCAGATGAAGAAGGCAACTGGGATCACATGCGTATTCCTGGATATAGGCGGTGTCCTTCTGACCGATGGGTGGGATCACCTGGCGCGCAGACGGGCGGCGAAGAACTTCAAACTGGAGTGGGCCGAGATGGAGGAGCGCCATTGCCTCACGTTCGAAATCTTCGAGGAGGGCAAGATCACGCTGGACGAGTATTTGAGCCTGGTTGTGTTCCACCAAAAGCGGACCTTCACGCGCAATCAGTTTCGGCGCTACATGTTCGCGCAGTCGAAGGCCTTCCCGGAAATGATCGAGCTTGTCTCTCAACTCAAGTTGAATCTGGGGTTGAAGATAGCGATCGTCAGCAATGAAGCGCGTGAGCTGAATGCATATCGGATCGAGCGGTTCAAGCTGGACAGGTTGGCCGACTGCTTCATATCCTCTTGCTTCGTTCACATTCGCAAGCCCGACGCGGATATTTTCAGGCTTGCTTTAGATATTGCTCAGGTGCGGCCCGCGTGCGCTGTCTTTATCGACAATACCCCGATGTTCGTTCAGATCGCCGAGGGCCTGGGAATTCATGGCATTCTTCATATAGACTGCCAATCCACGCGTGCCAAGCTATTCCATCTCGGACTGAATGCCGAATGACCGTGGGATGTAAGGTTCGCGTACGATACCCAACCCAGCCAATTTCATCGCAGGTTGGAAACCGCATCCGCACTCGTGATTTTATAGTCTTGGTATTGAATCGTTAATACTGCGCTTCCCCCAAACCGGATGCTGGTGACGCTATGGTTGCGTGCAGGGAGCCAGAAGTCCCCCACTTTCAGGTATACTTCGTCGATTTGGCTGTGCTTCGTCCAGAACGAAGGATTCTTGGCAGGCTGGGCCTCTAACCGGGTTACAGCAAAGTCCTCAGCCTCCACCCAGATTCGGCCGCGGTATAGAAACTTTCCCTTCGTTCTTGGCTTCACGTCGAGAATATACATTGAGCCGGAGGGCTTACTGTCGTATCCGACCAGAGTGAAGTAATAATTATCCCTGTTCAGAGCCGTACGCTTTTGAGCCTCCACACCGAGGGCTTCCTGTTCGGCCTGTAAGAGGCCCTTGAATACCTTATTAATAATCAGCTTGGACCCAGTCGAAGACCGAATCGTGAATTCTTTCGTTCCGGGCGATTGGTACTTTAGGTCCACGACCATTTCCGCGCTGCGATTGCCCGCAAAACCGTGGTATTGCAATAGGTAATTTCGTGTTCCCTGGTAGGCATGCAGCGCATGAGCGCGCTCGAGGTTCATCGCTAGAAGGTTGTCCACGACTTGTTCTCCGCTGAGCGGGGCGTTGCCAAGCGCTGTGGAAGCACCGGGTTTCTGTGAAGTTGCGCGCACTTGTAGCCATGGAGAGACCAGAAGCGCCGCGATAAACAGGATGAAGGGAAACGATACCCGTGCCCCTGTTGTGACGCGTCCTCTATCCTCTCTCCCATGAAATCTCATAGCGCCACCTTCTTCGAGTTCAACCCGTGAAGTGTTGACCTGCAGACGGCATAGTCGTCCTCAAGATCCCAACCCATGCTCCGAGACTTTTTTCCGTTGACCATTTTTCTTCTGGTCGCAATGGAGCAATATGATCGATCGCGGATTGACCCGGTAGCTCGAACCGTTAACGCGAGCCCCTTTTTCTCCTTCGACAATGTCGCCCGGGGTGGGGAGAGAGGTGTCCATGATGCGAAGCCAGCCCCCGTTTGTGGCGTCAGCGACGGGCGGAAGGGCAAACTGCAATGGCTCCCAATATGCATTAATCGCGATGTAACGCATCTGGGTGCCAGCGAGATTATGCAGAGACAACGCGAGGCTATGTGAGCTGCTACCCCAGTCTGGCTTTCCAATTTCGACGCCATGCCACTCGATGCGGCTTTTGCTCAGGTAGTCCTCGAGTGTTGTTAGTCCACTTTCTCCCTTCTGATCGAAGTGGAGGCGCAGATGAATCATCTGCCGCACGAAGCGTAGAAAGTCGGCGTTGATCTGGCAAAGGCTCCAGTCAAACCAGCTGGTTTCGTTATTCTGGCAATATGCATTGTTGTTCCCGATCTGGGTTCGGCACACTTCATCTCCCATGAGTAACATCGGCGTCCCAACGGAGAGCAGAGGAAGGGCGAGCAGATTCCTCATCTGCTGCATCCGTAAGCGGTGGATGCCAGCATTGTCAGTCGCACCTTCGATACTGCAATTCCAGCTCAGGTTCGCATTTGTGCCATCGGTGTTCGACTCGCGGTTTGCCTCGTTGTGCTTCGCATCGTATGAGACAAGATCGTTGAGCGTAAATCCGTCGTGGCAAGTCACGAAGTTTATGCTCTGTCCTGCAGGCCGATCGTATTCTTGATACAAATCGGGACTCCCCGTGATTCGCTCTCGGAGCTTTAAGGTGGTATTCTCGTCGCCCTTGACAAAGCCACGGATGTCATCGCGGTATCTCCCATTCCACTCCTTCCATTTATCGTGGCCAAAACTACCTACCTGATATAAACCGCCTGAGTCCCATGCTTCAGCGATCAGTTTCGTGCCTGCCAGGACTGGATCGGAGTCGATCTCCCAAACGATCGGAGGGTTCAGCATGGGTTTGCCCGATTCGTTGCGCGAAAATATCGATGCCAGATCGAAGCGGAAGCCGTCCACGTGCATCTCTGAAGCCCAGAACCGTAGGCTGTCGAGAATCAGGCGCTTCACGACGGAGTGATTCGCCTTGAGCGTGTTGCCCGCCCCGGTATAGTTCGCATATTTGGACTTATCTTTCCCTAGAATGTAGTAAAAGCTGTTTTCGAGTCCGCGGAAGCAGAGTGTCGGTCCATTCTCGTCTCCCTCCCCGGTGTGGTTGTACACAACGTCGAGGATTACCTCGATGCCGGCCCGATGCAACTCCTTCACCATGGTTCGAAACTCATCCAAGCAGACCAGCGGGTCGTTGCAGGTGCTGTAACCGAGATGTGGCGCAAAGAAGGACACTGGACCATAGCCCCAGTAGTTCTCGAGTCCAGGCGCAGCGTCTTGAGCATCGAACTGGTATACCGGCAACAGTTCTACCGCTGTGATACCCAGCTTCTGGAGATAAGGGATCTTTTCGAGGAGACCGAGGTATGTGCCTCTATTCTCTTTGGTGACGCCCGAATTCGGATGTCGCGTAAATCCGGCCACATGCATTTCGTAGATCACTGTCGCGCGAAACGGATGCTTGAGCGGTCGATCTCCCTCCCAGTCAAAAATACTCAAATCAGCAACAACGCTCTTCATTGAGGTCGCTGCGTTGTCTCCGGGGTGACTCGCAGCGGATCGATCATAGTGCTTGCCAACGGAAACGCTCTTGCCATATGGGTCAATCAGCACTTTGTTGCAGTCAAACCGATTTCCGCTAGACGGCTCGCCAGGACCATCGACGCGGTATCCGTAGAGTTGCCCGGCCACAATTCCCGGCACAAAGATGTGCCAATAATGAGCAGTATGGTTGAGTGCTGGATTGAGCTTGATGACTCTCGCCGGTTGTTGGGCGTCAGCGTGATCAAAGAAAACTATCTCTACATGCGTGGCGTGGGCAGAGAAAATGCTGAAATTTACGCCGGAAGCAGTTAACGTTGGACCCAATGGATAGGTATAACTTGCGCCTTCGCCCTCCACGGCGGTATCACGAGAGTCGGAGAGTGTTCGATGTGTGTCCATGTATCGCTCCGGGTACAGGCATCTGTGAATCTAAAGCGAATTGAGGCGCTACTGCGATGCGCAAGGTTTCGCATGCCAGCTCTACCCTCGCACTAGGGTGAGAACGAGGATCGAGAGGATGATCAAGCTGAGGATGGCGATATCCGACAGTGGGCTTCTCTTTGTGGACTCGGATGGTGACCGAGTATTCTGGCTGGGGTTCAAGGCGTTGTAGTAAACAGAGAAGGTTTCGCCTTGTGCCATGGCTACAGCCGATATGAAGTTGTCGTAGTAGGTTCGTGCGTGGGCGTAGTAGGTGAAGGAAACGATCACGTTGTCATGGTCTTTGGTGACTCCCAGAGGCAACTTCCTTACTCTGGAAAGCTCATGATGGCACTCTGTAACTCTAGCCTCAGTCTCCATCCAGATTGGCAGAGGAATGGATTGCGCGGTGTCGTTACTGCGCTTCGGGTTGGATGCTCTTGTGGCTCGCCTGTTCTTTTCCTCCTGCTTCCAGGCGCGACCACCCGCTGCATCGAGGAGTTTCCGCGCCCGTTCCATGATTCCGAGATTGGTCATCAGCATCTCCTTCTAAGTGCCAGCGCCCAAGAAGCGGAGGCTGTTAACCGAGCTCGGCGCCTTCGTGCATCGAGTTTGGCACGTGTGGCCCGCAGTGGCTTGCCGCCCGCCAGTAGCGATTCATCTTGTCGAGCATCTCAGGCGAGAGCGGTCCCTTGGGCTTGGGATTCGTTCTTCGTTGTTGCCGTCGACCGCAACCGCGGTCGAAAGACTTACGTCGAAGATGAACCCGGATGAATTGCCAGACTGATCGAAGTTCTTGCTGAAGGGCTGAGGCGTGTCATCCTTCTCAACCTTGCTGGGGAGTTCGGTGGTGGCCATATCGACTGTTCCTTTCCATTTCTCCGCAACTGGTAACAGCGCGGTGGGAGCTTTGAGGTATTGGTTCGCTCGAGCCTGCATGCGATGGGTTCTGACGTTATTTCTTCAAGAGCTTCTTGATCGTTTGCAACTCGATGCGGCGCTTTGCGGTGCTCCTGGGATAGGCCATCTTGAGCCCTCCCAGCGCATCCAGAACGATCTGGGAGACGATGAGCCGCGCGTTCTCCTTATCGTCGGCGGGAACGACGTACCACGGCGCATGATGCGAGCTTGTCGCATGAAAGCAATCCTCGTATGCCTTCATGTAGTGTTTCCAGTATTTCCGCTCGTGAATGTCAGGGGTGCTGAACTTCCAGTTCTTGTCTGGTTCATCGATGCGCGCTAGAAATCGCTTCCGTTGTTCCTCGTAAGACAGATGCAGAAATATCTTGACGATTTGAGTGCCGTTACGATGAAGGTGCTTCTCCAGGTCCGCGATGGATTCATAGCGATGCTCCCAAATGTCCTTCTCGTCGCGCAGCTCCTCGGGAAGTCCCTGGCTGCGGAGAATCTCCGGGTGCACTCGAACAACCAACACTTCCTCGTAATAGGAACGGTTGAAGATGCCGATGCGGCCGCGTTCGGGCAGACGGCACGTGGTGCGCCAGAGGAAATCGTGATCGAGCTCTTCTGCACTGGGCTGCTTGAAACTGAAAACCTCGCAGCCTTCCGGATTGACCCCAGACATCACATGCCGGATGGCGCCGTCCTTGCCGGCGCCGTCCATGCCCTGGAAGATGAGCAGCAGCGCATACTTGTGTGATGCGTAGTGAAGGTGCTGCAACGAGGCCAGCTTCTCCATGTGTTGCTGCAGCAGTTGCTCATACTCCTTCTTCGACTTTGTGAAGGGCTCGACAATCGTTGGCCGCTTGCTGAGGTTGACCTTTTTGCCTGGCGGCACGCAGAAATCCTTTGAACTGATTGTTATGTTCGATTTATCGGTCATGGCTGCCTCGTTGTTCCCGTCTGCCTATTTTTTGGTTTCATTGTTCTTAAGCTCTTGTTCTGCTTTCTCAAAGTTTTGGACGGTTTGAACGTCCTCGCGCCCAAGCTGCTCGTAGAGTTCATGGACCCGCTTGACGAGCTGTGGCGTCGCATCAGGCTGAGTCTTGTCTTTGGCTTCGGGTTTCTGCTCATCAGCCTTGGCTTCGGGCGCAGGCGTGTCAGCCTTGGTATCAGGCTTTGGCTCAGGCTTAGCATCTGGCTTTGGCTCAGCCTTGGCATCAGGCTTCGGCTGCTCAGCTTTGGGTGCAGGTGAAGGTTCGTCAGCTTTGGCTCCGGGCTTGGGCTCGACCTTGGCTTCGGGCTTCGCTGCAGCCTTGGCTTCATCATTCCGAATCTCCTGCTCTGCCTTCTTCCAATCCTGAACTGCTGTACCGCCTTTGCCGGCTCGCTCCCCGTAAAGTTCGTAGGCCCGCGCAGCGATCTTTGGCGTCAAATCGGACGCTGCCTTGGCTTCGGGCTTCGGCTGGTCAGCTTTGGCATCTGGCTTTGGTTCATCTGCTTTGGCTTCCGGCTTCGGCTGGTCAGCTTTGGCGTCGGGCTTAGGTGCGTCAGCCTTGGCTTCCGGCTTGGGCTCGTCAGTTTTGGTTTTGGGCTTTGGCTCAGCCTTGGTTTCAGGCTTTGGCTCAGCTTTGGCATCGGGCTTCGGCTCAGCCTCAGCATCAGCATCAGGCTTCGGTTCAGCCTTGGTATCGGTCTTTGGCGCGGCCTTGACGGGATCAAAAATCTTATAAGCGAGCAGCTTGATGCGATCGTTGATCAGTGCCCAGACGATTGCATAGCCCCAAACAAACCCTGCCCACTTCCATCCCAGGGGCGTCATAAACAACCCATAGACGGCAATAAGCGTTGCGATGGTCTGGGTGCCCAGCACGGCCATCCAGAGGATCTTCGCGGGACGGATGGACCAGAATGGACCGCGTGTACGCGTGAGGAAGATGGTCAGATGCCCGGCCACGGAGAGCTTCAAATACATCAGTGTCTGGGCATGCAGACGGTCGAAGTGGAAGACGCGCTCTGCGAGATAAAACAGTCCAAACGCGGCGACAACACCAATCACTCCCAGCACGGTAGAGATGGCCAGCACCAGCCGCATGTTCCATGCTTCGGGCTTATTCCTGTAGTGAACGTTGTCATACGCGATCGAAAGAATGGCTCCGTCGTTGAGCAACGCGATCATGACGATCATCACCGCTGTGACTGGATAGAAGTTGAACACGAGGATTGCCAGCGTCATGAAGAACAGCACCCGCAGCGTCTCCGCGATGCGGTACATGGCATAACTGTTCATCCGCTGGAAGATGCGCCGGCTCTCCTTGATCGCGTCGATAATTACCGACAGGCCAGAGGCAAGCAACACAATGGACGCTGCCGCTCTGGCTGCATCTGTCGCTCCGGACACGGCGATGCCGCAGTCGGCCTTCTTCAATGCCGGCGCATCATTGACCCCGTCGCCGGTCATGCCGACGATATGGCCATGTTTCTGAAGCACCTCAATAATGTGAAACTTGTGTTCGGGGAAGACCTGCGCAAAGCCATCCGCGCCTTCAATGGCCTTGGCCTGCTCCGGGGTTGCGTCCTTCTTGAGGTCGCCCAGTGCGCTGGCGTCCAGGATGTTCGTGCCCAGTCCCAATTGTTTCGAGGTTTCTCGTGCGATGGCAATTTGATCGCCCGTAACCATCTTGATCTTCACGCCCATCTGGACGGCGCTTGCGATGGTTGCTTTGGCCTGCTCGCGCGGCGGATCGAACAGCGGCAACATGCCGACAAACTTCCACTTGCCTTGCTCATCGGCCCTGGCAACGCCCAGGGAACGGTAGCCGCGTCCCGCAAATTCAAGGATTGTCTTCTCCACGGCCCCCTTGACATCGTCGGCGTTGATCGCCATCTTGAGAATTACCTGGGGGGCGCCTTTGGCCACAAAGAACTGCTTCCCATCCGCTCCCTTCACGGTGGCTTCTGTGCGCTTGTGGACCGGGTCGAACGGCATGAAGTGCAACACCTGGCAGCTCTTCAGTTCCTTGTCGTCCTTTACGCCTCCGATGACGGCAAGGTCGATGGTGTCCTTGTCTTCCGCACGGGAGGCAAGCGCCGCCCAGAGAATCACCTTGTCGGGAGCAATACCGTCTACCGTGAACGGATCGCCCAGTGTCAGTTTGTTTTGCGTGAGGGTGCCGGTTTTGTCGGAGCACAGAACGTCTACCCCAGCCAGTTCCTCGATGGCCGACAGGCGCGTTATGATCGCTTCCTTCTTGGCGAGCAGGCGTGCTCCGACGGCCATCGTCACCGACAGCACGGTGGGCATGGCGACTGGGATCGCCGCTACCAGAAGCACCAGGCAGAATTCCAGCGTGGTCAGGACCTTGTCGCCACGGAAGAGGGCAAAGACAAGAATCAACGCGACCAACGCTACCGCCAAGATGATCAGGTAGTCGCCGATCTTCAGCACTGCCTTCTGGAAGTGACTGACCGTGTGTGCGGACTGCACCATTTGCGCCGTCTTGCCAAAGTAGGTGTTCGTACCGGTGGCATAGACGATGGCGTCGATCTCACCCTGGCGGATGATGGAGCCTGAGTACACAGCCCCGCCTGGCTTGGCAGTGACTGGCAGCGACTCTCCGGTCAATGCCGACTGATCCACCTGGATCGGATCGCCATCCAGCAACCGCGCATCTGCGGGAACGATGTCGCCCAGCCTGAGACGAACGACATCGCCAGGCACCAGCTCACTCGCCTTGGGATTCTCCCACTTGCCGTCACGCTTGACCTTGGCCTTGATCGCTAAACGGGCTTTGAGGGCGGCAATGGCATTCCCCGCCTGATGCTCTTCCCAAAATCCAACAAGGGCGTTGGACAAAAGCAGCGCAAGAATCACGAAGAAATCGAGCCAATGACGGACAACGCCGGAGAGGATCACGGCGGCTTCAATCATCCACGGAATCGGACCCCAGAAGTAGGAAAGGAACTTCCGGTATTCGTTGGTCTTCTTTTCCTCGATCGCGTTCGGCCCATACTGCGCCTGGCGCTTCGTAGCCTCGGCCTGCGTGAGTCCGTCAGCCGATGCGCCGAGCTTCTTCATCAGCTCAGGCATGGGAAGCGACTTCAGATCATTCTTGTCATCCTTCGGAGACGGCTTGGACTCCGGCTTCGACGCAGGCTTATCTGCATTGGGCGTCGGCTTCGATTCAGGCTTCGATTCGGGCTTATCTGGGTTCGATGTCACGATGGTCGTTCTCCTGTTTTTGCTCCCTCCACCGGGTGCCGGTCCCGAGAAGGCCTGGAAGATCGTTGGACAGGCATTGAAGATGAAGGCTCATTGGAGGCAATGAAGATGAAGGCTCATTGGAGGCAATTGAATTTCCAAAAAGGGGCGCATTACACGCAGCATGTCGTCAAGGCATCCCGAACTGGCACTTGCAAAAGTATTGACTTTGGCAGATTCGGACGCTGTGCAATTTTGCTCAAGAAAAACCGAACGGCCAAACCACCAGTTATGCATCTGGTAATGCAGGGGGAATCTTTGGCCCTAGCCTATTTCTCGGCGCAATGCTGGGAAGCGCCATCGGTACGCTGGCCCATAGCTTGATGCCGGGATACACCGCAACTCCTGGCGCTTATTCACAAACTGGAAGGTGTAGTTAGGTTGCCGGATGTGCTGGATGCTTATGGCATCGACCGCATCGGCTCACAGTAGCGCGAGACGGCGCAGCATAGCACTATGCGAGTGAGCCTTTCGGATGAGATCTTCACGCCCAGGAATCCGTAACTTGGCATGATTCGGAGCCGCGACCAAGACTCTCTTCAGTTCCTGCTATGGTCTGAGGACGCCGTGCTGGTTGATATAGCCGCCTCGAAAGAAGCGGTGATGCACCATGCTTAGGCCAAGCAGATAAAAGGCGACTGGCAAGACAACAACAAACAGGAACCTTCCAATTCGGTACCAGAGCGACCGCCGTCCTGAAGGGATTGGCGTATTCGAGTTGGTTGTCATCTGAGCTACCTCTTCGCCAAGCCAAGCGACTGCCATGATAGCACCGTTGAACGAGTTACCTCCATGCCAGAGGTCGCTTGACATTCAAGTTCCTAAAACACGCCGGCCATATAGTTGACTTCGCACAGACGGGGCTTATCCTCCTTGGCGCCGCACTCGGCCAGCACAACGGGCGACATCGTGATCACCGGGCAATGCGCGTAAGCCAGCACCTTGTATACGGTACCGGCGCGGGTGATGGCGGCAAAGTGGGACGCGCCATGAGCACCCAGCACGATGAGGTTCGCCTGCTGGGTTCTGCCCTGGTAGAGCAGTTCCTCCGTCGGATCGCCGAGCGCCACACTTGTTTGTACGCTGACCTTGCACTGCAACTGGGCTGGAACTAGGGTGGACAGCTCGGACTCAATCTCGTGGATAGTCCGGTCTGCGAGGACCGCGGCGCGCTCCTGGGGCGGGACAATCTGCTGTAGGATCAGGCTCGCGTTGTGCTCGACGGCTAATTCCGCACCAAAGTTCGCTACCACCTTGCTGGCCTCTTGCTTGCTGACGTCACACAGAATCTTGCGGGAGACACGGTTGCGATAGGTACCCTCGACCACGTTGGGACCGACGATGCAGACCGGCACGTTGGCAGTGCGGAGCACGGCCTCGGCCACCGAGCCCACCAACAGCCTGCCTACGGGGCCCGGAGAGTGAGCGCCCATGACGATACGATCAATCTTCCGCTCGCGCAGGAAGGCGAGGATTTGCTCGGCGGCCGAGCCGGGCCGGAGCACAATCTTGCAGTGGACGCCGATATTCATGGCGCGTTGTGCGAGAGGCTCAAGACGGTGTTTCTGGGCACGGGCAGTGGCGTAGTCGTAGCCGCAGATCGCCGACGCCTCCGGTTCAGCCGCGTCTAGACTGCCATATGCATGAAAAATAATGATATCCGCGCCAAACTCCGCAGCCTCCGCTAGCGCAACGGCAAAGACCTTCTCACTGGGGGGAAATTCGGAGGCAAAAAGAATGGTGGAGGGTTTGCTCCAACCTGGCTTGATGGCTGCGGCCATGGTAATTTCCTAGACTCAAATCTCCTCATAAGGGCATCTGGCTCGGCTTCAAAATGGAAATCAGGGTGAAAACAACAGACTCTCCTGGAGAACCTAGCGCGATGGACACATGAATCCCGGCGAGATGAGCGGATGCCCAAGCCCAATGTGCGGCATAGAGGGTCTGCTTTCCATTTTTGCCACTGAGCGCTCATCGAATGAGCACAGTTCTGCTCGCGCAGTTCGAAGTGTTGCCAGGAGGGAAGGCAATAGTCTGTACAATTTTGCTCATATATCGAAAATTGTCGATAAGGCTCACGAGGACGATCACGCATCTCAGCTCAATCTGAAGCCTCTTCTTACAGTGCTAAGCCATTGAAATGGTAAAGCCTTTGAACGGCTTCGTAAGATGAGACCCGCCGTTTTGGCCTGCGGAGCGCCATACCACCGCGATGCTCTGAAACGGCTTTGCGGTCTGTCTAGAGGGAATCGCGGAAGGCGCAGGCCGATCAACTCATCATTGGGGCCTGTGCCGCTGCCTTTGCTACCACCATTCCATTGAGCGGTCTGAAGGAGTCTTCACGCCGGTGTCCGGCTTGGCTGAGTGAAGAAGCAAGAGGGGACACTGCACGAGCCTGACGACTTTCTCGGCAATCGACCCGAAGACCAGTGGATGCCAGCCGGAGATGCCGTGCGTGGAGATCACGACCATGTCGATATGTTCGCGCTCAACCGCCTCCATGATGCAGCCCGCTATGTCATTCGCAAGTTCCACACTGGAGCCTGCCTTTACTCCTCTGGCCGTGAGAACTGCTCGTGCCTTCGCCAGATGCTTCTCAGCACGCGTCTTCTCCTCCTGTTGAAACTGCACCTGGAGAACGGCATATTCCGACGTGAAGGTTGAGAAGAGCGGAAGGACATTCAGAAGGAAGATCTCGGCATGGAAGTGTGAAGCGAGGTCGACCGCTGTCTCCAAGGCCACTTGTGACGATGGGCTGAAGTCGATAGGCAACAGGATCTTTGTCGGGATGGATTTCAAAATGTGACGTTTAGACATGACGGTCTCCTCGCCGGATCATTGTCGCGGCCAAATGACCATTGTTCTCTCAAGGGAAATCAAAGAATGTGCTCTCTTGCACAGTTCCGGTCCAATGCACCTGATGCTTTCTCAGGCCGGCATGGTGAATCCCGGCACCGGGATTGCGGCCTCTCTGGTGAGCAATTGTGAGCTGCGTTCATGAGCTGGGCTATCCAATACTGGCGACGCAAGGTCAGTGCACTTGGCTGGATTTGAAATGGCGTCACGTGACAAACGATACCGCAACAGATGCCTTTCTTTGCGTTTAGCGGCGCCTGGTCGTACAGCCTATTGCGGCTGAAGGAAGAGGAGTCATGAAGGTCCTAATGGCTGTTGACGATTCGGGGTTTGCTGAAGATCTGCTTCGTGCTGTGGTGGTCGGGATTCGGCATGAGAATACGGAGGTCATGGTTCTACATGTGCTGCAACCGGTTGAGCCAGTGCCTCCGCCTGAGATGGCTCAAGGTTACGCTCCCGAGTTGGAAGATGAGAAGCAGCCAGCTCGTACATTGGTCGAGCGGATTGCGGGCGAGTTGCGCAGAGTGGGACTTACAGCACAAACCGAAGTCCTGATTGGAGACGTAACGAAGACCATTCTCGACAGAGCTGCCGAATGGCGTGCCGATCTCATAATGGTCGGTTCGCACGGGCAAAGAAGCATCCGCGACTTCTTACTGGGCAGCGTGGCGGAGTCGGTCGTCCGTCGAGCAGGATGCTCCGTGGCTGTCGTTCGCCCACCGATCAGCAACTAAAGAACGCCCCGGCGCAGACACGCAAGATACATGAGCAATAAGGGGCAGATATGAAAGTGCGGAGATGAAATGCTGGCCCTCCACGCGACTTGGATCCTCAAAAACCCGTGAACGCTCTGAGTCCCATGCTGACGATGGATTCGACTCCCCATTCTCCGCATCTTGGTGAGTTTGTGCGAATGCGTCTTATCCGCCAATCAGGCCAAAACAGATGCGGGATGCGACTGGGGGCCCACAGGATAACGATGGATCGAAAGGTGGATTAAAGATGACAGAAGGTATTACATCCCTCATTGGAAGCGGTGCATGGAAAGCCCTTGAGGCCCATGCCGCGACGAACCGCACTATCCATCTTAGAGATCTTTTCGCTCAGGATCCTAAACGAGGGGAACGGCTGACCGTCGAGGCTGCCGGGATCTACTTCGATTACTCGAAGAATCGCATTACAGACCAGACGATTCAGCTCTTGTTGCAGCTTGCCGGGGAGTCCGGACTGCGGCCTCGCATCGACGCCATGTTTCGCGGGAAAAAGATCAACGTCACCGAAAAGCGAGCGGTTCTGCATGTGGCCTTGCGAGCCCCGAAGGGGCAAGAGATTCTCGTAGATGGAGTAGACGTTGTGCCGTTGGTCCATGCCGTCCTGGACAAGATGGCCGTCTTCTCCGACAGCGTGCGTAGCGGAGAGTGGAAAGGATATACCGGAAAGCCGATCCGCAATGTCATCAACGTCGGCATAGGCGGGTCCGATCTGGGCCCAGTGATGGCCTACGAGGCCCTGCGTCATTATTCCCAGCGCGACCTCACTTTCCGCTTCGTATCCAATGTTGATGGTACCGACTTTGCCGAGGCAACCCGCGATCTCGACGCAGAGGAGACGCTGTTCATCATCTCTTCCAAGACCTTTACGACTCTGGAGACAATGACCAACGCACACTCGGCGCGCGTGTGGGCCTTGGAAACGTTGAAACATAGTGCCGCTATCGCCAGGCATTTTGTCGCCGTCTCAACCAACGCCGCAGAGGTCGAAAAATTCGGCATCGACACAGCCAACATGTTCGGGTTCTGGGACTGGGTGGGTGGACGCTACTCGATGGACTCGGCGATTGGGCTCTCCACCATGATCGCGATCGGCCCGGAGAGGTTCAACGAACTGCTGTGCGGGTTCCACGAGATGGACGTCCATTTTCGCACCGCTCCCTTTGAGCGCAATCTTCCGGTTCTCTTGGGTCTCCTGGCACTTTACAACAACAACTTTCTCGGCGCGCAAAGCGTCGCGGTCCTGCCCTATGAACAATACCTGAAGCGCTTCCCGGCCTATCTGCAGCAGTTGACGATGGAGAGCAATGGCAAGCACGTAACCCTGGATGGGACGGGAGTCGAATATCAGACCGGGCCGATCTATTGGGGAGAGCCAGGTACTAACGGCCAACATTCCTTTTATCAACTGATTCACCAGGGAACCAGGCTCATCCCCTGCGACTTCATTGCGTTCGGTCAGCCGCGGAACCCGATCGGCCGGCATCACGACATCCTTCTGGCCAACGTCTTCGCACAGGCTGAGGCATTGGCTTTTGGCAAGACCACGCAGGAAGTCGAGGCGGACGGCACGCCACCTTGGCTTGCGCCTCATCGCACCTTCGACGGCAATCGGCCATCCAACACGATCCTGCTGGAGCGGTTGACTCCGGCGGCGCTGGGGAAGCTCGTTGCATTGTACGAGCACAGCGTTTTTACCCAGGGCGCCATCTGGCAGATTGATTCCTTCGACCAATGGGGCGTCGAACTGGGAAAGGTCCTTGCCCAGCGAATCATCCCCGAACTCGAGTCCGAAACAGAGCCGAAGCTCACGCACGATAGCTCGACCAACGCTCTGATCAGACGCTACCGGAAAGGCAAGGAATCTTCCTGACGGATACGCAACGCTCGCCTGGGCTTGAGAATGCAGATTATCTTCTCGCCTGGAGTCCTGGCGAGAGCAGTGGGGGGTTATCAATTCGACTCATGGGAATACGGCGATTATGGCCAAAACAGAACAGATAGGCGCGTCCGCTCGTGGAATTCTAAATGTATCCGCGCGCGCAAACACGCTGCAGAGCTGAGTACCCATGCGGTTCAAATCGAGGAACATATTCCTCGCACAACTGAGCCTTCAGACGAGAGAAGGCATCTTCATGCAAAAGGAGCTTTTATGACCACGACGAACAAATGCGAACATCCGGCTTGCAACTGTGTGGTACCGAATGGAAAGAAATACTGCAGCGAGGCATGTGCCGATAAGAAGAAGACTCCCGAACTGACCTGCCAATGCCAGCACCCAGAATGCCATGGGAAAGCGCTTAAAGTCTAGTCTTTACGCCCCGATTGTACGCGCGGATTTCGTTTTTCCCGTGCGGAATTGTGTCCCATTTCAACAGTGAAGGGCAAAGAGCACCTCATGTCATCTTCTGCGACACTCTCAGCTCAAGGAGAAAGCACCATGCGCGTAGGAATTGCGTCGGACCATGGAGGGTTCGTTCTGAAAAAGCAGATCGCGGAGTTGCTGCGAGGCGCGGGCCACGAGGTCGTAGACTTCGGCGCTCATCAACTGAGCCCCGGAGACGATTACCCCGATTACGTGATCCCTCTGGCCAATGCCGTGGCCGCTGGCAAGGTGGATCGCGGAGTAGCACTCTGCGGCAGTGGCGTGGGTGCATCCATCTGCGCCAATAAGGTTGCCGGTGTACGGGCCGGACTTATTCACGACGTATTCTCCGCCCACCAGGGAGTTGAAGACGACGACATGAATGTCTTTTCTCTGGGTGGAAAGGTGATCGGGTCCGCGCTCGCGTGGGAACTGATCGAGACGTTTCTGAAAGCTCGCTTCAGCGGCGCGGAGCGCCACCAACGCAGAGTCGACAAAGTGAAAGCGCTGGAAATGCATGAGGTTGCGTTTTGAATGTATTCATTGAGCTGCCCGCATCCTGGTGCGAATGAGGAGCGGACGGCTGCTGCGGTGTGCGGGAATCGAGCTTCCCCAGGCCGCGAAGGCGAGAGTCAGTTGTGTTCGGTATAGGCCGGGAATTGGTACTTACTAAGCGTTATGGAGGACATACCATGATCGAGATTTTGAAGAACTTTCCCGATAATGTTATCGCGCTGTCATGCGAGGGACAGGTCACAAAAGAGGATTACGACGGGATTCTTGTTCCGGCTATTCTCAAAGCGCTCAAGCGGCACGACAAGATCCGACTCTTATATAAGACATCGGCTAATTTCACCGGCTACGATCCAGGCGCTATGTGGGAAGACTTCAAGATCGGTGTTGAACACCCCACGCGCTGGGAGCGCGTCGCGGTGGTCACTGACGTGGACTGGATCGTAAAGATGATGAGGATTTTCAGCTTTCTCATGCCCTGCCCAGTGAAATTGTTTCCGCCTTCGGAGGCTGCGCAGGCACATGCCTGGATCATAGCCGCCAGTTGAATTCCGAAGGACGCGAATAGCCTTGTAATGAAAAGTGTTGGAAGAGGAATGAAATGAATGCAACCACGCAGAAACTGCACGAAATCGGCCAGAGCCTCTGGCTCGATAACATCACACGCGGTTTGCTGGCCAGCGGCACACTTGAACGCTACATTCATGAGTTGTCGATCACGGGTCTTACTTCGAATCCGACGATCTTCGATCACGCCATCAAGAACAGTCACGACTATGACGACGCCATCAGCCAGGGAATGAAAGAGGGCAAATCGGGCGGAACTCTCTTCTTTGAAATGGCAATCGAGGACTTGCAGCAGGCTGCCGATCTCTTCCTCCGGATTCACGATCGAACAGATGGTGTGGACGGCTGGGTATCTTTGGAGGTCTCGCCCCTGCTGGCACGCGACACGGCGGCCACTCTGGCCGCGGCCAAGGCTCTTCACTCCCGCGCGGGACGGCCCAATCTCTTCATCAAGATCCCTGGAACCAGCGAGGGCCTCCCAGCGATTGAAGAAGCAATCTTTGCAGGGGTACCTGTCAACGTAACACTACTGTTCTCGGGCGAGCAATATGTCGCGGCTGCCGAGGCATATCTGCGCGGCATCGAACGACGCATCGCGGCCGGTCTGAATCCCGATGTCGGCTCCGTGGCATCACTGTTCGTCAGTCGCTGGGACGTCGCGGTTGCGGATAAAGCACCGGAGGCCTTGCGCAACCAGCTTGGGATCGCGATCGCCAGAGATGCCTATGTGAGGTACCGCAACCTACTTGATTCCCCGCGGTGGCAGCGAATCTTGAATGAAGGAGCCCGGTCCCAACGTCTTCTCTGGGCCAGCACAGGCACCAAGGATCCCAACGCGTCAGAAATCTTGTACGTCGAGGCCCTTGCCTTGCCCTTCACCATCAACACGATGCCCGAAGCCACGCTGAAGGCCCTCGCCGCCCATGAAGAATTCGGCGAAGCTTCACCTTCAAACCCAGGCGAGAAATTGGCAGAATTCGGCAAGGCCGGTATTGACAGATGCGCAGTGGCGGCCCAACTCCTTGAAGAAGGGGTCGCATCGTTCGCCAAGTCCTGGAAGGATTTGCTGGATTGCATAGCGTCCAAGAGCAAAGTGCTCAAGGCCGCCTGAGTACGAGCTGGGACCTCGTTCTGCTCTGTGTACGCAATTGCTCAGTGTCACGGTCTTCATTACTGAGACACTTGTTGGACAAGTGGCCTCCAGTTCGGCGACGGCTTGAAATGCGGGCCGGCATGGGATGCCTGTTGACTTGTCGAGAAGAGTGTATAGCGGCCGCATTGGCGCTTCGGGAGCAACGGCCCAAGCTGTGTCAGGTCAACCATGGAAAAGGAGACGTCATGTTAGTCAAAGCAAACGCACTGAAAGGCTATTCGCTCAAGGGCCTCGATGGGGACATCGGGTCTGCCCGTGAGTTCTTCTTCGACGACCGGTATTGGGCGGTTCGGTACCTTGTCGCAAATACAGCAAGCTGGCTAAGCGACAGGAAGGTGCTGATCTCGCCGTACTCTCTGAGCGGTGTCAATAGCACCGATGAGAAGGTCTCCGTTCAATTAACGAAAAAGCAGATCGAAGATAGTCCTTCCATCAACACGGACGAGCCGGTTTCCCATCAATTCGAGAGCTCCTACAACGGCTATTATGGCTACCCGGAGTATTGGGGCGGCCCCTTTATGTGGGGAGGTTATCCGTACATTGTGCGGGATCGCTCCAGGTGGGGCTTGTCCGCCAAGAAGGAAATGGAATGGGATCGCCATCTTCGCAGCACCCACGAGGTAACGGGCTACCATCTTCTTGCGCTTGATGGCGAGATTGGCCATGTTGATGACTTCATCATCGATGATGAGACCTGGGCGATTCGCTACCTTGTTGTGGCGACAAAGAACTGGTGGCCTGGGAAAAAAGTTCTCATTTCACCAAAGTGGATCGAGAGCGTGAGTTGGGACGCCAGGGAAGTTGTGATCGGACTGACTCGCGAGACCATCAAGGCCGCACCGGAATACACCGACGAGTCTTTGCTCACACGGGATTACGAAACAGGCTTGTATGGGCACTACAATCGCGAAGGATATTGGGTCGACGAACTCTCGGCCGTTTGAATGCAGTTCAACAAGCTATGAGAGCTGCTCCTCTTTATCTGCAGCAACTCACGATGGAGTCGAACGGCAAGCACGTGGCGCTTGAAGGCAAGCATGTGGAGACCGAAACGGGGCCGATCTACTGGGGAGATGCGAAGCATTCTTCATGTAGATTACGGTTCCACCCGCACTGAACTCACTTCAACCGGATTGCGGTCGAACGACCCAACCTAGCCGTGTTACCAGCTCGAAAAGGAGATTCAGAAATGTCGACCGAAACACTCACGACCGAGGATTTACTCCACGAAACGCCGGAAGCAATCGCCAAAGAGGAGTCGGTGCACGGAGATACGACGCTCACTCCGGACCTCCTTCGCCGCATGAACGCTTACTGGCGCGCGGCAAATTACGTGTCGGTCGGTCAGATTTATCTCTATGAAAATCCTCTTCTGAAGGAACCGCTGAAGCTCGAACACGTGAAGCCATTGGTGGTCTCTCATTGGGGGACAACGCCAGGGCAGAACTTCATCTATGTGCATCTCAACCGGATCATCAAAAAGTACGACTTGAATATGTTTTATATTGCCGGACCAGGACACGGAGGCCCCGCGATTGTGGGCAACGTGTACCTGGAGGGCACCTGGAGCGAGGTGTATCCGAATGTCACCCAGGATGAAGCCGGTTTGAAGAAGCTGTTCAAACAATTCTCGTTTCCTGGCGGCATTTCAAGTCATGTTGCGCCAACGACGCCCGGATCGATCCACGAGGGCGGCGAGTTGGGTTACTCGCTCAGCCATGCGTTCGGCGCTGCGTTCGACAATCCGGACCTGATTGTCGCTTGCGTGATTGGCGACGGCGAGGCAGAGACGGCGTCGCTGGCGACCTCGTGGCAGTCCAATAAGTTTCTCGACGCCCGGACCGATGGAGCGGTGTTGCCGATCCTGCACCTCAATGGCTACAAGATCAGCAACCCGACCGTTCTGGCTCGCATTGAGCATGAGGAACTGGAGCAGTTCCTGAGAGGCTGCGGCTGGACCCCATACTTCGTGGAAGGTGACGAGCCCGAGAAGATGCACGAACTGATGGCCGCTACCGTCGACAGGGCCATCGAGGACATCCACCGCATCCAAAACAATGCTCGCAACAACAAGGACAACACTCGGCCGCGCTGGCCAATGATCGTACTTAAATCGCCTAAAGGCTGGACTGGGCCGAAGGTCGTCGACGGTCTGCAGATTGAGGGAACATTTCGAGCTCATCAGGTACCGCTGCTAGTCGATCCTCAGCATCCCGATCATGTAAAGCTTCTGGAAGACTGGATGAAGAGTTACAAGGCCGAAGAACTCTTCGACGAGAATGGCCGACTGATTGCAGAACTGGAAGAATTGGCGCCCAAGGGCAACCGCCGCATGGGAGCCAACCCTCATGCCAATGGCGGCATCCTGCTGCACGATCTTGTGATGCCCGATTTCCACGTCCACGCCGTAAAGGTGACATCTCCTGGCTCAGTAGAGGTTGAGGACACGCTGGTGCTGGGTTCGTTCCTGCGAGATGTCGCCAAGCTGAATCAGGACAAACGAAACTTTCGCGTGTTCGGTCCCGATGAGACGGTCTCGAATCTTCTGCAGGCCGTATTTGAGGTCACCAACCGTCAATGGGATGCGCGCAAGTACGGCAATGACGTGTTCCTTGCGCCCGAAGGGCGCGTGTTGGACTCGATGCTGAGCGAGAACCAGTGCGAGGGTTGGCTGGAGGGGTATCTTCTCACTGGCAGGCATGGACTCTTCAATAGTTATGAAGCCTTCATTCGCATCATCGACTCCATGTT
>Ga0187891_1000856_pt1 | contig 28299 bp, 34 predicted proteins | sample June2016WEW_21_4_FD_132990 | JGI IMG/M metagenome (GOLD analysis project Ga0187891, IMG submission 132990) | Peatland microbial communities from SPRUCE experiment site at the Marcell Experimental Forest, Minnesota, USA - June2016WEW_21_40 | ecosystem: Environmental > Terrestrial > Soil >... | reverse complement strand
TTACGTGTATCATGTTTAGATTTTTTATAAATAGTTTTATATAAATATAGGATAAATTAAAGAGAACCGTATAATTAGTTAGGGGTACATTAAAATAATTGTTAAATGTGAATCCAACATCTATTATTGGTTACATGGGGGATTGAGGGCACATGAGCGATCTTAAAGTAATCAAAAAATGGCTTTTGCGTTACATAAAATACAATATCATAGGCTTATCTGTTTTCATGGTAAACATCGTTATTTACGTGATAATCTTCCCTATTTTTGGAGAATGGGCCTACATTATCGTTAGCGTGGACGGCGGGGTCATGGAGTTTGCATTAATCACTTACGTTAACAGAACTAAAAGGGGAATAATATTTGAAAGCTGCAAGCCAATTGATGGCAACACAAAAAAAGACCGTTCATCTTACAGCGAACAATTACCGGACACCAAGATTTAACTAAATCAGCAGATCAAACTGAGAAAAGTTGTAAGAAAAATTGAAACAATACCTTTAGACATGGTTTATTGCCGAAAGTAATTTTGATGGGAAAGTTAGCATATGCATTTGTGTTTTCTTAAGGATAAATTGCCATTTCTACCATGTATTTTTGGAGCAAAAAGTATCAGTGTTTATTGCTTAAATATAGCTGTGGCTTTAAGTAATATAAGCAAGTTTTAATTGTGATAAGCATGAGTAAGCGTGCAAAGAGTTTTTGGGAAAGAGCACTGAAATGGCTTTGGCGCTTCATTAAATTCAATATTGTAGGATTCAGTGTTTTCCTCATTGGAACCGCCATCTTCTTGGTTGCTTTCAGAACTTTTGGGGTTTGGGCATGGGTAATAGCCAGCGCCTCCGGAGGCGTACTCCAGTTTATTTTAATCAGCTACTTAAACAAAACAAAGAAAGGAAACATATTCGATGGCTGCGAACAAAGAAAACAACAAGAAAACGAAAGCCAAAAAAATAAATAAAAAAATTTTGCGTAGAAAAGGGGTTGCAGACGAAGCAGAATAGCGCCTTGAAGCGTTACCCTACAAAATCTACCCCACTCAATCTGACGTCCCAATTATAAGCTTTGGATAGGTTTGGGAACTGAATCCAAGTTTCTCTTTCTCGAAAAATAGGCAGCAATCAAAAAAGTAATAAAGCTTAAACAACCGAGTTATCTCACACTTACAGGAGGAAAACCAGTTGAAGTTAATCTATGTTGCAATAGACGGCATGGGAGATTTGCCAATCAAAAGCTTAGGCAACAAAACCCCTCTGGAAGCAGCTGAAACCCCAAACATGGATGCTCTCGCCAAAAACGGCAAAACCGGCTTAATGTACACGGTGAAGAAAGGCGTTGCGCCCGAGAGTGATGTTGCTGTTATTTCGATTTTAGGTTATGACCCATTCAAGTACAGCACCGGCAGAGGCGTTATCGAAGCTGCTGGCGCAGGTTTAGAAATGAAGGATGGCGATTTAGCGTTAAGGTGCAATTTTGCAACTTTAGGTCAGGGAAAAACCATAATTGACCGTCGAGTAGCAAGAACACTGACCACCGAGGAAGCCGTAAAGTTAAGCAAGGCCGCTAACGAACAAGTTAAGTTTGAATCTTACCCTGCCACGTTTGAGTTTCGAAACACGCTGGGGCACAGAGCAGTTCTATTAATAAAGAGCAAGGAGAAGCCGCTTTCAAGCAGCATAACAAACAGCGACCCAGCCTACACAATAGTTAACGGCATCGGCGTGGCACAGGCTAAAGTTGAAATGGTGCTGAAAACCTCTGAACCAACGAACAAGACAACACAAGCCAAAGTTTCCGCGGAACTTGTGAACGAATTTATTTTGAAAACCCATAAACTGTGGGAAAACCACCCAGTAAATATTAAACGTGCGGCTGAGGGCAAACTTAAGGCAAACGTTGTTTTAACACGAGACGCGGGACATCTGCTTCCAAAATTCTTCAACATAAACCAGCACTACCACGTGAACTTCGCCGCCTTGGCAGATATGCATGCTGAACGGGGCATCGCGCAGTTGGCAGGCATGGACTCCACGCTTTTGCCGCCTCCCTCAGGCAACCTCCAAAAAGACTGCGAATTAAGAGTCAAAGCCCTGCTAGATGCGTTGCCTAAGCATGATTGTTTCTACATTCACCTTAAAGGTCCAGATGAACCCGGGCACGACGGTAACTGCATGTTAAAAACGCAGATTATCTCAGCCATCGACAAGTACTTTTTTGGACCGTTGCTCAAGCAGATTTCTCTTGAAGACAACCTTATCTGCATAACTGCCGACCACGCGACGCCCTGCGCACTAAAAGTACACAGCGACACGCCAGTTCCAGTGTTAATTTCAGGCGACAAACTAGACGGCGGCAAAGCTGTAAAGTTCTCAGAGAGAGAATGCGCGAAAGGAAGCTTAGGCCTAATAGAACGTGGCTGCGAATTAATGCCGAAACTTATGGAGCTAATGAAAAAATAAAGCTGCAAAAACTAATTTATACCAAAACGTGCCCCTTGAGTAGACCATTTCTTTTCTGGAAGGTCTCCTCCTTCGGAAAGCTAAACCTTAAGTGAAGCATTTTAAAATTAGCGGTTCACTTTGTTGCCATCAACTTTGAAGCCGCTATTCTTTTTCTCATGACGAAAACGACAGCTAACACCACAGCCACCATACGCGCTGTGGCATTTTTTGAACAGGTTGTTTTGGGTTGCTTTTTTGAAGCAAAGCTTAAATCGTTTGCAGGTTGAGTCGGTAAATGTCCCAAACTGTCGCAAAATGTCTAGAAATGTCCCAAAATGTATAGGGAAGCAATTGGTTTCAGTTGCCTTTGAGTCAAAGGGTAAGTTACAAGAAAGGAGTTGTTTAGGTTGCAGTTAAATCGAATGTCTCCTTTAGGGTTCGTTTCAGATAGAGGTTAATCACAAGTTGAAATGATGTAGCCTTATGGCTAAATCGCTCATTGACCCTAAAGATACCATAAAAAATTTCGAGGCAGAGCCGTTGAATAGGCGTCGTCGACTGCTCAAGTGGGGGTAAATCAATAAGCTTTTTGGTTTATTATTAAGTAGATGACAGTTTATGGGTGAAGGTTTGGAGAAATGTAATATTTGTGGCGTGGAGATTTCAGAGGAAGACCATTATTTTAACGAAGGTCTATATTAAAAATGTTATAATGAATATTTGGAGAAAGCCGAGAAATTTGGGAAACTTGATGCTTAAATAATAATGTGCACATGGAATGTTGGCTTCTTAGCAAAGTGAAAATTGATGCAAAATTATTTACCGCATGCGTTGGATTAAGCGATGAACAAAGGGAGTTCATGTGCCGCTGGGACCCTAAAATGATGCGTTAATTTTATATACTAAATAGGCTGCTAAAACTAAAACATGTATTCAATACAATATTTGGACAGGGCGTTTGTTGTATGCAGTTTTTCCATAACAAGCGGCAGTTACCTCGGAACAACCTGCCTCTTGATGCTTCTTGGGAAACTTGGAGGCAACGGAAATGAGTAGTTCGCCTCCGAAAGTGACTGATGAGGAAGCGAAGAATGCCGAGATAATCGCTCGACAAGATAGGATTCCCATCTGGGCTCTGTCGTATCTATTTATTGGAATACTTGGAATGGGATACATCTTCATCTTTTTTGACATATTCAACATTAACGTCTCCTTTATCCAGACCGCATTGACCTTGCATTGGGCAACATCTCCCACTTCGTCAACAATTACGAGTCTGGAAGGATTCGTTGTACTTCTGAACCTAATAGGCTACGTTATAGGCGCTTTAATTCTCAGCCCGCTTTCAGATAGGTTTGGCAGAAGAGACATGCTTATAGTGACACTTTTGATAACAGGATTAGGCTCAATTTTCAATGCACTAATCACCAACTATTGGGAATTTGCACTGGCAAGGTTCATAACGGGAATAGGAGTTGGTGCTGATCTTGCAATCGTTAACTCCTACCTCAATGAAGTTGCTCCCAAAAACGGAAGGGCTCGATACACATCTTTCCTATTCGTTCTTGCGGGCATCGGAACAGTTCTTGCCGTTTGGCTTGGTCTAATATTAACTACGCCGGCGGCAGCGTTTCCAAATGGTCTTTCATTCGCCGTCGGGGGAGTCGGCTGGTTTGCTACAAACGGCTGGCGACTGATGTATGGCATTGGCGGATTTTTAGCCTTAATGGGTGTGTTGCTTAGATTTGGGCTACCAGAATCTACAAGGTGGCTCATAACTCACGGCAAACCTAAAGAAGCAGAAAGAATTGTTTCAGAAATGGAAGCACGCGCACTTGATAGCATGGAAGAACTTCCACCGTTACCAGCAGCCATTCCTATAATTCAGAAGCCGCAACCAGTTCCTTATGCTGAAATCTTCAAGAACAAATTATACAGGAATAGAACTATCCTTCTCTTTTCAGTTTGGTTCTTCGGATACATGACAGTGTACATTAACGCTGCTGGGCTTTCATCGCTTCTCGCTGGAGTTGGCTATAAATTCCCCGAAAACGGCATAATCGTTGCTTTAGGCATCTTTGGATTCTTAGTGGCAGGTGTAATGGCTGCGTTTCTCGGTGACAAACTGGAGCGAAAACTTTGGCTGCCCATAGCTGCTGTCTTTACCTTTGTCGGAGGGGTCGCTGTTGCCTTCGGTGTTAATCATTTCGCACTTGCAGTCACTGGCGCATTTCTGATCTTCTTCGGAATGGACTTTTGGGTTCCAATCGCCTACACATGGGTTACAGAGAGTTTTCCGACGCGGGCAAGAGCAACTGGCTTCGCAATGGCAGACGGTCTAGGTCACTTAGGAGGAGGAATCGGCTTGATAATTGTCGGCTCATTAATAGCTTCAGGTCTACCAATACTTGCGCTGTTCGTCATAATCGCATTGTTCCAGATAATTTCAGCTACCATCGCCCAATTTGGACCCAAGACGGCAAACAAAAGATTAGACGAAGTCTCACCGTAAATCAAAATGGAGCCCAAGACGCGTAATTACGCGTTTTTTCCTTTTAGACGTAGTTAAGCTGAACAAGTACTGAATAAAAAATGTGGCTGCTAAATTCGGCTTAATTGAGGCAGAGAAGATAGAGGGTGCTTTTTGCTGGTGAAATTAGGTTTAAAAATGAGGCGCCCATGGGGCAGGAACAACGCTATGAAAGCACCTAAGAAGCGTTTACTATTTGGCTTGGTGATTTGTAATTATGTTTTGGTTTGCTTGCTAAAATATTCTTTTAGCGGATTCCAATACCACTCTATCCAGCCTTCTGCGGCATCATCGGCTTGCTCTTCTGGAACGTTCGAGTGCACCATGACAAGTTCTGTACCTTCAGGCACCTTATTGAAACACAACTCCAATCTGGAAGGATCAGCGCCCTTCGGAAAATCCGTTGAAGTCCACTCTTGAACCACACGTTTTCCATCGTCAAGCTCAAGATATTTCCCAAAAATGTAGCCGTCCCAAGCCGTGAATTTGCCGCCGACCACCGCTTTGCCTGTGGCTTTGGTGCCTGTGAATTGGCTGTGTTTTTTTGGGTCAACGTAAGCCTCGTAAACTTCTTTGGGGGAGGCTGGAATAATCACTTTTTGCTTTATGGTTCTAACTTTTGCTTTCATAAAAAATCACTGATGAAATAGTAGTTAGAAGGGTTTTTTAACTTTAACGTTTAATTACCATTGGGCAAAAAAATGGGAAGATGCACGGTCACGAAGGGTCAACGCAGAATAGGCAGAACAATACGTAAGCTTGAAGCAAGCGTGGAGCTGAGCGATAAAGAAAGCATAGCTAAAGAACAAGAAAAAAAGTATAAACAAAAAACTCAAGCATCCTTAGGTTACGCTGATGACTCACCAATCCAGAACCTGCGCGACCCATCCAAATGGAAAAAAGACCAAGCAAAAACTTGAGCTAACTCAAAAATCAGACTTAAATTGGCTTGTAACCGACAAATCTAAGCTCCAGATTAAAACGAATGGTTCAGCGAATCTAACGTTCAACAAGTTGAAAGAGATTTGGGAATCCACTGGGTATAGGGTTTTAGGGGCTTGTTAAACGTTGATTCGCCGAAGCATTTCTTAATTTCTTGTTGGCTCCGCATGTTTCTCGGCAAAGAATATAGAGTTCCTTTAATGTTCTTAAGAGTTTCACAAATAGTCTATAGAAACTAAAAGTTAAACTATAGTTTATAGAGGATTTCCAAGAAGCCGGCTTATCCAGAGTTTCTGGAAGTTTATTTACCATTGAATTCGATAACAAATTGATATTTCTGTCCGGTTTCCGCCTCATACCTTGGTTGCTGGGCTGCGATGCAGGTTCTTTAAGTTTTTTAAGGTGGAAACGTCTAGTTTTATTGTGAAGAGTTTATGTCTGCTTCTTTAGATGTTGAAAGTAACTGGAATTTTAGGGTTTTTGATAAACGCTTGGTTGTTGTTAAAGCTAAAAATGACGGTGCACGCAAGATTGCTGTTTTGGATGTTTTAACAACCCTGTCTTTTGCCTCTGAGGTGCCCGATAGGATTTCGATGCAGGAGCTAAATGTTGGTACGGAATATTTAGCTAATTTGAGAGTCTACACATCAAAAAGTTTGGAGGAAGTAAACGAGGACTTTATTAATTTTTTTGAAGACTTGGACGTTGACCAAAGCATTGAAGACTTCATAAAAGCTTACTGGATTTACCCAAGCAAAATACGTTTTGAACTAATCGATGTAGAAGAACCGTAGCTTACCGTAGAACCATGTTGACGAATTTTTCAGGATTAAACAATTCCAAATCCTTATACGTCTGCCCAACGCCTATGAACAAAATCGGCTTCTGAGTCACGTATGTTACGCTCAACGCTGAACCTCCCTTCACGTCAGCATCCACCTTCGTCAAAATTGTGGCATCGATGCCGACGGCTTTATCGAATTCTTCCGCTTGCATAACCGCGTCGTTTCCAATCAGCGAATCAACAGCTAGAATTGTCAAGTCGGGACAAACGACACGCTTCACCTTAATGAGCTCATTCATCAAGTTCTGGTTAGTCTGCATCCTCCCAGCCGTATCCACCAAAACAACGTTAATTCCATGGGATTTAGCGTGGCTTACCGCATCATAAGCTACTGCTGCTGGGTCTCCCCCGTAACTGCTTTTAATGACGCGAATGCCTAAACGTTTTCCATGCTCCTCCAACTGCTCAATTGAACCAGCACGGTAAGTGTCAGCGCCAGCAAGTACTGAAGAGTAGCCTTTATCTTGGAAAAACCGCGCAACCTTAGCGATTGTAGTAGTTTTTCCCGTCCCGTTAATGCCTACAAACATCAAGACAAACGGCTCTTTCTTTTTGCGTTTTTCACCCGCCATTTCGAGCAGATCAATTTTTTTGTCGGTAAGCATGACTTCTAAAAGAACCTGTCTGAGGTTTTCTTCAACGACTTGTTTTCTGTCATCAAGGCGTTTAACTTGGACACCGACTAGACGTTTTTCAAGGTCGCTGCTTATTTTTTCGGCAACTGGAAAAGCCACGTCGTTTTCGCATAGGCTCATTTTGAATTCTGATAAAATAGGGTTCAGGTTTGCAGTTTTAAGTTCTGTTGTTGTAACTTTATTTACTAGACCTTTGAAACCTGACTTGAGCTTCTCAAACATCGCTTCAAGATTTCCCTTCTCTTGAGGCAAGCAAAGTTTCAAGCCTGCTTCTGCCACTGTTTATTCGATCAGCCACTTGGGTAAACTGGTTCTGAGCGGCGCTCATGGTTTTCTCCAGTTCATCCAACCGCTCTTTAAGAGTTATCTTTGCTTCCGGCAGGGTTTTTTCTACGGATACACCCGCGCCCAATCCGACAATTACCTTGTTTGAATCTGCAAGTTTAACTTTCACGTAAGCGCTTCCGCCGATTGGAACCAAAAGCTCAACGTTTTCTTTTTCTTTCTCAATTCCATCCAAAGTCAAGTTAGCATAAGTTAAGTCTGTTACGGCAGCGTTCACCATGCCGATGCGTTGCTGCAGGGCATCTGCAGTTTGCTCCAAATACTGCATTTCCATACTGAGTTTGCGAAGTTCATCTTCTGCTTTGTTTCTCTGCGCCAAGTGCTTATTCTCCACTTACGATTTTCTTTAAAATGGGGTTCTTAATTTCCTCAGCAGAAACCTCTTGAACACCAGTTATTTTAATGTGGCATCTTTTAACGCGGTGCCTGCTGCCTATTTCAGCGTAAACCTTCTCCACTGCATGCTCACTCTTATCCGCTAACAATTCTCGTGCGAAAGGAGTTTTCAGCTTCGGCTTATTGATTTCGCCGCTTACTTTGAAAGCCTTCATTTTTCATCTTCCTGCACCACATCCAGCGCATTCCCAATAATAAACATCTCGGGTCCAGTGGTCATAGAACCAGCAACAGCAGCGTGTGAATTAGCAAGTAACCCTGTTCCAACATAAGGAACCCCACAGTTTATTGTGCCCACGTCAACAGGAACTTTGAAAACGGTTTCCAAGATTTTTCTCTCCTCATCTTTCAGCAACGGGTGAGCGAGGACGCCTTTGTTGGTTGCAGTTGCTAAAGAGCCAACGTACGGTAAGCCTCCTATTTCTGTCGGCACCGCTTCCACGCCTAGGGCTTCGGAGATTTGTTTGATTTCGTTTTCTTTAAAGCGGGGATCAACCACCGCGCCCTTGTCGTTGGCAAGGACCAGGTTGCCGTAAGCGGTCTTTTTTGTCTCCATAATTGTGAGATTTCCCTCAAAGACGCATTTGATCTGCGTTAGTTCTTCTTCTCGGACGTAGTTTGGAAGCAGCATCCCGTTCGAGTTTGCACATACTAACGCTCCGCACAATACTGAACCGCCGATGGATGTGTAGAGAAGCTTGGTTTTTAGCCAGTCAGCGAAGTCTTGAGCTTTCTCCTTGGGAACCATTCTTGGAATCCACACTATGCTTTCAGTAGCCAACGCGTACACGCCGATGCTTGGGCTTCCAACGATACTGGATAAGTAAACGGTCAAGAACAAATGTCTCCTAATGAACGTTGATGGCGAAGTTTCATTGCATACTCCTTTTTTTAGATTGTGGTGCTTCAACAGGTCAAACTTTGGCTTTGTCGGTCTCGCTTTGCCTTCATTTTTGTGGCGTTTTTTTGGCACAAATACTATGTAGGTCTATAGGCAGGTGGTTTAATGTGGGGCTTGTTTTAAGCTGTTTTTTGGTTGGCGTTGCAGGGGGTTCTGCACAAGTTTAGAAGGGCATAAGTTTCGCCCAAAACGGGTTGTGGGTATAGACGTAGAAAATGTTTATCAGGTATGCCCACCCATACTTAGTATGGGTACCCATACTTGTTTAATTTTCTGCTCGAGAAGCTTCTTGTTTATCGACCGCTTCAATTCTATCTATAAAAAACCGCCGATTTTTATTATCCTAAATATCAATAAGGGCTATTAATGGAAAGTTTATTTTAAACTAAATTTTCCCCAAAAGTTTTAGTTACTTAGCGGTTGTTGGCATCAACATGTGACAACATTCTCTTATATCCTTTAGAATTGTAATCGATAACAAGAAAGAGAAGGAACCAACCAAGAGCCCTGTTGTTGGGCGGGTCTGGCTGCTAACATGAGACAAGGCGCGTCCCCTACGATTTTTGCGCCCCCTCAATGTTAGCACGAGGCTAAATCCGCTTAACCCAAATTTTTGCCCCAAAAAACCAAGCAAGCAAGATTTGAGAGAGGCAGTTTTTAATTTTTACCCGTTTTGCAATTGCGGTAAAATATGGATTAACGCTTAAAATAAGACAAAACACGCTTCCTGCTTAAACGCTTATTTACCGTTTATCTCTTAGTTTGGGGCAAACGTATTATGAATGTTGTTCCTTTGCCTTCTTGGCTTTCAAAGGTTACGGTGCCGCCTAACGCTTCAGTCATAAGCTTAATCACCGCTAGGCCAAATCCTTGACCTTTCGATTTAGTGGTAAACATGGGCGTAAACAATTTGCTTTTAATATCTTCAGGAATACCAACGCCAGTATCCCTAACAGCCAATAGAACATCGTTTTCTTCCTTGTAAGTAGTTCTTTAATTCGCACATTCATTTCCTCCTTTTGCAACTTTGTCTTTGACAAGCAAGTATTCAACGTATTCTCTCAATGTGAGCTTGGCTTCGTTGGCTCCTTTTCTGATGTCTTCGTGAACTTTGTCGGTGACCGTTATGTATTTGTACCCTTTACGTGGCAAAAAAACCAGCCTCCTCACCATTTTACCTTACGATTGTATATATAATTAATGGTGTTACAGTATGATTGAACATTTAATTATCGGTTTTACTTACAATTGAACATGTAATTAACGGTTTTTTATAATTGATTTTTTTACCCCTTCATCCTGAAACCTTATATAAATGTGCCTTAGCTAACTAACTTGACGGGGAAACAAAACGCCGAAAAAAGGCTTTAAAAGCATCACAGTTAAGGTAGAGGTTTACGATTATTTTTTTAAAGAGTGGCTGAAGGTCAAAGAGGAATACGCCATTAAGAAAGGCATTCACAGCTTTTCAGCCTATATTGCCTGCACTTTAGCTCAACTGATGGAAGAAGAAAAGAAATGCAATAAGTAAGGTTCGGCTCGTTTGTTGTATCAAGTTGTGCCAACAAATATTCAAATAACATGAGCGCTGATTAAATGCACATCATCATTACGGTATTTTACCGTACCGAGCGGTTGACATGATGGCTGTATGCCCAAATTGCGGTAAAGAAGTTTCAAAGCCCGACAGAGTTTTAAAAAACTACGTGTTTAATGTCGAAGCTTATAAATGCATAAACTGTAACTGCTGTTTCAAAGTAGCGAAATAGCTAATTGTTAAAATGTTTCAACAGGTAAGACACCATAAAGACAATTAAAAAATAAACGACCGCAACACAAAGACCAAATCCGCCCCCAAACCACAAACACTAAATCTCAACTGCAAAGAAGCCAAGACCCCATTTTGCATTCCCCAACTTCAAACCCAAAGGGCCGCCATCCACACCTTTTTCCATCTTTCCCTATCTTTCCCTATCTTTCCCTATCTTTTCGAACCTCAACCTGCAACCGATTCAAGCTCTGAACCAAAAAAGCAACCCAAAAAACACTTTTACAAAAGGGAGGAGGGAGGGCTATTTACAACTGATTGGGTTAGCATAAATCGGGGCATAATCTCAAGTTAACCTGTAAACTCAAGCACCAGCACCTAAACGCAGCAGACGAAAACATAGCCTCTCTAACAATAAACTAAACAAAACAAAAATTAAAGAAAGAAGCTATTGGGCTTCAGCTAAATAAACGGTTACGTTGCCGTCTTTGTCTTTTGCCGCACGCACACGAATCTTTCGCGGAGGCTTCTTTATTCCTCTTCCCCAGATTTTCTCGTTAACTTCCTGGCTTATCAGAAGCTCAGGCAACTCTTCCTCTTCCTCTTCTTCAGAAACCTTCATTTCCAGCTTCATGTGCTTTGTTATGAAAATCTTTACAAGCTGCATTGCACGCGGAGCACGCTTTTTTGGCGGCCTAACCAGCGCTCTCTGCAGAGGAATCGTGTAGGTTCGTTCTTCAACAATTTCAACTTCTTCTTTCTTCTTCTTAGGTTTAGCTTCCTCTACCTCTTCCTCAGCCTCTTCTGTAACAGGCAACTCTTCAGCTGGAACTTCCTTCACCGTTTCCTCAACGGGTTCCTGTTCCTTCGCAAGTTCCTCTTCGCTAAGATCCGGCATTTCCTCTTCTTCTTCAGTTTTCTGCTGTTCTTCTTGGTCTGCTTTAACCATTTAGCTTAACTCTCCTACGCCTTTATTTTCCTAGATCGCCAGTTTCGATTTTGCTTAGGGTTATTTCTAACCTTGCCGTCAGTCCGGGCAATTACCCATGTTGGAACACCCGCTGATTCTTTTCCAGCTTTAGCAAGCCTAAGCTTTTTTGCTGTAGGTTTAACTCGCGCCATACTTTCATATCCTTCTAATTGTTGTTTCTCGCTTCCGTGATTGAAGCTGAATCAATATCCCCTTAAGCTGAGCATCCGACAACGGAATCGGCAACTTACCAGTCTGCGCCATCTCAATCAACTGCAACTCTATTTGCTCCGCAAATTCAGGCTTAACCATCTTTAAGTTATTCAGCCTTTGTCGAGCCTCAGGAGCCAAGATCTTGCTCAACAACGCCTGTTTTTGAGCTTCCATTTGAGCCTCAGCGTTAGCTTGCCTTTGCTCATCATTCATCCTATTCTGCATTGACGATAGTTTTCTTTTGCGGATTTGGTCAAGCTCTTCATCCGACATTGCTTCTATTCGCCTTGATACTTCTTGAGATCAGGAATGGTTTTGACTACTTCCTTATACAAATCTCCAGCAACTTCCTGAAGCAACTTACGACCTTTAGGAGTCATTATTCTGCCCCGAGGCCGCGATGTCTGAATTAAACCAGCAGTCTCAAGTTGCTGAAGAATCTTACGAATATTGTTTCCGCCTGCTTTAACTACATGGTTTTTTTTGACACCGTTATTTTTTCTTCCACCGTAATCAGCACGCAGTTTCTCCAATCCGATCGGACCATAAACATAAACCTTGCGAAGCACAGATGCACTTCGCGTATACCACCAATTTGGGTTTTGCGGCTGCTTTTCTACGTGATTCCCGGTTTTAGCAAAAGTTGCCCATGGAAGAGGCTGAACTTCTTCAACATTTTCCTTAAGATACCTAGCTAACCGTTCAATGAATTTTGAAGCTGGAACATCATGAGGAGTAGTCAAGATTGCTCTAATCCTTTGTTTTTCCTTGCAGTAAAACAATGAAGCCTAATATAAATATTCTCTGAAAGGAATGAGAGCCAACGCAAGAACAAAGCGCATATGTGAAGTTTGTTATTTAGCTTTCCTTTTTTCATTATAGCACCTAAAGATGCAAAAGGCGGTAAGAGCGAGAGAGTTTAGCTAATTTAGCTGATTGAGGCGGCGTAAAAGTTTCGAAAGCAATCTGATAGTTTACCTCTATCCCTTGTTTATAGCGCTTAGCTGCTAAACACAGCATTATCTTATTGATCGTTTACATCCAGGGCAAAAAACCGTGCCCTCATCGATCGGCGAGTTGCAGTGTCTGCACACGGAGTTTGAAATATGCATCAGTCCAGCAGGTGGTGTTCCATATGTTTCTTCTTCTTTTCTTCTGTTGCGCGCGCGATCGATTCTTCCAGCAAAGAACGTTGCTGTTTCAAAGACAAAGACGAACGGTGCCAACATGATTAAGCCAGTAATCGGAGTAGGGTCAGGTCCAAAAATCCAAATTAGCAGTAAGATTGCAAGGTAAATGAAAAACTTGTTTCTGCCTCTCAAAAACTTCATAGGAAAAACTCCCACTTGAACCAGCATAACAATAAAGACGGGAATAGTATAGAAAACACCGCAAATTATAAACAGGGCAAAAATCCAGTTGTAAAAATCTTTAATGAAAAACAATGGCATTGCTCCGCCTTGCATTGTGAAGTAAATCAATATTTTGAATGAAACAGGAACAATTAGAAAATAAGCTATAGTTGCTCCTAAAGCTAAAGTTCCAATAAATGATCCCAAGTAGTTTCCGATAACTTTCTTTTCATTATCATATAACGCTGGCTTGACGAAGGCAACAATTTCGTAGAATATTACTGGAGAAGCCAAGAGCAACCCCATAATAATTGATAGGTACGCCATAACGAACACCGTGTCTGCCATTCCACCCGCAATCAGCGTTGCCTGCTTAGGGAGAAACTCTGCCTTTATCTTGAGCATGACTACCGATACTAATGGTTGGTAAGAACCAAACGGATGTGTCACTCCCACTATGCTAGTCGGCAACCAACCAATAGATATTGTAACTACCAGAGTGACGAACACTATTTTGAGCCGATGCACCAACTCGTCGACATGCGCCCAGAAACTTGAAGCCCATTTTTTAGGCGATGCAAATTCAGAACTCATAATCATTCAGACCTTACAACAAAGCAATGGGTAACGTTCGATTGTACATTGGCAACCCCTCACATTGGCAAATTAGGCGAGTTTAGCGAAAAAAAGGACAAAACAAAACTCAATTGGAAGTTGAATCTTATTTGCTTATCTTTTTTATAGTTTCATCTATTCTTTCGCGTAGAAAATAGGTTAATTAAGCCTTTAATCGGCGCCTAACAATTTGACTTTCACGGATATTTCTTCTGATATTTGCTCTCGGGTTTTGCCATCGGTTGGTATTCCAAGTTTTTGAGCAGCCTCAAGTAGCATCACATCGTTAGTCTTCACCGTTGATGCAGGTTTAGGTGCGATAGCGGAGGCGTTTGTTGTTGTTGCGCTGGATTCTGTTGATGCAGCCGTGGTGAATTCTTTCTGTGCTTTTTCAAATTCGCCTTTGGCTCTGCCTAATGCTTTGGCAAACTCAGGAATCTTGGCTGGACCCCACATTATGATTACGATGGCAATAATGCCGACGATAACCAAATCCCATCCATCTAGCATTTCAAAAAAAATCTCCTTTCTAATTTTCTCTGACTTAACTTTTATAATTTGAGTTCATAAATGTTTGTTGGTGTGAGTTAACAATCACAATCGGTTGCTTGATTAATGTTACTTAGCGTAGTGCTGGTCTGACCTAAATTGAAAAGGTATTGGTGCTGCCAAGTTTCCTTAGAAACACTTATTACACATCAACAATGATGTGTTATTAACAATTTTGAGGGAAGTTTCATGGCTGCCGAGAAAGCCGAAGCTATATGGGATTCCAATTTTCAGACTTACTATGACGACATAAAAGAAATGCTGGATTCAGAATTTCAGTCGCTTGATTCAGCCATAGCGGAAATGAAGCTGCAAAAACAAATCAAATATGCATTGCAGACTAAGGGGAAACAACTACGCGCCACATTGGTTCTGTTAAGCGGCGAAAGCGTAGGGGGAAACAGGGAAGAAATGCGAAAGTTGGCTTTGGCGATTGAACTTTTACATTTGGCTTCGCTTGTCCATGATGATATTTTGGATGAGGATTTATTTAGAAGAAACGCTCTGTCGGTTCATGCAAAATGGAGCATTAAAGAAGCAGTAATGGTAGGTGACATATTAGCTTCGTTATCATTAGTTCTCTGCAAAAAGTACAAGCGAGAAATTTTGGATGTAATAATAGATACATGCATTCAACTTTCAGACGGAGAATATAGCGATGTCGAGTTAGCCAAAACAACGCTATCCGAGAAAGAGTATTTTAAAAAAATCGAGAAAAAATCAGCATCACTCTTCAAAGCAGCATGCATTTGCGGAGCCCTTGCAGCCAACGGTTCACCCAGCGAGATGAATGCTTTAGGGCTTTTTGGAGAAAATTATGGGGCGGCCTACCAGATAAGAGATGACATATTAGATGTAGAAGCTTCAAATAATGATGTGTCGCCTGATGTTGACAAGTTCCGCGCTACACTTCCGATAATTCACATGTACGAAAATATAAGCAAAGAAAAAAAAGCACATTTCGAAGGATTACCCTCGGCAAAAATAAAAGAAAACTTACCAGCTTTTCTTAACGAGCTGAACGTTAACTTAGAAAAAAGCGGTTCTCGAGATTACTGCGTAAACAAAGTAGACTTGTATGTGGACAAGGCAGTTGCGAGTCTACTCCCTTTGAAGAAAAGCGTTTTTAAAGATTACCTAACTCATATGGCTGAGTCGCTAAGACTCCAAGAGCCCAAGGTCGGCATCCAAAAGCTTTATCTTTAAAAAGCAATAAACTAGTAACGTAGTTTTCAACCGCTGTTAAGCAGTGAGAATTTTTTATGAGCCAAACCAAAATAAAAAAAATCTCTCCAGACGACCTAAAGCAATTTGACGGATTAAACGGTCACTCATTATACATAGTTTTCAAAGGCAAAGTTTACGACCTCACAAGCAGCAAACTTTGGCTACAAGGCAAACACATGGGCATGCATAACCTAAGTGAAGATTTAACGGAAGCCATAAAAAAAGCCCCTCATGGCGAAGACAACGTTTACCGATTCCCACTCATAGGAGAATTAGCCGAACCCATCTTACAGATTCCTACCTCACCAGCTGTTGAGCAAAAAGTTGCTGCACCAGTAGCTCAGATACCTATTCAGCCTAAACCTGCTGGCATGGAGAGACGAGAATTCCTCAAGCTGGCAGCCGCAGCCGGAGGAGCAGTGACCTTAGCAGCCTTGTTATCAACTTTTAAAGCTGCAACTTTTGTGCCTCCACCAACCGCTGTTGCTGCATGGCCAATAGTTACGGTTACGAACATAAGTAACCTTACAGATCTTGAGCCAGTTGTTTTTTATTATCCCTTAACTAACACGCCAAATTACCTCGTAAAATTAGGCGTCGCCGCCACAGGCGGGATTGGACCAAATAATGATATAGTGGCTTTCAGCGCCATTTGTCAGCATTTGGGATGCCAGTACGGTTTCTTGGCGCCTGGCAGTTCACCGGTTTGCAACTCCTCATACAAGGCTGCTATTCCGATGGGTTACTGTTGCTGCCACGGTTCACAATACGATTTCCTTGAAGGCGCCAAAGTAATTGGTGGTCCGGCTCCAAGACCTGTACCTATGGTCACGCTACAGCTTGACACTGCAACAGGAGATATAAGTGCAGTTGGCATGGGACCGCCGACAATTTTTGGGCAGGGTCCTGCTGGAACAACGAATCCTTCTTTGGTTATGCAGTATGATTTACAGGGAGTTTTGGTGACTCAATCCACGGTTTTAGGATGAGCGTATATGAGTGAGCAAACTGAGAAGAAAACCGGCTATGACAAGCTTGTTGACTGGTTTGACGTGAAGTTCGGGTTTGCCAAGACACCGCTTCAGCCGATTCCTGACTTTGCGATGAACCCGATATACTGGCTTGGCCTGCTTTTGGCGGTGACTTTTGGTTTGCAGGCCACAACAGGCATATTTATGCTTCTCTACTACGTTCCAACACCCGCTCAAGCGTACTCTTCGACAGCATCGGTGATAAGTTCCGTGCCGCTTGGCTCACTTGTTGAGACTATTCACTTGTACGGCGCCTACGCCATGATTCTGCTTACTTTTCTGCATTTGGTTAGAAACTATTTTGGCAGTGCACACAAAGGCAACCGGGATTTAATGTGGCTGGCGGGAATCGCGTTAGGTGTTGTCGTGATTAGTTTTGGCGTGACGGGTTATCTTTTGCCGTGGACAGTGATTTCCAAATCCGCAAGTGACGTCGCCATTGGGTTCCTTAACTTCTTCCCGTTAGGAATTGCAAACCTGGGAAAATTCGTCGCGGTCGGCTCCGGAGGCGACGCATCAGAGTTAACGACATTCCTCCACATACACACAGTCTTTCTTCCCTTAGCCATAATTGGTTTACTGGGCTTGAAAATTTACATGTACGAAGTGCATGGCCCCGCTTATGTGCCGGCATATGGAAAGCCGAAATCGGATAAGATTCATCCATGGTTTCCAAAAGTTTTCCTCTACGCCATAATGCTATTTAGTGTTTACATCGCGATATTGATAGCCGTCGCATCTCTTTTCCCTCTTGTTTTGCCGCCTGTATATTCAGCTGCAACCGCTGGTGGATACGCTGTACAGCCTGACTGGTACCTGCTGTGGCTGTATCAGATTCTGAAAATTCAGATATTTCAAGGGCCAACAACAGTTTACGTATTGGTGTCAGTGATTATTTTTGGGGTGCTTCTTTTCCTGATGCCATTTTACGACCGAAGTAAACGCCGCAACCTGAGCCAAAGACCAGTCTTCGCCACAATTGGATCAATACTAATAGTTGAGCTTATAACGTTAACCATCTGGGGCTATTTGACTCCTGGACAGATAATTCCTAACTATGTTGCCGCCATAGTATTGTTCGGACTTGCCGCCACAACCGCTGTTGCAGTGCTGTCGGTTTATCGGTGGAGAGGAAAAACGAAAGCAACCAACCCACAAGCTCCTTCCACTTTACCTAACCCATCAACACCGGATTCACCTGCCAAAAACAAGATATCTGCTCAGAGAAAGAAGAGCTTGATAAAAAATGTCAGAAACGCCGGCGAAAGCATACTTAATAAATTCACGGCTGTTTTCGTGGTTTTCTTGATAGTTGCCTCGGTTTCTTTGGCTTCAGCAGTGAACATGGCGCCTAACATTTTGGCGAATGCGCCGTTTTTTGCTGTAGCTTTGACCGCTTTTGTCGCTTCGTCTTTTTTCATGTGCCAAATGCTCCGTAAATATGTTTTAGCGTATGAGGGAGCTAGGGCAAAACGATGAAGCACAACAGCGACCCTCTACTATCTACTGCATTTTCCATCTGGGAAGCGTGATAATTAATCCGTGAACACCAAAACAACCGCGAAAATCACCTCTTCAATTCTTTTTTTCTTCGCAAGTTTACTTACAGGGTTTATGAGTTTGCTGGCGTTTGGTTTTGTCTGGGCAAGGCAAAGAGGTGCAACGTCCGACGGCGCTCAGAAAACGCAAGGTTTCCTTGCGGATAAGCAGAGGGCACTGAATTTTTACAGAGTATTTTCTGTTGCCTATGATACTTTGAATCCTTATTTATACACTGAAACGATGCGGGAAGAAATGGTGAGTCAAATTAAAATTGGCGCTGACCTGCGGGTGCTTGACGTCGGTTGCGGTACAGGCTACACTACGTCGGGGGTTTTGGGTCGAAGAGACGTTTGCGAGGTAGTTGGGTTGGATATGAATCCGGTGCAACTCAATAAAGCTGTTAAGAATCTGCGTTCAAAAAAAGCTAGGCTTTCTATTTCGAGAGGTGACGCGGAGAACCTGCCGTTTGTAGATGATTCTTTTAATGCAGTTATTTCAGTTGGCGCTATAGAGTATTTCCCTGACCCTGAAAAAGTGCTGAAAGAATTAGCCAGGGTCACGAGTCCGAGCGGGGACATCATTGTGTGCGGTCCTGAATCTTCGTGGTTTAGCAAGTTTGCTTTGAACAGAGTTTTCTACACTCCTTCAGCCAAAGAAATGGACGAGATTTTTCGCAGCGCGGGGCTTGTCGGGGTGAAGTCTGTTTTGACGGGTGTTGACACTTTTTTCGGGACAGGCGGGTACGTTGTGTTTACTGTTGGAACAAAACCAGCATAGACACTCTCTCCCGAATCTATTTATGGCTTTTCAGCCTCACCTTAATATTTTACGCGGGATTCGTAAAACGAAAATGGCTAATTGGCTCATGAAAAAATAAGATAAAAAAGAATTTAGTCAAAGAATAAGTGTTTTAGTTTCATAACGTCGTTGTAGGGGACTACGCCCACGATTTTTCCTTCGGGATCGACTATTGGCAAGGCGCGGAAGTTGTATCTATCGAAGAGCAATGAAGCTTCTTTTAGGGTGCTGGTTGTTTTTAGACTGATTACATCGTGAATCATTATGTCTTGAAGCTTTGTTGTAGCTTTCAGAGGGGCTTGCAGGAGTTCTTTGATGTCGATGACACCGAGGAGTTTGTCTTGTGCATCTACAATATAGAGGTACATAACGACGTCTTTGTCTTCGGCTTCAATTGCATAGGTTTCTTGGGCCATCTGCGCAGTTTCATCAGGGGGGTAACGTAAATATTTTTGTGAGGCGTAGTTGAGAATGTTTTCGTTATGTTGACTAAGTATAGACCTGATTTTTGTCAAGTCATCTTTATTCATTGATTTCATGATTGTTTCGGCTTCAGGCCCAGGCAAAACAGACAATATGTCTGCAGCTTGACCAGGAGTCATAACATCCAGAAGTTTAGCCACTTTTTTCTTATCTAACGAAGCGATTAACGCTCTTTGAACGTTGGGAGTTATCTCCTCTAATGTATCTGAAGCTCTTTCTTCATCCAGTTTCTCGAAGATTTTGACCCGCTGTTCATGATCCATCTCCTCCAAAACGTCAGCCAAATCAACAGGTAGCAAGGTCGACAGTTTTTCTTTCATAACATTAAGTTTAATATCACCCTTGAAACTGCCAAGGTTTTGTAGCGGTTGAATGTACTGCCAAGAAACTCTTTTGCTTTCTTCGACTTCACCAACGGTTCTAGCTAAAAACCGGAGACGCATCCGCTTGTAGAGTCTTTGTTTGCTAAAATCAACATCAAGAACGAATAACTTGCCATTTTTCATTGTGAGCAAAATATCATAGACCACATCGACTTCTCGCTCTTCAACATCCAAGACTTTCTTGTCTAAAACATAGTCTTTAAGCAAGATAGCGTCTTTAATGACTTTATCATATTCGGCAACATCGTCAATATTGACGATTACTTCTTTTTGAGAGAAAGACACCACTTTTTCCCATTCAATAGTCAACGGAGGATAACCAAACGACCGCCCAACAAAAAGATGAGTTACAACCGGGAACTTTCCCCCATTTTCTTTAATAATCAGATCGGCAAGTTTTCCTATTTTTTTCCTGCCATTAAGCACTTTTTTACCTATGATATCGCTGAGAAAAAATTGTAGCTCTGTCTTTGTTCCTGTAACCGCGGCCATATCTGTTACCTCAATGTATTGCAATTATGAATCTGTACAGCAGCAGAGCTAGTAGAAATACTAGGTAAATTCTTAATGCAAGTAACGCAAATCTTATGGATCTGGACATTTTAATTCGTGGTGTCGCGTATTTCTGGTTGATTTCTCGAACTTTGTTTATCAGGTTTCTTATAGGATTTGCCATATATTTCACCTTATTTTTTTACCCGAAGAGGCTGGGAAATATTGTTCCGATAGCATACAATGTAGATAGCACGATGATAGTGCCTATTATTATTATGGCAAGTATGTTCTGTATCTTAGTGTTTTTATGTTTTCCCACAATTTCTTCCTCATTAAGCAGCAACAGCAGAAACGTAAGAGCTGCCGGCAACAAGGTAACTGCTATTACTTGAACAAACAACGTGATTAGAATCAGCGGTGCACCCGGAATTAAAACAATCGTTCCAGCACCAATTAGGATTAGCAGACGGAATATGTAGAATCCTGGGGCAGCTTTGAAGTTGTGATTTAATGAGTGTGGCCAACCGAAAACTTCTCCCCAAGCCCAGGAACTAGCTAATGATATGCATATGGCGCCTAAAAGTCCAGCATCAAACAAGCCAATAGCAACGGCGATGCCGACGTACCTATTGATTGACATGATTCGTATCGCGCCACTTGCTGCAGATTGAATGTTTGCTCCCGGCAGAAGAGTGGCAAAAATAACAATGCAGGCAACGGCACAGACAACCGTAAAGATGGCTCCAAGAGCTGTGTCCCATCGTGAGTAATTTATGTCTTTTTCTTGTAAGCCCTTATCTACTACTGAACTCTGCTGGAAAAAGATCATCCATGGCGCTATTGTAGTGCCAATGTTAGCCATTACGAAGAAGACAACAATGCCTGTGAAGCCAAACGGAAAGCCAGGAATGAATCCTGAAAATAACGGATGTAGAGGTACTTTGATTAAGAATGCCGCTGGGACGTATATTAGGTTAAGAGCGCACAGCGCAAGAACTATTTTCTCCCAAGTCCAATATCGACCCGAAATAACCATTGACATAATTAAACAGATAACAACGGCAACTGTAAGTAACGGTGGAATACCAAAAATGCTCATTGCGGCAGTCATACCAATAAATTCAGTAACTATGGTGAGAAAATCTGTTAATGTTAAATCTAATAGTGAGAACCAGCCCCAGAAGGAACCAAAGGCATCAAAAATTGCCTCAGCATGGCCACGTTTTGTTATCGCGCCAAGCCGAACAGTCATTTCTTGGCAGATATAACATACGGGTCCCAAGAGGACTTCGATCCAGATAAAGCTGAAGAGGAAAAGAGCCCCAGTCACCGTATAGGTCGTAATTCCGCCAGCGTCGTTGTCGGCGACCATCACAATTATGCCGGGGCCAGCTATCACCAAGAAGAGCGAGATCATTTTTGAGAAGCGGCGCCATATGTAGTATAAACGTGATATAAGATTCAAGAAGGCTCAGCTCCAGAAATTTTCGCTGTTGAGGAGTTGGCAGATTTTAGATGCAGGTCAGAGTATTTCCATTTCGAGTTTTTGGTTTTATTTAGACTCGAATCTGAAAGCTGCCCTGCCCCTTTCGTTTAGTTTAAATCCGCCTCTCAATTTTATTCTTTCAAACAAGGCAACACCTTTGCTTATAGGGTTTCCGCTAGGTGCCCCTAAATCTTCCTGAAATTAAAAAGGACCCCTAAATTGCTCAATTTACAGATTAATATATTTGGTAACCGCCGATGAAAGCGATGTTTAACAAAACAATCAGAATTTTATTTTACTCCGAAAGGCTAATTACCTTTGAAAACCAAAACCGTAATCATGAGAAATTGGTTAGCAGGAATTATTGCTTTTGTGGGTTTAATATTTTTCTTCTTCTTTGAAAGAAACCTCTTAGGTTTTATTGTTCTTATAATTTGTGCAGTTGCGGCGGCAATTTTGTTTTCTGAACCAGAAATGGACGAAAGAGTCAAGAAAATAAGAGATGAACGAAAAGAAAGAAGACAAAAAAGAGAAGAAAGTTAACGTTAACAAATCTTACGTATAGAAAGAATATAGAAAAGTACAATACTTACTTTGACCAAGAAAAAAGGGAAGAAACTATGATGGTTGCTGTGAAATAGATGCATGAATTATATGCATTTGTAAACATATTTGTGGAGTCATCTCTAATGGACGAGGTGGTTCAAGCGCTCCTCGAAATAGACGCTGTGGAGGAACTCTACGAAGTAACAGGCGAATACGATCTCGTTTTGCTTGTGTACGCTTCGGATATTGAGGAGTTAAGCGATGTCTTGAAAAACAAAATTATGAAGATCAAAGGCGTAAAGAGCACAATAACCTCAATTGCATTGAGCCCCCAAAAAGGTCTCAAATGTGCAAAAGCAGCAACTGAAACTACTGTTTCAGATAATAAAGAGTCGATGGACGCCTAAGTCAAGTTTTTTTCTTCGTGTTAAGAAGCATCCATGCCACGGGTGCATAGGCGATTGTGAGCAGCACTAAGATGAATAATAATTGAAAAGCATCTGCCTTGTTTAGGAGCCCTTGGATGGCGTAGCCGGCGATTAAACCGAAGGCGGTGATGCTATGTGCTTTTATCATGTCAAGGTTTGCTGGAGCCATCTGCCTTGGATTATCGTAGTTTTGCCTAAGTATCCTGATTGAACGGTACACAAGGGGCAGTGAGAGCAAAGCCAAAAGCGTATAAAGCGGTAGAATATGAAACGCAACTGATCCGACGATTACGCCGTAGGTGCAGACCCAGCTTACGATGTAGAGTTTTACGCCTGCTTTTTTGCCGCATCTTGCCACCAGCGTGAGTTTTCCTGCTGCGCGGTCTTCTTCCATGTCGGGGATTTCATTTATGACAATCATGGAGAACAGCATAATTCCCAGAGGTAATGTTGCTTGGAACGCTTGCAGCGTAAAGGTATGCGCTTGAACATAAAAGGCGCCTAAACCGATTACTGTGCCAAAGTTCACTAGCATAGCAAGTTCACCTAAACCATGGTGGCTAAGTCTTATCGGTGGGGCAGTGTAGAAAACTGCGCAGAAACCCCCGAAAAACCCGATTGCAAAAACGGGTAAGCCTCTGGTTAAAGTGAGGTAGAGGCCCACTGCTATCGTGAATAAATAGCATAACGTGAAAGCCTCGAACATGCTTTTAGGCTTTAGAAGGCCGCTGCTGAGGGTGGCGCTTCCGCCTGTGTAGGGGTTTTTTTCGCCTGGCTTAAGTTTGTCTACGCTATGTTTGTAATCGAAGTAATCATCAGTCATGTTTAAGGCGATGTGGTTGATGATGACTGCGGCCAGCACGAGCAGAAAATAAAGCCAAATAAACCCGCTGTTGGTTGCCCAGCTGACTAAGCCACCTAAAACGGCGGGAAAAATGCTGGGAGGCACGAAGTGGTAACGGAAGGCAAGCCACCAAACCTTCGCCTTACTCATTTGCCGCGTGCTTGTCATGCATTTTCAACTCGATTTAGGTTTATTGATTTTAAAAGTAAAAAGGATTTCATGTGTCGAATTGCATGTTTCCAGCTTTATTTTATTGGTTCTGCTGATTTGCGTTTCCTAAAAAGAATAAACACGTGACCCCTAACCTCAACTAAAGCGGCGCCGGTTTGTTCAGCAGCCTTAAGCGCTATCGTTTGAGCTGTGTTATCTTCCTGCAAAGCAGCTGGCAGAACTCTGACCTTTACCATCTTGTTTTGTTGAAGTTGCTTCTCAATTTCGCCTATCAACTGGGTTGTTAAGCCGTCTTTGCCGACCCAGATGGTTGGGTTTTCGTCTTTCAAAACGTGCCTAACATGGCGTTTCATTCGGGTGGTTATTTTGCTCAAGTTTTTTTAGCTCCTTTTTCTTGCTTATCAACATGCGAGTTTGGTTGCCGCAGTTGAGACATGTTATTACGATGTGAGGCTGCCTTTTCTGTTTTATCCTAACTCGGCAGTTAGAACCCTGCACAAGCAGCGAATTGCAGCTTTTACAGGTTTCACGCTTAAACTCAGTTGGCAAACGAATTTTTGCCGCCATAGCAATCTTCCTCGCGGACTTTATGTACTGCGTGGCTAACTGCGGATTAGTCTTGCAAACCTGTTTTGCCTGCTTAAACAATATTTGAATTCGCTGCCTTGCTATTTGCTTAACGCTGGTCGGTTTCATTTAGCCTTCCCAAATAACCCAAGAATGATAAAACTTACACATAAAGACTTGTGTCTAACTTAACGGGTTTTCTTTGAAAGCTCGACTTTCAACCTCTGCAACGCTTCACCAATCTTAAGCGGCTTGTTTTTCAGCGTTTGCTGAGCCTTTGAAGTATCAAGCGACGAATCCATAGGTCGTTTTGCAGGCCACTTAAATTGTGAAGACAGCGCAGGATCAATGAGGCTCTTATCAAGGCCGAAAGCTTCTGCGATTAATTCTGCAAACTGGAACCTGCTGACTCGTGTGGCACCGCAAAGATGAAACGTTCCAGTTAACTTTCGTTCAACGACTTCCATTGTCATGTCAGCCAAATTAGTGTTCAATGTAGGCGTGTTCCACTGGTCAGTCACAATCTTAACACGTTCACCTTTATGCAGAGTATCGATTAACCAGAGGGCAAAATTGACTTTCCCCGCGGCAGGAGTGGAACCGTAAATCACGCTTGGACGCGCAATAAAATATTCCGCCTGAGCTTTCACCAATTCTTCAGCTTTAAGCTTGGTTAACCCGTAATGATTAATCGGGTCAGGCTTATCTGACTCCTTATAGTTACCTTTCTCGCCGTTGAAAACGTAATCCGTCGAAATATAAATCAAAAAAGAACCCGCGTTTTGGGCGGCTTCCACAATATTTTTTGTTCCTTCAACGTTTATTTTCCAAGCAAGCTCCTTATTCAACTCGCACTTATCCACATCAGTCAGGGTGGCGGCGTGAACGACAACGTCAGGTTTAACACGTTTAAACACGTCATTAACCAGCTCTTTATTTGAAACATCAAATTTAACAAAGTTACCGCAAACCGGCAGTTCTTGAACGTCACAGGAGTAAACCTCAAAGTTTTTTGCAACCGCAAGCTCAGCCAGTTTGGAGCCGTAGAGGCCGCTGGCGCCGGTGACAAGAAGCTTCAATGGAGACCGCCTATCTTCCATGGCGTCGGATGAAGAATCACTTCAGTAGCAAACGGCGTCCACCAATGCTCGTTTTCAAGGTACCAGCGGACAGTCGATTCTAAAGATGCGTCAAAACTGCAATGTGGCTTCCAACCCAAAGTGGATCTTATTTTTGAAGAATCCAAACTGTACCGTGTATCGTGTCCAGGACGATCTTCGACGAAAGTAATCAAACTCTCCGGTTTATGCATCAGCGCGGTGATTCTTTTGGCAATCTCAATGTTTGGAATTTCGTTCCCAGCTGAAACATTGTATACTTCTCCAGCGTTTCCCTTCTCAAGAACAGTTGCAATTGCTTCACAGTGGTCTTGAACGTAAATCCAATCACGAATATTCTGTCCCGAACCGTAAATCGGTATCGGAAGATCCCTCAATGCGCGGATGATGGTTTTTGGGATCAGTTTTTCGGGAAGTTGATATGGACCAAAATTATTGGTGCAACGCGTGATAGACACGTTCAAATTATAAGTCTTAAAGTAGGATAGCACAAACATGTCAGCGGCAGCTTTAGCAGCAGAGTAAGGATTAGATGGCTTAGGCGGAGTATTCTCCGTAAATGAGCCTTCAAGCGCTTCCCCGTAAACCTCGTCAGTGGACACCTGTAAAAGCCTTGCCTTGTGATTATGCCGCCTTATCGCCTCTAAAATCGTAAATGTGCCCACTGTATTATTCTGCAAAAACACGTTGGGGTCGGCAATACTCCTGTCCACATGAGTTTCAGCTGCAATGTTTACAACAGAGTCCACTTGATGGATCAGCCTATTTATAAGCAGGGGATTGCAAATGTCGCCTTTTATGAAAGTGTACCTTTTGTCATTTTCAACATCATGAAGATTAGCTGGGTTGGCTCCTATGCCTATCTTATCAACGTTTATCAATTCACAGTCAGGATACTTCGCAAGAATGTACCTGCAAAAGTTGCTGCCTATAAATCCTAAACCGCCAGTCACTAACAACTTCATAATTCATCACTTATGAGGGGGAAAATTCCAGTCCCAAGGTTTACCGACACGTACATCGTTCTTCTTGCCGTTGACGATTTTGGGAACTATTGTTGCGTCATTCCATGGCCTGCGTTCTTCATCAGGGTTAGCAGGGTCATAGAGGTTCGTAGTGAAGTACAAGAGCATAGCGGGTTCATCACCGATTGATTTGAAGCCATGCCAGTAAAAACCCGGAATACGGACCACCTGCAGATCCAAAGCGCTTGAGACAACCTCGTTTATTTCCTCTGTTTCCTCGTCAAACGCGCAGATTTTTATTAATCCTTTCAGCGCCAGAAAATAGTCTGTTTGTCCTCTAAGGTGTCTATGCCACGCACGAATAATATTGGGATAAGTGTATGAAAGGTTGGCTTGTGCAATTTTGTCTTCTGCAAATAAGTCTTTCCAGTCATTACGCATAACTTCGGTGAAGAAGCCTCTTTCGTCGGGTAAACGACATATTGGTTTAATTTTTATTCCTTTTAACGTTAATATCCCTCGCTTGCTTGCTAAACATATGTTTTAAAAATATTTATATTAGTTGTCATAGTCTCGGCGCTAAACTTCCACTTCCGAGTAATCGCCCACGTGCAACTTTATCGTTCGGTTCCTTTGGTTTCTTGCCACCTTCGCGTTTTTGCCGATTAAACTATCCTCTAACCTCTCCACATCTTTAATGACAACGTTTTCTTGTATAACACAATATTCAATGTTAGAATTAACAATTTCTGAGCAGTCGCCAACACTTGTGTAGGGTCCAACGAAGGAGTTTTCAATCGCTGCGCCCTTTCCAATCACACACGGCCCCCTCACCGTGCTATTCACTATTTTTGCCCCCACCTCAAGCTTAACCCTGCCATCCACACAGCTATTGGTCACTGCTCCCTTGATGTCGCGCTCTGCATATTCATCCAGTATTCTCGCGTTAGCTGACATAATATCGTCTTTTTTGCCTGTGTCAAGCCACCAAGAATTCAAGATTTCAGCTTTAACCGAAAAACCCATGTTAATCATTTCTTGGATTGCATCAGTAATTTCCAGTTCTCCACGCCAAGACGGCTTTATTCTTTCTATGGCTTGATGAACCTTGTTGGAAAAGAGGTAAGTACCGATGATAGCGAGGTTACCCATAGGCGTTTTAGGCTTCTCCACTAACTTGGTAATGTTGCCTTTATCATCAAGCTGAGCGATACCGAAACTCGATGGATTCTCAACCTCTTTTAGAATAATAAGCCCATCAAGATGCTCACGCTTAAATTTTTTAACAAACGAGTTTAAACCTTGACCAGTAACGTTATCCCCCAGGCACATAACGAAGGAATCCTGCCGCAAAAAACGAGCAGCAGTCTTCACTGCATGAGCTAAACCGAGCGGCTCCTGAGGAATATAGGTAACGTCAAGGTTCCAGTTTGAACCGTCACTAACATAGTCTTTAACAAACTGTCCAGTTTCAGGCGCAGTGATAATGCCCACCTTTTTTATGTCGGTTGACGCCACCTGATCAAGAACATATCCCAATATGGGTTTGTTAGCTACTGGAATAAGCTGTTTAGCGCAGGTAAAAGTTAAAGGTCTAAGTCTGGTTCCTTTTCCACCGCTGAGAACAAGGGCTTTCATAATAAACACCAATACGCTGAATGCTTGCTTTAATTATCACTTATCTCTTGGTTTTATCCCTTAAATAAGTTTAGTT
>Ga0187891_1000855_pt1 | contig 28342 bp, 22 predicted proteins | sample June2016WEW_21_4_FD_132990 | JGI IMG/M metagenome (GOLD analysis project Ga0187891, IMG submission 132990) | Peatland microbial communities from SPRUCE experiment site at the Marcell Experimental Forest, Minnesota, USA - June2016WEW_21_40 | ecosystem: Environmental > Terrestrial > Soil >... | reverse complement strand
GCGCGGGTGCTGAGGGCGCCGTTGGATGATGGTGGTGATGTCAGTCTCCTGTGGGTTGGTCAAGCACGACGCGAGGCCGTCCCGGTAGTCAATAGGAGGGGCCTGCGCGTGCCGCGGAGTGCCCACACGGCAGACGCAGCGGCGCGAGCGGGGTTAACGCGGCGCGTGAACATGTCAGCATTTTACGACACCGCAAGTGATAGGGAATGCCGCTCATTTGTTGCAGGCTTAACAAACTCAATAAGTTCGACGATATTTCCATCCGGGTCTCGACCGTAGACGGCCATCAAACCGGCGACTGCGCAAGGCGCGGCCTGGAACCTCATTCCCATGTTCTTCAACCGGCTATATTCGGAATTTATGTCGGACACCTCGAAACAAATATGCGTTAGACCGTGATCGCAGACACGCCAGGCAGGGTCCCGTGGTCTGGGGGTTGGACTACGATATTCGAATAGTTCAAGATGAGTATTTGCGTTACGCAAAAATACAAATTCCGCAGAGGAATCCTTAAGGCCAACGATACGATCCGAGATTTCCGATCCCTGCCGCCACTCAAAGCCGAAGATCTCTTCAAATCCAAAGAGGTCGCAATAGAATTGCTTCAGCCTTTTCAAATCAGGAGTGGAGATTGCTGTGTGGTGTATTCCGATCAACATGTGGGTTTTTCTCCCGAGCTGCATTGAATGAGGGTCTAGCGGGTGGAGCATGAGGATGAATGTTGGCGACACTTTTAGGGCTAGATGATCTTCGCTTCCTTTAGTGCCACCAATTCGGTCTCCGCAATCCCCAACAGCCCACCATAAACTTCTTCGTTATGTGCGCCGGCCTTCCATAGCCCAGCCCAGCGGATGCTGCCAGGTGTTCGCGAGAACTTGGGAGAAATCCCCTGTGCCGGAATATCACCCAGTCCCTCCATATGATGCACCACGATCGCCTCCCGGGCTTGAAACTGAGCGTCGTTCAGAATGTCCGCGACCGTATAGACCGGACCCGCAACAATTTCAGCTTCCGCGAGCAATGCGTCAATTTCGCGGAGATCGTGTTGAGCGACCCATTCCGCGACGATTCGCTCAATCTCGTCCTGATTGTCTCCGCGCCGCGAGTGGTTGCAGAATCTCTCATCCGCGATGAGTTCCGGGCGCCCCATAACACGGCAAAGTCGCTCAAACATCTTGTCTTGGTTGGCCGCGATCACGATCCAATGACCGTCGCGCGAGCTGAACAGGTTGGACGGAGCAACGCGCGGGAGTCTTGTGCCGGTCGGTTTGCGAATTTCGTGCAGATAACCGAATTCGGCCAACGCGCCTTCCATGAGCGCTAGGCACGACTCTGTTAGAGCCGTATCGATGACCTGACCACGACCGCTGTTCGTGCGCTCGTGCAAAGCCGCCAGGACACCTTGCGTCGTGAACATGCCGGCGAGCGAGTCTCCGAGTGAGATGCCGAACCGGGGTGGCGGCATGTCGGGATAGCCATTGATATAGCGTAGGCCGCCAATGGCCTCCGCGACCGCCGCGTAGCCTGGCCGATGGGCCTGCGGTCCAGTTTGGCCGAAGCCGGAGATGCGCGCGAGGACAAGACGAGGATTCGCCTCCGCCAAGCGGTCATAGCCGAGGCCCCATTTCTCCAAAGTGCCGGGCCGGAAATTTTCAATGAGCACGTCCGACTGCGCACAGAGACGCACAAGCAGGTCCGCACCGGCAGGTTTCCTGAGGTTGAGCGTGATGAGTTTCTTGTTTCTTGATTGTATGGGCCACCACAGCGCCCTGCCGTCGGCGCTAACCCGGCCCCAGTGGCGAAGCGGATCGGGGTTATCGGGCGCTTCGATCTTGATGACCTCCGCCCCCATGTCAGCCAAAAGCCGGGCAGCAAAGGAGGCCGCGACCACGCCGCCAAGCTCGATGACACGGATTCCGTTCAGCGGTCCGGAAATTGCCTCGTTGTCGGCTCGTGCTTGGGGTTGCTCCTCGCCTCCATAGTGCTCAGCCATTCCTTGACTCCTTCCAATCGCATTTTGCATATCGTATGCGAAATATTCAGGCTGCGCGCTCCAATTGGCGTAGTTGGGCCTGGCGGGAAACCTCGCGGTGAAACGCGTAGGATTTTCAGTGACTACCGCTAGCAATCGCATATAGAATGCTTTATACAAAATGCAAATCAGAAATTGGGAGATTTCAGACGCGTGGTGTCCAATAATCGGGACTACTTGGGGCGCTTACAACTAAAGGTAGAGGAAGACAATGTCCGTCAAACGCGGTGCTGACGTCGTCGTCGAATCGATCAAGGCATACGGAGCAGATCTTATTGCCGGCTTCATTGGACACACGACGCATGAAGTTGCCGATGCGGTCGGGAAAGCCGGCATCAGGACCATCAATCCGGCTACGGAGCTCGGCGGCTCCTACATGCTCAATGCATACAACTATCTAAAGAACCGTCCGGCCGGCGTGGGTATATGGCACAATGTTGGTTCTTTACTCATTCATCCCGCGCTCATGGAGGCTCGCTCGTCGCGCATTCCCGTGGTGCATTTCGGTCTTAACAGCGATGGCCGGCTCAGCGGTCGGGATGGCGCGATTCAGCAAGTACCCGTGGCGGCGTTCGCGCCGGTTACGCGATTTTCTCAACGGGTGGAGCGCGTCGATAAGCTCGGCGAGGCCATACACGAGGCATTCCATGCCGCGCAGGGCGTGCCTTCCGGCTCCGCGTATCTGGATGTTCCATTCGATCTCACTGTTGATAAGAGTGAAGCTGTAGTTCCTCAGGGCTACAAGATGGCCGATGCTGCCGTTTGGGCCAGCGTCGACAGCGTCAGAAAGGCAACTGAGGAGCTGTTGGCCGCCAAGCGGCCTATCATCGTGGTCGGCGGAGGCGTTGCCCGAAACGACGGCGGCGCGGCGGTGCAAGCTCTCGCAGAGCTTGCCGGAATTCCATTTGTCACGACGACGACTGCGCAGGGTGTGATCTCGGAAGAACATCCGCTCTCGATGGGACCGGTCGGCATGTGCGGATGGCGATGCGCAAACGAGACCTTGGCGGAAGCCGACTTTGCCCTTGTGCTCGGAAGTCGTCTCGCCGATTGGGGAGTTGCGCAAGGCTTTATCGCGAAAATTCCGCCAATGGTTCAGGTCGACACGGATCCTGCACAGCTCGGCCGTTTCTATTTCTCCCGACTGTCCATTGTCGCAGACGCCGGGACATTTGCCCGGCAGCTTTTGGAAGTGTTGGCGCACCATAAGGCCTTCGTGGCAGTTCCGTTCCAGGACCGCGAGATCGTCCGCCGCGCCAGCGAGCGTAAAAAGGCCTGGCGCCATTGGGTGGACTCCAAGGGCGAAAATTATCAATTCCCGTTGAGCAAGTGGCGCGTGGTGCGAGAACTCCGAAGCATCCTCGGACCAGAAGATATCGTGGTCACCGATATCGGGGCTCATTCCGGCCCGCTGATGTGCGGTGCCATCATGCGTAAGCCTCGGCGCCTGCTGTTGTCGTTTGGCGAAGGCATCCTCGGCTCCGGCTTTCCTATGGGCATCGGCGCGAAGCTGGCGGAACCATCGAGGACGGTCGTGGTCGGCACTGGAGACGGATCGTTTCAGTACCATTTCAACGAGCTGCGAGTGGCGGTCGAGCAGAAGCTGCCGATGATCGTGCTCATCTTCAACGATGGCGTTTATGGAGCGAATGACGGGATGATGAAGCACTGGTACGGAGCGGCACAATGGACGCAATTTACCAACCCCAATTGGGTGGGGATCGCCAAGGCCTACGGGGCAGAGGGCGAGCGGATCGAGCATACCGACGAACTGGGAGCTGCTCTGAGGCGCGGCAAGGCGGCGAACAAGCCGTATGTCATTGATATTCCGGTAGACCCTATGGAAGGGCCGCCTGAAGTCGGTGCCGTTGGTCCTGCCTTCCTCCTCAAGCCGCGTGTCATTCCGCCAGACATCAACGGAAGTCTGTTGGCCGGAGAGCATCTGCTTTGACACGCCAAGCCACGGCTCGAGCGCCGGGCAACATAAGGAACACGGCCATGTCATCGCTAGCCAGGACTGAACGTTCCGTGTTGGAGCATCTGGACCTTTACATTGGCGGCCAGTGGGTGACAGCGGCCGATGGCCGCCGATTCGAAACCATCGACCCCTATGTCGGTCATGGTTGGGCGAGCGTCGCCGACGCCGGCCCGGCCGACGTCGATCGCGCCGTCCAGGCGGCCCAGGACGCTTTCGCAGGACCTTGGGGCAAGATGACGGGCGCTCAACGTGCCCGTTTAATGATACGTCTCGCGGAAATTGTGGAGCGCGACATATCGGAGCTTGCCAAGGTGGAAACCCGTGATAACGGCAAGCTTATCCGCGACGCAGAAGCGCAAGTCGCACAACTTCCGCAGTGGCTACGATACTTCGCCGGCCTCGCCGATAAGATAAACGGCGAAGCAATATCGGATGCGCATCCTAACTTCTTCGTCTACACGCGCCGCGAGCCTATCGGCGTCGTTGCCGGAATTTTGCCGTGGAATGCCCCGCTGGTCCTGATGATGTTCAAGCTGGCACCCGCTCTTGCAGCCGGTTGCACATTTATCGCGAAACCGTCAGAATTTACGCCAGCTTCCACTCTTGAATTCGCCAAGCGTGTCGACGAAGCCGGGTTTCCTCCCGGAGTCTTCAACGTCCTATCGAGCTCCGCGCGGGAAACAGGCGCCTCGCTGGTCGCGCATGAAGGCATCAATAAGGTCGCGTTCACCGGCTCGGTTCAAACCGGCGTTGCGGTTGCGCAGGCTGCGGCGGCTCATCTTGCCCCGACCACCTTGGAGTTGGGAGGAAAGTCGCCGCAGCTGATCTTCGATGACGCGGACCTTTTCGCTGCGGTAAACGGCGTGGTTGCAGGCATATTCGCGGCCACTGGACAAATGTGTCACGCCGGCTCGCGGGTGCTGGTGCAGCGCACTATCTTTTCTGAAGTGGTTGATCGAGTCGTCGCCCGCGCGCGGCAGATCAAGCTGGGCGATCCCAGCCTGCCGGAAACGGAAATGGGCCCGATCTCAACCGGGAACCAGTTTGCTCGTGTGAAGGACCTGCTGAAATCGGCCTTGCAAGAAGGGGCCGTGGCTGCATGCGGAGGCAAAGCGGATCCCGAGCTTGGTGGCTTCTTCGTGCAACCAACGGTACTGACGAACGTGAGGCCGGAAATGCGGGTCATGCGCGAGGAAGTGTTTGGTCCGGTCGTCGGCATGATGGCGTTCGACACCGAAGACGAGGGCGTCGCCATAGCCAATGACACGCGCTACGGCTTGGCCGCCGGGATCTGGACGAATGATATCCGGCGCGTTCATCGGGTTGCGAAGCGATTGCAGACCGGCACGGTGTGGGTCAACTCCTACCGCGCTGCGGCCCCAAGCGTCCCGTTCGGAGGTCAGAAGGCCAGTGGGATAGGGCGCGAGAACGGGATAAACTCAATCAATGAGTTTACTGAGACAAAAGCGATCTGGGTGGAACTCAGTGGGGAAAGGCGCGATCCGTTTCGCATCGGATGACCGCCGCTAGAAGGAAAGGCATCCAGGTGCCGCTGAACGTAAAGGACAACCGCTTCCCCCTTTTACCACGCGCCAACCGTGCCGTGGCCGACGTGCTTCGGGAAGGCATTGTGAACGGAAGCTTCGAGCCGGGCGAACGTCTTAAGGAGGAGGAAATTGCTGAGGCTCTCGGTGTGAGCCGCACTCCGGTTCGAGAAGCCTTCTTGGTGTTGGCGACCGAGGGACTAATCGATTTGCCCGCCAACCGCGGAGCGCGAGCAGTCGTTCGCGTGTTCGATGTTTCCGAGCTGGCCATGATCTATGATATCCGCGTGCTGCTGGAAGCCTATGCGGTATGCAAGGCGGCTGAGCGAGTGACTCCGACATTGCTCGCTTCGCTGGAGGCGAGCTGCGACAAGCTTGCCGCTCTGCCAACGGGCGATGCTGCCGAGTTGGCGGCGGAGAACCGCGAGTTTCATAACCTGATCATCGACGCGGCCGGGTCCGAGCGCCTGTCATTCATTGCCGGTACGATGTTGCAAGTTCCGTTGGGCTATAAGAAAGCGAGATGGGCCGATCCCACGTTTCACGAGCTGGTCTTGACCGGGCATCGGAGAATTGTTGCTGCATTGCGCTTAGGTGATGGTAGCCTTGCGGCCGAGCAGATGCGCAAGCACCTCGAGGAGGTTTCTTCTGACTTTCGTCGGCGTTCAGCCAAAAAGGGGGCAGATCTTTTGACCCTTCAGCAGGCAACAAGTAAATGATTGTCGGCAAGGCAAGCTCGTCGTTCGACAAGCCAAGAGAATCGAGAACATGGCGCCGGTATGCCAAGGCCGCGTTTTTGCATTTTCAAATGCTATATGCAAAATACATAATCGGGTAATCGGTCGGAACGATAACTCAATGGCCATGGAGGAGCAGACCTTATTATTATGAGTAATTCCGAAGAAAAAGACGTTCTCTTCGAGAAAAACGGAAGCGTTGGGTGGCTCTCAATAAATAGAGACAAAAAGAGAAATACAATCAATATGAGGGTCGCTACCCAAGTTCCTGCAATTCTTCACAAATACCGTGACGACCGATCCATAAAAGCCATTATGCTGACGGCTGCCGGCAATATTGCTTTTTGCGCCGGCAACGATTTGGCCGAGTTCAAGGCGCGGCTGCCTGATCCAGCCAGGATGCGTGAATTCGACGATGCTGTCTTGCGCATGCACGAGTCGATCAGGACATTCCCTAAAATCGTGATCGCCGTTGTGAACGGCTATTGCCTAGGCGGCGGCGTGACCTTGCTTGGGGCCTGCGACTTAGCCCTGGCATCGGAGGCGGCGGAGTTTGGCCTGCCCGAAGTGGCCCGAGGCTTTTGGCCCGCTATGGCAACAACGCCAGTGATGCATGCGTTGCATCGCAAGCATGCCCTTTCTCTCATCCTGACCGCCAAAAACATCACTGCCCGTGAGGCGATGATGATGGGTCTGGTCAGCAAAGTCGTCCCTTCGGCCGAACTCGCTGAATCCGCAGAACAATTGGCCCAGACGATAGCGGGTTATGAACTTGAAGCGTTGCTCTGGGCCAAGAGGATCGCCTACGATTCGCTCCGCATGGATTACGGGCAATCGATGCAATACGGCGTGCTCGCGGCGCAAGCATTCCGAGACATAAATCCATCCTTCGGAAAGGGAATTCAGAGTTTTTTAAAGAAGAGCACTTGATCGCATGGCCTGTTGTGGCGAGCAACGGCAATGACGAATATCTCGATGACCGTTGATGTTTTCCGAGGTCAAGGCTTCCAAGTTCCCATAAGCAAAACGCTAGGCTGGGAAAAACCGCGTACTATTTCCTAAGCAACACAACTGAGGGACGGTCTGCGAAGCAGCTTCCGCCACAGGTTGGCTCAGAACTATGCCTTAAACTAAGCCCAGCGACGCTCCGATTCACCGATGGAAAAGTCGACTGTTGCGTCTTGTATCCACATTTAAAATGCTTTATACAAAATCCAAGAAACAATACCGCTAGGGTGCTCTCGCAGGCGGGGGGAAATGGGCTGCCCAAGTCCTTGCAAGTTGATCACCCACGGCGCTCCTCGTTTGCGTCTGCGCAGTGCTTTGGCGCGCCATAGACGAGCCGCGGAAGCACGCTGCCTTGCAGTAAGTAATCGTCCCTCGTCTCGAACCTCGGAATTTCCACCTTCAGGACGGCCGGATGGATGTTTGCCACTCCGGATCGTCAAGCCGTTATTTCCGAGGGACGAATAATGTTTCGCGCAAGTCCATTGGAGTCAGTCGCGGACGCAGAGCGCAGAGCAAGGAAGCGTCTTCCCGGCGTGGTGTATTGGTTCGTCCACGGCGGCAATCAAGAGGGCGTCACCGCGCGAGAGAACGTTAAGGCGTTTTCTGAAATCCGGTTTCGCGCCCGGATCGGCAACCCTCCCCAGGAAACCAACACCTCCGTAAAGGTGATGGGGCTCAACTTGTCCATGCCGGTCATCCTCTCACCGGTCACCGCGCATGCGGTGCACTCCGGTGGAGAGGTCGCGATCGGCCGGGCGGCTGCAAGCGCTGATATCGCGTATGGCGTCAGCAATTTTGCTACCGAACCTGTCGAATCGGTGATGGCGGTTAATCAACGGACGATCGCTCAACTGTATTGGGTCGGCAACCGCGATCAAATCGCCCACCGCGTGGAGCGTGCGTGGAAGGCCGGCGTCCGCGCGTTGATCGTCACCATGGATTGGACGCATGGCTATACGCATGACTGGGCGACACCGCCGTTGCTCGGTCAATTGGATCTCAAGACCTTCCTGCGCTATTCGCCGCTCGTCGTAACTAAACCCCGGTGGGTGTTTGATTTCGTGGCGGCCGGCGGGCTTCCCAAACTCACCCTGCCCAATTTCGCGGTTCCCGAGCGCCAGCGCTGGACGCTCTGGGAAGGAACTCTGGAATGGATACGCACGCCGCTGCCGACCTGGGATGACCTTGCCTGGTTGCGCAAGCAATGGAAGGGCTCATTCATGGTCAAGGGCGTCATCCACCCTGATGACGCCAAACGATGCGTGGATTTAGGTGCTGACGCCCTCTCGGTTTCTAATCACGGCGGCAATAACTTGGACGGCACGATTGCTTCGGTCCATGCGCTTCCGGCGATTGTGCAGGCGGTCGGCGGCCAGATCGACGTGCTGGTGGATGGCGGAATCCGTCGCGGCTCTGATGTCGTCAAGGCGCTTGCATTGGGTGCGAAGGCGGTGCTGATCGGCCGCCCCTACGTCTGGGCGTTCGGCGCACGCGGCGAGGCTGGAGTGCGAGAGATATTGGAGGTCTTTCGCGCGGATATCCGTCAAGCGCTGCTCGGTCTCGGTGTGACTTCCGTCGCCGATCTTACGGCCGAACACGTGATCTTGCCGACGAAGTTTGGTCGTTACAGCTGAACAAGCGCTGCACGACGCATGTAACCAGGAGGGAAAGTCGTGGAGCTAAAGAGGGCGGACCGAGACCCCAGCCTTGATCCGCATCAAATAAGAGGCAGCACGGCTTTGCGCAACAATCGAAACCCAGGCATGAATTCGCACGGAGGAAGCTATCATGACCAAGTCCCAGAATAACAAACCCACTCGCTGCGCCGGAGGCTTCGGGCGCCGCACATTTCTTAAGAGCGCTGTGGCAACGGGCGGCGCGCTTGCCGTTAGCAGCTTTCCCCTCGTCAACATCGCGCGTGCCGAGTCCGGCGTCATCAAAGTCGGCGTCATCGACCTGCTGACCGGGGCCCGATCCGCATTCGGCGAGGCGGGTGTCTGGGTCGAAAAGCAGCTGACGGGCCTTCTCAAGGCCGGCATCAAAGTCGGCGGCAAAACCTACGCCATCGAGCCGATCATCCGCGATTCGCAGTCCGACGTGAACCGGACCGCCAGCATCGCCAATGAGCTGGTGTTGAAGGAGAACGTCGACCTCATGCTGATTAATGACGGCCAGGCGGATCCCGCCAACGAGATCTGCGACAACAATGGCACGCCTGCGATCAACACTGGCCAGCCGATGGAGCCCTGGCATGCCGCCCGCGGCTCGACCCCCGATAAAGGCTTCCCTTGGACGTTTCTGTTCATGTGGCCCGTCGCCGATATGTTCGGCAATTACCTCGGGCTATGGAACTCAGTGAAAACCAACCGCAAGGTCGGCACCTTTTACGTCGACAACGCGGCGGGACAAAGTTTCAAGGGCATATTCTCCGATACTCTGCCGAAGGCCAAATTTATCGAGGTGTTCGGCGGCATGTTCCGCATGGAGACCGATGACTTCTCGAACCAGGTGGAAAAGTGGAAGACCGGGGATGCCCAGATCCTCACGGGATTGGCCTTCCCGCCGCACATGTCCACGCTGTTCGGCCAGATGGGGCAAGCAGGCTACAAGCCCGAAGTGAACACAGTGGCAGCGGCGGCGCTGTTCGCCAGCGCGGTTACCTCCTACGGTCCTAGCGGCAACGGCCTGACGACGGAAATCTGGTGGTCGCCGCGCTGGGGCACCGCGTCAAGTTTGACCCACCAAACCGCCCAGCAATTGGCGGATGATTGGGAGAATTCGACCGGCAAGCAATGGACTCAGCCGCTCGGCTTTTCATACGCGCTATGGGAGATCGGTCTCCAGGCGCTCAAGGATTCGGGGGATCCCAAGAACCGCGAGGCGGTGCGCCATGCCATCAAGAACCTGAACATGGAAACGATGGTGGGCAAGGTCGACTTCAAGAACAGCAAATTTCCCAGTACCGCTCTCACCGAGCTTGCGGGCGGCCAGTGGTTGAAGAACAAGACAAGCAAGAAATTTCCTTACGATCTGTATTGCACGTTCAACGGACTCGCTCCGCGTATCAAGCTCGAGGATGAGATGAAGCTGCTGTCCCAGCTGACCTGACATTGGTCGGACGAAGCCAGGTCCCGCACCGCAAACGCGGCGGGACTTGGCTTCTGCGGCATCTCCGGAAAGACGATGGATAGAGTTCTGCGCGTCGAGGGATTGACCAAACGTTTCGGCGGGATCGTGGTCGCCGACGCGCTCGATTTCGGGGTTGCGCCCAATACCTGTTTGGGCGTTATCGGGCCGAACGGCGCCGGCAAGACTTCGGTTTTCAATCTCATCGACGGCTCGATCCGAAGCGACGCCGGGCGCATCCTCCTGAGCGAGCGGGACATTTCCGACTTTCCCAAACACCAGCGGGCACGATTAGGCATCGCCCGTACCTATCAGATTCCGCAGCCTTTTCCTGACCTTACCGTATTCGAAAACGTCCTTGCTGCCGCCACCTTCAGCGCCGGCTTGAGCGCCGCTGACGCCGGACACGCGACCAAGGAGATGATAGAAAAAACGGGCCTGTCGAAGCGCATGACCACGATGGCCGGTGCGCTGACGCTGCTCGATCGCAAGCGGCTGGAGCTGGCGCGGGCCCTAGCTGCGGCGCCCAAGGTGCTGCTGTTGGACGAAGTCGCCGGCGGCTTGACCGAGCAGGAGGTCCGCGTCCTGGTCGAACTGATCCGATCGCTCAAGAAAGACGTGGCGATGATCTGGAGCGAGCACGTCGCCCATGCTCTCGTGGCGGTGGCCGATTCGATCTTCTTGTTGAACTTCGGTCGTAAGATCGCCGAGGGCGACCCACAAACCCTTCTCGACAGCCGCGAAGTGCGCGAGATTTACATGGGAATTGTGGTCGATGCCGCTCTTGGAAGTTGACAATCTTCAGGTCTTCTACGGTGATTTCCAGGCGCTGTTCGGCGTCAGCGTCAAAGTCGATAAGGGCGAGACGGTCTCGATCATCGGTGCCAATGGCGCCGGGAAATCGACGTTGTTACGGGCAATCACCGGGATCAACCGGGAAAAGACCGGCCGAATTCAGTTCGACAGCGCTGATATCACGGCGATGCGCGCCCACCTGATCGCACGGTGCGGCATCTCGATCGTGCCCGAGGGCCGCCGCCTGTTCCCGTCGCTGTCGGTCGAAGACAATCTGCTGACCGGCACCGCGACCGCACGCGCTGGAGAGTGGACGCTGGACAAGGTCTACGACCTGTTTCCCATGCTGCGCGCGATCCGCGCCCATCCTTCCGCACGCATCTCGGGCGGGCAGCAGCAGATGGTGGCGATTGGCCGGGCGCTGCTGGCAAATCCCCTGCTCCTGCTGTGCGATGAACTATCACTCGGCCTGGCGCCGAAGGTGATCAACGACATCTATGCCCAGTTCGACCATATCCGCGAGCGTGGCGTCTCGATCCTCCTCGTCGAGCAGGACGTGATGCGCGCCATCGCCGCCTCGGATCGCATCTACTGCTTCCTCGAAGGCCGGGTCAGCCTGCAGGGCATTGCCAAGAACTTCGGCGTCGACGAAATCTCACGCGCCTATTTTGGAACGTGAGCAGCCCATGACCGTGCTGCAAACCATCATCAACGGCTTGTTCCTGGGGGCCCTCTACGGCCTGTTCGGTTTGGGGCTGGCGTTCGCCTTCGGCATCATGCGCATCGTCAATGTGGCGCAAGGCGAGTTCATGGTTCTCGCCACCTATATCGGCTTGATGCTGATGCCTTGGCTGCCCGTGCATCCGTTGGTGCTAATTATTCCCGTCGCCCTTATCGCCTTCGGCTTCGGATACGCCGTGCAGGGCTCGATACTGAACCGGGTGCTGGATAAGGATCCGATGCCGTCACTGCTGATCACCTTCGGCATTTCGATCGTGCTGCGCAACCTGATGGTCCAGGTGTGGAGCGCCGATTTCCGCTCCATCAACATCGGCAAGCTGAAGTTCATGGGCTTCGACGTACTCGGCCTGCGCATCGGCCTGCTGCCGCTCGTGATCTTTGGTACCGTCATCCTCCTTTTCGTTGCCCTGTATCTCTTGATGACGCAGACTCGCTTCGGCCGCCTCATCCGCGCCACCGCCGACGACTACGAAACGATCCAGTTCTTCGGCGTTGATTATCGCCGGGTCTATTGCGTCGCCATGGGTATCTCGGCGGCGTTGTCGGCGGCGGCGGGCATGCTCATTGCCATGCGCAGCGCCTTTAATCCCTTTTCCGGGGTCGATCGCCTGCTCATTTCGTTCGAGGTCGTCATTATCGGCGGGCTAGGTTCCTTGTGGGGCATGATCGTGGGCGGAATGGTGCTCGGAGTCGCCCAGCTCGTCTCGCTGCAATACGACCCTAACGCCGGGCTGATGTACGCGCACATCGTCTTTTTCCTTATCCTGATGGTCATGCCGTCCGGGATTTCGGCATGGCGGCGGAGATGATGTCTTCTCGGCGGTTCTTCTACGTCAAGCCCCGCAGCATGCTGATCGTTCTCCTGTTGCTGACCGCGATCCTGGCGGCCGCGCCGTCCTGGCTCAGCGCAGGCACGTTGCGGCAGATATCCGAGTTCCTGTTCGTCTTCGCGATGGCGGAAAGCTGGAACCTGCTCGCGGGCTTCGTCGGCCTCATTTCGCTCGGTCACCAGGGCTTCGTCGGCATCGGCGCCTACAGCCTGTTTATGATCGCCAACGCGTCGGGCATATCGCCGCATTTCGCCATGCTCTTCGCCCTCGTCATCTCTGCGCTGGCGGCGGCCGCTATCGCGCCCTTTCTGTTCCGGCTGCGCGACGCCTATTTTTCCATAGCGATCTGGGTCGTAGCCGAAATCGCCCGGACCGCGACGGCAAAATCTCATTGGCTGGGCAGCAGCATCGGCGTGGTGCTGGAGGCGACCCGGCACATGGATCGCACTTGGCTGGCGATCGGCATCTACTGGTGGGCGGTCGGCATTGGCATCGGCTCAATCGCGCTTCTGTTCCTGTTGGTGCGCTCGCGGCTCGGTCTGGCATTGATGGCGGTGCGCGACAACGACCTTACAGCGGCCAGTGTCGGTATCGACGTGGGGCGTGCGCGCTTCATCGCCTTCGTGCTCTCGGGCGCTCTCTGCGGCATCGCCGGGGCGGGTTATTCGATGTTGTCCTACCACATCGATCCGAACGGCGCCTATGACGGCAACTGGGTAGTTGTGATGCTGTTCATTACCATCATCGGCGGCATCGGCACAATTGAGGGACCGATCATCGGCACCGCCATCTACTTCGGGCTGCGTGAGGAGATGGGCGACATCGGCAATTGGTACCTGATCCTGATGGGGAGCGTTGCCGTAATCGCAATGATCGCGATGCGACGTGGCATCTGGGGAACGCTGACCCGAAAATTTGCTTTCGAGTTGTTCAGCGTTCGGCGCTTGCCGCCGCTCTAGGAGCGGCAATCAAGGACGTGGTTACCCCTGTCGCTAATAATGTCGCTATGGACTTCGGCTAAGTTATTGATTTTATTGTGGTGGCGGAGAGGGAGTCCGCAAAGACCAAATTCTATATCAACCGATGCAGTCCTAAAAGCGCGCGATCGGATGCGACTTTTAGGCCCTTTCCTGATAAACTTCGTCATAGCCGTTCAAAACAATCCGGCTCTCGGACGGGGATAGGATCGGGGATAGGCTATGGCGCAAACCCTCAAAAGACTGTCTGCCAAGGCCGTACAGAACGCAAAGGCCATGGGTTCGATCCCGCGCTTTTTGCCAGACGGCGGCGGCCTCTATTTGCAAGTGAGCGCGACCGGCACGAAAAGCTGGATGTTCCGCTACTCGATCAACGGCCGCGAGCGTCAAATGGGGCTTGGCTCGCTTGAGGCCGTCGACCTAGCAGACGCCCGCCAGGTGGCCGCAGATTGTCGCCGGCTGCGATCGCAAGGCGTGGACCCGATAGAGCACCGGGACGAGCAAAGGGCAGCGGCGCGCCTCGCAGCCGCATCCAGCATGACGTTTAATGAGTGTGCGGCGGCGTACATCGAGTCGAAGAAAGCGGGCTGGCGGAATGCCAAGCACGCGGCACAGTGGAAAAGTACCCTCGATACCTATGCCGGTCCCGTGTTCGGCGAACTGCCAGTGCAGGCCATCGACACGACGCTGGTGCTAAAGGTGCTAGAGCCAATCTGGCCGACCAAGAACGAGACCGCGAGTCGCGTGCGCGGACGGATCGAAGCCGTGCTGGATTGGGCGACCGCCCGCGGCTATCGCAAAGGGGAAAACCCGGCGCGCTGGCGCGGGCATTGCGAAAGCCTCCTTCCAAAGCCGGCGAAGGTGAAAAAGGTGCAGCACCATGCCGCGCTGCCTTATAACGACCTGCCGGACTTCATGAAGCGGCTTGCCGAACAAGGCGGTGTCGCCGCTCGCGCACTCGAATTTACAATCCTGACGGCCGCGCGCACTGGCGAAACCATTGGCGCAAGGCCGGCCGAATTCGATTTGTCGGGCAAGACCTGGACTGTCCCCGCCGATCGCATGAAGGCACACCGAGAGCACCGAGTGCCGCTGTGCGATCGGGCCTTGGCCATCTGTGAAGGCGTGCGGCCGCTCCGGGCAGCGGACGATGATTTCGTGTTCCCCGGCCTCCTGTATCGCAGGCCGCTTTCGAACATGGCGCTGACTGCGGTGTTAAAGCGCATGGAGTGCGGCGCCATCACAGTGCACGGCTTCCGGTCTACCTTTCGAGATTGGGCAGGAGAGTGCGGGCCATACCACGGTCAACCACTCGGCGGATGAATACGTGCGCCTTGGCGGCTTTGCTCATGTCAACACGGCAGAGTGCCGTTTCAGCCTCATGAAGCGCGCCGTGTTCGGTACGCATCACTCGATCAGCGAAGCCCATCTTCCGCGCTATCTCGCGGAATGGGATTTCAAATGGAACACCCGTAAGACCAGTGACGGGGAACGTGCGGCGCTTATCGCCAAGGGTATCGAGGGCAAGCGTCTCACGTACCGGCCGACTCACTAAGGCGAAGACGATCAAGCAGAAGGCAAAACGTTTTTCACAATGGAGGAAGCGCCATGGTCGCTGATATGTCGGCCATCGCCGCCGCACTGACTTCGTTCAATGTGCTGAAGAATATCGCGCAAACGATGGTAGGTCTGCACGATGTTAAGACCCTTCAGGCCAAGGTCATCGAATTCAATAATGCAATCATCGATGCCCAAACGAAGATTTTCCTTGTTAATGAGGAACGCGCGGCGCTCATTGAGACGATAAGAAATCTTGAAAAAGAACTGACTGATCTGAAAGCATGGGAAACAGAGAAGCAACGATATCAGTTGACCGATGTTGGTGACGGGACGTTCGCTCATGCGCTGAAACAGTCGATGAGTGCCAGCGAACCGCCGCATTATATATGCGCAAATTGCTACGAGCATGCCAAGAAATCGATATTGAACCATATGCAAATGCCCGGTGGCGCCCACTCGTTGGCGTGCAGTGCCTGCGATGCAAAGTTGATCATCAGACATGGATATAGACCGGCCGCATATGTCGAATCGGGTGCAGAGAAAGCGCGGGCGGCCCTTGAGCCGTGCCCGATCTGCGACACCGGGAGATTGAAGATCACGGCCTCAGATGTGTTTCTCTCCGCTTGAGTTGATCGAGCGGAGGAACGCAGATGCGGCCGAAGGAGCACCGGGAGAGCGGCGAGCACGACCTGTTCCGGTCGCGTCTGGACCAGATCATCGACATGGACCACGCGCTGGTGAAGCTGGCGGGTTCGATCGACTGGCACTTTTTGGAAGAGCGGCTCGGCGCGGTCTACACCGACAAGCCTGGTCATCCGCCACTGCCGACGCGGCTGATGGCAGGGCTGGCCATCCTCAAACACATGCACGATCTGTCGGACGAAGTTCTGTGCGACCGTTGGGTGGAGAATCCGTATTTCCAGTACTTCTGCGGCGAGGAATTCTTCCAACATAGGCTCGTGTTCGACCGCTCCTCGCTGACGCGTTGGCGCCAACGCATGGGCGAAGAGAAGCTTCTGGCTCTGCTGCAGGAGAGCCTGGCGGTTGCGGCCAGAACCGAAGCGGTGAAACCTTCTGACCTCGCCCGCGTCGTGATCGACACGACGGTGCAGCCGAAGGCGGTGATGTTCCCGACCGACGCCAAACTCATCAACCGCGCGCGCGAACGGCTGGTGCGGCTGGCCAATCAGTGCGGCGTGGACCTTCGCCAATCCTATCGGCGGGTCGGCAAGCTGGCCCTGATCAAGCATCAGCGCTACGCCCATGCTCACCAGTTCAAACGCGCCAACAAGGCTCTGCGCAAGCTCAAAACCTACCTCGGCCGGGTGATCCGCGACATCGGCCGCAGGATCGCCGGCAACGACGCGTTGGAAGAGGCCTTCGCCAGAGAGCTGACCCTAGCCCGCCGCGTACGCGATCAGGACCACGGCCAGCGCGGACCGAAGGTCTATTCCCTGCACGCGCCTGAGGTTGAATGCATCGGCAAAGGCAAGGCGCACAGACCCTACGAGTTCGGCGTCAAAGTCAGCGTAGTAACCCCGCTAAATCGTTCGCGCGGCGGTCAGTTCATCGCGCACGTCGCTGCATTGCCGGGCAACCCGTACGATGGCCACACGCTTGCGACCGTCATCCCGGCCATGCAGGCGCTCGTCGGCAGTACTCTGCGCGCCATCGCCGATGCTGGCTATCGCGGCCACAACGCGCCGCCCGATTATAAGTTCAGGGTCTTTACCGCAGGTCAGAAGCGCCGCGTCACGCCCCAGATCAAACGCGAGTTCAAGCGGCGGGCCGCCATCGAGCTTGTCATCGGCCATCTCAAGGCCGAGCACCGCATGGGCCGCAATCATCTCGCTCACCGCGCTGGCGACGCCATCAACGCCGTGCTCGCCGTCGTCGGCTACAACTTCCGCCTCCTGATCCGGTGGCTGAGGTTCTTGTTGCACAGAATCCTACTCGCGTTCGCGGCCATCACTCAGTTCAATCCCGCCTGAAATCTGAGTTCTTCACGGACGACTAATTACGAATGGCCTGGAGCAGCACGGCGTTCCTATGAAAGTCCAGGAATTGCTTTTGGCCGCTGATGAATCCTCCCACATTGACAACCTTTGTGGTGTTAATGCCCATTCGTTCGAGGGATGGGCGGTGAGCCGGGAACGGCGATACTCGCTCGCTTGAGCTGCGTGGTGCAGCGTTGAATCTCTGGCTACGCGCGTCTCGTCTGTGGCTTGGGTTGCCATGCCAACGACGTTGGCTTTTTGGGTGCCCGAATTTTGGAATAAATGTCCTGCGGACGCGACAATGATGACGCAGTAACTGCGCAAGTGGACGAAGTCGGACAAAATTTCCTTGAAAACCAAGGGCAAAACACCGCGCACTTATTACGTGCGCGGGCCGAAAAAATCACCTAATTTGTTTCGGCTGCTGGTGGTTTGGAGCTAAAACGGTCGCCGCGCAAGCTAGCTAGTTCATGCAGTTGCCGCTGCGCCGTCTGGGTCAGACGCCACTACGGTCGCTGTCGCCATAGGAAAGCATGATCCTCTACTCGCCTCAACAAGGGGCCTTCTTCGCCCACAAGATCACGTTGGAAGGATTGGGTGAAGACACATTCGCCCAATCGCTCTCGACGGCGCGCGTCGATATGAACCCGCATCAAGTGGATGCGGCCTTGTTTGCGCTGTCTTCGCCGCTCGCCAAGGGGGCCTTGCTGGCCGACGAGGTGGGGCTCGACAAGACAATCGAGGCGGCGCTGGTTATTGCTCAGAAATGGGCGGAACGCCGTCGCCGCATTCTTCTCATCGTCCCCGCCTCCCTGCGCAAGCAGTGGAGTCAGGAACTGGTGGACAAATTCTCGCTTCCTTCGGTCATCATCGAGGCCAAGGTGTATAACGACGCCAAGAAGCGCGGCGTGAAAAGTCCCCTCGACCATGATGGCAAGGTCGTCATTACGTCCTACGAGTTCGCGGCTCTGAAAGCCGACGATGTCGCGTGGGGCCGCTGGGATTTGGTAGTTTTCGACGAAGCCCATCGGTTGCGGAATGTTTATAAGCAGGGCACTTCCATTCGCGCCAAGAAGCTGCGGGACGCCACCCGCGCCTTCTTCAAGGTACTTCTTACCGCTACGCCGCTTCAAAATTCACTCCTTGAGCTTTATGGCCTCATTTCCGTCTTGGACGAGCATTTCTTCGGCGATGAGGCTGCCTTTCGCACTAGCTATGTCAATGCAGGCAACGGAAGAAACTCGCTTCTGTTTCTGCGTAAACGGCTGGAGCTAATCTGTAAGCGCACATTGCGGCGGCAGGTGCAGCAAGCGGGATTGATCCGCTACACCGAGCGCTGCCCGCTGACGCTTGAGTTTGCGCCGTCCCAGGACGAGATGAACCTTTACGGGTCTGTCTCCGCCTATCTGCAACGGCCTGATACCATCGCCTTTGGCGATAGGCCGAATGCATTGGTGACGCTCGTCGTCCGCAAGATTCTCGGTTCGTCGAGCTTCGCCCTTTCTGAAACTCTAACGAAGATTATTGATCGGTTGAAGAAGAAGCAGCGCCCCTCGATCGAAAGTCTTGTCGATTTCGATGTGGCTGACGAAGTGGCCGAGGAGATGGAAGCGGCTACCGAATCTGAAGTGCAGAAAGAACCGCCAATCGACCCGCTGCGGCTCGCCGCCGAGATCGCCGAACTGGAGGGGTATCGTGCGCTAGCACTTCAAATTGGTGAGAATGCCAAGGGCATCACGCTGGTCAAGGCGTTGCCCCAAGCACTCAACGAAATCGCCGCGAAGGGTGGCCAACATAAGGCCGTGATTTTCACGGAGTCCGTGCGCACACAGGCTTATCTCGCGGCGCTCTTGTCCGCTAATGGCTATGCTGACGACATCGTGCTTCTAAACGGCCAGAACAACGACCCGGCAAGCAAGGCGATTTACGGCGATTGGCTCGCGCGCCACAAAGGCACAGAGATGGTTTCCGGCTCGCGCTCAGCCGACATGAAGGCCGCCGTCGTTGAAGCCTTTCGTGACCGAAAATCAATTCTCATCGCCACGGAATCTGGGGCGGAAGGCATCAACCTTCAATTCTGTTCGCTTGTCGTCAACTATGACCTACCGTGGAATCCGCAGCGCGTTGAGCAGCGCATCGGTCGCTGCCACCGGTACGGCCAGAAGATCGACGTGACTGTTGTCAACTTTCTCAATCTCAAGAACCGCGCCGAGCAGCGCGTCTATGAACTTCTTAGCCAGAAATTCAGCTTGTTTCAGGGTATCTTTGGCGCGAGCGACGAAGTGCTCGGCGCAATCGAAAGCGGCGTGGACATTGAGCGGCGCATTCTTGAAATCGTACAGTCCGCCCGCAACGAGACGGAAATCAATGCCGCCTTCGACAAGCTTCAGGAAGACCTTCAGGCGCAGATCAGCGAACAGGTGCTGGACGCCCGCAAGCGGCTTCTGGAAACCGTTGACGAGCGCGTGATAGCCCAACTCAAGACCCGCGACGGCGAAATCCGTCGTCACATGTCGGAATTCGAGCGGCAGCTTCTTTTGGTCGCCCGTGCCGAATTACCGGAGGCTAAGTTTCACGCAGACGATGAACGCCGCTTCGATTATCGCGGCGACACCTATACGACCGAATGGCCGCTCGCCGACGAGAAAGGCTGGAAGTTCTTCCGCCTCACCGAAGGGACGCTTGCGATCGAGACAGTCGCGGGTGCCAAGGCACGGAGCTTTGAGGACGCGGCGAACCTGCGGTTCGACCTGACCGCCTACAAGGGCGGTAGGTTGACGGACGTTGAGCCGTTGCGTGGTAAGACCGGATGGCTTCGCGTTGCCAAGCTGCGGGTAGCGACACCGGCCTATACGCGCGAGCACCTGTTGCTTTCCGCCTTCACCGATGACGGAGCGGAGGTACACCCGGAAACCGCCGAGCGGTTGCTTCGCGTTCCGGCCCAAGCCCTCCGCCAGCCCGACGGGCAGCCCCCAGCCGAGGCGCTTCATGCACGTGAGGAGGAGCAACGCCGCTCCCTTCTGGAGCTTGCCGAACAGCAAAATGCCGAGTGGCTAGACCGCGAGAATGATAAATTGGACGCCTATGCCGACGACCTCGAAAAGGCGTTCGAGGGCGACGTGAAGGCGCTTGAAGCCGAAATCCGCGAGGCGAAGAAGGACCTGCGCGGTTCCAACATGCCCATGACCGAGAAGCTGGCGGAGAAGCGACGAATCAGCACACTTGAGGCGAAGCGTGACAAGATGAAGGTGGAGTTCTTCGATCGGCGCGCGAAACTTCGCGCCGAGGTCGATACAATGCTCGATCAGATTCAGGAAAGTCTCAAGATCAAGCCGTCGCTTGCTCCGCTATTCACCGTAAGGTGGGAGGTTCTATGAATAAGAAGCAACGCCTCGAACTCACTTGGGTCGGCAAGGAAGACCGGCCGCACCTTGAACCGCGTATTCTGCTTGAGGACGTGGACAAATCGTATCACGCCGCAACGCGCGTTTCGGATAACGACATATTTGATAACCGTCTTATCTTCGGTGACAACCTTCTTGCATTGAAGTCCCTGGAATCGGAGCTCACTGGGAGAGTGAAATGCATCTATATTGATCCGCCCTACAACACCGGGAACGCTTTCGAACATTACGACGACGGAATTGAACACTCAATTTGGCTGGGCCTGATGAGAGACCGGCTAGAGGTTCTTCATCGTTTGCTCGCGTCCGATGGCTTCTTCTGCTGTCAAATCGATGACCAGGAAGGAGCCTATCTTAAGGTATTGCTCGATGAGGTATTTGGCCGCTCCAACTACCTAACTACATTTTATATCCAAGTGAGGTATGGCAACAAAACATTAGCCGAAGACAGTGATTTTCAGAAGGTCATCGAACAGTGTCTTATTTACGCAAAGGATGCTCATATCGGCACCGCAATAAAAGCCGTTGAAGAATACAAAGTGGAAAAATTTGAATGGGAAATTCAGGAAATAGGACGAGGAGCAGTGCTTGAGCTTGGCGGGAAGCGTGTCGATGTTTTTAAGCCGGGGCATTATAAAATCAGCAAAGTCAAACCCCACCTTAAAGCCTTGAAGGAGACTTGGGCGACAGGTTCTCTATTAAAACAAAAGGCCAGCTCAGGAGAATTCCTCGGTAAATACTTAGCCCCCCGTAAGTCTGAAGACGGCGTCGGGTGCCTATATAAGGTTTACGGAATTGGTGAAGATGGCATTGGATATCGGTACTTTACTGGACCTAAGAAGGAGTCTGCAACTAAGGGAAAGTTCTATTCTGGAATTCCCTTGGATCGGTTGGCGGAGCTTGAGCGCGGTCAATCCAAGAAGGAAAAGCCGATAGAAAATTTTTATGATCTCGCGGGCAGCTTTGGAAATTGTAGGCTCGAAGGTGGAGTGGACTTCCGTAGCGGAAAGAAGCCCGAACATCTGATTGAGATCATCCTGAATCATTTCTCACGGCCAGGCGAGCTTGTCCTTGATTCCTTTGCTGGTTCCGGCACGACTGGCGCAGTAGCGCATAAAATGGGTCGGCGATGGATTATGGTAGAGTTAAAGGATCATTGTCATACGCTGATTGTGCCGAGAATGAATCGGGTTATCGATAATGAGGACCCAAACGGCATTACTGAGACGGTGGGTTGGGGCGGCGGTGGGGGATTCCGCTATTACCGGCTAGCGCCATCTCTGCTTGAAAAGGATATCTGGGGAAATTGGATAATCAGTGGCAACTATAACGCGGCTATGCTTACGGAAGCGGTGTGCAAGCTAATGGGCTTTACCTATGCGCCGAGCGAACAACATTATTGGATACACGGCCGCTCTTCGGAGAGTGACTTCATCTATGTCACCACGCAAAGCCTGACGCATGAACAGCTTAAGGCCATTGCCGCGGAAGTGGGAGATGGGCGCACGCTCCTCATTTGCTGCAAGGCGTTCCGCGCCAATCTTGATACCTTCGCTAATCTGACAGTGCGAAAAATTCCGCAGGCCGTACTGCGCAAATGCGAATGGGGCAAGGACGATTACAGCCTCAACGTCGCCAACCTGCCGATAGCCGCGCCGAAGGAGAAAGAACCGGAGCCGGACGCGAAGCCCGCGAAGGCCAGACGCGCCAATGCTGCCCAGGATGACCTCTTCGTTGGAGCGGGAAAGTGATGGTTGCCGTTAGCCAATCCGCACGCATTGTCCGCATGGTCACCCAGCGGCTGTCGCTGCGCCCACCACAGGCGGCCTCGCTCGAAATCCTTGATGACATTCTGAATCGCATTGATATCACCAAGCTCGGCGACACGCGGGCCGCGCTTGCCGTGATTCAGGCAGCCTATCCCAAGGTGGAAGACTTCGAGCGGGAGTTCCCGTCCCTGTGCTTTGCGCTTGCGACCGGCGTGGGCAAGACACGGCTCATGGGCGCGTTCATCAGCTACCTTTATCTTATGGGCAAGAGCAGGCATTTCTTCGTGCCAGCACCCAACAAGACGATCTACGACAAGTTGATTTCAGATTTTTCACCGGATAGCCCGAAATACGTTTTTCCGGGCATTGCGGAGTTTGCGCAAAACCCGCCGCTCATCATTACCGGCGACAATTATGAGACCGGACGCGGCGTGCGGCTCGACAAGGGCCGCTCTTCCGATCTTTTTGGTTCCGACGTGCACGTCAACATCTTCAATATCGACAAAATCAATAAGGAGGAAAGCCCGCGCGGAACACCTAAAATGAAGCGGCTTCAGGAGACCATCGGCGAGAGCTACTATGAATATCTCTCCAAGCTCACCGATCTTGTGCTCCTGATGGACGAGGCGCATCGCTACCGCGCGAGTGCCGGAGCGAACGCGATTGACGGTTTGAAGCCCATTCTTGGACTCGAACTGACGGCGACGCCTAAGACCGTCGGCGCGAACTCCCGTCCGTTCAAGAATGTCATCTATAGCTACGATCTGGGCCAGGCGATGGCCGATGGTTTCGTGAAGGAGCCAGCCGTCGCCACCCGCAAGGATTTTGACCCGTCTTCGGTCTCGCCCGAGCGGCTTGAGCACATCAAACTGGAGGACGCCGTTCACTACCACGACCACGTGGCAGTCGAACTTGACCGCTATCACCGAGTTACCGGCAGAGCTCTCGTGCGGCCTTTCATCCTAGTCGTGGCGCAAGATACCGACCATGCAAGGCGGCTCCACGCCTTCATCGAATCCGAGGATTTCTTCAAGGGCCGGTTCAAGGACAAGGTAATCGAGGTGCATTCGGCCCAACGCGGGGAGGAGAGCGACGAGGCGATGCAGCGGCTGGTCGCGCTGGAACATGACGGCCGCACCGAAATCGTCATTCACGTCAACAGGCTGAAAGAAGGTTGGGACGTAACCAACCTCTACACAATCGTCCCCTTGCGTGCGTCAGCCTCGGAGATTCTTACCGAGCAGACGCTGGGGCGCGGCTTGCGCCTGCCCTACGGGGCCCGGGTTTCCCGCAGCGAGGATGACGAATTCGCTTCCGTTGACCGCCTCACCGTGATTGCACACGACCGCTTTGACGAGATTATCAAGAAGGCCAAGGAGCCCGGCTCCATTGTTATGCGCAAGATCGAAATCGGGGAGGGCGGCGATGTTGCCGCCACGGGCGCTACGCTGATTGAGTCCCCGTCGGTCGCCGAAATGATAGTTACGGGCCATCAGCCGCAAATTCCCGGCTTTGCCGCAACCGAGCAGCAGGGTTTTGTATTTGCCACGCCGGAAGAAGGAAGGGTGGCAGAAGTCGCCCTCGATGTCATCCGCCGCTATGAACGAAAGTTGGGAAATGTCGAGGCACTGCGCAGCGAGGAAGTGCAGAAGCAGATCACCGAGGAAGTGCGCGACCTGATACGCCCAATTCAGACGACACTTACCGGTATCGTCGAAGGGCCGCGTGTCGAGAAAATTGTCAATATCGTTGCGATGACGGTCGCAAACCGGACCATGTCAATTCCGCAGATTGTCGTGGTTCCAAAGCGGCAGGTGAATTTCCGCTTCGGCGATTTCGACCTCAAGAATCTTGAGACCATCAATGTGCGCCCGATTGAGGATGGCCTGATCATTCAGTCGCTGCGCACGGAGGCCCGCACCTACCTTGCCAAGGCCGTAGATGATCCCCGTGAAAGCCGGATGGAGGATTATCTTGTGCGATTCCTGATCGAGCGCAACGAGATTGACTATGATGCCCACGCCGATCTTCTCTATAAGCTGGCAGGACAGGTCGTGGGGCGTGTCCGTTCCTACCTGGACACGGATGCAGAAGTGGAAAATGTCCTTCTGCGGCACGGACGGCAGCTTGCCGATTTCGTATTCGCGCAGATGATGCAGCACTATAATGAAACGCCGCTGGCCGAAGATGACTACGACGTTAAAGTCACCCGTGGATTTACGCTGCTGAAGTCGCAACCGATCAATATTGCGCCGGGCCAGAAAGTTCGTGATTTCCGGCAGGCCGTCATGCCGACTTCGGAGACACGCCGTCAGGTATTCGGTGGCTTCAAGAAATGTTGCTACCCGCTTCAGAAATTCGATTCCGACCCCGAGCGGCGGCTGGCGGTTCTCATCGAGTCGGAGCCGTCGGTCGAGAAATGGATGAAGCCGGGGCGGGCGCAGTTTCAGATTGAGTATCGGTCAGGCGAGGGCTACGAGCCGGATTTTGTCGTCGAGACGAAAAACCGATCGCTCATTCTTGAGGTCAAGGCACGAAACGAATTGGAGGACCCGATCGTCCAAGCAAAGGCGGCTGCGGCAGCCAAATGGTGCAAGACGGCCAATCGCTACGCCCAAGACGGTAAGGGCAAATCGTGGACCTATGCCCTGCTGCCGGACGACCAAATCACCGGCGCGGCAACGCTGGATGGCTTGCTTGCCAAATTTTCCAGATGAAAATGTGTTTTTGACCTTGGGTGGCTGAGATTCGTTTTGCCATTCCCCCCGCGGGCAAAAAAGGCTGCGTTCAAAAAAATATGGTAGCCACGGTTAGTGATTGCATCTTCGTGTCCCGCCGACTTGGCACACAAGCATCAGCCCGGTCGGCGGTTCGCCCCCCGCAACGTGTTCGGCGAGCCGGCCGAAATGATCAAGAGCGTTGAGCTTCAACCCCCACTCACCATAATGTCCGCAAGTTTCGATTGCGTGGCCCGCAAGGTAGAGGCCAACTTCAATCGGCATCTCGACGAGGCGAGAATCAAGGCGATGACGGGCGGGGAGCCGATCACTGCTCGCTTCATGCGGCAGAACTTTTTTCAATTCGCGCCGGTGTTCAAGTTGTGGCTCGTCGCGAATGATCGCCCCAAGGTCACAAGCCGACATCCGCCAAATCATTTGGTCACGGCGTGGCGCAGCCGCGCTCTTCGCTGGCGACGGGCGGCCTTTTTGCGCATGCTGCGCAGCGGCAGGTCCGGCTCTTGCGGAAGTAGTCCAAATATTCTCGTCCGTAGTCGTAGGTGATTTCCTCCCCCGGCTCGATACGGTGCAATGCGACGATCACGATACCGCCCTTGCGCCCCACCGGCTTCGCATTCGGTCGGCAGGAATGGTTGATGTAACGCGCCACATTCCATCGCGGCGAGCCATCGATCGTCCATCGGCTGTTGAGTTCGAACAAATATCTTGCGCCGCGTGCCTCGCGCCGGTCCGCTTCCTCGGTGGAAATACGCCGGCCGCGATAGGCCGCTATATAGACGTCTCGCTTGATCGGCCTCGTTGCGAACAGGCCGAGCCCGGTCACCGAGCGGCCAATGCGAAAGGGGCGTGGGGACATCGTCCGTGATTAGCCGCAAATTCCGTGATGTCATCCGCAATCCTCAGATAAATGACATGACAGATCGCTTGGTGTGCCGCGACATAACAGTTTTATGGGTCTTCGTGTAAACGAGTGGGTGATTTTAGGGCTGAAGGCCTGACAAACCGGTGGATTGCGTAGGACTTTTGCATTATTACGGCTGGGTTCGGAATTTGCCATGAATGTTGGATGGCACGAGCATTGAAGCGAAGTCGGCGGCTGTGGGATACCTATTCGTTTCCCGGGTTTCGAGCGGACACTTGATAACGGAATCCGCTCATCCAAACTTTTCACGCGGTCGGTAAGTTTTTTCACGGACAGCGTCGAGGCCGGTCACTGAATCTTGGGACCCCACCCGTGGTGCTCGGCGATGATTTGCCATTGCGGTTTCGTTGAGCCGATACATTTCTGGCAATATTCAACGACCGACTTGAACGGCTCTACTTTGAGCTGCTGGCGAAGAGAAGCTTTCACAGATCTCTTACCACTAGGTAGGTCCCGCAACACTTTGTCGAGGCGGGCGACCACCGGCTCAATTAATTTCTTAAGATCAGTGTCTTCGGTTGCGATGAGCACTCTGTTGAGCTTGTTGATGATGCTTGCCAAAGTTCCGTAATCTACAAGAGCACCCAAAACAGACTGATAATCCTTTTTGTCGGTTGCCATTTGACGTATTCCTTCCGAAGCAAGTTCTACACGCCTTCGGGACTCGCCGGTCAGCACAGAATGTCCAATTGCACTGCTCCGCACAAGCTGTGCAGCGCCACAGACCTTCTCCTGACCTCAACAATAATTCGACGACACGCCGTCGGCACGTCACGGATTTTAGAAGGTTTGATGGGGTGTTGGGGCTTGGTTGAGGTGCGGAAGGGGATTGGTTGCGGGGGCGGGCCGAGGTCGACAAAAAAGCCCCAGCCATTACGCCGCCGGGGCCACAAGGAGACTTAGGGTAAAACGTACGGCTGGAACTCAGTCGCGTGGTAAGACTATCTGGATGGCGGCCGTGGTGCAAATACCGGGTTACTGAGTTGAAGTTGCAGTCGATGAAGTTTCCGTTGTAGATAGTGGCAGCGCCGGCCGGCCGCGCCCATATTCTGAACATGAGCGAATTTGATCGTTTCGACTATTCAATGGTGGTGAAACTGAGGGGCAATCCGCCAGAGCCATGGAGGTGGGAGATTTATCGAGCCGGTAGATCGAGCCCGATCGGGCAGTCGCAGATCTTTTTTCACACCATGGTGGCAGCCAATAAAGCAGGAAAAGCTGCGCTCAAGCAGCTATTGAGTAACCTCAACGTCTAGCGACTGCTTTCAGCAAATCAGCGTTGAACCTTGAGATTCTCTGCCGATGTTTTGCCCTTGTTCGCGACTTCCTCGTATTCGACAACCTGCCCTTCATTGAGACCGGTGAGGCCAGCTCTCTCGACAGCGGAGATATGGACAAACACATCTTTTCCGCCGGCCTGCGGCTGAATAAATCCGTACCCTTTTTGGGAATTGAACCACTTCACGGTCCCCTTAGCCATTTAGCAATCTCCGCTGTTGACGCTCTACGATAGCCTTGGAACCTGGAGTTAACAACACCGAGGGCGGCCTATCCACATTTGTATAATGGGGTTGGTCGCGCTGCGCGGGCGGCGACGCGATGAAATTCACGTCACGGATTTTGGAAGGGAAGAGGTGGCGGTGCCAACCCCAGTCGCTTTGCGAAATTAATACAATTTTAAACAATCAGGATCGGAATCTGGCGAAACGATAAGCAAGATAAAGGTAAGAAAATGTTCGAAGTTGTGAACTACGAACATCCGTATATTTTTGTTAGGTGCCGCCGAACCGGGGAGACCTATAGGTTTTTTGTGCGAGATGACGGAGCGCTCGAACATGAAGGCGCACGGTTTGACCAAGGCGAAGCCCGTCGCACGGCGATAGCCTATTTGGCTCGAACGCGGCCCAGAGATGCTGCTTGAGCTCTTATTGAGAACTTGAGGTCGCGGCTGCCTCGATGAGCGCGGTTCTGGTGCTCGCGGCGGCCATCCAAACCTCGCGCGCATCAATTTTTAGACACAGAGGTGTGCAGTAATAGCCTGACCTCGGGAGGAGGCGAACATGCGGCACTTATCCGTATGGATCCTTGAGTTCTTCAAGCTCATTGGAAGGCGGCGGCTTCACCCTCTAGTGGCACAGTGTCCTGTCTGTCAGCAGATGGTTCGCCTCCATGTCGATAAGGCGG
>Ga0187891_1000851_pt1 | contig 28563 bp, 19 predicted proteins | sample June2016WEW_21_4_FD_132990 | JGI IMG/M metagenome (GOLD analysis project Ga0187891, IMG submission 132990) | Peatland microbial communities from SPRUCE experiment site at the Marcell Experimental Forest, Minnesota, USA - June2016WEW_21_40 | ecosystem: Environmental > Terrestrial > Soil >... | reverse complement strand
GGCGTGGATATCCAAGGCGCCGCCGACCACACTCCTCGCAAGGGTTCGTCGGGCCATCTCTGGACCCGAACGCAGCCAACTGGTAGCCCTGCCCGAGAGCCAGCACGAAGTTGAGACAATCGCGACCGACCTCCCGAAGCCCAGCACCATTCTTTTGGGCGCGAAAGCGACGGAGACAAACTTCAAGCAGCTTCCGCTGAGCCAATACGTCGTTATTCACTTGGCTCTTCACGGTTATGTCGATCCCGAGATCCCAGATCGTTCCGCGCTCGTTTTTGCGCCAGAGAATCCGGCCAAGAACGACGGCCTTCTCAAAGTGCGCGAGATCAGAAACCTCCGTCTAAATGCCGACCTCGTGACGCTGTCGGCTTGTGACACAGGTGTAGGGCCAGTGGGTGAGGAGGGCGTGGAAAACATCGTGAATGCATTCATTGAAGCGGGCGCTCAGAGCGTGGTGTCAACGCTTTGGGAAGTTGAAGATCATGCGACCGCCCAACTGATGGCCAACTTCTACGAGCACCTCGGCCGTCACGAGAGAAAGGCAGAGGCGCTCAGGCAAGCGCAGCTCGAAATGCTCAAAGCGGGCGCGCCGCCGTACTATTGGGCCGGCTTCCAGCTCGACGGCGAACCGAGCGGCAGTCTTTTTAGCGAGACAGAATCTACAAATTCGTCCAGGAGCACCCGATGACATTGAAACCGGCTGCGAGCTCATCATTGCCTGTTCAACTTTCACCGCGTGACCGCCACGCAATCCTCGAAAACGTGCTAGCCGCTCTGCGGAAGCGATTCTATTCGCCTGAAAAGCTGAACGGCGATTGGCAATCCGCCGTGGAGCGCCACCGGGCTTTGATCGAGAACGCAGCCTCTGCCGACGCCTTCGAAAAGGCGATGAGCGATTTGTTGGCGGAGCTACACACCTCCCATTTGGGCTTTTTTCACAGCAGTGCCCGCAGAGCGTCGAGCCGCGCCGCGCTCAGCGCAACCTATCTTGCGGACGAAACTCCTTACGGGAAGCGCTGGATATTTCAGGATGTCCACGCAGGAGGAGCAGCAGCGATCGCTGGCATTGAGCCTGGGGACATCCTTCTCAGTGTCGATGGCCGGGAGATTACGCCACCCGAACATCCCGTATTCGCTATGGGCAAGCAAACAAGTGTGGAACTTGTAGACAGAAGCGACCAGCGACGCACTGTTTCCGTCGAAATAGCACGGCCCAAGGGGAAGAAGCTCTACTTTATCGAGCCCACGCTCGTCGAGGCGCGGCAACTCGGAGACGGGCTGGGCTACCTGAAGATTGCAATGTTTCCGGGCATGATTGGAGTAGAAGTGGCGAACGAGATCTCCCACGCCGTCGAAAAGCTCGGCACAGTCGATAGCCTGATCGTCGACCTGCGTGGCAACACGGGCGGAGGGATCGGTGCGCTTCGTGTGATGAGCCTGCTCACACCAGACAGAGTCCCGGTTGGATTTGCCCTCGACAGGCGCCGCGTCACGCGAAATCTCGAAACGGAAAAGCACGGGTTCCGCCGATTTTCGCGAATACCTGCGTCAACCAAAACACTCTGGCGGCTTGCCTTGCAGTTTGGACCGGCGATGATGACGAAAAAGCCCATTGTGCTTCAAACCGAGGGGTTGGGTAAAAAACCATTCCACGGACGGGTCACTCTCCTCGTGAACCGCCACACCGCAAGCGCCGCGGAAATGATTGTCGCGTTTGCGCGAGAGAACCAGCTCGCCACAATCGTCGGAGAGAAAACGGCCGGTCGCCTCCTCTCGGCGACTTCCGTCAAAGTCGGCAACGGATTTCGGTTGGCGATGCCCACGGGTGCGTACTACACATGGAAGGGATCGATTCTCGAAGGGACGCCGATCCAACCGGATCACGTGATCGAATTTGACTGGAAAGACCGACGGCTCGGACATGACCGACAGCTCGCCTTCGCAATCGAATCTTTGCGAAACGTCCCGGAGGTGAGAGCTCGTTGAATCCGAAGAATATCAACCTTTGGACGGCTACCACGTCACCTGTTGAGCACTAGGCTCGGTGCGAGCAAGTCTTTGCTCAGGGACTCGCCGTGGCCGAGAGACTCATTTTGAAGACAGCAGCCAGTTGCTGAACCGTTGCAAATGTAATGGGGAGATTCTTTGCAAGTGGACGAAAGATCTTGGGCGGCATCAGCAGGTCGGACGCAAATCGGTTGGCGCGCTGTTCCGGGTTCTCTTGCGACCATTCACCATCAAACATCTTCTCGCTACATTGGAAGGCCGCCGTACCTCGATCCCGCATCCAATGCCCCAGTTCATGCCCAGCGGAGAACCGTCTCCGTTCGAGGGTGGATCTAGCGTTGACAGTAATGATTGCCTCATCGCCGACACCCATTATGCGGGCTTCACAGCCGAAAAGAGATTTATAAACAATCGTGGCTCCGCAGTAATACGCGATAGCCTCGATATCCAGGTCCTCCGGATCATGGATTCCTAGGTCAGCGAGGATTTCAAATGGCGTCATCCCCGGTCTATTCATCTCCACCATTGCTATCTTGCACGACGCTATCAAGCGCGCCAAGCTCCATTAGATCCTCGAGAGCCGACTGAACATCTTCGTCCGTCAAGTCCTTAAAATCCCTGAATCGCGCCGTCCAAGACAAGAATGCCCGCGCCGAACCAGGAAGGCTTTAGCGGTCTTCCCTGTCCAACGCGGGCTAATTTCTGGTTGAACCGATGCTACGAGCGAGAACCGAGCCTAGGCTATTCGCCGGCGCAGCTACGCCGGAGCGAGCCAGGCGCACCATCCACGAACATCTGCTCAATCCGGATGAGTTCTGGCTCGCTTATCCGGTGGCCAGCTACGCGAAAACCGAGCCCGACTACTATCAGGGCTCGCGCAACGAGTGCAATTGGCGTGGTTCCACATGGGCGCCCTCGAACTACATGATCTTTCAGGGGCTGAGACGTTACGGGTATCAGGCCGAGTCCCGCGAACTCGCAACACGTCTTTTCAATTTGGCCCTGCTAAAGAACCCTGTGCTCCGCGAGTACTATAACGCCGAAACCGGGGAGGGGCTTGGGCAGACGCGGTTCTGGGGATTCACCGCGTTGTACTACGGCATGCTCCTCGAATCCATCCTGGAATATGATGCTTCGACGCTAGACAGACCGGTCGAGCCCATTGTGACCGACGAGCTCTGCATCGCGTTTGAGGTGTGACAATGAACTTCAACATCGGGCAGGCCAAGCGCTCACCGGAGATGTTTCCCGGCGCTGGCTGGAGTTTTGCGCCTGCGAGCAAACAGCAGTTAAGGTAATCTCCCGGCAACGAGTGCAAGAACGGTACAAGACCTTTGCACAATGAAGAATCTCCATTTTCAATACGCAGCGACCGAAACCCGGAGCACCTCGGGTTCTGAAGAGAAGTTGAGGCCCCAGTCCGTCTGATCGCCATTCAGAATTCGCATGAACTTGAAAGCGCCGTCTTCGTAAACGCCTTCTTCAACGCGAAGAAATTGCCGATGCTGCCATTTGCCGTCTATCTTCGCGGAAGGCGTCTGTCCAGCTCCCTCCACGATGTTTCCGGATTTCCGCTGCTGCTCGGTGCCGGCCGGCCGGAAATCGACGCGGCAATCGTATCCGGTGACCAGAAACTGATTGTCCTTAAGTTGCGCGACCAGTGCGCGCCCGACGGGCTCGGGATTTCCTTTGGCGGGGCCCCTCCCGCCAGATCCATAAGAAACCACCGCGTCCCAGTTTCCAAAATAAAGCGTCTGGGTAGGTTCGCCTTCCACTTCCGCTGTCGCCTGCAGCTTGCCCTCGAAATTGAGGCGGGCAACGTCGCGCATCATGGGACCGATGAGACTGTAGTTCTGCGCCGTCGGCTCCAGAAACGCGTCCTTCGCATCCGGTCCGCCCAAAGCGGGATGAGACCGTGTGTAATCTAACCCGAAAGGCGAGTAGCCGATGGCCTGAAGGCCGAGGGCGGAAAAAAGGAAGCGGGCCTCATGAACGGCGCCGCTGGTTTCTGGGATGAACAAGGCGTTGTCGGGGCGATGATAGAGATCGATCACCTTCAGGTAAGCCGCGGTGTTGGACATATAGATATCGGGCGCGAGGACATCGATCGCTGGCGCCTCGGCCTTCCAGATGGACAGCACGTTGTCAGTGGGGCCTCCGCTCTCGTAGGTGCCGGGAGCCCCCGGCTTGAGCGGATCGCGCAATGCGGCGTTGACATAAAGCGGCAACGGGTACACGGCCTTGCCCGCGGCCGCAACCTGCCCTACGTACTTGGCAACCGCCCAGGCATGGAAGTTCACTTCCGCCTCAGGACCAAAAACCTGCTCCCAACTCGCACCCGGCGCGGCGGGCGCCTGGCCCATCGCCTTCAGAACTTCGGCAGGGACCGGACCGTCAAAGAGCTTGTTCGCGGCCGCAGAGTAGTCGCGGAGAGTTCCCCATGTGCCGGTTTCGTTCTCCACCTGCACCATCAACACCGTTCTTTCCGGATCAGCGTTCTTGAGATGCAGCATGAAGGCGGTGAAGGCGCGCTTGTCCGCTTCGAGAGATGCGGTTGCGAACGGAGAGGGCGAGTCGACGAGTTCTCCGTTCTTGTTGGTCACGTGGGAGTAGCGCTCGGGCTCGAGCTTCATCCATTCCGGCATGTAGTGCTGGCTGCCGTTTTTCCAGGTACCGAACCAGAGCAGGACCAGATGAACGTGATGCTCGCGCGCCTGCGCGATGACGGAGTCCATTTGCGAGTAATCGAACTGTCCCGGCTTTGGCTCGAACTGCTCCCAGTAGATCGGAGTTTCGAGCGTGTTGGCATGAAGGTACTCGATGGCGGGCCACACCTTGGGGAGCGTGGCCGGCCAGTCGCTGGAGTTGTTTGATTGCGCGCCCAGCATCAGAAAGGGCGCGCCGTCCACGAACAGGGCATAACGCCCGTCGTTCTCGACGAGGCGAGGAATGGGGTGTTCCTTCCCCTGCGCGTGCAATGCCAACCCGATACTCGATGCCGCCAAAATGGCTGCGATGATGGAGATTTTCATCGTTTTCAGCCCTCATTTCTTCCGCGATCTGCACGCGAGTTTGTCAAAATGCTTGCGCCCGGGACGGGTTGATTCGCATTCATACCGATCGCGCACATGCGATGGGTTAAGCCGGCAATGGAGAAACCGCGAAGACATCGGAACTCTCAACCTATGGAACGCGGTAGAGCTGGACGCGCACGATCGTTCCCGGATTCAGCACCAGGATCTCTCCCTGTGCATCATCGTCGCCTTCAATCCAACGGGTAAGTTCCCAGTTTCCGTCCACAAACTTGCCTGTCTGGACGACACCGAGTCCCACATTGGGAGGTCCGGGCGTGTTTGGCGCAAAGTCGACGCGCATGCCGCCTCCGCCAAAGTAATACTCGTCGGGACCGGTCGAAATCACCACTGCAGCCGCTTCCAGCGGCGGCAGGGGTTCTTCCGGCTCTGCTCCGGGTTGCCTTGGAGGAGGAGGAGACGCCACCACTCCGCCTTTGGCCTGCGGGGCCAGGCGCATGATCCGGCCCGTGTAGGTAAACGTCAGAGTGTAGTTGCCCAATTTGACCTGCCTGGGCGGGTCGCCCTGAACCATCCGCACCGCAGTCATGGTGTCAGTCCCCTGATGCGCCAGAATCATCGGCGCCAATTGGTTGAGCATTTCATATGTGGCTGCAAGGTCCTGGGGAATCGGTCTTCCTCCGTCAACACCAAACGGAGAAAAGCCGATGGCATTGTGTTTTCCGACCGCCATAATCACGTTGGCCGCATTGGTTCCCGTCTCCGGAATGAAGAGCGGGTTGCCGTTGCGGCTGAATCGTTCGCAAAGTTCGTCGAAATAAGGCAAGTAGAGATCCGGCGCAAGGATATCCACGTCCGGAGCTCCGGCCCGCCAGATGTCATGCACCTGAGGCATGGGACCGCCGCTGGGATAGGTTCCCGGCCAAGCGTGATTGGGCTGCTGCAGCCATCCGTTCACGTACATGGGAATGTCATAGGCGGCCTTGCCCTCTTTGACCACCTTCTCTACAAAGCGCGCATAGTTCCACGCCATGAAGATCTCGTCGGAAGGCCAGTGGAGTTCCCTCCAACTGACTTCATGCTCATCCGCACTCATGGGCGGGCTGGTCGTCTGAATCGGAATCTCCAGGTCAGCCGGCTTGCCGGGACCGAAGACCTCTTCCCAGGTTCCTGAGCTCTTGTAGCCATTTGCCGCCCACACCGCACGGAACTCGGGAATGAGCGAATCCTTGCGCGCTTCAAGGTAATTCATCAGCTCTGCCGGCACCGGCCCGGCAAACGCGCGGTTAGCCGCCGGAGACCGATCGCGCGAATCCCGCAGCACACCCACCTCGTTCTCCACCTGCATCATCAGAACGGTGTGCTGGGCGCCATCGACTTCCTTAATATGGCGCATCAATGCCGCGAACGCGGCAGCATCTGCATCCCGTGTGGCGTCGCCAAACGTGCTCAGCAGCTCCAGGGGGCCCGAGATCGAGACGGTACTGCCATTGTCGATCTGAATGCGCGGAAAGCGGGTGTAATCCTTCTTCACCCAGTACGGCGCGAAACTTGATGTGCCGTTCTTCCAGGAGCCGAACCAGAGAATGACCAGGTGCATGTGGTTCTCTCTGGCCTTCGCGATTACGCCATCGATCTGGGTGTAATTGAAGTTGCCCTCTTCCGGCTCAAACTGCGCCCAGGAGACGCCTACAAGCGCGGTGTTCAGGTTGGCGGCGACAAGCTTTGGCCAGATGGGCTCCATCATGGGGAGACTGGTCGCTGCGTTGTTGGTGAGTTCACCCGCGAGAGCCAGAAACGGCTTGCCGTCCACGATCAATTGGGTGGCGGCGCCCTGTTTCCGCAAGTGTGGGACGCCATTATCCGTTTGCGCCCCGGCCGAAATCGTCGAAGCGGCAACACACACAAGCAAGCTCAACGCGGATATCGCATTCCTTCTCATTCGCATGGATGACTCCAGTGAACGGGCACAATGGGGAAATGCGGCTCAAGCACCTCCCGTTTAGGGCGGAGGCCCATTGAAGTGCGAATTCCCTGCTGGTTTCCCGATTGAGCGCAATTGTACCCCCACTGTGTTCATTGGGCACTGGATCGGCTTCCGGAACAGGGATGTGAGACACCATCAACTCGCCAAGGAGGGTTTGGAAGTGATGGCGAGATTCCTTCCGAGCCGGGAACGGGATCATGCAATAGTTGTGTGATACGTTTTGAAACCTTCCCCGCTCCCTGCCCGGCCGCGTTGCCAAGCGCAGTCAATGAAAAATCGCCGAGTAATTCACCGAGCAGTGCGGGCTGAGAAGAGCCGAGGCTCTGTGTTGTGGGCGCATTACGGGCAACTTTGAAGTTGGCCGGTCAAATAGAGCGCGGCAGCGTTCGAGCGCTGCACCACGTCTGCGGTTGGCGACGAAATCAATATGCCGGATGCAAACCAGGCCACCAGGCAAAACGTGAAGCCCACATCACTGTCCCCAACTTCGGGTGTTTTAGTACACAACAATCTGTCCACGGTTAATCGCTGCCGGTTGCGCGCTACTACAAGCTTACGAGCGACTGGCATTCAGGCTTCTCATCGCATCTTGACAGATTGATCTGGGCTAAACTTGGCGGTACGGAATCCAGACCTGCATTGCGGCAGTGCCGCGGTTTGCCCAGGCATAGTACGGAATCAGTTTCAAGGTGGTTGGAATCTCCTGCGCCTTCACGGTTTCGGTTGCAGGGTAATAGAGCCCTAGGTCCGCCGGAGAGAGGCTGATGGACCCCGGATGTTCGAGGACCATTACACCATCTAAAAGGTTGGAATCGAACCGCGAGGTAGTGATTGCATTCAGTTGTACTGTGTAATCACTCATATTGACCCTCTGCTCATGGTCCGTCTGGTCTAGGCGCTCCATGCAGAAGACAATGGGGCCGCGCTGAAACGCAACCCTCCCCCGATCCTCATTGACGGCGGGGTTCGCCTTAAGAAGTTGCGGTGTCATGTCGAAGCTTAATTCGATCACGTCGTTCGCCGACCAATTGCGGCGAATCGCGAGATAGTTGCCGGGCCGCGCGCCGTATATTTGCTTCCCATTCACCTTGACTAGGTTCTTTGCCGACCAGCTGGGAATACGAACGTACACGACAAACCCGCTCGGCTTCAATGGATTGACTGTGATCTTGACGTCACCGTCCCATGGGTAGTTTGTTCTTTGCTGGATCTTCAAAGGATTGCCATCATGGAGACGCCAATTCATCTCCGAGTTGTCATATAGGTGCACATAAACGCCATCGGAGCTAGTGCTGTAGAAGTAGCCGGGCAGCGACGCAAAAGTTCGCTCTAGATTGGGAGGGCAACAGGTCGTGTCGTACCACGGATTGCGGATATGGCCCTCCGGATCGTGGCGGTCGCTCGAATCTTCAGAAGGATCGAAAGCCAGTGGATTCCGATAGCAATACATCGTGCCATCGAGCGACATTCCAGAGTTGATGCCGTTGTAAAGCGCGCGCTCAATCACGTCGGTGAACCGCGCTTCCCCGGAGGCTGCAAGCATGCGCCAGTTCCACATCATGTTACCGATGGCCGCACAGCTCTCGCCGTACGCTCGCGCGTTCGGCAACTCGTAGGCGTCTCCAAACGCTTCGCCAGCCTCCCGCGCACCCACGCCACCCGTGACATACATCTGATGCGAAGTCAGATCCTCCCATAGCGCGCTCAAAGTCTTCCAGTAGCTCGGATCACCCGTCTCAAGGTAGTAGTCCGTGGCACCACAGCATGCATACATCGCTCGAACTGCGTGCCCTTCAAGCTTGGTGCGCGAAGTGAAAGGAATACCGCAGAACATGTAGGTGATTTGCTGCGGCTGCAAAGGAATTCGGGGGTCTCCGTGGAGAATGTAACCTGCGAGGTCGACGTACTCGTGCGTGCCGGTCGTGCGATATAGCTCGATCAGAGCCATCTCGATCTCCGGGTGGCCGGCAACGATTGCTTTCTGGTTCTTTCCCGGCCCGTAGTTGGGAAGTAGAAATTCGTCGATGAAGCGGATGCCGGTATCGAGCAGCGTCCGGTCTCCAGTGGCACGATAGTGAGCGACCGCGCCCTGCAGCAAGTGGCCGATGCAATATAGCTCGTGGCCGGTTTCCTGTGTCTCGTACAACATGCGAAGAGGTTTTTTATCGCCGACAAAGTAAGTGTTCAGATATCCACTCGGCTCCTGAGCAGCGACAACGTCGCGAATCATCACGTCACACGTCTTGTGCAGCTGTGGCTGGTCGGCTGTCTGCAAGGCGAAGCCGACTGCCTCAGTCCACTTGAAGATATCCGAGTCCGAGTAAACCGGTCCCTCCTGCGGCGCGGAGGACTTTCCAATTAGCCGAAGGAAGTTGTTCAATCTTCCGTGTGCAACCAACTCATCATGCATGCTCGGAATACTGGATGTCAGATTCGTCCTGCGCCGTTTCGACCAGAATCCGTCTTGAATGATGACAGTTCTCACTGGTACAGTCTTTAGCTTGGCGAATGGAGAACCAGACAGATCGATTACGCCGGCGTCTTTCCAGGCCGTGCTCGGTGCTTTCGCAGACAGCGGCTCATCAGTGAGAAGCGAAAACACTCCGCCAGACTTTGGCTGCGAGTGCCCAATGGCGGACGGGATCATCGAGACTGCGGCAGAAGCGATAAATGTGCGACGAGATAGCGTGGGTTTCATTGATGTGCTCCTCCAAAATCTTCGCCTGTGTTTCCTTTTCAAGGAGCCTCCTCCATAGCGATTATCAGCGCTACTGCGGCCGGCTCATGATCTTGTTGCGCCTCTCCGCAACCCTTTGGGCCTCGTCGTCTTCCAATTCTACGGCTAACACCTTATATGCGATCGAGAGTACCATCCGAAAATCGGCGTCTCTTGGTGCTACCCCATTTGCTGGCGATCTTGCTTCAGCGCACAGTCTGCAACAGTCTTGTTGATTTTCAGCATCGTGGAGCGCCACGGCAGGAATCTTGCTACCGTATGACAGGACGCCCCTGCAATTCGAATTCTGCCCCTTCGCGCAAGCGTACGATAAAAGCGTAGCGCTTCAACCTCTGGCCTGTCTCAGGGCCTGAAGCGTCAACTCTGCTCACCAGCTCACCACCGTGACGGCGAAAGGTTCCAGCTTGATCTTACTGTTGGCAGGCTTCACACTCCGCGCCGGACCATCGCTGACCTCCGAATCCACCGCGAGCGCGCTGGCCGTGTCAGCACCAGGCAGCCGTACATCTACTGCTCGGTCGCGCTTGTTCACGAGTAGCAGCTTGCGGCCTTCCGGCGTAACAAAAGCTTGCGCGGCCAGTTCGCCCGAATTGATTATGGTTTCCACCAGCTTGTCGCCAGGATGAAAAGAGTCCTTGATCAGCTTGAGCACCCAGAAGCGCGCATTGGGCTTGTCGTTCTCCCAGTTCATCATGCTCACGCTGGGAAACTGCGTGGGATAACCAACTAGCTGCGATTCACCGATGATGTCGATCCCGAGCCGTGAGAGCTGTATGTAGAGATACGCATACAGCGAGCCGGCGAGGTTCCAGTAAATTGCCGGTGGAGGCGCTTTGTCTGCTGCGGTGTTATCGGTCGGCAGAATCACACCCAACTCATCGATGTCCGTCTCGGTCGAAGGCGAGAGCCGCTTGCGGATACTCTCGATGTAACGAACCGTGTTCAGAAACCCATCCGCCTGGTCAAACAAAGTGTATTGCCAGTCTGCGATGGTCTGCGAGTATGTGGGCGACGCGTAGAAGTGGTAGGAAATGTAATCCAGTGGAATGCCCGGCTCGTGATTCGCGTGATTCAGAAAATACTCGACGAAATCCGGATGGTTGCTTGGCCCTCCGAGCGCCATGCCCATGAACTTCGTGTAAGGGCTGACGCGATGGATTCTCTTGACGATGGCGTCGTAGCGCTTGGTGTAATCTTCGGGCGTCGTCGTATGCTCGTCCTCCACCTCGTTCAGCACTTCCCACACCGGCAGCTTGTAATGGTAGCCGGACACGTGGCGTACCCCGATCTCATCGGTGAAGCCGCCGTTGACATACCAGCTCACGAGGCGGCCGTAGTAGTCGGCCAGTTCCTTGCCGGTGGGATCGCGCAGCTCCGTCCCCTGCGTGTAGTTCCAATCTACTTGGTTTGGGTCGGCCGAATAGGTTACGGGTTTGTCGGTTTTGAAAAGCCACGCTGGTATGGTGCTGAAATTCATCACCGTCGGATGCCCTTCCGTGGCGGCCAGAAAATCCCTTATCATGGGATCGATCAAGCTGAAGTCCCACGAGGTCTTCTGCGCTGTAGGCGGCTCCAGCTCGGCTACGGCCAGCTTCGGATAAGGCAGCCACGGCACATAGCGCACATAGTCCGCCCCCAGGTCCTTCACCGCCTTGTAGGAGGCCACGCTGAGCGGTTCGCCATGCCGCAAGGGCGGGTTCACTACCACCTGCAAAGTCGGCGTTGACTTTGAAACCACAGTGGTCTTATCCCAGTCGATGATCAACTTCACCGCCTGCTGGCCGTGCAACGCGGCTACTGTCACAAGGCAGGGTAAACCCAAGATGAACTGACGAATGAAACTGTTCAAGTGCCGATGCCACTCAAATAACCTCATGATCCTTCCTCACTACGTGCTTCGGCCGATTTTGCGTTCACACATAGATACATGGCTTCGAAATAGCACTCCATTCTGCAATTGCTGCTTCGAGTTATTCCGGCAGCATCAGCTTGCTTTTGATATTGAAATTCCGCGTCAGTACCGGGACGCCGGTATGGGGCTGCCCGCCGCCTAGCGAGATTGCGTATTTGCCCTCCGCGACAATGAGCTCTCCAGCATCAGTTACCATGCTCAGGTCGCGCGGTTTCAGCTCGAAGCGGACCTCTTGCGAGGCGCCGGCTTCCAGATGCACTCGCTGGAAGCCCCGCAACGCCCGCAGCGGCCTGCCCGGGACGTCCGGGAAGGCGAGATAGAGCTGGACCACTTCGTCACCTGCTCTGCGGCCGGTGTTAGTTACGGTGACCTCAGCAACTACCGGGCTGCCCGCGGGTACCGCGCGAGTGGGAACGGTGAGTCCGCTGTAGGAGAAGGTGGTGTAACTCAGGCCATAGCCGAATGGATAAAGCGGGGTTCCTTCAAAGTAGCGGTAAGTCCGGCCCTTCATAGAGTAATCTTCGAAGGGAGGTAGCTGACTCACATCCTTGTAGAACGTTACCGGCAAGCGTCCGCCAGGGTTGTTGCGGCCGGAGAGAGTCTCGGCCACAGCGGCACCGCCCTCTTCGCCGGGATACCACGCATCGAGGATGGCGTTAGCGTGTTCCTTGGCCCAGTTCACGCCCAGGGCGCTGCCATTGGTCAGCACCACCACCAGCGGCTTGCGGGTTGCGGCCACCGCTTCAAGCAGAACCTCTTCGGGTTTGGGAAGGTCAAGGCTAGTACGGTCTCCGCCGTTGAAGCCCGGTTCATTGACCTCCATCGACTCGCCCTCGAGCCTGCTGGTGATGCCCACCACGGCCACCACCACATCGGCGCTCTGGGCCGCCTGAATCGCCTCTGGCTGAGCCGTGAGGTCAGCCTGAGACCACCCTTCCGGGCGTGGCACCGACGACCCGTTCTTGCTAAGGAACTGCGTGCCCGGCTCAAAGTTGACGCTGTCGCCGGGGAACTCCGCGCGGATGCCCTCCAGAATGGAGACTGTATGAGTAGGAGTTCCGTTATAATTGCCCAGCAGTACCCCCGTCTGATCGGCAAGCGGACCGACGACTGTGATCTTGATGCCCGAGGTCCTGAGTGGCAGCACGCCGTCATTCTTCAGGAGAACCATGGACTCGTTGGCTAGCTTGCGAGCCATGGCGCGATGCGATGTGCTATTCAGTTCTTTTTCGTCGATCTTGCTGTAGGGCACCATCGACGGTGGATCGAACATGCCCAACTTCATACGCGCGGTGAAGAGCCGCGTGACGGCGACGTCGATTTCGCTCTCTTTCAGGAAACCCTGCTTCACGGCATCGAGATAGGGTTTGTAGTCGTGATCGTCGGTCACCCTTTCAGAGCCATCATCGCATTCGTTGTCCATGCCGCGTCGCAGGCTGATGGCCGATGCCTGGGCCTGGGTCGGCTCGTAATGGTGGCCGCTGAAGATGTCGCGGACCGCGCTGCAGTCCGACACTACGTAGCCTCTGAAGCCCCATTTGCCGCGCAACTGGTCCTGTAACAGGAATTCGTTAGCACAGGCAGGTTGACCATTGATGCTGTTGTAGGCGCACATGACGGAATCGGCCTGGGCGTCGGTCACCGCAGCGCGAAAGGCGGGCAGATAGGTGTCCAGTTCGTCGTGCTTGCTCACGGTAACATCGGCGGTGAGGCGCGTGGCCTCCGGTCCGCTGTGTACGGCGAAGTGCTTTGGAGTTGCGATGACGCGGTAGTAGTGCGGATCGTTGCCCTGCATGCCGGTCACGAAGGCCACGGCCATACGCGCCGTCAGGAACGGGTCTTCGCCGTACGTCTCCTGGCCGCGGCCCCAGCGGGGATCGCGGAAGATGTTGATGTTGGGTGAAAAGAAGTCCAGCCCCTGAAAAAGGGTGTTGCTGCCGTCCCGCACCGCCTGCACATGCTTGATGCGCCCCTCGATGCCAATAACGATGGCCATCTTTTGGATGGCCGGCGTATCGAAGGTGGCAGCCAGGCCGATGGGCTCGGGAAACACCGTGGTCCCGTCATTCATAATGCCGTGCAGCGCCTCGCTCCACCAGTCATAGGCCGGCACGTTAAGCCGCGGAATGGCTCGCGCCTGATGCACCAGTTGCGAGGCTTTCTCTTCAAGCGTCATCCGACCCACTAAGTCCGCTGCCCGCTGCTCTGGGGGTAGGGCTGGGTTAAGGTACGCGGGCTTCGGACTGTCCTGCGCCCCGGCCATCCACCACCCTCCGCAAACTGTCAACCCTGCCGCTACGATCCACAACCCCATTCTCTTCATCGCATCCCTTTCCCCAGAAACCAGAGATCTGGGTCAGTTTTCAGAACGCGTTCACGTTCTCTGTTGCCGTGAAATCCGTGCCTCGCGTTGCGCCCGATAGCAGGAACAAAGTCTTCACACTGCAGGTGATTGACAACCTCACACCGGTTCATTTTCTAGCGCTAACGTTGGAGCAGAGCGCCGGAAAATTTACTTCCCCTGTCTGGCTCTGGTCCATATACTCCACATATCCAAGCAACGCCCCCCAATGGTAAAAGCGGTCGCTGTTGGCGACGTCATCGCCCGTGCCCGTGATGGCGTTATAGTTCTCATGCACGTGGCCCTTCTCTGTCCACTCCTTGAGAAATAAGTGATAGGACTTTTCTGCAAACTCCCGGCGCACCGTCGAATCCTCGTAGTTGCGCAGGCCGAGATAGACCAGATAGTTCATCGGTCCCCAGATTCTACCTCGCCAGTAATTCTGGTCATGGAAGGCCGGATCGTCCCGTTCAATCGAAGGAATCACCCATTCGCCCCAGAATTCCTTGGGGTTAAGTAGGTGCCTTTCGATCATAACTTTGGCCTGATCCGCAGTTGCTGCATGGGCCAGCATGGGATAAAAGTTCGTCGGCGAAAGCCGCGTGCTGAATTGCCCGGTGTGTAGGTCCTTGTTGAGAAAGATTCCCGCGTGCTCGTCCCAGAGCGTCTTCAGTCTCGACCTGTACCGGGCGCTGCGCCCCTTCAGCTCCTTTGCTTCCTCAGGCCTATTCAATGTTTGGGCAATCTCGGCCAGAGCATCGCAATCAGCAATGTACATGCTCATAAGGCCGACATCTGCATATTCAAGTTGATGCGTCTGCTCATTGTATGTAGCACCGTCGTACATTGGGCTGTTGTCTAAGCCAGATTCCAAGATTGCTGCCACTCGTGTACCTCCGGTGTGATCATCGAGGTTTATCGGCTGATTTTCTCCATCGCTACCCCAAGTCAGATACCCGTCAAGGTCCCGATGCTCGGCCCACCAGCGGTTCCAGCGAAGCAGAGGTGGAAACGCATCCTCGAGCAGCCAGAGATCATGGAATTTCCGATAGAGACCAAGGACCGTAATAGCGCCTACCGGCGGTTCTGAGCGGTCAGAACTTTTCCAGCCCCCAGTCCGCGCGTAGTTCGGGACAAAGCCCTCTAAGGTCTCTTCATGGAGTGTTTCTATGGCGTCGGCATAAGCTAAGTCGCGATCTCCTATCCCAGCCATCGACGCCGCAAAGAAAGTGTCCCAATCGAAGATTACATAACCGCCCCAGTCAACGCTCCAAACTCGGCTGACCGGAGAGACAACGCGGTTGCCTTCCGGTTCATAAATCGTGTCCCACCCAAGGGTGGTTTCGATCGCGTCCATGATCGCGGCGCTCTTTCCGGCCGCAGTTACAGAATGCTCATAGGTTTGGCGTTGGCGTTCGATGATCGCCTGGATTTCAGCGAGCGTGTGAGACTTTCCGGTGCTGACCCCAACAAGAGCGCTAAGGTCGGTTGCGAAATAAGGTCCACCGATGGGAACATTTAGGTCTTCGGTACTGTAACCTATTGTGCTATCGAAAACAGCCGCACCTTTCCGCGTTTCGCTGCATGTGCAATAGACCTGCACCATGTGAAGCGGTCCACGGGCTTGAATACCGTCTGTTCTCTTACCTATGTTCCCAGATCGATTCCAAAGGTAGTTCACGGAAAAGACAATCGTTGGCGGTAAAGCTGGTGGATGTTGCATGGGGAGGGGCGTTGCGAGGATTACCAAATTGCTGCCGTCGTGGGCACTTTGAATGCGCAGATCGTGCCCTTTCCAGGAAAGGCGAAGGTCTGTATAGCTACCATCCCACGCGTGGGGGCCAGGGAAAACCACTTCTGCATCGGGAGTTTGCCTACCTATGAGCGCACTCGAAAGAAATGTCTCAAGGCCTTCCGTAGTGTTGTACTGAAGCCCAATGCGAATGGCGAGACCATCAGGCAGCAATACATGAGTCGTCACGCTATGAACATCCCATGTGTTCCAGCCCCTCGCCAGACGCTTCTGGAGGGCCCGGTAGCTTGGAGACTCTGGTCCTGGATCTCCATTGGGCTCACTAAGCCTGGAGTGCTGAGCTTCACTGGCGATTGAAGCAGCGCCTAAATCTCGTACTGATTGAGAGACGGATTTATCGGGAGCACTTGTTATCCCGCCAACTATTGCTATTGCAAATAGAAGTGACTCAGTAAGCCGCGGCACATCTTTCCTCCATAAACCTTATTGAATTCATCGACGGCCAGGCGGTTAACTTTGTGTGATCTACAACCGCTCTTAAGTACCGCTTTCTCATCCTCACCCACTCGGTTGGATCGCAAGCTGTTGGAACGACTTAGACTGTGCCATAGGGTACAAGTAGCGCCTGGTGCTCTCAGATTTGTTGGCCGGTCGACACCGTGAAACCCCATAGTCACCACGCAAGGCGGACCAGTGCTACTCTAGCTCAATGTTCCACCTACCGGCGCTAGAACGAATTCGATATAGACGCCCACCCGATGGCATATTACGTAAATCAATGTCATGGAAAAGTGCAGCATCTCTCGATGGCATGGGTTGACCCGCAGCAGCAGCTTCATAGAAGAATTCAATACCAATCTGGCAAAGCAATGCACCCCACGTATAGTGAGGATAGCGATCGCCACTGCCATCGGAACTCTTGTACGCCTCATTGCAGCTACCTTTCTCACGCCAGTTGCGCATGAAAAGTTCAACACTGCGTTGAGCAAGCTCGCACTGTTGCGCCTGGGTTCCATACCGATGGATACCCTGCCAGATTAGGTAGTTGACAGGCGCCCACGTATGACCTTTCCAGTAGTCCTGCCTTGGCCACTCGGGATCGTCGTAGGCCAACGTGGGAACAGGCCAACGTCCCCAAAACTTAGCTGGGCTGGTTAGGGTCTCTAAAACGCGCCTTGCTTTCTGCTCGTCAGGCGCTCCGCAGATGAGGGGATAGAAATTCATCGGAGTCAATCTTGTGAGAAACGTCCCAGGGCTCCCATTCTTACTCCACAAGCGAGAGCAATAGACACCCAATTCCTCATTCCAAAGAAGCTCATTCATGAGATTGTTGATGTGAGAGTGCTGCTGCCTCAGCCCCGCAGCGTCTGACTTAAGACCTAGTTCTTCGGCCATTTTCGACAGAAATTCGGCGTCCATGGACCATAGCGAATTCAAATCCACTGCATCCGCATTCATCTGGGTGCCAATCATTTCTGCTCCATCAAAGGCCGGAGTGTCGTCCCACCCGCACGCCAAACGGGCGTCTTGGAAACTCCCAGCTGCTCCCCATTCAAGAAGACCGTTATTATTTCCGTCACAGTACTGAGGCCACCATTCGTGCCAACGGAGGAGCGCGGAATACACTTCCCCAAGAAAATTGCGATCTGGCCATCGCTGATATATTTTCCAAGCACACAGGGAGGTGACGGGGGGGTTGCTGTTACGAATATTCAAATAAGGCAGCGGGTCGTGGTTCCAATTCGCAATTTGCGCAACCATACCATTCGGTAACTGATAGGCGAGCAAGGCTCGCATCGTTGCTTTGGCATGCTCCGGATCTTCTAAAGATGCAAGCAGTGCATTAAATGAAGTATCCCAGGCAAAATAGGGGGGATAATCCGGATTTGTAACAATCCAGTCGCCGCGCCCGATAACGGTCGCGACCCGCTTGTTTAAACTACTGTAGAGTCTACTGTTATTCAAATTGTCTGCGATTGCTCCGGCGAAATCGCCCCAGCCGCCCACGGATCGAGCACGTGTAGCTTCGTATCTCACGATCGCAGCGTCAAGAAAGTTGTCAACTCCACCTAAGTCCGGAACACCACCGAAGCCGGCGGCCAAGCGAATTGGCGCATGAGGAGACACAGGTACGTTGAACGTCAAGCCTGGTACAGCTCCGACTTGTGCAGGCAACGGAACAGGACTTATATTTAATACCCAAGTTGTAGTCGCGGCATTTGGGGCAATGCAAACCGCCTCCAGTCCGTGCTTTGTCGTGGTAATCATGTTGTTAAACGCATGCCACGGCCGAGACGGAATTGCTAAAGTTAGCATGATTGACTTGTCACTTGAAATGCGGGCAACCGCAGCGTCATCGCTGACACGGCTCCAATCGAATTGTAGATGCGCATCTTCGCGGTCAAACCTAATAGAATTCATGGAGAAGTCCGGTGCACAGGAACCCGGCCTTCCGTCTTGATCCCAGCCGACGTCCAACACGATTCCGAAGTCATCATTCTTGATAAAGGCGATCCCTCCTGGCATAAATGCGTGCAAATTGCCAATGACCGTCTTTGCCTGAACTAACTGACGATCCTCATTTGCGCCCCTATTAGACATCAAACCACTGTCTTCACCGAACGCCGGCGATGCCTCAATGATTGGCGGCGCTGTAAGAGCAGCGCCAGCACCCGCGGCAGAAATCAAGAACGATCTACGGTTCATATCCTCTCTCCGAGATCAGTTACGTACTGAGACTAACCGTCAACCACAGTGTTTTCATCAACGAAAGATAAACAACCATCGCAAACCATTCATCAGATCAGACGTTGTGGCCTAACTTCAGACAGCTAGAGCAATGCTGCGGAAATAGAGTTCGTGCCACTGCGCAACGCCCTACTTTCCAGAGTTCAGGCCATATCGAGCTCAAGCGTTGCATTAGTTAGAGCGTGTTTCATAAACCCGTTTTGTATCAGGGCACGACTTCAGTCGTGCCGAAAAGGGCATAAAAAACGGGGGTTCTAACCCCTGAGGTCCGCAAACACGACACGACGGGCATTTATGAAACATGCTTTAGCCTGTCTTTCTCCCCGGTGATTGATCTCTATCCGCTGCTGCAGGCGACCAATTCGTAAGCTGGTCGATAGCAATCGTCCGTAGGCCGATTCCAGATCCACCGGTGTAATACACATATCCAACGCCATTTCTAATAAGCATGCGGGGCCATCCAACCCAAGAAGAGTCGAACCGCGTTTTGCTAATCCCGGTTCCTGGAAGCGCTGGATTATAGGGATAGTATTCCCAGTTGATCAGATCATTTGAACGAGCAAGCCCGACCGTATCCCACCATGTCGGTGGCTCCGTTCCGTCTGCGCTTAGAGTGGGGGGACGCCATTGATTGCAGCCCTCATACCAGAGATACCATGTGTTGCCGATTTTGTTCAGGCTGCGAGGACGGACATGAACTGCATCCCAATTATCGGTGGTTTCGGGACCAAACACAGGATTGTTATCATGCGGCTTCCAGTGGATGAGATCATTGCTATATAGAATGTAGCCACGGTCGCCGGCCGGACCCCTAGAAGGGTTGGGAGTAAAACCCGCGTAAAACATCAAGTAGCGTCGGCCGGGTTCATCAATGCGAACCAGGTCAAACTCATGTGCATGTGTAAAGTGTTTGTAGACAGGATTTCCTTCAAACTTGCGAAAGGGTCCAAGCGGGTTGTCTGCGAAGGCCACGCCAAAGCCACCCCATAGCGGAAAGTCCTGCGCGGCATACATTACCGCAATTCTGCCCTCGGGGGTTACGGTACCTCCCGAGCAATAGATACCAGTGGGTTCCCATGAACTTTTGGCGCCAATTCTCAAAATTGGTTCTGGCTCGACTATCCAGTTGCGAAGATCTTTGCTATGGGCGACCCCGATCTCCCGGGCGCCTCCACCCTCCTGGCAACCAAACCGAGATCCGGTGAAGTAGTGGTAATAGATACCTTGATGTTCTACGATTGCTCCTACCAGTACCTGTCCCTCCTTGAAAGTTCCATCTGGTCCCCTCCGAATTACGGAGTCTGCCGGAAAGGGTAGCCACGGGAGGAGCGTGACGTTGCAGGAAATGATGCGACCGCGAATTGGTTGCACGCCCACATAACCTGGCGAGGGCTCGCAGTGACGTGTTGGGTCGTCGCTCTCCCACACACCAAGCGGTTCGCGAATCCACCCTGTTGCACTGTTGACCCAAAAGCGAAAGAAATTTCCCTGCTTTAAGAGTTTCACTTTCCACGGCGAGCTCCCGCTGCCTTTGTACTCTTTAAGTACGGTTCGCTGACCGTTCTCCGTGCGGACAATCAAGAACGCGTCGTCTGACAGTTCGAGAGCTGCTTCGATAGGCCAATCTTCACGACCGGAAAACGTCACTAAGCCGCGCTCGGCTGCGATCTCAGTAACCAGAACGTAGTTGCCATCGATAAGCCGTCGCACGGAGCCAAGTGATTCTACGTAGAGGCCCTGCCATAGGCTCAGCATGACGCTTTGATTCCCAGGCGCGAGCAGAACCGTTCCGCTAAATGCACCCTTGCACCATTCTCGTCTATTCATTGTGCCCACTCCGTATTTGACGCTACGCGTACAGCGGAGCCATTCTCTTCGTTCGGTCCAGTCAACCGCTTGACCCTCCTTTTACCGACATCAATACACAAGCACAACACAGTCCCGCGGCGCCTAATCCTGCCCCTCCCACTGAGGTCCTCCCATCGAAGCCGCAGGGACCGATACTGAGGAAAGAGACAGACGCTCTGCAACATCCACATTGTCTAAAATTGATACCTCATCGATAATTCGATACTCCGCGCGGGTCGAACAGAGTTACCCCCACTTGGCGGATTTGTCTGAACAAATTGGCCGAAGCCGTTATCGAAGATTACATTTTGGGGAGTTTCAAATTGCCCATGATTAAATGCGTTGAAGAAATCGGCACGTATCTGAAGGTTTTGTCGTTCAGGAAAAGACACAAGTTTCTGGACAGACAGGTCAGTATTGTTGATGCCTGCGCCGAAGAAATTATTGTTTGGGACCGGATAATTACTCGGGGTCAGCGTAAATAAAGCAGGATTGAAGAAGTAGCCTGTTTTCTTGAAATTCATTCGCTTCAGGTTGTTCTCCTGGCCCGGAACAAAGTATGTGAGATTGAAACTGTTGAGGTCCAGGGCCTGCCCCGATTGGAGCGTCTCAATCCCGCTGGCCTGCCAGCCGCCTATCAGCGCATTTGCGAGAGCGGATGCTGAATCGCTGAAACGTCTGCCGCGTCCGAACGGAAGACTGTACACACCATAGGCCACGAATCGCTGGGGTACATCAAGTAAGGATCGCTTTTTATTGTTGAGTCGGGGGTCGTCAAGGCTTAGGATATCGTCACCTCCCTGGAAGATATCGTTTGATACTGAATCCAGACCCGTCGATTCATTCGTTGAAAACGTATAGTTAGTAGCGAAGCTGAGCCCATTGTGAAAGTGGCTGTCAAATCGCCCGTAGACGGATTCGTACTCATTGTCGCCATTCGTTATCTCAGCATAGATCGGCCCAAAATTCGAGTAGATACGGATATCCTGTCCCGTAGTCGGGTCAGTTTGACACGGCGCGGAGACAGGGACGTTACAATAATTGATCTGCTCGAAGTTGGCCAAGTGGCGGCCAAACTTACCTGCGTACCCGATTTCTGCAGATGCGTAGCTGGAAAACTGGTGCTGCACAGCGGCATTAGCGTCATAGAGCTCCGACGTAATATTAGTGGTCAATGGAACCTGGTTTAGGCTGACGGTGCCGGGAGTTACGTAACCGGCCGCTGTACTGGGCAGAGGTGTCCAGAGCGAACTCAGCTGAAAGTCGGAAGTCTGCAGAACTGTACTACTTGTGCGTATCTGGTAGCCCGTCCCGAACGGGGGTTGCGTGACAAGGCCTGGCATTTGGTAGTCCTCAGCAATACTGTAAAAGAGACCTGCTCCCATCCGAAGTACGGTGCTTGGGGTTACTAGGTATGTGATGCCAACCCGGGGACCGAAGTTATTCCGGTCTGGTGTCAGTCCTCCGTTCCGTATTTTGTCCTCACCCGGGAAGGGGTTGATGATGGGATCGTATGGCAGTCCTTTTACCTGACCATCTGTGACAAGGCATCCACCTTGAGTTGGGCATCCGTTCGTCACGAACCAGGACTCCCTGCCATCCGTTTCGCTGACCGGGGACTGATAGTCCCACCGGAGGCCGAGACTCAAGGTGAGTTTCCGGCTTAAACGCCACACGTCCTCGCCGAACCCGCTCAGCATGTCGTCGCGGTAGTGATAGGCGGCAGTACCCAGACCGTAGTCTTCTTCATTGATCTGCCCCAAGAGCAGATCAGCGAGCGGCGATCCCGTACCCTGCACGGGTATGAAGCCTCCGGGCAATGCATTCGGATTGGTGGGGGCTGATTCAAGCTGGGCACTGAAGCTGCCCGTGAATTCAATCGTCGCAGCGCCCGAAGCCGTGATGCCGGTGGTGTCCCAGCGCCGACGGCGAATGTCGGTTCCGAATTTTAGAAGGTGTTTCCCCTTCGTCCATGAAAAATTGTCCACAAACTGAAATTGCTGCTGTATTTGGCCGTTCCCGCCCGCCAGAATGCTCGGATCACCGCTAAAAGAAGGGGTGCCCGAATTAGAGTTGAGGAACAAGGTGGGCAACAAATTATAAGGAAGGGGATCGGGTATGCCCGCTTCCTGCTGCAGGTTCTTGCTCGCCGCGACAGGGGGGACGTTGACGTTGAGCTGTCGCGTGTAGCCAACTCGGAAATCATTCACCAATGCTTGGTTGAAGATATGGGTCCACGTCTGCCCAATCAGCTGGTTTCTGAGGGAGTTCGTATTCTGGCCGTTTGTTACGATGCTGCCGGTGAAGAGGTAGGGGTTACTTAAGCTGTAACGAGTCGAGAGTGTCTCGCGGTGATAGGTTTCATCAAACTTTACTGCATACTGATTGATGGTGGTGTTGGCCCTCGCGACGCCGTACACATTGTTGGGCAATTCGAAAGTCGAGGCCGTCGGTGTTCCATATGCTGCTAGGAGCGTGGAAGCGATCGGGGAAATCCGGCCTATCGGAATCTTATTGCCAGGAAATTGCTGACGTGTTCCGGTGACTGGATCGGTAGTCATGGGATCGTAGATCGTGACAAGGTTTCCATTTGAATTAACCAGGTTCGAAAAGTCTCCCCCGAGCAAAGTCGCGGTTGGGTAAAGCCCCGAAGCGACATTACCGTTGGGAATTCGGTTTCCCTCATAATTGAAAAAGAAAAATGTGTGATCATGGCCGTTGTATTTTGGCAATACCACCGGTCCACCGACAGTTCCCCCAAATTGATTGTAGTGCACGATGGCTCGTTGAGAATCTAAGTATTTACGTGCATTCAAGTCAGTATTCTGCACGTATTCATATGCGGTTCCGTGAATGCTATTTGAGCCTGAACGCAATTCCATAATGACTTGGCCGTCACCGAATCCGTACTCGGCGGAGTAGTTGTTGGAAAGAACCGTAACTTCCGCAAGCGAATCGAGGGGAGGCTTTTCCATCGGAGTGTTAAACATTCGGTTATTGATGTTCAGCCCACCCACTGTGAAGTCAACGGCTTCACCGCGGCCCCCAGAGGTCGTGGGTATGTTCGTACCCAGATAGGGCTCGTCAACCACAGACACACTCAGGGTTCCACGTTGGACGACAGTGGGAGAAAGCAACACGAGATTAAGGGGGTCTCTGCCTGAAACGGGTAAGTTGTCGATGAGTTGCTGCCCTATTGTGGCTGAGACCTCCGAACCCGCCGTTTGGAGTTCGATCCCCCCTGCTTGAACTTGCACGGTTTCGTTTACGGAGCCCACTGTCAGTTGCGAGTCCACCCGCACGCTCGCTCCTATCGAAACTGCAATGCCACTCGTCACAGAGGTCTGGAAACCGGTAGCAGAGGCGGTGACCTGATAGTTACCCACAGGTAGTTGTTCTACAGAGTAGTCCCCGGTAGCGTCGGTCACTCGGTGAAAGGCAATTCCGGTTTGTTGGTTGGTAACTGTCACCGCGACCCCTGGAATCAGTTTTCCGGAAGAATCCGTGACGGTGCCCAGAATTTTTCCAGTGATCACCTGGCAGAGCAGCGGCAAAGAACAAACGAGAGCCATTACAATGGCTACAAGTGTGCGTGAAGACTCCTTAAGTTGGCGCATAGGTCCTCCTAGATCAATTCAGTTAAATCCCTGAGCACTCTCGGGCGATTCGAAATTGTCACTGCCTTTTCTTGCATACGCCAGTTTCATCACCGGCATGTAACTGTCACATGACGGTGATTTTCATACGCCTGGACGTTGCTGGCCTCGCACGACTGCAAAATTAGGGCCGGATAGTCGCACCGCAACATCCACGCAAATGCTTGATTGCAAAAGCGATTGTAGTGGGGTTGCGACTCTTGACAACCGTATCGCTCGGTGCTATCTTCGTCTGCGGGAATTGCATCGTTTTGGGTCAAGGTTCTTGATGCGCTCAGGAGCTAGTGTGTCTTAAACCTTCCAAGGTCGAGAACCTGACGTCGGAAATGTTGATTGTCGTGGATTGCAGTGACGCCAGAAGGCGTTGGGGAGGGGAGATCCAGAACCTATGGCTTCGCCTAAAATAGCAATTTGGGCCAATCAACCGCTGATCGAATCCGAGGCCGAAAGAAAGCGCGAACAGCTGTTGAGAATCATGAAGTCAACAGCATTTCAGAATGCCCCGCTGCTTCAAAAGCTTCTGGAGTTCATTGTCGCGAAATCGGTCGAAGGAAAGCCAGAAGACCTGAATGAGTTTGCCATTGCAACGCAAGTTCTGGGTCGAAGATCAGACTTTGATCCAGCTTCGGATACGAGCGTTCGGACGCAGGCTTACCGATTGCGGATCAAGCTGAAAGAATACTACGCAACTGAAGGAAAGGCTGACAAGCTCCTTGTTGATATCCCTAAAGGCCATTACCGCCCTATATTTTCCACATCCCCTGGCCAGCATATCGAAATCGGCGCTCGTTTGGCTGTCGCTGCTCAAACAGATCCCGCCTCTCTTATCAACATCGAAAAGAGGAATCTCGGTTCTGGGCAGCCCCAGTTGCGCTATTGGCTAATTATTTGCGGTCTGTCATTCCTGGCCGTTGTGCTCTTCTTCGGTGGAATTCTAGTAGGACGGTACTCGGCTCCAGCCTACCTGGCAGCTGCAGGAGCGGCCAAAATCGATGAATCGCTTGCCAGATTCTGGCTAGGGCAATCCAGTAAAAGTGGTGTCGTTTTGGCCTTCACTGATCCGGTGTTTCTCGAAACGAATAAAGGCGATCTATTGAATTATCGTGGTGGGGCAGTCGCGGATCGAGGCGCACCAGTTGGAAAGGAGGATTCGCAAACCACAGAACTGGACAGTGGTCTCGGTGAGCGTGCCGGCCCTCTTCAATATGAAGACGGGTTTACCGGAACCGGAGAGGTGTTGGCGGTCCATCGTCTTACAGATTTGCTTCGTACGCTCAACGTGAACCTCATTGTAGAGCGCAGCCGAGCGCTTTCGGCAACCGATCTTCACAATTACGATGTAGTTTTTCTGGGTTCGCCTTATGGAAATCGATTACTGGATCAGATCACTCTTCCGAAGAAATTTACTTTTAAGCAGCCGAACTCTCCTCCTTACTTGTGGCAAGGAGAGATTATAGACAACAGCTCCCGCACCGCTACCACCGGCGCTTATGGGATAGTGCGAGACCCCCAAACGCATGTGATTCTAACCGATTATGCGCTTTTCGACGTTTTTCCCAGCCCAGCTCAGGGGCATAGGATAATGCTTCTTGCTGGCCTGACTACTACCGGCACTCAAGGTGCTGCTACTTTTGCGACTTCGGCACAAGGTTTGCAACAAGTTAGGACTTTGCTTGGCGCTTCAAAGGGGAACAGCGAAACCCTCCCTGCCAACTTTGAGTGCCTCCTTCGCGTTGATGCAGTAGAAGGACTCGATGCCGTGAAGGTCAATGCCGTCTCGTGTAGCAGCTTGCAAGCGGAAAAGTAAGTGCAAGGCGGCAACTGACTAGGACTAGGAAACTGGTTCGCAATTTCATCTCGACCGGTGAAGTGTAGTGGTCTGCCCGATGTTAATGAGATGGTCCGCCGCTTGATCTTGAAGATCCACCCCCCGGAATCAACCATGACCCATCCTCGTTCTACGCTTGACTACGCGCCAGAGGGAAGAGCACACGCTTACGCTGAAGCACCCCCGGCGAGTAGAAGGTATGAGATTACCCCCGAGGGCTGGGCGGTGGTCGAGAGCAACACGGTCGAGATCGATATCGACCATATCGATAAGATCTTCCCTTGAACTGCCGGGCACTCCAAATTTCCCGGCCACAGGTTTGGTAACAGTGAATACTATGAACTGAGGTGCTCGTTGGGCACCCGACAGGTACCGAATTGGCCGACTTCTGGTTTGTCGCTTCTATGAGAAGGTCATAAAAGTCAAGGCCGACGTGGCGGCCGTCCTAGTCTCAGCGAAACAACGATTCGGGGAGCGGCGGCGGACACTGTCAAGGGCGTCCCGCAGGACGTTCATCTCGACCCTTGACAGTGTTCACCGCCACTCGGACACTCGAGTTGGGAACGAAGCGGAACACGTTCCTGGTTCAGCTTCGTTCCTTATTGGAGTGAGGTTCCTTGTCGCGATTCCGCGCCACGGAGGTAAGCGTCCCGAGTTCCCCTCTGGCATGGGGTTGGGTGGGAGTCGGACTATGCCGTCATGGGTGTTGCAGAGGAAGCAGGTAGGGTACGGCCGGTCCGCCGGTGGCGGACGGTATCGGAGAAGCGGCGCATAGCAGAGCAGACATTGGAACCCGGTGCGAGTGTGGCGCTGGTGGCTCGGGCGCACGGGGTGAACGCGAACCAGGTGTTCAAGTGGCGTCGCGCACTGAAGCGGGGCGAGCTGAGCGAGCCGGCGGCAGCATCGACGGCGCTCCTTCCAGTCACGCCTCTATTCGAGTTCTCTTTTCTGACTTTGCCGTTATTCTGGCCGTGAACTCGGCTATCCGGGCGGCCCTACCCTACCCGATGCCATCGGCCCGATTCTCAAAGCATGATAGAGAGCACTTCGAATCCGCCTTCGATTGGTTGAACTAGCGATTGCGGCCAAACCGTCACGCGCGCGCGAGATGTTCTTTGTTGTCGGCCAGGGAGAGACCTGGCCAGAACAAGAATGACCTCGGCATCAATATAGACACGTCCGGACACTGCCCGCTGCCGAGCCTGAGCCGACAGCTAAAACTGCTGCTTAGAAGGGGGTAATCCTTCGGAATACCGCACCAGTCCTCGACCCGACCGGCCAGCGTCCGCTGAATTGCTCAAAGTCGCCGCCGTAAGCTATCTACCTGATTTGTAAGGGATAGTAGTATGACGCCTGATCCTGCTCGTGGGTCGTTGCTAGAAAATACGCTCCCGCCTTGGCCGCTCGCAGGTCTAGTTCGACAGACACTGATTCGTGGTCACCATTGATCGTCGCCAGCGCCGTTTGCTGGGCAACAACGCCATTTCCATTCCGATCATGCGTAACGGCCACATCGTATTGGCCCGGAGGGCTGAACCGCGGGAGGACGATCGTCAACCTAACCCGCGTGGCCGGCAACGATACAGATTGCAGAGAACCCGGCTGGTTGCCTCGGATCGTACCGGTATCCCACAGGTTTACCGTTTCGGATACAACGGCCAAATTCGCCGATGTGAGTTGCCGGAGCATCCCATATCGAGCGACCGTGATGACGATCGCGGCGATCACTGTGCAGAGGGCCACCGCGGTTACAAAAGCAAGTTTCCGCTGGCGCGAGCGATTTTCCTGCCGGAAGACGATAAGCCGGCTCATGCACGTGGGGCAATTTGCCGCGTGATCGACCCGCGGGTCTGACAAATCGATCCGCTTGGCTTTTCGAACCAAATCCCGAAGGAAGGTTTCGCCAGGACACGGACCGACAGGAGTCGTTTCGCCGGCGAGTACGCGCTCCTCGTGGCGTTGCGCAAGCCATGATTCAAAACTGTCCTCGGCGCGCGAGGGCCAACACCAACTCAGCCGCATTTTGGGGACTCTCCAGGAGGGGAAAGGCTGCGGAGCACCAACCCCAGTTCTCGAAAGTATGCACGACGCACCGCGCTGTGGTCCATGTCCAGTTTTCCTCCGATCTCTCGCCACGAATATCCGAGCCAGCGCCAGTCCAAGATCGATTGTGCGGTTGGTGAAAGGCGCGAAAACAACTGTCTGGCATAGGCTCTCTGTTCTGCCTCTGGATGGCCGACATGAAGCTGCTCCATATCGCGCATGGACCCAGACGGCATTTCGCGGCTGCGTTTCGCCGCGAGTTGCCTGGCACGGCGCCGGATGACGCTCTTGATTCGTGAAGTCAGTTTTTGGTCGGAAGGATCGTTAAGGCGGGCCAGGTATTGAGACGCATTTTGAACGGCGTGGTCCATCAAATCGACTGCGGCATCGTGGTCATTGAGGTACGTCCAGGCGCACAGGGAAGCGTATGACCATGCTGCGTGAGCAGCGGCCTCCAACTTCTGATCAGAAGCGGGGTGTCCGGTCGAATAGGCCCAACTCCAGGTCAGCTCTTTCCAGTTACGACCTCTTGGCGGCATACGCGTGTGTGGGCGTGGGGGGAATGACCACCAGCTAACTTGTAGTATAGACGACCCTTTCGGGCCAATTTCGGGGAAAATGCCGCCCCTCTGCCACAAAACTCCTTCTGGAGTGCCTTTAGTAGATATAGG
>Ga0187891_1000845_pt1 | contig 28638 bp, 28 predicted proteins | sample June2016WEW_21_4_FD_132990 | JGI IMG/M metagenome (GOLD analysis project Ga0187891, IMG submission 132990) | Peatland microbial communities from SPRUCE experiment site at the Marcell Experimental Forest, Minnesota, USA - June2016WEW_21_40 | ecosystem: Environmental > Terrestrial > Soil >... | reverse complement strand
TGACGGTTGCGCCGGGGATGGCGGCCGTGCCTGAACTCAGCGTGCCGGTGATGGTGAATTTCTGGTTAACCAAGGCAGTAGTCGTTGAGATGGTGATGGTGAGGGGGTTGCCGATGGCGTAGAGGTTGCCGTCAAGGCCCCCGACGTAGACGACGCCGTTGACGACGGCAGGGGAAGACCACACCGCGCCTCCGGTCGTGTAGTTCCACACTTTCGCCCCGGTGGCGGCGTTGAGGGCGTAGACATTGTCGTCATAGCTCCCTATGTAAACCACCCCGTTGGCGACGGCAGGAGAGGAGAGTCCTACGTAGTTTCCTGTCGCGTTCTTCCAGAGCTGCACCCCGGTAGAGGCGTTGAAGGCGTAGACATTGTCGTCATAGCTCCCTATGTAAACCACCCCGTTGGCGACGGCAGGAGAGGAGTATATAGAGCCTCCGGTCGCGTTCTTCCAGAGCTGCACCCCGGTAGAGGCGTTGAAGGCGTAGACATTGTAGTCATAGCTCCCTATGTAAACCACCCCGTTGGCGACGGCAGGGGAAGACCACACTTCTACGCATGCCATCTTCCACAGCTGCACTCCGGTAGAGGCGTTGAAGGCGTAGAGGTCGTTGTCCTCGCTCCCCACGTAGACGACGCCGTCAGCGACGGCGGGTGAAGATATGATAAAGTTACCAGTCGCGTTCTTCCACAGCTGCACCCCCGTCGAGGCGTTGAAGGCGTAGAGGTTGTGGTCAAAGCTCCCTATGTAGACCACCCCGTTGGCGACGGCCGGGGAGGAATACACCTCGCCTCCGGTCGCGTTCTTCCAGAGCTGCACCCCGGTAGAGGCGTTGAAGGCGTAGACGTTGCCATCATCGCTCCCAAAGTAGACCACCCCGTTGGCGACGGCCGGGGAGGAATACACCTCGCCTCCGGTCTTGTAACTCCATAGCGTTCGATTGTTCGACGTTGAGCCCGCGACAGCGCTGTAGTCGCCACTGTGGGCGGCATCATATCGGAACTGCATGGTATCCGTCTGTGCCGCGGCGGTTACAGCGCCTGCGAATAGCACGGTAATGAGAAGAATGACTACAGACAATGAAACGGTTTTATTTACGCGCATGATTGCCTCGTGCGATGTTCTTAGACGCCCACGAATGTATCATACGATGTATAAACGCTTCGGTTTGCGTGTGACAGCAGAAACTTTGCTGTGGTGTTCAAACAGTCAAAAAATAGCTACGTTCGAACGATCTGACGTCGGTTTGTTCATCCTTCTTTTTTCCACCGCCGTCGTTACAGCCGTTTAGCTGGTGCCCCCTCTTTCTTTGCGGGTTCTTCTTTGCTCGGGGTGAGGCGCACCCCGTCACTGCAACGCTGCCACGCGAATCATAACAGTTATGCGTGCTTGACGAGTTCTGAGACGCGTGCTTTGCACGCACAAGATAGGCATTCATAGCTCGACGCCGTCTCACGCCTACCCGATCATTTGGCTACCAGAGGCTTAAAAACAAGCCAATGCAATGGAAAGCCGATACCCGTTGACCGAGAGCGTCGATCCCGAGACGGAACTCCTTCTCTGCTGTCCCGTACGCGCTTGGAAGAAGTGACCGCCTCTCGTATCGCCACGTTGGTGGAGGAGCACGTCGACTGGACGCGTCTCCTCCGCTTAGCACGTCAGCATGGCGTGGTACAGCTGCTCTTGGCACGTCAAAGAGGTACGTCCCGGGGCGGTCCCGCACGCGGTTATGAAACAGCTGCAGCACGAGTTCACGAGCAATGCAGCGCGCAATCTGCTGCTCATCGGTGAGCTGCGCACGGCTCTCACGTGTTTTGAAGCAACGGTATTCCGGCTTTAGCATTTAAGGGGCCCGTTTTGGCACAACAAATCTACAAGAACGTTGCGCTTCGGCGATGCACAGACCGCGATATTCTGATTCAGAAACGAGATCTAGCGCGAGTTAAAGAGTTGCTCTCCTTTGTAGGCTATCAGCCACGAGAGCCTTGGAGCGACACTAAGGGGCAACTCTTCATCAAGTACGGTTGTGAATACCCGTTCTACAGTAGTGCCAATACCATCGACGTGCCTGGGAACTTGCTGTTCGGCCCCCCCGTATTGGCAGACCCGAGGCGGCCGATTTGCTGCAGAAAGCCCCTTCGAGATCGTTACTTGGCACACGCCTTTCGACTCTGTCACCGGAAGACTTCCTCTTCGCCTGTTGCGTGCACGGAACACTACATTCTTGGCACTACCTCAGTCTCACATGTGACATTGCCGAGATAGTCCGCGCCAACACAGAACTGAACTGGGACGCGCTGATGCACGACGCGGAAATTCTCCACAGTGAGAGGATACTCTTCGTGGGTCTTTGTTTGGCGACAGATCTGCTGGGTGCCCCTCCCGCAAACGATTGTGCAGCGCGTACGTGATGAAAGTTCAGTCAGAACGTTCGCCAATGAAATAGAGCGACAGCTTTTTCGAAAGCGCGCAGAGCCCTTTGACGATCTATTCGCGTATCGTGTAAAAGAACGCGTTCGTGACAGGGTTGGAGCCGCTCAGCGGCACATCACGATACCGAAACCGGAAGACGACGAAACACTGCCATTGCCAGCGCCGCTCATAAAGCTGTATTACGTGGTGCGGCCTATTCGAGTAGCAACGCGTGCCACATCGTGGGCACGGCTCGTGAAGCGCTCCTGTGAGCATTAACAGTAAACCGCGCAGTTCGCGGTGCATGGACGTGCACCACGCGATAACGCGAATTGCACTTTTTTTCTTTTTGTCTGCACGAGGAAACGTGGTCGGCGCGCGGAGACAGACGGTGGTGAATTGGCTCAGAGAGCACGGGGAGGAATTCGAAAAACCTCAAGGCGATGGAACTCGACGCCTTGCGCGAGGCCTGCTGGATGACGAGGCACGCATCGAGCGCCTGAGCACGAGGCTCGAGCACATAACGGCTGAGGTCGAAAAACGGTGACTTTTCCGATGTTCCGACGGCGAAGCTCGTGGAGCTGGAGCTGAAGAAGCGCGCTGAGCTGGCCAGAGAGTCTGCTGCGCACCATCCGTAGCGAGCAAGAGCTTCAGGACGCGAAGCCCCCCCCCGTGTGAAGCCGGGAGTCGCGGGGGCCCACTCTTTCGGAGGCTCGCCAGAACAAGGTTTGCGAGGATCAACGTTCGCAGGTGGGGGATAGCGCGCGGGCGCTTGTGTTTACGCGGACTGATCATGCTTGTGGGAATTCGACCGAAGTGACATCGAGGCGCGTTTGCAATGCGGTGAAGTAGAGTCGGGTGGCAGATGCAGTATTGCCAAATATCGACAATATTGCCCCTAAATCGCTCAAAAATAACGAAAGTAACTACGAATCTCCTTATAGTTTGAAAAAGACGTTATCTGTGAGTTAGGGGTCAGCCATTAAACCACCCTCGCAGGGCGAGGCAAGAAAGCGGCGGAAGCGTAAGAAGAAACCCGTGTCACATCCGAGTGTCACAAAGCCGAAGCATGGTTATTAAAATCATTTCATCGCATAGAACGATGACATAGCTACGCGTCGAGTTGCTGGGACGGGGGGGAAGCGATGGAACACGTCGTACCGACTTTGAATGAGGCACCTTCGATCGGCTCGGTAACAAAGCGTATACCCACAGCGGAGGTGGCGGAGAACGGGTATGAAACCGACGTCTATGTGGTCGACGGACGATCGATCGACCATACGCGGGACATCGCGGTTGATAAGGGGCGCCCAGGTCATCACGGAACAGCGCAGTCGAGTGGACCCAGCTGTTCAGACAGCTGTTCAGACAGCATTTCAGGCGGTAGAGGCCGACTATGACATTGTCGTTGATGGGGACAATACGTATCCAATCAACGTGGCTACCGAGATGTTGCGCCTGTTGCAGACAAATGACGTCGTCATCGGATCAGGACTCAAGGGTACCATGGAGCCGGGAACCGTGACCAAGCTGAACGTCGTGAAGAACGTCCTCCTCTCGTTCGCCGCGCGGGCGCTGGTTGGTGCGCATATCAGCGACGCGCGCAATAGACACGGAACGGCGGCCTAAACGAATCGGAAAGAGACTGAACGGAATGAACGCGTAAAACCGATCAAAGAAGGAACTGATGCTAGCCATTAGCGCGACGATACCACCACTGGACGTTTACCCTGTTCCTACGCTAGCCCTTATTGCCGTGTATGTGCTGGCGGTTCTTCTGATCTGGGTGTTTGTGGGCTACCCGCTTTTGATGTTGCGGTTCGCTCTTGCTCACAAGGACGTCGAAAGGAATGACTCATTTCAGCCTTTCTTCTCCATACTTGTGCCTACATTCAATGAAGCAGCGGTTATCGAAAAGAGGATCCAAAATCTGCGGGCGTTGCAGTACCCGAAAGACAAGTACGAAATTTTGGTGGTTGACTCAGGCTCCTCAGATGCTACAAAGAGCATCGTTCAGCGAATGTGCGCCGAAGACGGGGCGCCGCGAACGAAGCTCGTATGTGAAGACCAGCGCAGGGGTAAAGCTTCTGCGATCAACTGTGGAAGTGCCCAGGCTGCGGGGGATCTCGTGCTCGTTACGGATGCAAATTCAGCGTTTGACGCCAACGTGCTCGCCGAGCTCGCGCCGCATTTCGAGAGAGCCGAGATAGGCGGAGTTGGGGGGCGCTACGTGGTTTCGAATCCTGACAACCCGTTGCCGGCCGCAGAGCAGTTCTACTGGAGGCTAGAAGATGTGCTCCGCACGGGCGAGTCTGCCTTGGATTCCGCCTGCCTTTTCCAAGGGGAGATCAGCGCGTGGAGGAAATCAATAGTGGAAGCTGACCCCGCGATGATTGGCGAAGATCTGGATATGTCAATAGCGATACGTAAGAAAGGGTATAAGGTGGCATTTGAGCCCAGAGCGATATGTTACGAGCCCTCCCCTTCGTCATTTGCTGAACAGCATACGCAAAAAAAACGGCGCTGCTTGGGCACCATCCAGAACATCTTCAAGCACTGGCGTTATCTCTTTGTCCCAAGGGACTGGTACCGCCTCATAATATTTCCTTCCCACAAAGGCTTGCTTATGTTCAGCCCCTTCATGTTTGCAGGGATAGCACTCGGCTACATACTGATATGGAACCCGGCTTTGGTGCTGAGTCATATCTTCATCATGTCCGCGCTTTTTCTGATCCTGCTCTTTTTTTACCTACGATTCGTGCCCCGATTGCAACGGGCTTACGACGGTACCCCGCGCAAGAAGGTCCCACTCCATCGACTAGCAATATACGTGCTTTTCGATGAATTCCTGCTCTTACTGGCTTGGAGAGACTTTTTTTCGAGGAGATACTCGGTTCTTTGGGAAAAAATCGATTCGACGAGGGAGTCAGTTGAACCAGTAGAGCCCCCCGAGGGCGTGAGCCAGGAAGCTCGATAAGGCCCCTTGAGGTGCGTCGTGCCTGCAAACGGTGGGGTCTGTTCTGTGCTTAGCGAGGCAAAGAGGCGGAATCGCGCGCAGGTGAAACCTGGTGTGTCCCAGTTATCGCAGTGTAACCGGAATCCTTTTGTGCTTCGGCGACTGCGTCAAGAAGCGCATTACGATCAAACTCGTCCGCAGATATGAGCGAAACCGTATAGATAAGTGCAAGCAGCAGGTGCTTGGAGAGCAAAACCATCGCAGATACGAGCGCTAGAAATAGTAAGCACACCAATACCTTGACCCGCATTACGTTTTTTCCCATCACGCTATCGTACGCGACTGGGCGCAATTAGTTTCGCTCCGGAGACCACGGAGAGTACTGACTGGCCCTTTACGGCCCCGGGAACGTACGTCAGTTGTTCTTGCAGTGTGGTGGGATTGGCCCCCACAAGGCTATCGAACTACAAACGGATCGGGAGGATCCGCAGGAGTGTCTGCTTGCGTTTTCTGTCGCGTTTGAGCATCTCGCGCCGCAGGGATTTTTTTGGAAGAAAGACTTGCAGTTCATCAGCCCATCACTATTTCCGATAGCTTGGCCCGATCTGCTCGCACATACGAATCCAAAAAAATGGAGAGCGAGACCGCTATCTAGATAGCTATGAAAGAGCGTATGTGCCTCTCTGGCGCCGTCATAGATTCCGCGAGCGCGTCATCTCCATCAGCTAGGTAGGCTTTCGCTCAAGTAGATACAAGAGCTTACGCAAAATGTGGTCTGTTTTGGCGTGAATATCATGTCAGCTGAGTGAGACGTTCATCGTCGCTGCCTATTGGTCGCGGTTACGAAGTTCGTTGACAATTATCATTGCGGCCACGCAGCAGCAATTGTTTGTCGGCGTGGGAGGACGTCAAGCCGTAACTGGGCGGTTGATGCTCGGTGCTTGAAATCGCTTCACCTTCAGAACAGGCGCGTTCTACGCAATTGAATTAGATCAACTACCTTTAAATATTGAGCGTCCGAATCTCAAATGACAGTTTGTTGATTTTGAACTGAGGATTTCAAAAGGACATTTTGGGGATTCCACGAAGCAACGCGAGGACTCTAATGAATGACGAAGCTGAAACGAGTCTAACTCATGTGCCACACTATTCCATTGCAAGAATGAATCGCGTGCTCAAGATATTTGCAGGTCTCAAGCAAGATGTCGCGCGCTTGTTAGACATCGGCTGCGGTGACGGATCTATCGCGCTCCAGATAAAACACGCCTGCAATGCAGTGGAAGTCTATGGAGTAGATCAGGATAACGATTCCCTAAGCGTGGCCAAAGAAAAAGGCATTAAGACGTTCATTTTGGACGTCGACAACAATCCGTTTCCATTCCCAAACGACTACTTTGATGCGGTTTTTGCAGGAGAAGTGCTAGAACACTTAAATAATCCTGACCATTTCTTCGAAGAGGTGCATCGAATCTTGCGAAAGCAAGGCACCTTCGTTATAACGACGCCGAATTTCGCCGCATGGAACAACAGAATAGCACTAGCGTTAGCATTTCAACCATTTTCTTTAGATAACAGCTGGAGGCACGCGAACGCCGGAAAAATGGTTAGTTTCCGTCATGGTAAGAGTCTCGCTGCTGGGCTCGAGGGAGAGATCAAGTCCGTACCAGAAAATAACAGGCACCAAAAGTTGTACACGCGTCGAGCGCTAAAAGCCCTCTTGGAACTATACGATTTTCACATCGTGCTTTGTGGTGGGTATCCATATCTTGTGGGGGGCAGAAGCTATGTGGCCTATAATTCTGTCGAGCTTCTAATGAACAGGCTGGGGGCCGGCATGGGGATTTTGATTAGCTGTTACAAGAAGTAGGCTGAAGCGTACCGACAACAAGAGGCAGAGCGCCAATCGTCAAGGAACCTTTTCAACGTTCTATTTTGAGGATCTCGTAGGCACGACTCGCATCTCGCTTTGGACAAAGGCGTCCCACTCTCTCGACTATTCACGCCGGCCTTACAACGACTGGATCGTGCATTCCTTGCTTCCAAGATTGGTGAACAGTCCCATTTGTTATGAACTACGTAACGTCCATCCAACTACAAGCGCCAGTCAATCTTTATCAGGAACTGAGCTGAGAAATTCTACGTCTTTTTCGACCGTTCAAATCGACTGCTAGTTCGACAACATTTTGAAATGCTGCTTCATATCGGCCATGGATCTTCAATTTAACGCCAAGCGTCCTCTCTTTAGACAGAAAAAAGCTTTAAGGGATACGCAATCCTCTTGCTTGCCGCCATTCGCCATTCATCCTGAAGCTCAAGAAAGATCGTCCGGTTCCCAGAAATGCATTCTCAACGCGGGCTCAAGCAACGCGGGCTCACCTAGGGTCAGATTCTGAGATGGCCAGAAATGTTCGTGGACCGAAAACGAAGTTTAGCTGACAAAACCAAATCTACGCAAACTAACGAATGTGGGCGTCATGACAAAGGTTTACATTTTGCAGGTTTTACAAACTATGTTTCAAAGATCTAAGCACTAGCACTCTACACGCAGATGCACAAAACATTTGAAGCAGAATGGGCCTTTGGGTCGTGAAGCCCAAGTTAAGGGCTTATGGCGTTAATTGAGGCCGACGAAACATGACGGTCAAAGAAGGGCCAATCCGCAAGATCCTGTTCACTTCCGACACAGACGTGACGGAGAAGTATAAAGGTTAAGGATTCGGTCTAGACCTGTTGGTTCGGCAAGCAGAGTTGGTCAGATACCCGTGCACTCAAATATCGAAAAACGACAGCATGTGGTTGCATCATGAGAGTCTATCTACTTCACCCTCCGTTTGTGTCAAACGGAAAAACCCTTTCCAAGTTCCATAGGTGCACGAGGTGGCAGGGGGTCGTCGCGCTCGGGGGTACGTACTGGTATCCGATTTGGTTGTCGTACGCGACAGGAGTCATTGAAGACGCAGGCTACCACGCCAAACTGGTAGACGCGTCCGCAAAGGAATGGGGAGTGCAAGCGGTCAAAAACGATATTGACGCATTCGATCCGGATATGCTCGTGATCGAGTCGAATTTCGCAAGCGTGAAAAACGACATCGACATAATCCGGCAGTTGAAACAAGATAGTGACTTTTTGTCGGTGCTAGTCGGACCGCCGGCGTCTCAGTTTCACGAAGCAATGCTTGAAGACGACCACGTGGACGTGGTGGGGAGATATGAGTACGACCTCACGATCAGAGACATCGCGGCGGCCACTGAGGAGGGGACTGATTTGGGAGAGGTACGCGGAATTTCATACAGGCGAGGCGGCCGCACTGTCCAGACTCCAGACCGACCCTTTATGACTTCTGAGCAACTCGACGCCATCCCGTTCGTAACGAGCGTGTACAAGAACCACCTTGACATTAGGGACTACACGCTCAGCCATACATTACATCCAATGGTGCAGCTATTCACGGCGCGTGGGTGTCCAAACCAGTGCACGTTCTGTTCGTGGCCGAGGACGTTTATGGGAACTAAGTTCCGTGCGAGAAGCGTGACCAGTGTCGTTGACGAGTTCGAGTACGTCAGCAATGAGCTCCCAGAAGTCAAGGAGATCTTTGTTGAAGATGATACGTTTACGATCAACAAGAAGCGAGTCGCAGAGGTCTGCAGCGAGATCAAAAAACGTGAGCTTGATGTTCGCTGGTCCTGCAATGCGCGAGCCACTCTCGATTATGAAACGATGCGAATAATGAAATCGGCTGGCTGCCGCCTCATCGATGTCGGCTACGAATCGGGAAGCGATAAGATACTTAAAAACATTAAGAAGGGCGTCAAGACTGCAGAAACGAAAGCGTTTACTGCTGACGCGAAAAGGGCAGGCCTAAAGATTTTGGGCGATTTCATTTTTGGTTTGCCTGAGGAGACCGAAGATACAATACAACAGACCATACGCTTCATCAAAGAGATAAAACCTGATATGGTTCAGATAGCAGTGGCAACCCCGATTCCAGGGACGGAATTCTACCAATGGATATCTGATAGCGGCTATCTCGTCGAATCTGATCCAAGCAAGACGATAGATGAGCACGGATTTCAGCGGTGTGTGATCTCTTTCCCAAATTTGTCAAGTGACGATCTCGTCTGTTGTGTCGAGTCGGCGCTCAAAGAATACTATTTCAGCGCTTCGTATGCTAGAATCGCCATGCGGAATATCTTGAGCAGGGATGGTCTGTGGGAGTTAACTGGACTACTGAAATCTGCCCGGGCGTTCTTGAAGCACGCTAAAAGGTCTTCATGAAGGTCTTGGTTACCTCACTTCCAGACTTGGCGAAGATGCCGTCAGAGGCCGCATAAGCGGGTGGGCACCTCGCTAAGGATAACGACGTCACCGTTTTTGCGCCGACGTCTGGTGGCCCGACGACGTCCACGATCAGTATTTAGATGAAATACTTGGCAATCGAAGAACCGGCTACGTGTTGCGTCGCAGAGTCAACTCAATCCTGTAGGAAGTTGCTTTTCTGTACGAGTCTCGGTGCGTTCAACCGCGAACACAACGTTGGTGAATATGATTACACGCCTACGTGGTGAGCCCGCTTGCAGGTACTGGATAACGCCGAAACTAAGCCTCCCATAATTTTTGGTATATATATAGTGATTATGTAATTTCGACGATATAGCCACAATTAACTTTTTTGTGAAGCCGTCCGGCGGTTCTGCCGGATCTGGTTAACTCGAACATACTCCCCCGTCAAATCTAAACTTGCGCCAGTTTAGCCGCAGCTACGGAAAAACACGCAAGGAACATTCTAAGAACGGATATTGAACGTTACATGCGAAACGCTTAAGCCAGTCCGCAGGTAAGTGCGCGCTGAAAAAATTGATATTCTCATTTCGCAGCCAGCTTATTCGCACAACGTAGAGAGATCAAATAATTTCAATTTGCGGCAATTTGTACTGGGTTTTTGGAGAACTGCGATCAATGCGCGATTCGGATATCGAAGAAACTTGAAATCACTAGAAGATACCTAGAACGCCGCCCCAACGCGACGTCTTATCAAGGCGGCGTGGCCATCGATGTTGGCATTCGCAAGTAATATGCGCTGCTCGAACCCTCGTTTCGTCCAGCTCGCTTGTGTATCTTAAACGCTGCTGTGGAAAGTGTGAGAGGGGCGCCGTCAATCGACGCTTGCATCCAAGAGTAATTCAAACCATCATTCAGGTCACGATCCGGATAAGAAGCACCTTAAAGGTAAGAGACAACACTTAAGCAAAATGCTTGATTTGTGCCACGAAGATTTCAAACACTTCGAATAGCAGAGCGGTTAAGCACTAAACGTGCATAACTCTCAGGGTTGATGAAATGACAGATGAGAATTCGGATAGCATCAAGATGGAGGCCTATAAGGAATATTTTGACCTTTGGACGAAAACACGCGGTGAGCGGACTGAGTATAATAAGTACTTCATTACGTTACTCTTTGCCAACACTTTGTTTGCTATATTTGCAGCTATACTCGGCGCCTCTGCACTAAGAGCCTATCCGAAGCTTACGTGGAAGCTGCTGCTGGCCGCGCTCTTAATCGCCATCGGCATCTCGTTCGTCTGGGCGTGTAAACTTTGGACCCTGGATGTCGCCACCAACGCCCAGAAACATGTCCTGGCGCGTATGGAAACATCGCTGTTTGGCTCAGCAATGGTAACAGCACTCACCGGCCAAGAACTTAGCTTGGCGCATAAAAACAGCAGAAGCCGTTTCATCTGGAGCGCTAACTACTGGGGGCTCCCGGTTATCTTTGTAATCATCTTCATAGTCATATTCATTGCCGCAATCGTCAATCCGCCAATCTTCTCATTGTGATCAACGCCACGCAAAATGCATCCCTCCTATGAGCATTACGTGAGAACTCCTCCAAACATTCTTTCACTAGCGTTGCCTTTGGTTCATTGATAACCGCAAGAAGTCTTAGGGGGGTAATTACACTAATTGACCCTCTGTCTATTCAACCTTGATTAGCGCTTTTCTTCCCCTAGAATGACGCCATAATGTGCTCTAAAGCAGAAAGAACGGGAACTGAGGTTGGGCGGCGCGGAGAGTAGTTGGCGCGATCCTTCTGATTTCGCCGAGTGGGAGAATAACTCTTTTTTGTAAGAAGGGGACTGAAGGGTAGTAGCGACTACTCCACTCTTAACGCAAGCAAGCATACCCTTTACAGAACCTCTTAAGGCCACATTTTTGCCCGCACGGTGCCTAGCACTTTTATCGATAGTCAAATCGTTGCGAGCGCCGCTCAAGCTTACGGTTTCCTTTGTCCAGGCTGATGTGAAACTCAAAAGGATTGACACGGACGGGATTAACACAAAGGCAGATCGCGGCTTCCACATTCGCAGTCATAAACCTATGCGAAGATGCTGCGACCATCAAATCTGTATTGGCGCCAGTCCACCCCCAGCAAGTCTAGGACCGTCGGGGCGGTATCGACTATACTTATGTCGCTTATGGCTTCTTTGCGTGTTCCAGTTATCAAGAAGGTTGCGTCCTTAAAATGCCCACCTGACGCTACGTTGTGGTCGTATGCTTTTCCGAACAAATCAGAGCGCAACTCCCATCCTATCCCAAAGTCGCTCTTGAGTTCAAACAGAAGATCTGGATATATCGCTTCTCTGTGATCCCCTTCACGAAGCTCGTCTCTCGGTTTGAAGCAGACCACTGCGTTACCCCCCTGCGGCGTTTTCAGCTCAAGCAAGCGTTCTTTCAGTTCATTCGCTATTCTGGAACGTTCGGTGTCTGAGACTAGCTCTTTGTTGATCTCTATTCCCCCGTGCGAATATGACTTGATTCCTGCGAAAGTCGATAAGAATGCAGTGCTCTTCGCTCTATCAATCGATCCGGAGGAGGAATAGACTGATTTGCTGACTTGGGTTATTTTTTTGCTTCGAGCGAGTAGTTTTATTAGTGAGTGCTCGATGTCTAGTTTAATTGCAATTTCCAAAGCGATTCGCCTAAGTTGATTCTTCAGAGAAGTGTTCGTGCCTTGCGGTACGAGGTACCCCTTCCGCCTGAGAAATTCATTTATATTAATGGTCTTCGCGGGGCGCATGTGGTGGCCGTGATCGCTCATCACGATGAACGTCGCTTGAGGGGCTGCTCTTTTAAACTCTCCGATGACTGAATCGAAGATCTTGTAGTAATCCGTTATGATGTCACCACACGAATTCCGGCCGGGGTACGTTGGATCATTTTCGTCGTAAAACCGCCAGAGCCGGTGTTGTATACCATCCAAGACAGAAAAAAATGCGAAGAACAAGTCCCACTCCATACCTCTGAAGAGTCTCAGTGCCATGTTTTTTTCAATCTCGAGCCCTATCTTCCCGTTAGCCGCCCACTCTTTGAGATGCTTGATTCCAGGGAACCCCCCCCACAAGCCCATAAGCTCGTTCGGTATTGCGTATTGTTCTTGGATTTCTTCGGGACAAACGCTCACCGCGTTGGTGGTCTTCAGCCAGTCAACTCTGTTTTCAAATGGCGACTTACTTACCATGACCCCGTTTACATTCCAAGCAGGATACATCAGATGTGGGGCGATTATCACAGTCCTGCACCCATTTTGAGCGGCGTAATCCCAAAATGTTCTTCCTTTAATAGGGGTGATATCAAGCTTCGCCAAATCGCTGAGACTTTGATCGAAGACATCGTAGACGTAGAGTAACCCGTGGTTTGCGGGCCGAAGCCCGGTATAAACGCTCACCCAAGCGGGAATGGTGTCGACAGGCCAAACTGAGCGTGCGATGAATGTGGGACTCTCATCAATAAGCTGGGAGAGGTTCGGCAGTCTCTCTCTGTACTTCAGAATGAGGTGCGGGTCGAGTGAATCAATCCCGATAATTGCCACTTTTTCCATAATGGCCGCCCCCCTCCAGCAGTTCCAGCGTCGTTGCCAGTATTTCTTCCTCCACGTCCTGCGGGCACCGGGTGTTGTCAACCTGTACGATCCTTCCCTTTGTTAACTGACCTAATACGGGGTGCAGTGCTTGATACGTCTCCCACTTGTCGTACGATTCTTGCAGCGATTGTATTTCCTGCTTTTTGCGCACGTAGCACACCTCCGGCGGGGCCTCTATCAGGAAGACGAGATCTGGTTTGGGCAGGAGAATGCTACACAGCCGAAAAAGCTTCAATCGCTGAGCCGCCGTAAACTCAAACTCGCGTGAAGTCGCTAAAATGACATCGTACATGAACCTGTCAAAGATAATGACCTTATCGCGTGCCACTAGGCTCGGAAGCCACGCGTGTATCAATCCGAACCTCAAATAGTCGGTTATAAGAATTCTTGAAAATAATGATGTAAAGACTCGATCGGCGATGCGTCCGTTCCTCGTGACCACTTTTTGCTGCTTTGCATCCATCTCAAGCTTTATGTACCTCGAGGAGCCGATGGCCTTGAGGGTTCTTCTCACCAGTGACTTATCGCCTTCGAGCCACCAAACATAGTCGACATCATAGTGTACCTTCTTGAGTTCCCGATATAGGTATTTGGCCAAGGTACTTTTTCCCGAACCGTCAATTCCGAGAAAACATATCGAAATGCCCTTCTTCAAAGGAGTCTCCTGCAGATTTCGTTATCCGCTTGGCAGATCAGTGTGAAATAAAACCAAAGCTATCGGATGGTTTCACCGCTCTCTCCGATCGTACGAAGCCCTTATAACCGCCTTAGCCTTATACTTTGCTTCTTCTGCCGGCATAGCTAGGAATCGTCAATTCAGTAGTCGGAACGATCGCGTCACGTTCGCGACAAACTAAGAAAAGACAGTTGCCCACAAAGAACCTGGCCCCGCTCTAAGCAGTGTTACTAGAAAGAAGCCGCAATGCGCTTCTGCGTTTCGCTTTTACACGTCCGATGCTTTGCCGGACCATTGCCAAACTGAACGAGCCCGGTGACCTCGTCAGAGTCATTTTGCGGCCGGTTTGATCCGACGATAGGAACGCGACCTCATCGGTCGTGGACCTACAAAGAAATCGTGACTCACGGGTCAACGCGAACGACTTTTCAGAGTTCCCGGGGATTCGCCTAGGAGGCGTTCGTAAATATGCAAGAGCCTGTCGGTGACATGTTTCCAGGAATAGTGTAAAACCGCCTCTCGTGGTCTCATTCGAGCGCCGCCTTTCTTAACAGTTTCTATCGCCTGAGCAATCTCGTCGTCGTTATCTGCAAAAAACACGTCTCTTGTGTCTTTGAACAACCGGGGCAATGCCCCAAATCTCGTAGTAATTGTAGGGATATCGCAGCTCATTGCCTCCAATACAGAAAGCGGCGTTTCTATACAGAAACCCCTATGCGCGACCGGGAAGACGTAGCAATCCGCCAGATTGTAGATTTCTTCAATGTTGGGAAAGTGCTTGATCCAGACCATGCAGCCCGAGTCTCGCAGCAAGCTCAATGTACTTTCGTCTACTTTTTCGTGTTCCCTTCCAATGATGATGACCTGGTTGTTCTCAACGCGCTGAAGACGCGCAAAGATTTTGAGGTTTCGCTCCCGCTTTAAGGAAGCAAGATGGAGGAGGATGAACTTATCCTTAGGTATATCGAACTGTTCCCGCAGCTTCTTTCTCTCCTCAGGATGAACGGGACAAAACTTTGTGATGTCCACGCCATTTGGAAGAAACTCGGTGCGCCACCCTGCTGACGAAAAGGTTTCCTCGCTTTTTCGCGCCTGAACGAGGACGAGGTCTTGTCGAAAAAGGCGGAGGAGTCTCCGGTCGATAGGGTCCGGATGAATCGCCGAGATGATGCTCTTAGCACTTGTATTCATTAAGGCTACGAGTTTCGCGATTGCCAAGCCAATAAGAGACGGCGACAGAACAAAGTGAACGACGTCTGGACGGAACCGGCGGATCTCGTTCCAAAAGAGTGGGGCGCGGATGTTTACGGTCTTCAGTGTTATATTAGCGTCTTCCAGTTCAGCGCCCAAGTACCTGCCAACGATCCGGAGTCCCTCGTCAACTGGTTCAGAATCTGCCACAAGACAAACTCGGATCATCGCGCCACTTCATTCGTCACTTCTGCCACCACTTCGTCGAAGTCCAGCAGTATCTTGCGCCAGCTGAAGTGCTGTTGCACAAACTCCCTACCACGCCCCCCGAGCTCCTGTCTCTTACACTCGTCGCTCGATAGTTCGAGTATGTGTTGCCTGAGCGTCGCAGCGTCGTCTGCATACAGAACGCGGTTGCCGACTGCGTCAATGACACCTCTCAGGGGCGTCGATATCACGGGTTTTTCACATGCCATGTACTCAAGCAGCTTGAGCGGCAGCATACGGTCGGTTGCCGGAAGCACGGTCTTTGCCACCAAACAGACGTCCATTGCTGACATTAGCCGAGGCAGATCAAGACGCGGCACGAATCCCGTAAATACAACGCGATCCGCCAAACCGTACTTAGCAGCTAGCGCAACATTCCGCTTGAAATCTCCCTCTTCTCCCACTACCAGCATCTTCACTTCCATTATGCCTTGTAGTGACCGCAACGCTTTAAAGGCAGGCTCAAGATCGATGAAGCTTTTCAGCCCGCCAGCGTAGCCAACAACGAACGCATCCGAAAGACCCAGTTCGGTTCTCAGTTGTCGCGGGTCTCGAGGGAAAAACAAATCCGTATCTACGCCGTTGGGAACGCATCTGGCTTTGTTCTCGGGAAGGTTATGGACCTCTCGTAACGATGCCGTGGTGTACGTCACCCGTGCCGAGCTCTGAATGTTCTTTTCGAGCACCAAGCGTCCAATCACACCACCGAACGGCTTGAGCAAGGCAGGAACTTGTGGCGATACTTTTATCCACGCTACATAATCGTCATAGATATCAAAAATGGTCGGAACCGTTATTTTTTTGGCTATGTAATAGCCAGCAATAGGGCTGTCCAAATTGAGGTGCAAGTCGTATTCGTTGACGTGATGGTCGTGGTCAAATCTCCTAAACCCCGCGCAAAACAGAACCTCTTGGATAATTGAGTTCACCTTGCGCCTTGACATGTACTGGAGTTTGACATCACCAAGAATTGCATCGAGGTAGCTATCGTGAATGTCATCTTGCCACCATACGTCCGAGCATAACACGGTGACGTCATTATCCTTAGCGAGGTGTCCTACCAGCTGATGCGGCCTTTGTGGCGGCATCTTTGTCAGATCAGGGAGCGAAGTGACGAGGATTCTCATGCGATCTCTAATGCGGAGGAATCGTTTGAAGACGTGCCCGCGAGTTATGGCATGAGTTCATTTCACAAACCTACTGCCGCAGGTATTTTGCTCAACCAAAGATTTTTTGTCGCGTGTGAACCGCAAGCGCTCTAGTGTGCCACCCAACGAGGGTTGGGCCGTGCAAGCCGTGCAGCAGCGCGCGAGATCCTCTCGTACGCAAATACCTATTCAAGTTCACCCCTAATGTAAGCCTACAGAATCCCGATAAGATATCGTCATTGTGGCCTATCGCAAGCCTTTACCTTAGCGAGTCTCAACGGAAGTGATATTAAAGAGTTACCATTCTTGCACAACGCCCGTATGAACTTGCTTGCAACCGACGCTTGGCGCTTGCAGTCGCACCGGTCACTGATGTGCAACCGTCGGAAGACGGCGGATCTTCAGAAGCCCGACAGAACACTCCACAACCGCTGCACTCAAACTATTCGGATTCTCTTACGCGTACAAGGGCGTTGCAACTTTTAACTTAGAGGACTTATCTCGTCCGTCTTCAAGCGGTTGGCGCATTTCGCTTCGTTCAAAGGTTTTAAATGCACCCGAAGTTGGCGGTCAACCGGCGCAGCGGGTCTTGCTCATCAACGTTGCGCGCGGGCGACTCGAGCACCACACCAGGCGCGAGCACTTATGATGCGGGATTTCGCAATCTATGAGTTACAAACGGGAGAAATGCTTCACGCGAGCTTTTAAAGTTAAAGAAAGTGCTAAAAGCATGCGTCAGAACGGTGAGAAAATGGGGATCCCTGCGCTGACAACAGCTTTGCTGGGGAGTGAAAGACTGGCTCGCAGATGAATGGCATGCGAGTTTTCCCCTGTACAGATGACTGAGTGGCTCATGTTTTTGCGCGCCGTCCCCGTATTGTCGTCATCTTAGTTTATTCACCGCAGCAAAAAAAGAGGTTGCGGACGCGACAACCGCACTGAAACTGAGTAATTGGGCACCCAATACGCTTCATAGCACTGCTTAAGGAAAAGTCTAGCAACACGTTTTTTGCGATTACAGCAGCACCACACGCCTACGACTAGAGTTTGTTGGCTTTGCGTTTCCCGAGTCTCTCAAGAACTGCGCGTATTTGTAAAGAGTAAGAGGCCATATGGTTCATGATCTCTTTGTCACACAACGTGCGTTGTACCTGGATGCTCCTTCTCCTGACAAGCGCGCTGTTAAGATTCGCAACGTTCCAAAGGAGCCCTCTCACGAAACCACTGAGGTAGCTTAGATCAGAATACAGAATGCAGTTTGCGAGCGACATAAAGGACGACAATGCAATAAAAAGAGGCAAAACGAACACAAGTGTCAGGAGCGAGTAGTTCTTGATCATTATTCTGAGCCTATTTCTGCCGCTGAGGTACGCGACGTACGGATTCTTTCTTCCGCTTCCAAACGTTGCGCCGACTTTGTGATAGCATACGGATTCGGGACAGTAAACGATGCTGAAACCCATCAGTCGTGCCATCCAAGACAAATCCAGATCCTCGCCGTACGCGAAAAGGTATGGATCAAAGCATTCGCCTGAGAGCGCCAATAGCAAGCTCTTTTTGACGAGCACGCAGGCGCCGCTCGCGTAAAAAAAGCCTTTTTTTCTATGATTGTCGTATTGGCCTTCGTCTTTTTCATAGCTGCCTCTGCGCGCAGTGGCCGTAAAGGTATCAGTCATGATCCCGGTATTATCGACAATAGAGTCTTTGTAGTACAACATCTTAGGTTGTATCACGCCAATTTGCGCGTCTTGCTCCGCGCTATTAACCAGCTCGTTCAAGAAGCGTCTGTCGACAACGGTATCATTGTTCAGCAACAATACGTAGTCTAGGTCAAGGACGTTCAAGGCGTACGCGACGGCAATGTTGTTGCCTTCTGCAAAACCGTAATTTCGGTCGTTTTTTATCAATGTGAGCGCATTTTCTGACGGGATATGTGCGCCCTCCCTTTCACGGTCTTCCCTGGTTTGCGTGCTCATCTCGCTGTAAGGCGCAACGGTTATCGGCTTACCTCTGACTACGTACTGCGCGGAGTGGGACTCGAACTTGCGCTCGCTCGCACAATAGGCATCTATTCGGGCCAGCGATTCATCACTCGAAGCATTGTCAACAAGAATGACTTCGTAGTCTTCATAATCGATTTGATTTAGAGACTCCAAGCACTCTATGGTGTCATGCCATCCGTTCCAATTTAACGTGATAATGATGACTTTTGGATTCATTTTTCTTCAGGTTCGCTAGAGCAAGAAACTGAGACGTGTTCCGCGATAACGATATTGGCTCTCTGTTGTTTCACATCGACCATAAGTGTAATCACGGCTAGCGACGTGAGCGTTGATCGAGGCGTGATTTCAGTCCAAATTTCACACTACTGTACGATGAATATGTAATTTCTAGATAGCGCTGCTGTTTAGGCCGCAAATCGGTTCCCGCTCAAATCCTGGGTCTAGTCAATTCTGTAAGTGCCACCTTGAAGACGTCCGGGAGTTGGAGAAATCACTTAAAATGTGTGATGGTAACCAGTGCTCGCGAACGAGTGCAATTGCTCGCCAACTAAAAAGGCGGCGTGAACAGTTGTGCGGCTCGAAATAAAGGCGGTTAAGTTGCGGTAAACCAAACAAGAGACGGTTGTTGGGGGGCTTTTACCCCCTATTTCCATTGAGATGCCCAAGTGAGGTGGTCCAGCTGCGGGAGCTCAGAGAGTGGCGCGGCGAATACAGTCTTTTTGTGCTCCAATCAAAAAAAGTAGTTGACGGGAAAAGGGGCCGGCAATTTTCTTTCAGCAGTAGTTTTCCGGAAAGCAGAAATACGGAAACACAGTGGAAAAGGCTAGAAACCCAGGTTAGAGGTTTTCACGACATAACCTAGGTTGTGGTATTACCACCAGTCAATAGCTAAGGAGTGAAATAGCGGCGGCCTGCGAGTGCGACACGATTGCAGCACCTTAAAAAAAGTGGCGAAGTAGTAGCACGGCGATAACAAACATTTGAATCGTCTTAGCCGAACTATTCTGCCAACACTAATAAGGGGCATCCGCCGAGCAAACGAACGGCCAAATCATCGGAAATGGAGAATATAGTACCCCGCACTAAATTAAGAATCACGTTTCTCAATTTGAGTTGATATTTGAATCGATTTCTGAATCGTTGCTCTCTAAACGAAAGCGTGTAAAAAAAGTCTATGATTGTGTACCCGGTATCCCGCAATGATTGTAGCGCGATGTCTTTCGTGAAGAAGTGAATATGACCAGTTTTATGCAAACTGTCTTCTGGCCACCTCCTGAGAACGCCTATTGCCGTAAATTCTAACGGGATGAGGAATATCTTGTAGCGGCCTTTTGTTCTGACATCTCGCAAGAATCCCAAGTAGTCTTCAACGTGCTCAATGACGTCAATAAGAAGCAGCAAGTCAAATGAATCGTCGGCTCCTTTGGTAATATCCCTGAAGTTCAAAGCGGAGTCTCTCGTTGGCGCGCCTCTGACACAGGTCAAACGCTTGTGGTGATATATCGTAACCACAAAACGTGCAGTTTTTATCTGCCTAAGCCTGTAACTGGGCTAAGATTTCGCCAGCTCCGCACCCAACCTCGCAAATGGTCTGTGGTGTAAGGTTGTGCTTGCTTAGCATCGTTAGGATCTGTTCCGCTTTCCACGCTGAATTCTCAACGTGCCACGTTGGATTCTTCTTGATATAGTCACCATTCGTGTATATCCGGGATTTAGATTCCGTTTTGTTTGACATACGACGTGTTAGAGCACAATTGAAAAGCGGCTACTATGAAAACGCGGTCGTAATATAAGTTATGTTTCTTTGTTATAATACTGTAATCTTAAAATTCGATTTCAAAAATACTTTTATAGATCCACGGAATGTTTTTTAAGTCATTTTTCGCAGTCGCTATACTGTGTCACTGCAGTAGCGACTGGCGTCAAAGTGTTAAGCAAAACCACTGAATATCCTGATTAGAGAGGAGGCGATTGACAAATATTGGTGCTGGCGGGTCCACGCTCCGCCCAGTCTTGGTGAATAGAGGTGCAACCGTCAAAATACTGCCAGTCGCCCTACGAGTTTGTCGTGATTACTAGGAGCGATATTACATCTGACGCCACATATCTTCGACGACTGTACGTGCGTGGAGCAAGGATGCTGATGATTTTGTGAACTTGCGATAGAATCGCCACCCAGACCAATCTCAGGGCCCGAAAAGCGATGCGAGCAGGAGCAGGTAATTTCGACAGTCGGTTCGTTTTAGCTTAGATACCTGCGGCGAAAATAAGGGTTTTTAGTAAGCCGATTATAAAAGCGATATATGTGTAAGGTTGGATTGCATCCGAAAAGCGATGCGAGCAGGAGCAGGTAATTTCGACAGTCGGTTCGTTTTAGCTTAGATACCGTAACATACTCTTTTCGCGCAAGATCAAGATTCTTCTGTCTGATGTACGAGCGTGAACGAAGCTTGTGAAAGGCGACTTTTTCTTCTTTCGTGAGATGATTGTATAGCTTGCATATTCCTTCAGCTCTCACTTCGTTAACAATTTCGGCGCTAATTTCGTGTTTAGCCATTTTTTGCACAAGGAGTAGTAAAAGATATTGCTCCACAGCTTTTGTCACGGTGATGCTGTCCGGGTGTAATCTCCACAAGTATAACACATCTGTGAGATTGTTCACTCGGTGCTTACTCGCGATTCGAAGCCATAATTCGTAATCCTCCACGAACGAGAATAATTCATTGTAGCCCCCCACTTCAGCAATCACGGACTTTTTGACCATAACTGAACCGTGAACAAATGGGCTGCTGCTAAAGTAGCGGGGTGGGGTAGGCAGCGCGATTCTTTCTTCTACCGCCTTCCCGTGTTCATCGATGCATCGCACACTGGTTCCGAGCAGCGCTGTCTGTGGGTGATCGTGAAAATAGCGCAACTGAGATTCGAACCGCGTAGGAAGAGAAAAATCATCTGCGTCCTGTCTCGCGATGTATCCCCCTCCCGCCTCATCCAGCGCATAGTTCAAAGATTGCACCAATCCCTTGCGCTTTGCAAAATTAATTACTTGAATTCTCGGATCGTTATAACGCTCTATTATGCGCAGTGAATGATCTGATGAAGCGTCATTAATTATAATCAGCTCAAAATTAGTAAAACTCTGATTCAAAATACTTTCAATCGCTGCGCTCACGTACTTTTCGCAGTTATAAACTGGCAGAAGTACTGATACCTCAGGCCGAGACATATAAAAAAGTATGTCTTTCTAATATTAGCTTCTTTTTAGTTTGCAGACTTTATGTCATAAGTCCTACTTGTGCGATCGCAGATGCGATTACGGTGCTATTACCCTTCTCTGGCCTATTTGTTGGATATGGTGCAATTCAAACCACTCTCGGGTTCGCGTTAGTACTCGTCCAATTCGTGGCGCTTTGTATCGCGTGTCTATACGGCACCAAACAAAACTCTATCGATCTAAAGCGTCTCACATTTGTCTAGCTTGAGCTTGCTCGCCTTAATGGCGCTGCTTGTTACACGCCAGGATTTTTCCCTTCGCATGTTTGCTTTAGGTGATGTCGTTTACTGTTCTGTGCTGGCATGCCGCAGAATTCAGCGAGATGCAAAACGATGCACGCCCCCTACGCTGACGCTACTACTTCTCACGCAATGGACGTCGCAATTTTGCATCTCTAAGCGTCCTTTTAGATTTTCTATATCTAGTCCCTCTTCAGCCCAAGTTTCGGCACCGACTTAATCTTGTCGAGCTCAAGATTATAGCCAGCAGTCGTATAATATCACTGCGGATTGCGGTCCGTTCGCCTATGCCGACTTACCCAACACGTAGACATCCTCTTCGCAGTCTAGGCCGTAACGGTTTACAACGTCGGCTGGCAATTCTTTTACGTATTCATCTATTGTCACTGAAAATCCTGCGCTTGCCAGTTTACATCGATAATAGACCGTACAGTCGCAAGTGATCATACTGACCAAATGCGCGCTCTCTTTCATCAGGTGAAGTAATATAAGGATCTTCAAATGTGATGTCGCGGCTCTTATCGATAGGCACTTGCACAATAGCCCACCCACCTGGCTTGAGAACCCGAAATAGCTCTAGCATCGCTTCCGTGTCGTTAGAGACATGTTCTAGAACCATGAGATATAGGATCACGTCAAAGCAATTAGTTCGAAATGGTAATCTTGTAATATCGGCTTGTACGGTCGGCGCTTGAGGCCTTTCAAGATCAGTGCTGACGTAACGCAGATTATGCGCTCTTGCAAACTCTTTAAAACACTGTTCGGGCGCAAAATGGAGTACCTGAAGAGGAGCAGAAAAGGAATCAGTTCTATTTTTTAGGTAAAGCCATAATAAGCGGTGTCTCTCGTGAGAACCACACTTCGGACACTCGACATTTGGTTTAAAAGGCGTCCTGTGGGGACGAAACGTCCTGCACGTACTGCCGCAACAAGGACATTGATGGCTTCCTCCTTTGTCATAAAGTGCGATCAACTGAGCAAAGAATTTCCGGCTGAAATTGGTCGGATCTCGTTGCACTACGACGAGGAGGAGCGACCGAATGCGTCCCTACACTGCTGCGAGGAGCAGTGCTCGAATGTGTCGAGACGCCATACGTACAGCCATGCACCTACGTCTCATAAGGATGCCGAAATACATTAAGTGCGGCCGTGTGCTCCCCAATCGCGTTCCTGTGGCCAACGCTCGCAGGCAAACCGACGCGATCTACGTCTTTTCTTGTTCGTTTCGATATTAATGCTGAGAACCTTGAACGCGGAAAACCTTCGAACCTGCCCACGCCAGCAACTGGTTGTCGCGCCCGGCGAAGCAAGCAACTTATTCGCGTTCTTGAACCTTAAGACCCAATACGTTCTGCGTGAACCGGAAAAAACGTCGAGGGTATCGAAAGTTTGACCGACGCAAGGGTCTGCTTGCAATTGCTCGCAAATAACACGTCAGCGCCTTTCTATTTTGGCCGAGCTCGTAATAACTAAAACCTAACCTCTCAAGTGCGATTGCTTTAGCTTCTGCCGACATTCGACGCCGGTGCTGTTTCAATGCATTCTCTCGCACCAATATGCGATCCTGATACGCGTACCTCCTTCTCTCGCCTTTGAGGGTTTTGCCGGCCCAGAAATTGTCCGCGTGCACTCGATATTTGGCGAGCGGTTCCGCAATATAATAAAACTCGTACTTCGCCGCTAAGTCGAGGTGGAAATTCCAGTCTCCAGCGTATTTCAAGCGCTTGTCCCATCGAATGTCGCCTTGATTTGCCCTTTTATAGAGCACGGTTGAGCCCATAATGCAAGATCTTTCCAGGAGTTCTTGGAAAATATCTCCGTTTTTCTTTTCCGAGACGCTGCCAACCAATTCGCTAAAGCTCGTGCCCACTGGCTTTCCGCCCTCATCGATCACTTTTCCCTCCGTCCAGACAACCAGGTCGTCATTGGATTCGAGAACTGCAAGCTGCTGACTGACCTTATCCTTCATCCAAACGTCGTCTGAATCAATATAGCCGAGGAACTGGCCTGTTGCTAAATCATTGCCGTCGTTCTGCGTCCTCGCGATGCCTAAATTGCTTTCGTGGAACACGACCTTGATTCTGGAGTCGTCGGCTTCGTATCGCCGGATGATATCTCTCGATGCATCTGTTGAAGCATCGTCCACAACTATCAGTTCAAGGTCGTCAAAATCCTGGGCCAAAACGCTTTCTATTGCCTCAGAAATAAACCGCTCGTGATTGTAAGACGGCATTACCACGCTAACAACCGGCACTGTTTTATCCCTCCTGATGGGTAAGCGACTTTATTTAGGACTCAAGCAGAGATAGGACAGCCGAGACCGTATAACCTTAACGCGCCAATTTGGTTGCTGAAAGGTTCGCCGCACTTTAACTTCTGCATGAGATTTTTCATGATTACGGTAAATTGGAGCTTCGGAGAAGGCTCACGCCTGCGTCTCATACAAGTAAGCGTCTCAGTAATGGTTACACTTTACGTAAATCTGCGTATAGGATTCACTGAGGGATCCAATGTGAAGTTTTCGGTTCGGTAGGCGTTACATCTGGATGTTTTGCATCGAAAAACCACACTCCATCGTGACCATTCACAGCTGGCCAAAGTCCCTCTGTTTTAGCTTGTGGGTTTAATGACGGATGGGCAGCTCCATAGAAGATTGGTTTGACGGCAACACCTGTCTGGTTGTTGCAGTAGTCAAAAGTCAAGTGCTCTTTATCCACCCCCCCATCGAACAGGCCGAGGAAGCGACCGACAAGCGCGTTCATAAGATGGCGAAAAACGGGATTCTCAATAGGATTTGCGGACCGATGGCCACGTGGAAGTCCTGAGAGCCGCCGTCCGCCACGTGGTACACTTTTCATCAATCATCTCTGACAAGTTCTTGGCAAGTTCATGGAGTCTATTGAATATGCCAAACTTAACTACGATTTGCACAGCTCGTTTCTAAGCATAAACGGTAATTAAGTTGAATCATTTTTAGCCAACCAGTTCAGTAACCTGTTCTTTTTGTAGAAAAAGTCAGGCGTATGTAGAAAAAGTAGGGTTATTTGGGGACTTAATCTACTAAGCAGTGTTACGTCGCTGTCTATATGAGCGCTAAACCTTGCGCGAACGAGATACCGGCAGCAATGATAAACGACGCTGCGGCCACGTAGAGAACATTTCGGTTTACATCGGTAGCTTTATTGAATTCTTTTGCGACGTTCTCAATAGCTTTTTTGAGTTCGATAAGATTCGCTGCTGAGTATAGCCCCCCCAGAGCTTGTGAAAGAACGTAGATTTCAAACGTAATTTGATTTATTTCCCAACTGGGTTTCCCCTCTTCAATGAGCTTCTCTCTCTGCTTCCCCTTCTCGGTAATTGTGTGAAACGCCTGCTTTACCACTTCCTTCTGCACTTCTTCTTCTGCAGTCATTATGTGGTATTTCTCTAGAGACTGAATACCAATGGGGTGCAGACGCGTTGCGAAACTATAATTGAAAATGCCGAGTGCAACATAGGCGGCGCCTGCAACAATCCAAGATGGATAAACAGAAACATGAAACGCATAATGGATTGTCGCGACCGCGATGGCAATTATTACAATAACTATTACCGTACTAATGAGCGTCCATTTACCTATTGCGCCCGCTACGGCGTCTTTTATTTTGTTGGCTTTACACCCTTCTGCTCTTTTTCCTCGTTCGCTCATTCTTCCTCATCGCACCGTCCCTCCCTTTTCATACCGCATCAACGCCCCCTTAACTATAAATGTGATTTAAACTCCTACCGACTTAAAATTAACAACTTTTTAACAACGCTGGATTCGAAGAACCCACCAACCTTTTCACCAACCGCAGATTCACCACTTTGACCAACCTATCTTTCACCAGAACCCCCAAAAAGTGGTTTTAAATAGAGCGAAATCTTGAATATACCCGATATTATGGATGAAAATCCCGTTTGGACGGGTGAGAGAGCAATTGAAGGCGCGACCCCTCTCCACTTTTGGCAAGACCATGTAGCGCGATATCGGTTTGCCAACCATTACGCTCGTGGAAGAGTCTTAGATATTGCTTGTGGAACCGGGTATGGATGTAAAATGCTGCTTAATAGAGCGACGACGCGAATCGTGGGGATAGATATTTCCCAAGACGCTATTAGCCTAGCCTCAAAACCGTATAAAGACGATAGGATCGCTTTTATGGTTGGAAATATCCTAGATATTGAGTTACCGAATGGATCTCAGGACGTAATTACTTGCTTTGAGACGATTGAACATGTTAAAGAGCCAGAGACGGCCATCAGTGAGCTTTGCAGGGTATTGAATCCAAACGGTATACTGATTATTTCAACTCCGAATCGCAAAGTATTTCGCAAGATATACCCAGAGTCACCTTTTCACGTTAGCGAGTTTTCGACTAAAGAATTTGTCTCATTCTTGCGTCGCTATTTTGGAACAGTGACTTTTTTTGGACAGCACGGAAAGAACAAGCTTTTCTTATGGCTCTGGCACAAATTTCTTAGCGATTGCTTTCGCCGCTTCGTTACACGAAAAAAATTATCTAGTTTGGAGAGCATGTCCCCGTCTAGTTTGGAGAGCATGTCCCCGTCTAGTTTGGAGGGCATTTCCCCGTTCAAGGACTATCTATATGTTACGGCCATATGTGCGAGACTTAGAATGAGATGACCACCACTACTTTTTTTCACCATTTGTCTTGCAGCTGTCTTGGCAGGTATAGAAAAAAAGTTGTTAGCGATCATCGTGCTGGTGGCGGTTGCCACGTTATCCAGAGCGGGTTGCACCACCCCTCAGATTCCCGCGTTTAATAATCAGCTAATCTTTTTTCTTTTTCCCTTATAATCTGATCCATCTGTGCCACCATTTCCTCGGCATCATCTGAAAATTTTCGGGCGAATAAGATCTCGCCTGTTCCGTAGGCATCACTCCTTTTTACCCCGCTTGGATCCAGGTCACGGTTAACATATTGACTTATGATGATAGGTCCGGCTACCTTGAAGAGTTCAAGATCCTTCTCGCTGATAAGAGACGGATGCGGACCTCCGGCTTCCCAGTTCGCATAGGTCAAACATCTTTGTATTTTTGATCTGAAGGGTGAGTTTCCCAAAATCGTCTGAAAGAATGATTCATCAGGAATATGGGTATGCTTAAAGAAATTCACTATTCGGGGATTCTCGTCTACAAAATTCAGTATATAGTTACAGGCTTCCCGAGATAAAGCCCACCAAGCGTGGCCACCGTAAGGGGTAAGCCCGCACAAATGCGCTTTGTAATTGCGTTCCCCGTAGAGCGTGATTGCCTCCGGTGCGAAGGGCGATGGTGCGCATCTAGGAATGAGACCGGTTTTGACCAACATCCTCCTCAAAATCCTTGCTGTCCGGAGACCATTTGGCTCGGGTTTGTAGCTCGTCAACCGCCAGATTAGTCTCCCCTCTTCTTCATTAGGCATTTGAACCACATCGATAAATTCCGTTCCATTGTGGCGACGAAAAAAAGTCTCAATATAAGATGTTGGTTGCACCGGATAATCAGTTCCGCTAAGAAGTAGGAAATAGTTAAAGTGCCGATCATCCGTAAAGGCCGTCTGAATAAGCATCAGTACAGTCCTGACTATCGAAAAGTCACCCCAGTAACAACGGATTCTATTCTCACAAAAATAGACATTCTTCCCGTTGATCCCTGAGAAATCATCCATATTTGATTCGTGGCCAATGTGAACGAAAAAAGCCGACGACTCAGACGAAAGGGCGTTGATCAGGCGTTGAAGATGTTTCGGATTATTATGAGCGATGATGAGGTAGGCAATCTTCATATTTGATCCACATCGTTCTCGCTGGCGGGCCGCACCGTGCGCGATGCGCTGCATCTGCGTGCCCGCCAGCGGGGCTTCTTGTTTAAACAGCGCACCAATGCGCGTATTCGCTATAAACGTTGTGTAACGCGTGCGTGTCACAGTGTATGCCGAACGAGGAGGCGTTTCGATGGTCTAAGGGCCGGCTCAAATGGTGACAACTTCCCAAAATCTGTATTTCGGGACACGAATAGGCCGTTTTGAGCTCCGCTAAAAAGCGAGTAAAAAAGCAGTTTTGTTCACTCGGAACTCAAACTGGAGTCCGTTATTTCCCAATATACTGATTTATGAAATCGTTAAACAAAGGGTTGTTTGCACGGCACTTTTCAAAATGAAAGCGACCACGTAGCAGTTTGACGCCGCTGCTTGCTCCCGACTATTTTTGTTCTCAACTATCCCAAAAAGTGGTTTTAAATAGAGCGATATCTTGAATATGCCAGATATTATGGATAGAAGCCCCGTTTGGACGGGTGAGAGAGCAATTGAAGGCATGACCCCTCTCCACTTTTGGCAAGACCATGTAGCGCGATATCGGTTTGCCAACCATTACGCTCGTGAAATATTACGCGAATTCGGGGATCCTGCCTTGCATAGCGTTCGATAATCTGCCTCGTCGCGTCGATTGAGCCATCGTCCACGATGATGAGTTCGAGGTCTTCGAAATCCTGCCCTAAAACGCTCTCGATAGCCTCGGCGATGAACCGTTCTC
>Ga0187891_1000842_pt1 | contig 28682 bp, 29 predicted proteins | sample June2016WEW_21_4_FD_132990 | JGI IMG/M metagenome (GOLD analysis project Ga0187891, IMG submission 132990) | Peatland microbial communities from SPRUCE experiment site at the Marcell Experimental Forest, Minnesota, USA - June2016WEW_21_40 | ecosystem: Environmental > Terrestrial > Soil >... | reverse complement strand
GAGGAGTGGACGGAGCCGGTCCTGCCATGGGCTTGCTTCGAGATCGGGCGGGCAACCTCTACAGTACCACCCACACGGGTGGGGATGTAGGCGGCTGCACTGGGCCTGGATTTCCTTCTCTTGGCTGCGGGGTGGTGTTCAAGGTGGATCCGAGAGGCAAGGAGACCGTCCTCTACGCGTTCACTGGGGGCGCGGATGGAGGAGGTGCTTCCTCGGGCCTGGTCCAGGACCGGGCGGGTAACCTTTACGGCACAACGATCTTCGGCGGCGATTTGAGCGCATGCTCATTCGACGGGTTGCCCGGCTGCGGAGTGGTGTTCATGCTCGGTCCCGCCGGCCACGAGACTCCCCTCCATCCCTTCACTGGGGGTGCCGACGGGTACGGTCCATACGGCGACTTGCTGCTTGACGAAGCAGGTCACCTTTACGGCACGGCATCGAATGGTGGCGACACCAGCGGGTTTTGCGGCGATGTGGTGCAAAACGCCGACAATGTCGTCGGCTGCGGTACGGTGTATAAGCTCGACAGGACCGGAGAATTCACCGTGCTTCATACCTTCGACGGAACTGACGGAGGTCCGTTTCCTGACTCATGGCTGGTCCAGGATAAAGAGGGCAACCTCTATGGCATGACGGGCAACGGAGGTAACTTGAGCGATTGCTCTGGCCCGCCGAACACGTACACGACCACCGGCAGCCCCCTCGGGTGCGGGGTGGTGTTCAAAGTGGACAGGGAAGGCAAGGAGAGCGTGCTCTACAGCTTTACAGGAGGCGCAGACGGAGGAGAGACGTTCGCCAGTTTGGTCCGAGACGCCGCGGGCAACTTTTATGGTACCACTAACTACGGAGGCAACCTCAGTGACTGCGCTCCCATCGGCTGCGGAGTGGTGTTCAAGGTCGATGGAGCCGGTAAAGAGACCGTCCTCTACACCTTCTCCGGAGGAACGGACGGGGCGTACCCTCAAGGAAATCTGCTCCTGGATGAGAAAGGCAACCTCTACGGCACGGCGTCCGGTGGTGGCGACCCGACATGCCAGTGCGGCGTCGTGTTCAAGGTCGCGCTTCACGGCGGTGAACACAATTAAATCAGTGCGGGTAGGGGCACGCCATGGCGTGCCCCTACAATCGTCGGGGGCAGGCTCTAGATGACAGGGGTAGCGTTTCTATTCATGTTCTTCGGTGGGAGGAGCACATGCTCATTGAAAAGACGCTTCGCAACTCAGTTATGGCATTCGCGGCAGTCGTGGTCTTGACCGTCTCGCTGAGCTCCATTCCGGCGCGGGCTCAGAGCGGCGCTGCCAGTTACGTTTTCCTGATTGGTTCGGGGTCTCTTTGCGACGTGGGTGACTCCGGCGCCTGCCCGGCGGTGGTCAAGTCTGAAGGCGGTGACACTTTTGAAATCAGTGGCGCCGGTATATTCGATCCCCGGCAGAAGACCGTGATGGCTACCGGGACATTCACCCATCGGTCCCTTGATGGGAATGCGCTCGAGACGGGCATCTGGGTCGCCGATGAACTCGTGAGCTTCGACCCCTACGGTGCTTCGCCGAGTGCGCTTATGCGAGGGGGCGACGCGCTGGGCCCTGCATCCTTCGGCTCGGCGCGCTCGCGTATGTTTGCGACCTCGATGCCGGCCGGCGGCTTGGCCGTCCTTCACATCCACCTCTTGCCGATGCGGGGGGCAGCGAAAACCGCGACACTGCAGGTGAACTGCGCTCTCGGGCGGGTCCCCGCAGATCAGACAACCGACGGAATCAGGTTGGGCGTGGATGGAGGAAGTGAAGAGTTCAACGCGGCGATCAGCGGTCGAACGCTGTTCGTCTTGACAAGAGAACAGGCTAGCCCAGCTCCGAGGAAGCCTACACGGCCGGTGACCCAGTAGTGAGGGTCCAGGAGGGTGCGACCTTGACAGGCACGACAAAATGTCCTATGCTCTGATTATCAACATGCGGAATATCCTCCAACTCGCCGCGCTCGCCTGTTGTTGTAGACGCTCGCGACCGGCGTGTGGAGGGTGTGCTTAGCAGGGAGCCAAATAGAATACCTGCATCCCAACCCACCGTCGGACCCAATCCGCCGGCGGGTTGTTTTGTTTTTGCGTATGGCTTGAAGGGCAGCAAGCTAACGGAAATTTAAGACCCTTGCTTCTCGCAAACGGCTGAGTAAGAACGTGCCGTGGGGGCGCGGGAGGCGGTGAGCCCGTGTATCGGGATGGAGACAATTGAAAATGCGATCCATAACGCCTATACAGTTTGAATCAGAAGCAACAGGAGCGGGGTTTGTCCTAGCCTCTCGCCGGGGACGGCGAGCCGTCCCCCTACAGATCGTGATCGTCCTCGCGCTTCTTGCCCTTGGCATGACCCGATTCAGCTTTGGCCAGGCTGTTTCCGGCAGCATCTTCGGCACGGTGACCGATCCGAGCGGGGCAGCAGTTCCGGGCGCGGCCGTGACCGTCCGGGATTTGGACCGAGGGATCGACTACCAGCTCAAAACAAACCCTGATGCCAACTACATCCAGACGCATCTTCTGGCAGGGCACTATCGAGTGACCATTGAAACGCCCGGCTTCGAGACGTTTGTGGCCGACGCCACCGTGGACGTGGATGCCGCCACCCGCATCGACGCTCATCTGGTAATCGGCAAAGCCAGCAGCACCATGACGGTTACGACGGAAACTCCCCTGCTCAAGACGGATCGCGCGGAGCTGAGTGACACGCTTTCCACCGGTGAATTGGCCGCCCTTCCGGTTTTGGGCCGCAACATGACGAGCCTCATGCTGGTCATGCCCGGGTCCTTCGCAGACAGCTTTCAGGTTGCCGCGAGTGAAAACCCGCAACAAGGACTGCAGGTTGACTATAACGGCCAGAGCTTCACCGCCAACGGATTCCTGCTGGACGGCACGGAGAATCAGAATCCCCTGCTGGCCATCGCCATCATCAACCCGAACATCGACTCCCTTCAGGAATTCAAAGTGACCACCAGCAACTATGACGCGGAGTTCGGTTCCGTAGCGGGCGCTCTGCTGCAAGCGACGACCAAGTCCGGGACCAACGAGATTCACGGAACGGGATTCGAGTACCTCCAAAACGACATCTTTGACTCAGCCAATCCCTTCACCCAGTTGAAGCCGCCCCTTCGGTGGAATCAGTTTGGTGGTTCGCTGGGAGGGCCGATCATCAAGAACAAGCTTTTCATCTTCGGTGATTACCAGGGATCACGCCAGCGGAATGGCGGGTCCTTGATCACCACGGTCCCCACTACGGCCGAGCGCAGCGGCAATCTCCAGGCTCTGCTGGGGAATTACATTTGCGCCAACGGTTCGGTCTCCGCCACCGCCTGCGGTAACCCTTTGATGGTGTCTACTACTGAGGGCGGCTCCGTGCCGGCGCAGGCCGGCATGGTGTTTGATCCTACCACGGGAAATCCGGATGGAACCGGCCGGGAGGCCATCACTAAGAACGGTCAAGTGAATATGCTCACCGTCCCGATGGCTTTAACCAATATCATGTCTTATCTCCCCAAGCCGAATAGCGGCCCTGCGGGGGCGATCTTCAACAACTACATCGCTTCCGCCTCCGAGATTTTCGATGTCGATCAGCCGGATGTTCGCGTGGACTACAACATCTCGCAGAAAGCCAACTTCTTCGGTCGTTACTCTCTGGCGGACTTCACTATTGAAGCGCCGGCGGCCTATGGGGTGGAGGCAGGCGGACCGGCCTTCTTCAACTTCGCCGGCCAATCCCTGGACCGCAACCAGAGCTTGGCGCTGGGATTGACTTACACCTTCAGCCCCACGTTGGTTGGGGAGTTTCGCTTTGGGACCTTCCGTTACCGAATTCGCGTAGAACCGTTCGGAGTGGGTACTGATCCGGCCACGCAGGCGGGTCTTCCCGGTTTGAACCTCGGATCCCAGGCCACCAGCGGCATGCCCGCCTTCTACATCCAAGGCAATGGCGGCTTCAATTTCGGATACGCGAACGGGGTCAACGGCTGCAATTGCCCGCTGAAAGAGACCGAGAATCAATTCGATTGGATCACGAATTGGACCAAGGAACTTGGCAATCACACCATCAAGTGGGGGGCGGAGATTCCCCGCGATGAACAGCAGCGCATCCCCAGCGACGAACACCGTTCGGGTGAAATCTCCTTCGCGCCGTCGATTACCGGCAACGCCGCGGTAGACGCGCTCGCCAGTGGTAATGCCACCACCGGCGCCGGCTTGGCGTCCTTCCTGCTCGGCCAACCGTCCTCGTTTGGGCGCTATTTCACCGGTATCGGTTTGTATCCCGGCCTGCGTGAAACGCGCATATTCCTCTATCTCCAGGACGCCTGGCGGGTTACGCGCAAGCTGAGCTTGGACTACGGCCTACGTTGGGAGAATTACCTGCCTCAGGGTGCCGCCAAACCCGGGGGCGCGGGCAGCTTCGATCCGCTGACTGGAGATGTTCTCGTCGCCGGTCTCGGGTCCAATTCCCTCTCCTTAAATGTCAAGCCTTACAATCTGGGATTTGCGCCGCGTCTTGGCATTGCCTATCAGTTGCAGCAGCACACCGTGCTTCGCGCCGGATACGGCTGGGGTTTCACCCCGGCAGGCTACGGCTCGATCTTTGGCCAGGGACTGGAGTACAACCCTCCCATTCTCAATGGCCAGACGATTCCCCAAGCGAACCCGTACAGCCCAGACTTCAATCTCTTGACGGGTCCCCCCCTGCCGGTTAACCCACCCATCGCCTCGAATGGCACGTATCCCCTTCCTGACGGCATCAGCGTATACAACTGGTTCTGGCCCCTGAACAAGTACCGCATCCCGATGGCCAATTTCTGGAATGCCACCGTGCAACACCAGTTCGGGGGCGGGCTTGCCTTCCAGGTGGCTTATGTCGGCAACGTGGGGCGGCACCTGTACGAGAACCCCAATATCAACCAGGCGCATCCAGGCCCCGGCGACTTCGACCCACGCCGGCCCTTCTACCCCCAGTTCGGCCTCGAACAGGGGATCTACTATACGTGCAACTGCGACAACAGCAACTACAACGGCCTGCAAGCGAAATTGGAGAAACATGCCTCCCACGGCCTCGATTTCACGCTCAATTACACTTACTCGAGGGGTCTAGGCATCAGCAACTTCGGCGGTGGTGGTTTTGACGACAACTACGACGTACGAGCTTCCTACGGGCCTCTGAGTTTCAACTCCACCCATTCGCTCACGTTCACCAATGTCTGGCGGATTCCCTATGGTCACGGAATGCGCTGGGGATCTGTAAATAGCAAGGCGTTGGATTTAATCCTCGGGGGTTGGAGTCTGGACGGCATCACCACACTCTACTCCGGACATCCCTTCTCGCCCATGGTGGCTAACACGGCGTCGGTGAACGCGGACTTCAATGGCGTTCGCGCGGACAAGATTGGCAGCCCCCACCTCGCCAAGCCGAGCACGGCGGAGTGGTTCAACGTGGCAGCCTACACCGACCCGCAAGCGCCTTACAGGGATGGCACGGCTTCCAATGATTCACTCTGGGGACCGGCGCAGTATGTTTTTAACCTGGCTCTGGAAAAGACCTTCAGGATTACCGAACAGAAGACGCTGGAGTTCCGCTGGGAGAATTACAACGCTTTCAACTTTGACAACTATGGCCAGCCTGCCAATACCATCGACGTTTCAGGCGCCGGCCAGATTACCTATGCGGCGACGCCGATGCGCCAGATGCAGTTTGGATTGCACTTCCGGTTTTAGCAGAGCGCGCTCAAAACCCATGGGTGGCGCACACGTCACGACGTTTTATGTCGGGATGTGTGCGCCCCTCGGTTTGCCCGCTACCACAATGGGGCGCAGACATGGCGAAGAACGGCACGTCTGCGCCACCCTCGGTTGGTTAGTATGAATGAAAAATTCCCAGCCCCGATCTACGACGAAACAGTTTTGGCAGTCAACTTCGAGGACGCCAAGAGGTACTTTCTCGACTCCTTGCTGGAGATTCACAGCGCTCACACCTTGATGCTCTGCCGGCAGCGAATCATCCGGCGCCGGGAGGCAAAGGCGTGCCTGGAGGCTCTGGCTCGTCTCGACCGCGACACGCTCGTCAAGGCCAAGCGCGAGCGATCCTGCGAGGACCTGTTCTTTCATATCGAGCAATGCCTGCAGCGCGAGTGCGGATGTGACACCGCGGGCAAGATGCACACCGCCCGCAGCCGCAACGACATCGATGTCACGATGTACCGTATGGTATTGCGGCGAGAGATTCTCAAACTTGTGGTGGCTGTCGTGGATGCCTCGCGGGTTCTTCTGGAGTGCGCGAGCGATAACGTCGCCACGCTCATGCCCGCCTACACGCACACCCAACCGGCTCAGCCCACGACCCTCGCGCACTACTTGCTGGCTGCCGTCGAGTTTCTCGAACGCGACGCGGCGCGGCTGCGAGCGCTTTTCGATCGCGTCAACCGGAGCCCGCTGGGCGCCTGCGCCATCACTACCACAGGCTTTCCCATCGATCGTGAATACACTGCTCAACTGCTGGGTTTTGATGGGGTGCAGCTCAACTCGTACGGCGCGATTGCCGCCGTCGATTACCTGACGGAGTCCGCTGCGGCCGTGGCCGTGTCTATGATCAACCTGGGACGACTGGTACAAGACCTGCTGCTGTGGTGTTCAGACGAGTTTGGTTTCCTGCGTCTCGACGATGCGTTTGTGCAAGTGAGCAGCATCATGCCGCAAAAACGCAATCCCGTGGCGCTCGAGCACACGCGCGTCCTGGCCAGCAAGGCGCTCGGCCAGGCTCAGGCGGTTCTGACGTGCGCGCACAACACGCCGTTTGGCGACACTGTGGACGCTGAAGATGACTTGCAGCCCTTGATTCTCTCGATGTTCTATGACGCCTTGAGGGCTTTACGATTGTTCGAGGGAGTGATGTCTGCTTCGGAGGTCGACAAAGGACGTTTGCGCCGCAGTGTCTCGGATAAGCCTCTGACGGTGACGGAATTGGCGGACACGCTGGTGCGGAAGGAGGGCATAAGTTTCCTCCAGGCGCATCAGCTCGTTTCACAATCTGTGGAAGAGGTGGCCGGAGCCTACACGCATCAACGGCTGGTTGCCGCCCTGAAACGGCTGGCGCCCCAAGTGATCGAGCGCCGCCTCAAGATCTCTGGCCGGGAATGTCTGAAGGCTCTCGATCCCAGGCACTTCGTGGATGTCAGAACCGTTGAGGGAGGGCCCGCGCCCCGCCAGATGCAAGCGGCCATCGCGCGATCCCGAAAGGTCATGGCGTCAAACCAAGCCTGGGTGAAGAGGAAGCAGCAGTTGCTGCGAAGTTACCCGAAGCGCATCCGCCAGGCTGTAGTCGCGATTAATGCGAGGGCGTAATAGGTCGGGGAGCACACTTCCTCGCGATGCCGTGATTGCCGGAACACGCGTGGATCCGCAGTGTTGACAGCGACGGTGCGGCGTCATAGGATGATTGTGTGGGTGCAACGATCACTGCTCCGGTTGAATGGGTGGAGGCCGTGGGAAACCTCCATCTCCCGGCGAAGGCGGACCACCGCCTTCAGGAACTTATGGACCGCAACAACGAGGGCGTTTTGCTTGAATCCGAAAGGGGAGAGCTCGAGGCCCTGGTTGAATTAAGTGAGCGACTGTCGCTTGTACGTGCCGAGGCGTTGCAGATCCTGGGCAAGCAGCCGTAATGGGCGCTCCTGAGGAGCTTTCGCGCGAAGTTCGGGCGCGCGCCCGTGCGCGATGCCAGTATTGCCTGATGCACGAGAGCCTCCAGGGAGCCACTTTCCACATCGAACACATCGTTCCGCAATCCAAGGGCGGGGTTTCCGATATGGGGAATCTCGCACTGGCATGCCCGGGCTGCAATCTGCATAAAGCCTGCAAAACTACGGTCGTCGACCCAGCCAGCGGTAAGGAGGTGCGATTATTCCACCCCGTCCAGCAACTATGGCCGGAGCACTTCCGATTCAAGGGATTCCAAATTGAGGGCCTGACGGCCGTCGGCAGGGCTACTGTGGAAGCATTAAACTTGAATCACAGCCGCAGGCAGCGCATCCGACAGGTCGAAGAGGCATTTGGACTGTTCCCGCCAGCGCGCTGAGAGATCGTTTCGGCATGAATAACACTTGGCTTGCCGCCAATTCATTTGCCCAGTTAGCATCTCACAAGAAAGCCGGTCGATTCAGTTGGTTTATGGCATGCCGGCTATGTCGTTGTCTTTAATCAGGGTACCGCAAGCCATCTTAAGAGTCAGGAGCGAATAGAGAGAGGGTGAAAAACCATGCCATACGAGAACATCTGCTTCGACATCGAAGGGCCGTCGGCGATCGTTACGTTGAACCGGCCCAACCGCCGGAATGCGCTGTCGCTCGAACTCATGCTGGAACTCATCGACTGCCTGACACATATTGGCGGCGACTCGAGTTTGCGCGCCGTCATCCTGGCGGCTGCAGGCAAGGTGTTTTCCTCCGGCCATGACCTGGGCCAAATGGTGGGGCGGGACATCAATGAATACCGGCGCATCTTCGACGTGTGCACGGAATTAATGACGAAGGTGCAGTCGATACCGCAGCCCGTCATTGCCCAAGTGCAGGGAATCGCTACGGCCGCGGGGTGCCAGTTGGTGGCGACCTGCGATCTGGCGGTCGCCTCGGCTCAGGCATCCTTCGCCACGCCGGGCGTGAAGATCGGATTGTTTTGCACCACGCCTATGGTGGCGCTGAGCAGGGCGGTGGGGCGCAAGAGGGCTCTCCAGATGTTATTGACGGGTGATCCGATCGACGCCATTACCGCTGCCGAATGGGGATTGATCAACAAGGTCGTCGCAGATGCTGATTTGGCCCGAACAACCCGCGAACTCGCCGCAAAGATCGCCGCGGCCAGCAACCTCACCGTCGCACTGGGCAAACAGGCGTTCTATACCCAAGTCGACTTAGATCAGCCCAAAGCGTACGCCTACGCCAAAGAGATTATGAGCATGAATGCGCTTGCTGCCGATGCCCAGGAAGGCATGTCGGCCTTCTTAGGCAAGCGGCAAGCTTGCTGGACCGGCAAATAGTCAACTTGATTGGCTCCTCGGATCTAGCCTAAGCGTGCCGCGGTTCTTCGTCTAATCAAACATCGTCGCTCGAACCTTTAATGCCGGTGATTTGCGATCAAAGTAGCACTAGCCCCGGTTGGGGCGGAATATAGTAGCCCAGGGCGCGAGCCCTGGGAGTACCGGCCCCCGCCCCCTTTTGTTCCCCCTCCCCCGCCGGGCGGGGGAGGGGGATGGACTCGGGACCCACGGCTCGCGCCGTGGGCTAAGCTCTGCCGCCCCTGACGGGGCTTCAAAGTCGCTGTCGTGATTCGGCATTCCCTCGAAGAATGGGCTCCCGGCCCCACTTACCGGTCCTGTTCTTTTTGGAACTCAGGGCAGCGCTTTCGCGTTTTGGTCAGTAGGGAATCTCTCTGTGTCGAGAGTCTCCCTTAAAACGGGAGGACGCTTCCAATGCAGACCCTTTGGCAAGACATCCGCTACGGCTTCCGCATGCTGGCGAGCAACGCCGCCTTTACGATCGTCGCCGTCTTGACGCTGACCCTCGGCATCGGCGCCAACACCGCGATCTTCAGTGTGATCAACGGAGTACTCCTTCAGCCGCTTCCATACCATGATCCCAGCCGGCTCATGATCCTGGGGGAAAAGACGCCGGAGTTCGACAACATGTCCATCGCCCTCCCCAACTTGCAGGATTGGCAGAAGGAGAACCGGTCCTTTGAGAGTCTCGCCGGACACCGTTCGGCCGATTATGACCTGACGGGCAGCGGGATGCCGGAGCACCTGAATGGGAGGATGGTGTCAGCCTCGTTCTTCTCCACTTTTGGAATCAAGCCCGTACGTGGCCGTGATTTCGAACTCCAAGAGGACCATTTAGGTGCGGCCCGTGTGGTGATGATCAGTGGAGGGCTTTGGAAGCGCCGATTTGGCTCGAGTCCCGACATTATCGGGAAGCTCATCACTCTGAGCGGCCAGGGCTACACCATAATCGGTGTTGTTCCGGCTGATTTCCGCTTTTGGGGCGCTGCGGACGTTTTCACGCTGCTCGGCCAATGGGACGACGTGCTTGCGCACACGCGCGAGGCGCATCCGGGGCTGCGTGCCGTAGGACGCCTGAAGCCCGGGGTCAGCCGGGAACAGGCTCAGTCTGACATGAATAGCGTGGCTGCGCAGCTCGCGCAGGCCTACCCTAAGTCGAATGCGCATCACAGTGTCAACGTGAGACCGCTGGCTCAGGATATCGTGGGGGATGTGCGGCCCGCGCTGCTGGTTCTGCTGGGCGCGGTGGGCTTTGTGCTTCTGATCGCCTGCGCCAACGTGGCCAATCTGCTCCTGGCCCGCTCCACGTCGCGCCGCAGGGAGATGGCCATCCGCGCTGCCCTGGGCGCGAGCCAGGGCCGCATGATGCGGCAGGTCCTTACTGAAGGCGTGCTGATGGCTCTCGCGGGCGGCGCCTTGGGATTGCTCCTCGCTCACTGGGGAACTCAAGCAGTCTTGGCGGCCATTCCCGGCGGATTGCCCCGCATGGAGGACATCGGTGTGGACGGCTGGGTCCTGTTGTTCACTCTGGCGGCTTCAGCGGCCACGGGTGTGATCTTCGCCCTGGCGCCGGCTCTTCAGATGTCGCGGCTGGATTTGCAATCCGCGCTGCGGGAAGGAAGCCGCGGCTCCACAGGCGGGCAACACCGGCTGCGCTCCGCGCTGATGGTCGCTGAGGTGGGGGCCTCAATGGTCCTGCTGGTCGGCGCTGGCTTGATGCTGCGAACCATGTGGCACCTCAGTCGGGTGAGCCCGGGCTTCACTCCGCGGAACATGCTCACTTTCTCCGTGGGCCTCAGCCCCTCGAATCGTGCCACAGCCGATCGAATTCGGAGTGCTTACCGCGACATCACCCAGAGCGTCCTATCGTTGCCGGGTGTACAGGCGGCAGGGTTTGTGGACGATGTTCCGTTGTCAGGTAGCGACTCCGAGATGCCGTTTTGGGTTTCGGGCCGTCCTCGCCCCAGCTCCCAAAGCGAAATGCTGTGGGCGCTGCTCTACAACGTCACCCCTGGGTATCTCCATGCCATGGATATCCCGTTGCTGCGCGGGCGCTTCGTCAGCGAGGCAGACATCAAAGGGTCCAGCCCGGTGGTGGTTATCGACGAGACGATGGCCAAGGGCCTCTTTCCACATCAGGATCCGATCGGCCAAAGCATCAGAATCGCGGTGCCGGAAGGATTTGGCCCCGGTCTCGACGGGCCGATTGAGATCGTCGGCGTGGTGGGTCATGTGAAGCACTTCGGGCTCGACTCCGACTCCTCGTCCAAGATCCAGTACCAGCTTTACCTGCCGCTTACGCAATTGCCGGATCAAATCCTGCCGCTGGCGGCGCAGGGCATGACCATGATGGTGCGGTCGAGCGTGGACCCGCTGAGTCTGGCCAGCGTCGTCCGCAGCCGCGTTTCTGAGCGCGATAAAGACCAGCCCGTCTTCGACGTTCAGACCATGGAGAAGATCATCTCGGACTCCGTGGCGGGGCGCCGCTTCTCCATGCTCCTGCTCGGCGTCTTCGCGGGCCTGGCCTTGGTGCTGGCTTCGGTGGGGATTTACGGGGTGATCTCTTATACGGCTACGCAGCGCACGCACGAGATCGGCATCCGCATGGCGCTGGGCGCCGAGCGCGCGGACGTGCTGCGCATGGTGGTGGCACACGGACTGCGTCTGTCATTGATCGGGATTGGCGCAGGGCTGGCTGCCGCCCTGGTTCTGACACGCTTGATGTCGTCCATGCTGTTTGGCGTTCGTCCCACTGACTTCGTGACCTTCGCCGCTGTCTCTCTGCTTTTGGCGGGGGTCGCCGTCCTGGCGAGTTACGTGCCCGCTCGCCGGGCGACTAGGGTCGACCCGATAATCGCACTGCGCTATGAATGAGTGGAAACTCAGGCCTCGTCCCGCCGAGCCACCCGAAATGTGTCATCCTGAGCGCAGCGAAGGATCTCTGCAGTTGTTCGTAAGTCGCTGAGCCACGGAAACTGCCGGGATCCTTCGCTGCGCTCAGGATGACAGGCGCTTGATTGTGTTCCATCTTCTTACGCACTGGTATGCCTTATGGCGCCCCTGACGGCGCTGCTGACGCGTAGTCGAATCGTCTCGACTTGTAATCGCGAATTATTGAGACACGACGATAGTTGATACTCGTTCTCTCCAGCATTTTGTCCGCAATTCTTGCCACCCAACATTTTTCTGTTGATGTTACCTTTTCCTCATATTGTTTCCGCATTAGTGTGTAGGCGCGGGAGTGTGGGTGTAAACACGCGCCCGTCAGCATGTTCAGGAAGAGGGGGGAAATCCGATGAATAGTCGCGGGCGTTTTGTCACGACATGTACAGGGGCAGGGCTCATCCGGCGATCTGCGTTTCGAGGCGCGTGGTGGCGGGCTGCCGTGGCCGCCGTCATCTTGGCGCTTCCGGCCGCAGGTCAGGAGGCCGCTTCGCAGGTTCAGGCCGAAGCGGAGCGGCTCCAACAGTTGCTGGCCAAGAAACCCATTTCTTTTCCGGACAACCCCGACGCGAACCGGCAAGCCGGCGATATGCTCAAATCGGCGCTCAAGGATCAATCCGCCGGCAGGCTCTACCTGAGCCTTTATGGAATCGGTCAGGTGTCGGACTTTATTCACGGCGTGTGGTTTGTGATGGACAAAGCAGAGGCGGTGAAGAGCAGCGTGCCCGCCTTCGAGGCGGAATGGGAGAAACTCAGCGCGAGTGTTGCCGCGCTCGACCAGCAGACCCGAGCGAAGAATTGGAGCGACTCGCCCGCCGCCCTCCGGGCGTTGTCTGAGACAGCGGAGGCCATGACCATGCCGCTGCTCGAGGGGGGCCGCGGTTTCGCGGTCTCGACCGAGCCGAAGGAGGGCCTTTTCAATATCGGTGAAGCGCAGGGCCAGGCGGAGTTCGCGGCCTTTGTTGCTTCCCTGCACCTTCCCCGCAAGGGCGCGGCGTACCCGCTTCGTTCGCTCCTGCCGGAACTCGCGAGCCTCCAGCAAAAGGTGAATGCCGCCTTCCAGCCGCCCCGCTCTATCGATCTCCACGCGCAGTTTATGCTTATTAATTCCGGGCTCAAGCAGGCGGCGGATCTGGACGCAACCAAATCGTACGCCGGGGCGCTCTGCCAGTATCTGAAAGCAGTGCACGATTACGGCATGCTCGAAGCCGGTCCGGTCGAGACTTCCCGGCAACCGGCGCTCAAAGACGCCCTCGCTCAGGCGCGCAGCCGCCTTAACGCTTCCGGCCGCGACGAGTCCATCGCACAGCTTTTCGTGGAGTGGGCCGAGTCGAGCCTGGCACATCCCGACGGTTCCGCACCGAGCGCGGACGACTGGAAAGGCGCTTCGGTGATCCTGGACCAAGTGTTGCCCGCGTACTTTGCCGCCGACCACCCGCTCGCCGCGCCGGAGAGAACCGCGGGCAAAGCGATCGAGATTACCCTGGTTCGCTGGCCCTACACTTGAAGCCTCTGCGACCCAGCAAGTTTGCTGGTCCAAGAAGTTTTAGCCAAGTACCCAGGCAAACTGACTTTAGTGAGCGAGAATTTTGGGACATCCAAACTCGCTGACCGTCTTGGTGTGAAGGGTTACCCGGCGGTGTTCGTGGATGACATCCTAGTGGCTTGCCCCAGGGACTTCGGGTATTTCCGGGAGAAGATAGGGCTTGGCCGCTATGCCCCCTGGCAGAATGCCGATAACCAGGCCAAGTTCAAGGCCGATCTCACCCGCATGATTGACCTGATCCTGGCCGGCAAGAAGGACTCAGCGCTTCGTAAAAGCGAGGCCACCAGCGCGGCGCTCAACCAGCTTATGACTCTCCCCAAGCTCGAGCTCAAGGACCTCAATGGGCAGGCGCTGACGTCCGAACAACTGGCCGGTCGCGCGGTGCTAGTGGAGTTTTGGGCGACCTGGTGCCCACCCTGCCGCTCGACGCTGGATTGGCTGGGCGAGCTGAAGAGCAAATACGGCGACAAGCTTGCCATCCTGGCGCTTGCTGTCGAGTCACCCGAAGATAAAATACACTCCGTCGCCGCTTCGCTGAGCCCTGGTCTGCGTGTGGCCATCACCGATGCTGCGACAGCAGAAGCGTTCGGCAATATCACCTCGGTGCCCACCATGTTTCTGTTCGACCGTTCGGGAAAGACGGCGCGAGTGGTTTACGGGGCGCCGCCTGACCTGCACGCCCAGGTGGCTGAGGTGCTGGAAGCGCTGGTTGATTAGTTTTGTGGCGAGTTAGCCGGCTCCGTCGCCGGCCGTTGGGTTGTGGTGCGGGCGAGACGCCCGCACCACAACGCCGCCCGATCAACTGCCTTGCTTGCTTTCGATCTGCCGAACCCGTTCCTTCACGAGCCTCTTGATCAGGGCGATGGGAAGCGGTTTGTCCAGTGGGAATTGGATGGTGCCTTTGGACGTGGAGAATCTTTTGAGTTCGTCCTTGAACTTGTCCATAACGGCCGCAGTGGGAAATAGGCTGCAGTGGTTCGAAAACGCTCCGTACCACACCAGCACTCCATTGTAATTGAAGGCCGGCATCTTATAACTGATCATCTCGGCAGCTTCCGGCGGCGCGGCGGACCGGATCGCGTCGCGAATTTTGCTTAACATGTCACGGGCAGGGTCCGGGAGACGGGCCAAGTACTCTTCCACATCTTGCAGCGTACCTTTCCCTTTGGGTGTAGGACTGTGCTTCTCGGTCCGGGTTTTTCTCATGCGTCCAATACTACAAAACCTGGCTGTGCAAGTCTAGCTATAGAGATTTAGATATCAAGAATGGCGTAATTGCCACCCGCGGCGCCAAAAGGCGGCGGCGAGAAGGGCGGCGGTAAGTAGAACGTAGACGCATGCATACTCGACGGTATGCCGGCCATTGGCGCCTCCGGTGAAGTCCAGACCCGGAACCCGGTTCAGCGGTCCGCTATACCAAAGGGCCGTGAAGAGTGCTTCGAACGGGCGGCTGGATTTTGCCCAGACCCCAAGCGCCAGCGCCAGGCTGGGGATTAAAAGCGCGCCGGCGAACCATCCCAAAACGCCCGGATAGTTGGCCGCCACGAACAGCCTGGCGGCCACTCCCCCGCCCGTGACAACCGCAATGAGGACTCCGGCAAGCCACTCAGCGGGGAGTTGCCGGGGCAGGATTCCCGGGCAGGCGAAGACGATCTGCTCCGTGCCGTGGCGAGCTTCGCGCGCACCCATAGCTGACCACAGGAGTACGGGCCAGATCCAGGCCGCAGTCAGCAGCGGGCCGCGCGACACCTCAAGGGGGGCGGCACACTGCGCCACAAGAAGCCCCGCGGCCACCCCGTACCACCACCAGGAATACCCTTTCAACGCCAGCCTTAACTCCGCCCTGAACATTTCAGGCAAACCCCAGCTTTGGGCGCTGGTCAGCGGGGTCAAGTGAGTGACCGCAGAACTGCGAGAGGACTCGGCGGGCGCGGCGTCATTCCCCTCCTCTCTGAGCAGAGGACTGCGGGGTGGTGGGGCTGGTTGGCGAGCCCGACGCCCGGCCCGAGCCGAAGCGCGGCTCCGCGCAGGATCGAAGCGGTCGAAAAACAGCGACGCAAACAGGACGAATGCGACGGCGATTCCAATCCACTCGAGTCGCAACAACACGTGCGCAAGGTCCCATCGGATTCCAGGCCAGCGAAGGCCCCCGGCCACAATCGTTTTGCGGCTGACCTCGAGCTGGAATGCGAATTCTCCGTTATAACCAGGGATAGCGGCTCTCGCCGCGCGCGTGATGCTCGTCATCAGCGTAAAAAGGCCGGTGAAATCGAGCCACTCATGACCGGTGATGGCGGGCAAGGCGGCCATCGTGCACCATCCGAAGATCCACGCAACATTGCCGACGCCGCCGCGCAGGACCGGCACAGACTCGAACAGCACCGCCAGGGCCCCCGTTACCACCATCGCCGGCAGAGCCAACAAGAGGAAAGGGGAGATCAGAGCCCAAAGGTCAACGTGCGGGTCTTCCGCCACCACGAATTGCATGACCACGGAGGCCAAGGCCAGCACCCCAACCTGCACACTGAGAACCGTGGAATTGCTGAGCCACTTGCCCAAAAGGTAGACGGCGCGTGTAAGCGGCGTGGCAGCCAGAATCTCTCCCACACGGGTGGCGCGATCCCGCTCGATCGCATTCTTCACCACGTAGAAGCCGACCAACGAGAGGAAGAAGGAGGCCACCATGGCCATGTTCGCGCCGATCCAGGCCGAGGTGTAGACGCCGCGGTAATCGCCGAGCCGCAAGGCGATCTTTCCCGTGGCCGCGGCGTAGCCGAGGTAGACGGCGAAGAGCAGCGTCACGAGAAAACTGTACCGCCGCACCCGCTCGAGGAAATCAGCTCGAGCAATATGGTAGACGGCGCGAATGTTCACGACGCGCCTCCGAGGGAGGCTGTTTGGTTGCGGCGGGCCGCGAGAGCGCTGAGGTAGGCGTCCTCGATCGTTGGCTCAACAGGGCGCGCCGACGCCGCCGGGGCATGGTCCGCCACGACGCGGGCGTGGACTCCGTCGCTGCGGTGTGCGGTGTTGCTGACCAGATAGCTCTTACGAAGTTCGCTGAGCTCCGAACTGGGTATCACAATCTCCCATACGCGGCGATCGACCGATTGCAGGAGTGCTTCCGGGGCGCTATGCACGACGAGCCCGCCATGATCGATTAGCGCAATGTCGGTCGCCACCGCTTCCACATCGGAAACGATGTGGGTCGAGAGAATCACAATGCGCTCTCCGGAAAGCTCCGAGAGCAGGTTGCGAAACCGAACGCGTTCTTCCGGGTCGAGCCCGGCGGTCGGCTCATCGACGATTAGCAACTGCGGGTCGTTCAGCAAGGCCTGGGCAATGCCCACCCGCTGCCGCATGCCTCCGGAAAATCCCCCCAGGGGCCGCCGCGCGGCGTCCGTGAGATTGACCAGTTCGAGCAACTCGGTGATGCGCTTCCGTGCCGCGGAAGCGTCGATGCGCTTTACCGCCGCCAGGTATTCAAGAAACTCCACCGCATTCAGGTTCGGATACACGCCGAAGTCCTGAGGCAAATAGCCCAATACGGACCGCACCTTGTCCGGGGACTTCGCGGCATCGGCGCCGTCCCAGATCACTCGGCCCTCCGTCGCTCGCGTCACCGTTGCTAGGATGCGCATGAGAGTGGATTTGCCGGCGCCGTTCGGCCCCAGCAGACCCAACACTCCCCGGCCAAGCGTCAGACTGAATCCACGCAGCCCCCAGACCTTGCCTTTGTAGAGTTTGCCTACGCCCTCAATAATGAGCTGCATTCGCGTCTCCTGATTCGCACCTGATTATACGCATCCTTGTGCCTTTAGGTTCCCGCCGGCTGGGGCTTGGCCAAGCGTCACTGCGGCTGGTAGCGCCCCGACCTGTCGGGGCACTTGGCGACCTGAACGTCGGCGCTGCGTCCAGCATAAGACAGATGCCGGCGAGCCTTGGCATTGTGAATCGTCAACGCCGGTGTTATATTAGAATATAATCGAAAGGAATGACGATGCACAGAACGAATCTCCGCAAGGTGGGCGGATCAGTGATGCTGGCCGTGCCGCGCGCCGTCCTGGATGTCCTCCACTTGGGGCCGGGAGCAAGCGTCGGCATCAGGGTGGAGCGCGATCGGTTGGTGGTGGAACCGCACAAGCGTCCCCGCTACACCCTGGACGAACTGCTTGCGCAATGCAACCCCAAGGCCCGGCGCACCAAAGAAGAAAGGGAATGGCTCACTGACAAACCTGTGGGTGGAGAGCTAATCTAATGCGGCGCGGCGAAATCTGGGTGGTGGGACTTGATTCGGCTGAAGGGCACGAACAAAAGGGCCGGCGCCCGGTCTTGGTCATCTCGCCCGACGCTTTTAACCGGGTCACCAAAGTGCCCGTGGTCCTCTCTATCACCAGCGGCGGGAGTTTCGTTCGAACGGCCGGGTTTGCGGTCTCCCTGGCCGGGGCTGGCACCAGGACAGCCGGAGTTATCCGCTGCGACCAGCCCCGCGCGCTGGATCTCGGCGCTCGCAAGGGAAGAAGGCTGGAGAGTGTGCCGGATACCGTCATGGATGAGGTTCTGGCGAAGTTAGCGACCATCCTCGAGTGAGCCTAGAACCTGCGTCAGTAGCACAGCCACTCTTGGCTGTGCGGGAAGAGAAAGTTTGTGACAAGGTTCAGCACAGGCAAGAGTGCCTGTGCTACCCGGGAGGTGGAATCATGACGAGGACTCTCTATCTGGCAGTCTCGATGTTGCTGGCGGCCTTGCCCGCGTTCGCAGCGGATCAGTCGCCCCCGGACGTCGTGACCGTCACCAGCGAAATCAAGCGCGTCGTGCTAGTGCGCTTGAAGTACAACACGGATCTGTTGGACGGCTTGCAGCAGGCAGTGAAAAACGAAAAGATCAAGAACGCGGTGATCCTGAGCGGTGTCGGATCAGTCACCCGATATCACGTTCATGCCGTGAGCAACACCACCCTTCCGGCAAAGCTGGCCTATACCGAGCGTGCAGCTCCCATGGATCTGATCGCCGTCAATGGGTACGTGCTGGGCGGCCGAATCCACGCACATATCACCATGACGGACGACCAAAAGGCTTTCGGCGGCCACCTGCACGAAGGAACCACCGTTTTTACCTTCGCCATCGTTGCGCTCGGCGTCCTCGACGACAACGCCGACCTCAGCCGCTTCGATGATTCGGCTTGGCGATGAGCCGGCCGCTGATCGTCGGCGCGTAGCCGGACCCGCCGAGTGATCTGCCAGCCTGGGGCGGTCACCAGAGGGTAGTTACCAGTTGGGCCTCACCGATAGTGGCATCCTTGGTTAACAGCGTAATGCTGTCTCCAAGGGACTGAATGTGGAGCGCACAGCCGACAATCAACCGGTCATGCATCTCGGGCAACACTGTGGCCTTGAAACTCTCCTGAAATACCTCCCAGGTCAAGGGGAAGATCGAAATGCGAGGGTCAGAAAGAACTGATCTGAGCAGATCGGGTACTTCGGGGATAGACGTGCGTCCGTGCCCGACAATGTAGGCTGCTTCGGCGAGCGCAATGATAGGCAAGACGAGGCTACTGAGCGGGTCGTCGATAACTCGTTTAGCGTTCGCCCCAAGGCGTGGATTACCCTCCAGGTGCCACACTATTGCGTGTGTATCGAGAACGTATTTATGGGCCATTCATCTCTCGGTCCTGCGGCGGCCACTCTGCGATGGTGAAATCCTCCTCCGTCGACATTTTCCCGTCTCGGAATTCGCCGTAGGTGAGTAGCCGCGATTCGGCTGGCCGACCCGTCGTGATCAGGGTGTCAACAACGATGCGGATCAGCTTCAACCGCTCCTGGGGAGAGAGGTCCTGAATCTCGGCGACGATCTTCTCAACGCTCGTCTGTCCCATAAACCACCTTCAGGCCAATGCACTTTAAGAGCCCTGCGCGTTCCTCAATTATCCTACCGCATTTGCCGAGGCCACTCAACATAGGGTTGTCGTTCACGGGCGGATATGCCAGGTTTTGGTACGCCCGGCACAAGGCAGAAGAGATAGCGAGGCATGGCACGCGCTCCCTAACGTTCGGCTCTTTATACGCCTTCGTGATGAGCATTACAAGCGACAGAGCGTCGTTTTCTGTTCATCGATAGGAGTGGAGTTCAGGGCCGACCGCATTGGAGAAATTGTAATTGCCGCGGCGATCGTCGTTAATCGTCCAGAACATGGCGCCGATCAAGCTGGGGTACCCGCCGGGTGCGTGCAACTTGTACTGGGTTCCGGCGGGAGCCCTGCCGGTGATGAGGTAGTCCATCGCCTCGGTAACTTCGGTTGGCGTCGCGTCTCCGGTGAGGAAACCGACGGCAATCTTGCTCGCGGGCAGAGGTGGAAAGAACTCTTCGCCCCCAACCTTGAACCCTTGCAGCAGAAGTTCGGTCATGGCGGCGTGATAATTTACTGTGCCGGGCTGATAGATTTCACCATCCAGGCCTTCCAGAGGCGGCGTGTTGTAATCCTGCGCATCAATGAAGGTGAGAATATCGCGGATGGCATAGGTGATGGGCAGATAAGAGCCGAACTGGCCTCCGTAGCTTGGGTAACCGGAGGGAATCTGAGTCCCTTCCGGCACCAGGCTGATCATGAAGCCAGGCCCGAAATGCTCCCGCAACTGGCGCAGGCCGGCGATGAGATTCACGACGGATGGCGTGGTGGGATTCTTGAAGTTCGTATCTCCGGGGGCGAGGTTGAGAGACGGACTCTCGAAGTCTAGATCGATGCCGTCGAGGCCGTAATCAGCGACGATGCGCGTGACCGAGGAAACGAAATTCGAAACGCTCTGCGGGCCGTCGAGCGAGACGTACACGCCGCCGCCACCGAGCGAGATCATCACTTTCTTCCCTTGGCTCTTCAGGTAGGCGATGTCGGCTTTGAACTGCTCGGTTTGGTAGCCGCCGGGCGTGTGGAACGTCAGGGTCCCTTCCGGCGCATTCTTTTCCGGCGTGGCAAAAGCAACGATGATTACGTCCCACTGCGGCGAGATCGCGCGGAGCGGCAAACCGGATCCGGGGCCGCCATAGCCGGCCCAGTATCCAATAAGCCAATGGCCGTTCGGCGAGCTGCTCATCGGGGCTGGACTAGCGGTGGGCTGGGGGGACCCGCCACGCCACCTGCCGCGCGCCGGGCACGGTTTGGCAGGCTCAGCGAGCGCCTGCGCATCGGGAAAGCTGTAGGCTTTGCCGAGTCCTTCCGCGGCGCCGGTGTACCAGGGAAGCAGGGCAACGTTCTGAAGGTGATAAACCGCTTGACGTGCCCTGGCGACGAAGGCTTTCGAGGCGGGAAAATTGTTCTTGGGATTCGTGTCGGTGGGCTCGAGAAGGAAATACGCGCTGGCGACGCGCGTGCCTCCGCAGGCGCCCTGGTCGCCCGGCCGCATGGAGGCGGGACGCAGCCATCCAGGAAAGGCGTTTCCCGGGCCTTTCGTGTTGTCGCCACCCAGCAGCGGATCGCGCAGTGGATCGTTGATGAACTCGCCGAGTTGCTGGGTGAGCGGCTGCACGTCGGCGTCTTCGACAACGGGTGGGGCGGCGCTGAGATAAGAACCAAGCACGAAGGAATTACCTGTAGCAGAATCGACGCCGTGCGTTCCCCACGCGCAGCACTCCGTGGCATCCGCGTCAGCGTAGTATGTCGTGTTGTGCGTCACGGCAATGACGAGCTTGCCTTCCTGCTTGGGAATCTGCCGGAAGAGTTCTTTTTGCAGGAACATGACGTCCACGACGGCGAATGATGCGCCGCTCTGCTTCGAGGTGAGAACATAGCCGTAACCGGCAGGAACGGCGATCTTCACCGGATTCACTTCCGGCTTGGCCAGCAGCGTGTGCCACCCGCTTGCCGAGGGGAAGGTGGTGCGCAGCATCGCGTCCGCATATTGCGTATTGCCGCCGGAGGGAAAGTCAAACTTGGAGAAGATGGGCGAGCCAACCAGGCCCGGCACGTCTGGGGCTGCGTCCATGACGAAAGGCTTGCCGCCGGCCATTCGAGTCTCGAAGGAGAGCGCGATAGGAACGAGCACGGTGGGAATGTTGGTGACGCCGCCTTGCGACGGGTCGCGTCCGGCCAAAGTGTAGGTGCCCGTGCCGACCGTGCGCTGGAACGTGGGGACCGTTCCCTGTGCGCGAGCCAAAGGCAGCGGCAGGGCGAGGAGAAAGAGCAAGCTGAGGGATTTAACTCGCATATCCTGGACTCGCAGTGGATGTGGTGCGGGCGTCTCGCCCGCGCTAGGCAGTGTATTCCACGCGTGGCCGCCACGGCAACTGGGTCTCGAAGAGTGTAGGGGGGCGGCTTGCCGTCCCCTTCGTGCGGGCCGGGGCAGGGCAAGCCCTACCCCTACGGCGGTTAAGGGGCGGTCATCGGGGGGCTTCCGTGCTTGCAGCTCAAGGTCTTGTCAATCGCCGGGTGGTCTCGGAAATCTGGAGCAGCGAGCGGAGGGCCTCATTCACCGCCGCGGAAGTGCGGAACGCCTTGGCCACATCGGGCTCCAAGATCGCAACATTTGCGCCCTCCCTCATGATGCGACGGTAGTACTTGCCACGGACGGCTTTAGAGTAATCGAAATTGTATTCGGGGCGCAGGTCATCTCCTTGCACCCGGGTCTTCCCCTTCATGACGCTACATTGCCTCCTGCGGCTGCACCGGCACGATCTGCGCCACGCGTGCCATGACTTTCTTGTTTTGGGCCGCCTTCTTCAGGTCGTAATCGGCTTGGAGGCGCATCCAGAACTCGGGAGTGCTGCCCAGTAGGCGCGAGAGCTTCAGGCACATGGTTGCGGACAGGGGCTTCCGCTCGGCCAGGATGTCATGAACCATCTGACGCGACACGCCGAGTGCTCTCGCCGCAGCCGTCACCGTCAGACCAACCTCAGGAAGGATATCTTCCCGGAGAATTTCGCCCGGATGTACAGGTGGCAGTCCATTTCTACGCTCCAATGTTTCCTCCCTAATGGTAGTCTTCAAGATCGACATCCTCCGCGTTTTCGCCTGACCAGGAGAAGGTGATGCGATAGTTCCCGCTAACTCGCACCGACCACCTCTCCGGGCTGCCGTGCAGGCGATGAAACCTGTACCCGGCCACGTTCATCTCCTCCGGCTGTGTCGCCACTTCTAGCGACTGAAGAATGCGTACGCACTTCCTGACAGACTGGGCTCCGATCCGGTGCGTCTTGCCCGTGAAGTAGATTTCCTCCAGCCCCTTATGCCGGAAGCTGCCAATCATTTTTCAACTGTAGCTGCAAGAACCGATAATGTCAACTGTTTAGTTGACACTTTGTTTCTGGAAGGCCGGCGCCTCACTCCGCAATGCTTGCTCCACGGAAAACCACAAGAGTGGAAAGCAGGCCTGCGCTACGCTTTGACTGCCCAGTGCAGGCCTATGCCGCCAAGAACATAAGAGTGTGCGTCGACAGGCGCATACCCCATCCGGCGCAACAAGGAGGAGAAATCTTCGAGTGTAATGAAGCCTCGCAGAGAATGCGGAATATAAGTGTACAAGCGAGGACGGCCGTGCAGCAGCAAGCCCCAGAAAGCGCCCTGGGCGTAGAGATAACCGAGATAGAGCGCGCGCCAAAGTCGATGAGCGGGCAGAAAGAAATCCAGGCTCACCAGCATGCCGCCCCGCCGGGTGACGCGGCGAATCTCTTGAATCGCGGTGTTCAAGTCGGGGAAGTTGCGCAGGCCGTAGCCAACAAAAACGCAATCGAAGAGGCCGTCGGGGAAGGGAAGGACCACAGCATCGGCGCAGACCGCCTTACAACCACACCGCCCTCGCGCCGTCTCCAGCATCGCTCGGGTGATGTCGGCGGCGACGGCCGTTGCGGTCGGCAGCGATTGAAGAACGAGTTGAGAAAAGTCGCCGGTGCCGCACGCCAGATCCAAGACCAACGCGCCGCCCGGCAACGCCGCCTTGCGGACGGCAGTCCGCTTCCATCGACGATCCATACCGTAAGAGAAGACGCTGGTGACAAAGTTGTATCGAGGAGCGATAGCTCCGAACATCTGGCGCATCAGTCGCCGGTCGGATTTTTCCGCTGGAATGCTCATTTGCTTTTGAAATCGTACCACTGCTGCGCCGGCGATGTCGCAGTCATTCCCGCGACAGCGGGAATCCAATTTGCAAGCCGGGAAAAGACCCCTCACCCGTCACGCTTCCCGATGAAGTGCATCGGGACAGCGCGACACCCTCTCCCCACGGGAGAGGGCTGTTGTACTGTGTTGGATTGGGTTACTGAAAACTGAAAACTGAGAACTGAAAACTGAGAACTGAGTACTGAGAACTGAGAACTGAGAACTGACAACTCACTGCGTGATTCGCGTACCCGCCATGCCCTGCAATGCTTCGGGATCGTTTTCGGCGACGACAGCAGTGGGCATAGCCGTCTCTCAGGAAAGCAAGGCCAGAAGCATCGCCTTCTGAATGTGCAAGCGGTTCTCGGCCTGGTCATAGACAATGGAACGAGGTGAATCCATGACATCGTCTGTCACTTCCTGGCGGCGGCGCGCCGGCAGGCAGTGCATGAAAAGCACTTGAGGCCCCGCGTTGCGCAGCAGTTCGGAGTTTACCTGGTAAGGGCGAAAGACGCGCATACGCGTGTCGGCTTCGTCCTCCTGGCCCATGCTGATCCAAACATCGGTGTAGACTGCGTCCGCGCCCGCCACAGCTTCCAGGGCATCGTGAGTGAGCGTAATGTCCCCGCCTTCGCGTTTGGCGTCGGCCACGACGGAGCGATCCGGTTCGTAGCCCGCCGGCGTGGCGATGCGCATGCGCACGCCCAGCCTTGCGGCGCCATAGATGAGGGAATGAGCCACGTTGTTGCCGTCGCCCACCCAGGCGAGGGTTTTCCCCTGTAAGGGGCCTTTGTGTTCGAGCAGCGTAAAGTAGTCGGCCAGCGCCTGGCAAGGATGCTCGAAGTTCGAGAGAGCATTGATGACCGGGATCGAAGCGTGGGCGGCAAACTCCATCACGGTTTGATGGGCGAAGGCGCGGATCGCCACCGTATCCACCCAGCGCGAGAGATTCTGCGCCAAGTCTTTCACCGACTCGTGCTTCCCCAACCCCACATCCTGCGGGCCGAGGTAAAGCGCCTTCCCGCCCAGTTGCTCCATGCCGACCTCGAAGGTCACACGCGTCCGCAGGCTGGGCTTCTCAAAAAGCATCGCCAGGGTCTTGCCCTCGAGCGCGTGCTTGAAACGCCCCGGTTGGGCCTTCACCACCTTGCCCAGCTTGAGCAGGTACTCAGTCTCCCCGGGAGCCAGATCGTGCAACGAGACCACGTGCCGATGGGCGAGCGTGGAAGGCCGTGCAGGCAATGGGGTCTCCTTATTAACCCGGGTTACAACCTTGAGTCTGCGCATGGATGAGTCCTTTCTTTCCCTTTGACCATCGTTGTGCCGAAGGCACCTTGGAGTGCGGCGGCTTGACGCCGCCTTCGGATCGACGCGGCGCCCGCACTCACCCGAGGCGCCAGTGCTGCAACTCGGTCATTGACCCTCCGCTTCAGCAGAGAATTCGGTCCCCGTACTTCGAAGGCGGCGTCGAGCCGCCGCACTCCAAGGCGCTTCGCGCGCCACAGCGCCACCACGCGGAAGGCAGGGTCGTCACGGAACACGACGTTGAAATTGTGGAAGTCCCTGCCTGCTGCACCAAGAATGAGTACCTTTTTCATGGCCTGTGCCTCAAACCGCAGTGACAAGTTACTAGTGACGAGTGACGAGACTACCTCCATGGCATCGAACTGCCTTCACCATGAGAGTTGCATGGAGCAAGAGGCTGGCCAAGTCTGTAACATTCGCCGAATCGGTAGCGTAACTTGTTAGTTTTAAACGCGTTAGAGGTGTAGAGGGGATAGGGTCTAAAGAGTTTATGCCGGGATTTGGGGGTTATTACACTGCTTCTTTATGTCCCCAACTCATTGTATCGATATACGAACCATGCGGCTGATGGTGAGGCGGACGGCCTGAATAACAGGCCGGTGCCGCGGTTCTTATCTAATCTTCCGGGTAAACATCTCGACCAACACCGTCGCGATCGACGCGGCTGCCTTAGGTGAGATTCTGCCCAATTTACGGACCAGTCGTTGCCGGTCGACGGCGCGGAGCTGGTCAAGCGCCACCTGCCCATGCTTGCCCTGAAACGTGAGCGCCACGCGCGTCGGATAAGGTCTCTCGACGGTGGTCATGGGGGCGATAATGACGGTCCGCAGGTGGCGGTTGCTTTCGTCCGGTGAGACAACCAGGCAAGGGCGAGTTTTCTGGATTTCCGCCCCCTGCGTTGGATCCAGAGTTACCAACCAGACCTCGTCCAAGCGCGGGGAGTCGCCTACCATTGCCACTCCTCCCGATCGAATTGATTGGCGGGGGCGTCGAGGAACAGTTCATCGTGAACGGAAGAGCCGGCGGCGCGGAAAGCTTCCTCCCAGCCCTCGCGCGGCGCGCGAGCCCGTGCGATCACTAGACGATGGTCTTCGATCTGAAGTTCAACCGTGTCATGGAAGCCGCACTCCTCGAGGATGGGCTTGGGGATTCGGATACCTCGTGAATTTCCCACTCGTACAATTTCAACCTTCATGGCCGTTATTTACCTCGTGCTTACATTGTAGTTACACCAAGGGCCTTTGGCAAGGGGCAAAGACAGAGTGAGGTAGCGCAGACTTTGTGCCGTTCAAAGTCTGCGGCTCTTAGCATGGTAAAGGCCCACTGTTTGTGAACATGCGGCTACGGCGATCAAAGCCCAGAACCGCGAGTCGCGGCACGGGGAAAGCCGCAGACTCCCCAAGATGCGAGAGTCTGCGCTACCCTGCTCTGCGGCTTTTCTAGCGAGCGCGCGGAACCGTCCTCGGCGCGGGTGTCATATCCCGGCACAAGCCGCAGAGGAGGGCAAAAGGCGCCCGCGTGGGCGCTAGAAACTCGCGGGTCGGTCATGCTATCATTAAGTTACGGACCGTGAAGCTATTAAACTTTCCTCGATTGCGCGCCCGTGCAGTGGGTCGGCCCCTAGGTGAGTTGCTATTGCTCGTTTTGTGCTCAACTCCGGGCGTCCTCTTTTCTTGGCCCCAACAGCAACCCCAGCCTCCCGCGAGCGAGGCCCCACTTCTGATAGAGCAGGTCAAGAAGACGGTTGTTTTTATCCATGGCAGCTATGTTGAAAACGGAGCTCAGAAAGATTGGGATGGTACGGCATTCTTCATATTTCAGCCCGACCCTCTTTTGGAAAAAAAGGGCGTCGTTTGGCTGGTCACGAACAAACATATGTTGAGGCCGCCGGCACTTGGCGGAGGATGGGGGCCGTTCTTCAAAGAGATCACCGTTAGAGCCAACACGTCGGAGGCCGCACCTGAACACGGTCACTTTGTAGATGCCCCCCTTCGCGTGACCGATGATGCAGGCAACCTTCTATGGTGTACTGACCCCGACGATTCAGTAGATCTGGCGCTAGATCGAGTGGGGCCTGATGAAAAAATGCTTGACGTTGAGACTTTTCCCACTGACCTATTCGCGACGACTGACGTGTTCAAGAAGTTTAAGATTAACGAAAACGACGAAGTCCTGTTTGCTGGCCTCTTCGCACCATATCGCGGCATCAGGCGGAATTTCCCGATAGTGCGGCACGGGAAACTAGCACTCGTCACGGACGAGCGCATTCCTGTCGACCCCAGAAATCCCAATCTAACTGAGGAGCTGATCTTGGCAGAGGTGACCTCATTCGGAGGTAATAGCGGGTCCCCTGTGTTCTTGCGGGTGGGTGGTATCAGGGAAGGTGCACAGATCGTTCTCGCTGGGTACTCATATTAGCTCTTGGGCGTGATGCAGGGCTTTTTTCCCAGGGGACGGATGTCGCCCTTGATGTGACCCCGCTCCTTCGGGGAACTGTGGCGCAGAATAGTGGCATTGCCGCTGTCATTCCAGCCGAACGGATTCTCAAGATACTTCAGACTCCGCGCGCGAGGGCGAAAACATTGCTTGCCATTGCCAACACCTATTTGCAGGATGGGAAATACGCCGATGCTGACCGGTTCTTCAACGAATCAATTAGAATGTCTGAGCAGGCCGTTGGCGTCAGTCACCCTGACGTTGCCGATTCTTTAGAAGGCTATACCATCCTCCTGCGGAAACAGAATCGAGTTTCCGAGGTTGCGAAAGCAGAAGCCCGCGCCCGAGAAATTCGGGCCAAGAACAACCCCACAAGAGTGCCGCAATAAGCGTGAGTCTTGGCTGGCGGACGGCGAAACCGTGCGGGTCGCTGGGCTCTGATTCGTCAAGAGCGCAGAGCTTCGCGCCAGCAGTGTACCTCCGCGCTATTCCTGAAGGCCAGGTGAGGCCTCCAAGGGTTTTTGACGGCGCGTGAGCGCCCGGGCTGCGAGCACCAATTCTTTAAAGACCCGCGCCTCGAAGGGTGAGCTTGCCCCGGTCTGGTCCTGCAATTCGGGCAAGAGATCGGTCAGACCCCGATAAATCTGTTCCATATCTTGTGGCGTAGGCTGAGACCTGAGCCGGACGAAGGCATTGCACAGTTGCGTAAAGACGCCGCGCGCGTTGCCATTGTGGATATAGACATCGGTGCCGCTGATGTCGCTGAGGGATTTCTCAGCTCGCCGCAGCACAGCTTCGAAGACAAACCACGTGTGGTTAGGCCGCTTCAGCTTTTGCCACGAGACCGCGAGCCCGAGTTCGAACGGCATATTGAAGCGCGGGGTTCTGGGTGGGTGAGGGTGAAGCTCCACTCTGGACAGGTCGTGCAGGGAATAGGCGCAGCTCCGGATCAGGGCCAGGATCCGGTCCAGTCGCCTCTCCCCACCTGGAATTTCCAGCGTGGCGCGAGGCATTAAGCCGAAGGCGCTGGCACCCGCAATATAAGCAAGGTACAACTTGGTAAAAGACGAGTCGTAGGGGATGTTGAGAAAGAGACTTTCTTTTGCGCGCGGCAAGTCTTTAATGGTGCCGGCCGTTGCGCGGCCGCGCACTCTCCCGCTTATTGCCGGACCGCAGTTTAAAAACAGGACCCTTCGCCAGCGCCTCGTAGTGCTTTTCTACCAAACGCTCGATTTCCTTCCCACGCTCCACCGAGACCCCTAGCGTCTTGGCGACTTTACGCATGGACGGGAACGGCGTTTCGATT